>Ga0335078_10012095_pt1 | contig 12810 bp, 8 predicted proteins | sample Lox_Sample_32_FD_206711 | JGI IMG/M metagenome (GOLD analysis project Ga0335078, IMG submission 206711) | Soil microbial communities from Loxahatchee National Wildlife Refuge, Florida, United States - Lox_Sample_3.2 | ecosystem: Environmental > Terrestrial > Soil > Wetlands | place: USA: Florida... | reverse complement strand
GCGAGCATCTCGAGCGCGGGCTTCCAGCGCCTCGTCCTCTACAACACGCACGGCGGCAACTCTGCCCTCATCGACGTGATGGCCCGCGATCTTCGCGCCGAATTCAAGTTGCGCACGTTTGCGCTGCACGGTTCGGCGGGCGCCAAATTCGACGGACTCTCCGCGCAGGAGCGCGCCTACGGTTTTCACGCGGGAGAAGTGGAGACGGCGTATCTGTTAGCGTCGGTGCCGGAGCTCGTCGATCGCTCGGCCTATACGAGCAACTACATCGCGGACGTGAACAAGCCCGAGCTGTTGGCGCCGGAATTTGCTCCGGCCACATTTGCCTGGCTCACGCGCGACATCGCGGCGAGCGGCGTGATGGGCGATCCGCGCCCGGCGACGGCTGAAAACGGCGCGCGCTGGCTCGATCAGGCCGCCACAAAGCTCGCCGCCGCCCTCGACGCCATGCTCCGCTTCCCGCTTTCTCCCGCGTCATGACTGCGCACTTGATTGACTGCGGCAACGGCGTTCGCCTCGAACGCGGCGTCCGCTGCCGCATGTCCGACGGCGTCGACCTCGTCTCCGACCATTACTACCCGCCCGATCCCGGCCCGCACCCCACCCTCCTGATGCGCCAGCCCTACGGCCGCGACATCGCATCCACCGTCACCTACGCGCATCCCGCCTGGTTCGCCCGCCACGGCTACAACGTCGTTATTCAAGACGTCCGCGGCCGCGGCGATTCCGGCGGCGTCTTCTATCCCTTCCGCCACGAGGCGCGCGACGGCGCCGAAACCATCGCCTGGCTGAGCATGCGCCCCGAATGCAGCGGCGGCGTCGGCATGTACGGCTTCTCCTATCAAGGCATCACGCAGCTATTGGCCGCCGCCGAAGCGCCGGAGGCGCTGATTTGCATCGCCCCCGGCATGACCGCGCACGACCTTTATCGCGGCTGGTTCTACCATCACGGCGCGCTGCGCCTCGCTTCCTCGCTCGGCTGGGGACTGCAAATGCTTAAGGCCGACGCGCGCCGCGTCAAGCTGCGCGAAGCGAGCGACCGCCTCGAACAGGCCTGGGCGAATCTCTCCGCGCAGACGAGCGTCCTTCCGTTCCGCGAGCATCCGGCGCTTCACGGCAAAGGGCTGCCGACCTACGTCTTCGATTGGTTTGACCATGCTGAGCCTGCCTCGCCGCAAGGCGGGCCGGGCGAATACTGGTCGTCGCTCGATGCGAGCAAATCGCTTGAACGCATCCGCGTTCCCGGGCTTCACGTCTCCGGCTGGTACGACATGTTTCTCAAAGGCAGTATCGACGGGTTTCTCGCGCTGGCGCAGTGCGCAGGCAGTCCCGTCGCGCGCGCCAACCAATATCTCATCGCTGGCCCGTGGCAGCACATTCCTTGGGGCGACCGCGTCGGCGCCGGCGATTTTGGCGCCGAAGCTCTGCTCGACACGGACTCGCTGCTTTTGCGCTGGTTCAATCACTGGCTGAAAGGCTCTGGAGAATTCGCCGGGGAGCCGCGCGTCCGCCACTTCGTCCTCGGCGAGAACCGCTGGCGCACTGCCGACGCGTTTCCACTCGATGCGAAACACGTCCTGTATCTCAGCAGCGCAGGCCGCGCGAATTCGCGCAAAGGCGATGGTGTCCTCTCCGCGGCAAAGCCCGCGGGTGACGAGCCTGCCGATATCTTCATCTACGATCCTGAAGTTCCCGTCCTCGCTCCCGGCGGACCTGCCGCGCCGCCCGGCCAATTCGACCAGTCCACGCTAGAACTCGGCAACAACCTGCTCGTGTACACCACCGCGCCGCTGGCCACGCCGCTGCGCATCTTCGGCATTCCGCGCGTTTCGCTCTACGCCTCGACATCGGCGTCGCAGACCGACTTCACGGCCAAGCTCGTCCGTGTCCGTCCCAGCGGAGCAGCCGAATTTATTTGCATCGGCATTGCTCGCTCGACGTGGCTCTTCGCGAAGACAGGATATGCCGCTGACAAAATCCATCACTGGCAATTCGATCTCGAACCCACGTCGTGCCTTTTTGCGGCCGGTGATCGCATTCGCCTCGAAATTGCGAGCAGCGCGTTTCCGCTCTACGACCGCAATCCCGGCACCGCCGTGCCCTCCTGCCGCGCCACCTCTTGGGATTGGAAGCGCTCGACGCAAATCGTGTTCCACACGACCGCCCGCCCCTCTGCGCTCTATTTGCCGGTGATCGAGGCTGCCGGATGAACGCCGCTTCGAACGTCCCGCAGATCGAATTCGACTCCGTCACCAAGAGCTACGGCACGGGCCGGCTCGTCCTGCAGTCGATCGACATGCAAGTTATCAAGGGAGAATTCGTCAGCCTGATCGGCCCCTCGGGCTGCGGCAAATCGACGGTGCTGAAGTTGATTTCCGGTCTCACGCCGCCGAGCGCCGGTACCATTCGCGTCGATGGCATGACTGCTGAAAACGCGCGCGAAACGGTTTCTTTTATCTTTCAAGACGCGACGCTGCTTCCGTGGCGCACTGTAATCGACAACGTCGGCTTGGGACTCGAACTCGAACGTGTCGCCGCCAAGCGCCGCCATGAAAAAGTCGCATCGCTGCTTGAACTGGTCGGGCTCGGTGATGTCGCCGGCGCCTATCCGCGCGAGCTTTCCGGCGGAATGAAGATGCGCGTCTCGATCGCCCGCGCCCTCGCCACGAGCCCGCGCCTCCTTTTGATGGACGAACCGTTCGCCGCGCTCGACGAGATGACGCGTGACCGTCTCAACGAGGAATTGCTCCGCCTCCGCGACGAGCAGCAGTGGACCGGCGTGTTCGTCACGCACTCCGTCGCCGAGGCCGTGTTTCTCTCGACCCGCGTCATCGTGCTCGCGCCGAATCCCGGCCGCGTTCACGCCGTGCTCCCGGTCGACCTGCCGTTCCCGCGCACCGCGCAGCTCCGCGAAACCGAGGGGTTCGAATCCCTAGTGGCACAGGCGTCTCACATTCTCCGCGAGGCCCTCACGCAATGACCCGTGAGGCCGTCATTCTGAGCGGAGCGGCCGGATGTATTTCCTCGTCCCGCATTTGGGGGACGTCCGGCCGCGCAGTCGAAGAATCTCTGTTCGGCTTCGCTTGTTCGAGACCGCATCTTTTCCGCGAGGTGCTCGCGCAATGAAAGAGCGGCTCACCACCATTGCCAACGCCCTCGTCGTTTTCGCCGCGCTGCTGATCGTCTGGCAGCTCGTCCTGTGGCTGTTCCGCGTGCCGCCGTACATGCTGCCGTCTCCGTGGGCAGTGGCAAAAGCGGTTGGCCATCGCTTTCCTTCGCTGATCGCATCGACGGCCATCACCGCCGAAGAATCTCTCGGCGGCCTCATCGCGAGCGTCATCATCGGCGTGGTCGTCGCGCTCTTTTTCGCACAGTCGCGCTGGGCGCGAAAAATGTTCTATCCTTATACGATCCTTCTTCAGACCGTGCCCATCATCGCGATCTCGCCGCTGATCCTAAACTGGGTCGGCCCGGGCATCGCGGCCGTCGGGCTGATCGCGTTCATTATTTCGCTCGCGCCGATCATTGCCAATACGACGCAGGGACTCGTCAGCGTCGACGAGAATCTCGTGCACCTCTTTCTGATGCACAACGCCACGTCCGCGCAGAAGCTCTTCAAGTTGCGATTGCCGCACGCCGTGCCGTCGCTCTTCGTCGGCATTCGCATCGCGAGCGGCATCGCCGTGATCGGCGCGATCACCGGCGAACTCTACGCGGGTTCGAGCCAAGTCGGCGTCGGCGGTCTGGGCTACTCGATTCTTTACGCGTACTCGCAATTGCAGACCGACTATCTCTTCGCGCTGGTCGTCGCCGCGATCGTGCTGGGCTTTGCTTTCTTGTTCAGCGTGATGTTTTTGGAATGGTGTTTCCTGCACAAATGGCACGAGTCGGCTCGCGTGCCCGAAACCGAGTGACCTGAATTCAATAGGGGAGAGGCCATGCTTCGCCTGGAAACAGAAAATGGTTGGTGGCTCGTGACGCATCCGGATCACGCTCGTCTCGCGGGCGCCTTCGCCGAGCGCTGGGGCAATGACCGCTTCTTGCCGCCCGAGCCGCGCGCTCACGTGCTGAAGGGAATCGCGCGCCACGACGACGGCTGGGCCGCCCGCGACGCCGCTCCGCAAATCACGCGCCAGGGTAAGCCCAGCGCATTTTCCGTCGAACTCGTCGGCAAGTATTCTGCTTTCGAGGAAATCGACCTCGCCGACTATCTTGCCGTCCGCGACCGCGCTGTCCGCTTGATCGCCGAGGAAGATCCCTACGCCGCTATTCTTATTTCGATGCACACGTACAGTTTATTGAGCGAGCACGCCGACCGCTCGACCATCGCGCCGGCGGAACTGCCTCTGCTCGATCAATTCCTCGAACAGCAAAAGTCCTTTCAGGGCAAGCTGTTGCAGAAAATTTTGAGCGATCCGAAGCTGCCGCCGCAGCAGAAAACCGAAGTGGCGATTCTCGATCATTTCAGGTTGCTGCAAGCGACGGATAATCTATCGCTGCTCACCTGCGTGGACTTCGCGCGTCCTGCGAACTTGCTGCATCCGTTGCCTTTGCGTGGCGGGGGACACAGTCGCGTCGAGGTGCGGTCGGCGGGCTCGCGGCACTTCGTGCTCGCGCCGTATCCGTTTGCGGAGCCTTCACTCAGCTTTCAGTTTCCGGCGAGGCATGTTGCAGGCAAGATCTTCTCGTCTTCGGCGGAACTGCAGGAGCGGTTCGGTGCGGCCCCGGTGGAAACGCTATCGGTGGCGGTCAGCGCGGCGTGACCGCTTAGCCTACGGCGCAATTCGGGTCAATTTGACTTCGTTAAGGGCCGTTTGGCGTGCAAAAAGTGGCCAAAATTGTGCATCACATCGAACGATTGCCGCGCTCACGCGTGACACAAACTCGTTCGATATGAGAGTTGAAGTGGAGTGGATAGGGCGGCGCGGTTCTCGCCGCCCCATTTCTTTGAAAAAGTCTACCTCTAGAAAAGGAAGCTGAGCGACATTTGAATCTGCCGCGGGCTTCCGATGGTCTTGTTGGTAAGGCCGAGTCCGCTGCATGTTGTGGAGACGTAGACGGACCCTCCGCAATCCGCACCGCCCGTGGCCGGCGTACCCTGGAGAGGAAAGCCATTGAAGTTGATGTTCTGGCTTACGTCATCGATCGGAATGTCGAAGCTGGCCGTATTGGTCAGATTGAACACGTCAAACGTGTATTTCGCGGACACGCGCTCCGTTATTCTCGTCGTTTTCATAAGCGAGATATCCGCCCGCCGTTGCCACGGCTGCCGGAAGATGTTGCGCTGGCCACTGGTGATAAAAGCGGTCTCGTACGGATCGTTCGAAGGAATCGCACCGCCTAGCGCTCCCTCGGCAAGCAGGGGCAATGTGAAGCAGTTCGGGTCGAGCGCCGGCTCTCCGATAATCACACCGGATTTGCCAGTGTAACAACTCTTCGGCGAGCGACCTGCGACGAGCGGAACGATCGGATTCGTGATGCCGTCGTTGACTCCGTAATAAATGCTGCCAACCGCGCCGGAATAGTCGATGACGCTGTAAGGTTGCCCGCTCTGGAGCACGATGGCTCCCGAGAGGCCCCACCCGTCTGCCAGCCGGCCCGCGAACGAATTCTCCGAATAGAATTTCGGCAACTGGTACACGTATGTGATGTCGAAAACGTGTGTGCGGTCAAAGTCCGAGTTGCCGTACGCCGACCGCAGATTGAGAGGGTTGTTGCCGTTGTAAAAGAGACCCATGGCGCTCTGCTCGTCCTGAGAATGGGAATACGTATAGGAAAATCCGATCTGCAATCCGTGGCTCATGCGCTTTTCGACATGCGTTTGCAGAGCATTGTAAGCCGAAATACCGGCGGCGTTGTATGACTCCGACTCCGACGAGTAGCCGAGATACGGAACGCGGAGATCAATGTTGCCGCCTTCAAAGGTTTGCAGGTACGGCGTGCTATCCGGCAGCAACGCGGGATCGAAGAACTGGTCGACAGTCATCGAGTAGCCATAGGTAAATGTTTGAGGGAAAAGCGCGCCCGCAAGGCATTTCGGCTGGACACCCTTGACCACTCCGCCACCACAAAGCGGGTAGCTGGCCGAGGCGATATTCGCCTGGTTGAACGGCACGGGAATGACTTCGTGGCGACCGAGGTTGCCTACGTAACCCACTTCAATGGCGAGATCGTTGCGAGGCTGCCATTGGATGTCCAGAGTCTGGTTCAACGTGTAGGGCAACTTGTTCTTGCGGTTGTACACCGCGAACGAGAACAAGGGCTCGCCGCAGATGATGCCCATTGCGACGTTCGTACCGGGAACGCCGACATCGGGGGGGTTGCAGTTCGGAGGAGGGTACGGGGGAAAGGTGAATATCGCCCCGTTTCCGTAGGGCATGTACTGCGTGATGTTGGCGGGGTTGCCGGTCGGAGGCGGCCCCAAGGTAGTGCCCCATGGATTCTGGAAACTTCCCGGGCAGTTGTAATAGCCAAGGACGAGGCACTGCTGCGACCCCACCCAAGGCGGAGATTGGTTCACGCCAAACGGACCTCCCGAGATAACGCCAGATGCGAATCCGGGCGACAGGTACGTGAAAAGTTCGCCGCGGTCGTAGTAGATGCCCCATCCGGCGCGGACGACGACTTTGTTATTGAACATCTTGGGGCTCCACGCGACGCCGATCCGGGGAGCAAGGCCCCATTGCCGTCCCGTCAGAGTCGAATCACTGACGCCCTTCGAGGGGAACAGGTTATTGTTCCCGGCGATAATGAAACCGGTTTCGGGATTGCCCTTTCCGTCCAAATTGAACGCATCGGTCAGCGGGTTGTACGAATACAAGGACGGATCGAAGTTATAGAGCCTGCCGTCCTTCTCCGTAAGGCCACCGTGGTAGTCAAAGCGCAACCCGAGGCTGATGCTAAGGTTTGTTCGGATTTGAAACTTATCCTGCACGTACTCGCCGGTTTCACGGTTGCGATAATAGCGGCTCGCCGTGCCGTTGGCGAACAGGGGATTCCCTTGCAAGAAGGTGGTGGCGATGAAGCCATCGGCCGTGTAGCTGATCGGCAGGCCCTGCATGAAGGCGGAGAAATCAGTGAAACCGATCATGCCGGAGTTCGTTCTCCGGTCGCGCGCGTCGAGCTGAGTGTAGGAAAAGCTGCCGCCGAACGTTAGAGTGTGCTTGCCCTTGATCCAGATGGCGTTAGCGGAGGGCATCCAGCGGTTCTGAAAGACGCCCGTGAAGGCGCCTTGCGATGCAGCCGTGCTTCCAATCGTGGAGTTCGCGTTAAAAACGTAACCAGGATTGTAGCGCGTATCGGTACCGGGTGTGTTGAGGTTCGAGGTGTTGTTCCCATAGCTGTCAACGATGGTCATGCCCGGAAATATTGGGGAGCCGAACGTATTGATGGTCAGGTCCGCAGGAGAAAATCCCGAGAGGGCTGGCAGCGATTCGGCAAAAGATGCGAGGCCGGCTGGCGTGAATGGCTGACCTATCGTGCTGTAGATTTTTTCACGAATGAAGCCGAAGACCTCGGCGACGTTGAGGTTCGGTGTCAGGGTCTGTGTATTTGAGATCGTGGCGACCTGGCTACCCGCGTCGAGCCTCTGCGTGAATCCCTGGAAAGCGGAATACGCGAAAGGCGCGGTAGTCGGGTCATGCTGGTAGTAATATTTCAGCGCCAAAGTGTCCTTAGAGGTCGCGAGGAGATCGAGGTCGGCCACGGCCTGATCCGCAATGAAATAAGCCGGCTGGGTGATGAAAACGTCTTCCGGGAAGTTGATCGTGGGTGCGAAGTTGGGATTCGCTGAAGGAATCAGGTATTTTCCGTTCGGCAGCTTGTAGTTCAGCAAGGCATATGAAACCGGGTTGATCTGACCCGGATTCAGACCGATCGTGGCCGGCAAGGCAACGGCCGACGAAAAGTAGCTGCAAGGAGGGGCGGGGCAATCGGTGGTGGGAGCGGTGATTTCGACTGCATTTGCCAGTTGCGAGGGATCCGCGCGGTTGACGTTTGGGGTCAGAAAGGCGGGCACAGCGGTCCGGGAGGTGCCGATTTCCAAATCCGAGACGTGGACGTGCTGGTACCCAACAAAGCCGAATAGTTTGTTCTTGATAAGTGCCCCCCCCAGCGTGCCACCGGCGGTGTAGCGGTGCAGCTCGGGAACTTTTTCACTGGCGGGGATGTTGGGATCCTGCTTATAAAAATATGGAGCGGCGTTGAGCCAGTCGGTGCCGCGATGGCCATAGAGGCTTCCGTGGATGTCGTTGGTGCCAGAGGCCGTGCTCATATCGATGTGCGCGCCGCTCGTTGAGCCCTGCTGGGCGTCGTACATCGAGGTGTTGACGCGAACTTCCTGAACGGTTTCCGGAGCCGGCGTAGGCAAGCCCTGACCGATTGCCAAGTAGGGCGATGCACTGCTCTGAATTGCTTCCGCCGTAGTGCTTCCTGCGCCTGAAACACCGGTGTTGTTGACAATGCGCGCCGAGGCAACCTGGCTGGTGCTCTTGCCATTGAATAGGTTGCTAGCGTCCACGCCATTCAGCAGAAAGGTGTTGCTCGTGTCGCGCTGACCGTTGGCCCAGATTGGCTGGTTGCCCAAGCCTGCGTTCGCTCCCGTTCCGTTCGGGAGTTCAGCGTTTACACCGGGCGAGAGGATCGCCAGGCCGGTAAAGCTGCCCGTGGGAAGCGGCACGGCCTCCATCTGTACTTTGTCCAAGACGTAGCCGTTCGTCGTATCGACAGCGTTTACGAGCGGTGTCTCTTCCACCGTGACAGTGGTGCTGACGGCGCCAACGTTCAGGGATGCGTTCAGGGTGACGGTGCGATTGGCTTGCACGGTGATCGAGGGGATCTTCTGCGTCTCAAACGAAGCGTGCGTGAACGTGAGCGTATAAGTGCCGATGGGCAAGTTGACGAAAGTGTAGACGCCACTCGAATCAGTTTTGACGGTTCGAGTGAGCGACGTTTGATCTTCTACAGCCTTTACCGTGGTGTCCGGCAGCGCGGCGCCGGATGTGTCGGTAACGGCGCCCGTGATGCCGCCGAGAGTTTGCTGCGCAAGAGTAGAGGTCGTGGAAGCAAGAGACAGAACGAAGACCGCAACCAGAGTCAAAATGAAAAGACGAATCTTCATCGGCGCAAGCACCCCCTAGAAATAAAATAGGAACACCCCAACGAGATTGCTCGTCGAGATCAGCAAAAGGGCTCCACTTTCGTCGGCGGAATTGACCGCCTATATCTACGCTGCTTTTCAAACCCCGGAAACTCTGGATGGGAGGGTATTCCATCTTGCGAGCGGAGAAAAATCAATTGTTTTTGTCATCTCAATCACGAATTTCGATGCAAAAGCTGTGGAAAACTTGTTGACGGCACAGGCCTTGGCATAAGGAATTTGTAAGGGGCTGCGGCGGCAAGCCCGCCTGCCGGTAGGCAGGCCGCCGCACTCCACATGAGCCTCGCCGTGGGAATGGCCGAGCACGATGGGCGGCATAAGTGCCAACCCAGCGTGCCCATTCGCAAACACCGCTCAGGGCAGGCGGGCGTAGCAGTGCTACGCCCCTACGGAAGAGAAAAGCAGATCCCTCGTCGGCCAAACATGGCCTCACTCGGGATGACAACGGGACGGGTAGGGGCGCGAGGGCAAGGTGGGCGGCAACGAGTCAAGGAAGATTGCCGGGCACAGCATGCTGTGCCCCTACGGAAGACAAAGGCAGGTCCCTCCCGCCGTCGAAGAGGTGGCGAGCCGCTATTTCAATCTTCCGCAGTCGAAACGGCGGCAGCTAGAAAAGTTCTCGTGAGGGAAGGATGTGTTTCGGGAGCAAGGCGGAGATGGTAAACATCGGATCGTTCACCACCTGGCTGAAGCGGAGGTGCATTGCGGCGCTGCAGAGAATGTAGGCGTGGATATCGCTGAAGCCCCAGCGCGCGACGAGAAGATCGATCATGCGTGACGTGGCAGCGCGGGCCGCAGCCGTGGCGTCGGTGGCGGATTCGACGACGACCCATGCACCGTCGTCCCAATGCGGCTCGCGAGGCGGAGGCGCTTCGATGAGCGGCGCGGGCAGCGGCTGGCGCTTGTGCAGATGAAACCGCAGAGTGACGTCGGCCGGACACTCGATGCCATTGATGCAGACTTCGCCGTCGCCTTGCGCCGCGTGCGCGTCACCAGCGGAAAAAATCGCGCCGCGATTGAGCACCGGCAAATAGAGCTTCGCGCCGGCGCAGAGATCGCGCACGTCCATGTTGCCGCCGAAGACGCCGGGAGGCCGCGTGCGAAATTCGCCGTCCTCTGCAGGCGCGACGCCCATCACACCGCAAAACGGGCGCAGTGGAACCACGGCGGGAGCAAGCGACCGGGTCGTGTCGCGGTCGAGCTGCCAGTGAAAAAGATAAGGCTCGCGAAAGCGGTCTCTGAGAAAACCGAGGCCCGCGATCACGCTCGACCAGCCCCAAGCTTTGTGCGCGACTTCGAGAATGTCGATTTGGAGCACGTCGCCGGGCTCGGCGCCGTCGATGAAGATCGGACCTGTGAGCGCATGGATGCGGTCGCGGTCGATGGCGAGATATTGGTCGAGTGTCATGCCCGGACGAACTTGCGCGCCGCTTGCGTCCTGACATTCGAGGTGGACGGTGTCACCGGGCGCGATGGTGAGGCGCGGAGGGAGATGGCGATTCCAGCGCGAATGCGTGGGAACGGCGGAGAGGGAATGTTCGGCCATTAGGTGTTCAGGCGTTATCTCCCATCGTGGTTTGGACGCAGCGGCGCCGAACGGATGACCGCGCCGCAAACTCGAGTACATGCTGCGGGTGAACAAGCGCACAGGGCGGCGCTTCGCGCCGTCGATTTTCGGCAGGGCTAAAGCCCTGCCCTTCCACCCAACACCTTGCGACCGCACCACGACGCGCGACGTCCACGCTAAGATCCAGAGTCGAGTTCGACCGTCATTTGAATTTCGACGAGCGCATTGCGCGGAAGCGCCGAAACTCCAATCGCAGCTCGCACGTGGCGGCCCGCGTCGCCGAAAAGTTCCACGAAAAGATCGGAAGCGCCGTTAATGACTTTAGGCGAATCGTCGAAGCCCGAGACTGCGTTGACGTAACCGTTCACGCTGACGATCTGCCGGATCTTGTCGAACGAGCCGAGGTGCTGCTTGAGAACGGCAAGCTGCGTGAGCGCGCAGGCGCGGGCCGCGGCGTAGCCTTCCTCAACCGTGCGATCGAGGCCGACCGTGCCCATGACCACGGCGCCGTCGATCGTGGAAATGACGCCCGCGAGATAGACCATCCGACCCACGGTTTTCGCCGGGACGTAATTTCCTCCCGCCTTCGGCGGCTCGGGGAGAACGTAGCCGAGCTTTTGAAGACGCGCTTCCGTTCCTTCCGGCACGATTTCGGCTGCCTCCGCACAAGAAATGCAAAACGCAACTCTAGCACACTGCGGCGCGACTGAGATTCTCCGTTCGAGCGGCAAATTCTTGCGTTAGTATGTGCCATGCGACGAAGCGCAGTTTTTTGGTTGGCAGCACTCCTTCTGGTTTTTCCCGGCGTCGGCCTGGCTCTTGCGGGCGGCGCGGCGGCGCAGGCATCTTCTTCAACTACGGGAATTCTCGCGAAGAAGTGGAGTACGTCGCGCGCGTCGCCTCTGGACCTCGAGCTGGGCGGTGAATTGAGAGGTCTCCCGCCGGGATCGACTCGGTACGTGACGCGCGACGAACTGCTCGCGCTCCCTCAGGTCAGTTTTACCGCGACGGATGACGAGAAATTCAGCGGGCCCACGCGCGTGAGCGGCGTGCCGCTGGATGAACTGGTTCGCGCACTGGGCGGCGCGCAGAAGTCGGACATGGTGGTCGCGATCTGTTATGACGGCTACCGAGCGAACTACCCGACCAGTTACATCGCGGCGCACCACCCGCTGCTCGTGCTGGAAATAGACGGCAAGCCGCCGGCCGAGTGGCCGAAAGATGCGGAGCACGGCACCGACCTCGGGCCTTACACTGTGTCGTATCTGAACTTCGCGCCTCGCTTTAAGATCTTCTCGCATGCCGACGAGCCGCAGATTCCGTGGGGAATCATTCGTTTGGAGCTACGCGACGAGAACGCAGTCTTCGGTGCGATCGCGCCGCGCGGACCCCACGCGAACGATGCCGCGGTGCAGGCCGGATATCGCATCGCGCAGCAGAATTGTTTTCGTTGTCACAACGTCAGCCGCGAAGGCGGACAGAAGTCGGAGCGTCCCTGGCTAGTGCTTTCGGCGTGGGCTACGGCGTCGCCTGACTTTTTCACGGCGTATGTGCGCGATCCGAAAACGAAGAATCCAAGTTCGGCGATGCCCGGCAATCCAAATTACGACGATTCGACGATGCGCGCGCTAATCGCCTATTTCCGGACGTTTCTCGCGCCGGTCCGATGATGCTGCGCGCGGCGAAAATCGTGCTCGTGCTCGGGATCGCGATTTTCTATACGTTCGTCGTCTTCAACAACATCGCCGACTACGATTCGAATTATCAGTTCGTGCGGCACGTGCTGATGATGGACTCGACGTTTCCCGGCAATCACGGAATGTGGCGCGCGATTAATTCGCCGGCCGCGCACACGGCATTCTATGTGTCGATCATCGCGTGGGAGTTCATCACGATGGTGCTGTGCTGGTGGGGAGCAGCGCGGCTCGTGCGGGGGTTCAATGCCAGCGCGGAGGAATTTCAGCGAGGGAAGGGCGTCGCGATCGCGGGCCTCACGCTGAGTTTGCTGATGTGGCTGGTCGCGTTTCTCGGCGTGGGCGGCGAGTGGTTTCTGATGTGGCAATCGAAGAACTGGAACGGACAGGAA
>Ga0335078_10012092_pt1 | contig 12812 bp, 8 predicted proteins | sample Lox_Sample_32_FD_206711 | JGI IMG/M metagenome (GOLD analysis project Ga0335078, IMG submission 206711) | Soil microbial communities from Loxahatchee National Wildlife Refuge, Florida, United States - Lox_Sample_3.2 | ecosystem: Environmental > Terrestrial > Soil > Wetlands | place: USA: Florida... | reverse complement strand
CTGTCGACCATGTCCGCGACCGGCACGACGCGGCGTCCGAGCATATGACCGCATTTCTTGGGAAATTCCTGGTCTTCAAGCTGAATGGCGACAGCGCCGGCGGTTTCATACCCGCGCACCGCGTACTGAACGTTCAGCAGCCCGCCATAGCCGGTGTCGCCGTCGGCGATAAGCGGGGTCCTTGTCGCCTTGGCCAGGACTGAAACGCGACCAACCATGTCGGTATAGGTCGCAATCCCGGCATCCGGCAGTCCCAGGTGCGAGGCCACGGTGCCGTAGCCGGTCATATAGAGCGCCTCGAAACCCATCTGGTCGGCAATACGCGCCGAGATTCCGTCGAACACGCCCGGAGCAACGAGCAATTGCGGCCTTGCGAGGCGCGAGCGCAGACTGGTTTGCTGTCGTTCGGTCATGCGCTGCGCTCCCTCGCCTCTCGTTCCCGACGCGGGATCACGATACCGGCTGATGGGTCGGCGCCTTCAGCGCTGCAAGGGTGAAATCGATCATCTGGTCGAGCGTCGGGCTCGGCTTGTCGGCGCATTCGGCGATCAATTGCGGGTGGAAAAAGCGGATCATCGCCGTGCTGGTGCACAGCGCCGCTTCCTGGACGTCGGTTACATGGAATTCGCCCGATGCGACGCCGTCGGCGATGACCGCCCCGATGAGCCCGATGATGCACTCCACGTGCAGCTGGCAGACGTCCCAGTTCTCTTCCATGGCGACAGCCACCATTTCGTGCATCTTCGAATCGCCGACATAGCGGGCCGAGTTCATCCGGTGCACGGCGGTCAACAACTCCCGCAGCCGCTCCGCAGCGCTGCCCCGGCGCTCGACAATCGCGTGCGACGCCAGTTCCACCTCTCCCATCAGCCGCCGTGCGACGCCCGCGGTGATCGAACGCTTGGAGTCGAAGAAACGGTACACGTTCGCCGGGCTCATGCGCAGCACCTTGGCGATATCCGCCACCGTCGTCTTCTGGTAGCCGATTTCGCGAAACAGACGTTCGGCGGTGACGAGAATCCGCTCTCGAACGTCGGTTTCGGTGTGATCAGTCACCTCAGTCATGGCGCCTTTAGCTCATCCTTCATTCCGCCGCGATGGCCAGGGGGGCGGCCCGCCGCGGGTATGCCGGCGCGGGCTCGGTCTTGCCGCCGCGCTCATCGAGACGCTTAAGATACCACAGCGCGTAAAGGCTTGGCAGAAACAGCAGGGTCAAAAAGGTCGCCACGAACAGGCCGCCCATGATGGTAATGGCCATCGGCCCCCAAAAGGCCGAGCGCGACAGGGGAATCATGGCCAGGATCGCCGCCAGCGCCGTCAGGACGACGGGCCGCGCGCGCCGGACGGTCGCCTCCACAATCGCTTCGCGCCGGGCCGATCCGTGATCGACGTCCGCTTCGATCTGATCGACCAGAATGACCGCGTTGCGCATGATCATGCCGGCGAGCGCGATCAATCCCAGCAGCGCCACAAATCCAAAGGGCTTGTTGGCAAGGTTGAGGCCGAGCGAAGCGCCGATGATGCCGAGCGGGGCCATCAGGAAGACGAGGATCAGCCGCGAAATGCTCTGGAGCTGGATCATCAGCAGCGTGAGCGTGGCGATAACCATCACCGGAAAGAGGACGAAGATGGACGCGTTGCCCTTCTGCGATTCCTCGATGGCGCCGCCGATCTCTACGCGGTAGGCCGGTTCGAGGCTGTCGCGGATCGACTGCAATTTCGGCCAGATCGCGTTGGTCACGTCCGGAGGCTGAGCGCCGTCGACGACGTCCGCGCGCACGGTGATCGCCATGTCGCGATTGATGCGCCACAGGATCGGCTCCTCGTGCGTGTATTCAATGTAGGCGATCTGCGAGAGCGGAACAGCGACGCCGTTGCGCGAATAGAGCGACAGGTCGCCGATATGGGCGAGATCGAGCCGTTCCGAGGGGACGGCGCGCGCCACGACGGCGACCTTCTCGATGCCGTCACGCACCGTCGTGATCGGCAGCCCCGAGATCAGCATGCTCAGCGACTGCGAGATATCCTGCGGCGTCAGTCCCATCGCGCGCACGCGTTCCTGATCGACGACAAGCTTGAGATACGGCGCCTGCTCGTTCCAATCGAGATGCGGATCGATCACCTGATCGTTTGTGCGCATCACATCGCGGACCCGATAGGCGATCGCTCTCACCTTGTTGGTATCGGGGCCGATGACGCGAAACTGCACGGGGAAGCCGACGGGCGGGCCGAAATTGAACCGATCGACGCGCACCCGCGCGTCCGCCAGCGCGCCGTCCGCGACCGCCCGCTCCAGCCGCGCCTTGATCCGCTCGCGCGCCTCGACGTCCGTCGCCACGACCACAATCTCGGCAAAGGACTCGTCGGGCAACTGCGGATTGAGTCCGAGCCAGAACCGCGGCGAGCCCCGCCCGACATAGGCGGTATAGGTGGAAATATCGCTGTCACCTTCGAGCAGCGCCTCCGCCCGCTTGACCGCTCCCAGCGTCGTGCCGAATGCCGTGCCGGCCGGCATGCGAAGCTGAAAAAACAGTTCGGGCCGCTCCGAGAGCGGGAAGAACTGCTGCTGAACGCGGCCGAAGGCCACGATCGACAGCGCCAGCACGCCGACCGTCGCCAGCACGACGGTCACTCGCCAGTTGACGCACCACTCGATCACGCGGCGCAGCGCGCGGTAGATCCGCGTCTCGTAGATCGCGTGGGGATCGCTGCCCGGTTCCGGCCGCTTGAAGTTCGGCAGCAGCTTCACCCCGATATACGGGGTGAATAGGACTGCCACCACCCAAGACGCCAGCAGCGCGATCGCGACCACCCAGAAGATTCCTCCGGCATATTCGCCGACGGAGGAATTGGCGAAACCGATGGGAAGGAAACCCGCGGCGGTCACCAGCGTGCCCGTCAACATGGGGAAGGCGGTGGATTGCCAGGCGAACGAAGCGGCCCGGATGCGGTCGAGGCCCTGCTCCATCTTCACCACCATCATCTCGACCGCGATGATGGCGTCGTCGACCAAAAGGCCGAGCGCGATGATCAGCGCGCCGAGCGTGATCCGGTGCAGATCGAGGCCGATGGCATTCATCACAATGAAGACGACGGCGAGAACGAGCGGAACCGACAGCGCGACTACGATTCCGGTGCGCAAGCCCAGCGCCAGAAAGCTTACGAACAGCACGATCGCCAGCGCCTCGACGAATGAGTGCACGAACTCGCCGACGGCGTGATCAACGACGGCAGGCTGATCGGCGATCTGCTCGAAATCGAAACCCTGAGGAACCGCGGCCATGAACTCGGCGGCCGCGCTGCCGACCGCCGGACCGAGCTCCAGGATGTTAGCGCCCTTGGCCATCACTACGCCGATGCCGATGGCCTGTTTGCCTCTTTGACGGACCACGAAGTCCGGGGGGTCTACATATCCGTGCGTCACGGCAGCGATGTCGCCGACACGGAACACGCGGCCATTGGCTTCCACCGGCGTCTCCGCGACCGTCTTCACCCCGTCGAGCGCCCCGGTCACGCGCAACGGCACGCGCTGCGCGCTGGTTTCCAGGATCCCGCCGGCCACCACCGCATTCTGGCGTGCGAGAGACTGGAACAGCTGATCCGGCGTGACGCCGAGCGTCGCAAGCTTGGCATTCGAAAACTCGAGGTAGATCCGCTCGTCCTGCGTGCCGTACAGGTTGACCTTGGTGACATTCTTGACCTTGAGCAGACGCTGGCGGAACGCTTCAGCGACCTTCTTCATCTGCGCATAGTTGCCGCCGTCGGATGTAAGCATGTAGAGGATCGAGTCGACGTCGCCATACTCGTCGTTGACCGAGGGACCGATCAGGCCCGCGGGAAGGTCGTCCTTGATGTCGCTGATTTTCTTGCGCAGTTGGTAGAAGAGCTGCGGCACCTCGCGCGCCGGCGTGTTGTCTTTGAATGCAACCTGCATCGCCGTGAACGCCGGCTTGCTGTAGGTGGTCACCTTGTCGAAGTAAGGCAGCTCCTGCAGCTTCTTCTCGATCGGGTCGGCGACCTGCATCTGCATCTCGGCGGCTGTGGCGCCCGGCCAAATGGCAGTCACGATCGCGACTTTGATGGTGAACGAAGGGTCTTCAGCGCGCCCGAGGCTGCGATAGGAAAGCAGGCCGGCGCCGCCAATCATCACGATCAGAAACAGCACCAGGGCGGGATGCGCGACTGCCCATGCCGAGACGTTGAAACGGCTCATCGAACTCTCCCCGATCCGCGATCTGTCGAGAACTCTGCTTTAGAACGACAGCGACGAGACGACTTTGACCTTCTCGGCCGGATCGAGCTTCTGCACCCCGACGGCGACAACGTTTGCGCCTTCTTCCACGCCGCCGCTGATCAAAACGCCATTGCTTTCGTAGGCCTTTACCGTCACCGGCTTCAGCGTGACGCCGCCGGTCTTGGGGTCGACGACATAAAGCGAGGGCCCGTTGCCTTGATTGAACAAAGCCGAGAGCGGAAGCCGCGCCACGCGCTCGCTGGCGGGGTCGGACAGGATCAGCGTTGCGGTCATGCCGAACTGCACCTCGTCGCCGGCGCCGGGCATCGAGAACTTTGCCAGATAAGTCCGTGTCGTCGGGTCCGCGGAGGGCGCAAGCTCACGAAGCTTCGCCGCGTAAAGCTTGTTTGGCTGCGACCAGATCGAGACGCGCGCCTCACCGGACTTGGCGCGCGCCAAGAGCGTCTCCGGCATCGCCACCACGACCTCCTTCTCCGCGAGCTGCGCCACGCGGATCGCGGGCTGACCCGCTGCGACCACCTGGCCCGGTTCGATCAATGTTGCCGTGACGACGCCGAGAGCGTCGGCGACAAGCGTCGCGTAGGAGAGGCTGTTGTTGGTGAGTTCAACGGACCGCTCGGCTCGCGCCAGGCGCGCACGCGCCTCGTCGGCCGCCGCTACCGCCTGATCCAGTTGGGCCGCGGTCGACCACCCCTTCTGGCGCAGTTCCTTGACGCGCGTCTCGGCGGCGCTCGCTTGCGCCAGCACGCCCGTCGCGGCGCCGAGTTCGGCTTGCGCCTGCTCCGCTTGGAGCCTCAAATCGACCTCATCGAGCGTCGCCAGCGCCTGCCCGGTCTTGACGACTGCGCCGACTTCGACCAGGCGCTTCAATACCTTTCCGGCCACCCGAAAGCCGAGGTCGCTTTCGATTCGCGGACGGACGGCTCCGACAAAGCTGCGAGCTGGCTTTTCTGCTTCGTAGTGCACGCTCGTGACCAGAACCGGTCTTGCCGATACCGCGTGCTCCGCCGCAATCTGATTACAGCCTGCCAACGCCAAGGCCGACGCCACCAGTACCAAGACCGGAGCTAAACTATTGCGAATACGGGCGAAGCTTTGATTTTTGGGCATCTGAGCGACTCCAAGCCTCTGCTTAAGCTTGTCCTGATTACTGACGAATGTCAATATTCGTCATACATCACAAAACGGTGCCCAACTGGGAATGCGCCGGTGCAGATGCGCGCTTTCCGGCAAGCCAAGCGTTTGAGTATGCGGGAATTTTTGCTTTGACCGACGCTCACCCAATGGTGAGGCGACGGAACAGATCTCAGCGCATCAGCCGGCCCGCCGGTTCGGCGTGTCCGTCGGGCAAGCGCATCCGGTCATTCGGTCCAGAAGACGCGGCCGTGCTGTCCGACCGAAGGGCCAGGGCGCGATCACGACAGTCGAACCGGGTCGCGCCGCAGGACAGCAGCATCGAGAGCGTATACGCGCGCGGCTCGCCTGCACCAAGCTGACGCCGGGGGCGCCGGCACCTTCATCCGCCTCGCCGGTTAGCGCGACCTGATCGACCCTAGATGAAAGGCGGCGGGTTGAGATGGCAGTATTCGCGATGGGTGAGCGCATAGAAGCGCTCGCCGCACGGACCCGTCGTCCAGAAGTGCCTTAGGTTCATGCGGCACCGCGCGTAGGCGCGGCTTCGCGCACGAAAGCCGTAGAGCGAGCACTTGTCGAACGCCGCGCCCTGCGCCGCGCTTGCAACATCGACGGAGAGCGCCGCAGTTGCCATCAGCAAGAGCCGCAGAGTCCTTTTCAATACGCTCTCCTGGCCTCTCGCGAATTGTCTGTCTTGCAGAAAACCGATATGAATTCAACGGTCGCAACGGCTGCAGAATCCGGGTGGGGAGCGAGCGCCGCGATTTTCAGAACGCCTTGCGAGGACGCAGGCATGCGCCGGCGAGAGGTTCGCGCGGCCAGGCATCTCCGACGGCGCCGTTCACCAGAAGGGGTTAAGGAATGGAGAGTTGGAGAAACCGCAAGACGTTGATTCTCAGCCGCACCGACATGATGGGGCTCGTCACTCCGGCGGAATATGTCAAGTGCGTGGAGCAGGCGTACCGCATGCACGGCGAACGCCGCTTCTACATGGATCCGAAAGGTCACATCGTTCTCGACAAATATCCGGGCGAATGGGAAGCGATGCCCTCCTATATCGAAGAGCCCGAGGCGGCCGCTTGCAAGTGGGTGTCGATACGCGAACGCAATCGCGAGAAGTTCGACCTGCCGACCGTATTCTCGATCCTCATCTATACGCACCCGGAAACCGGCTTTCCGCTCGCGATCTGTGACGGCTCTTATCACACCGTGATGCGCACCGGCGCTGCGGCCGCGGTCTCGGCCAAATGGTTGGCGCGAAAGAACTCGAAGCGGCTCGCGATCGTCGGCGCGGGCCATATGGCGGAAGGGACGCTCGCCACCTGCGACACGGTCTTCAAATGGGACGACGTGCGGGTGTGGAGCCGCTCGCAGGCAACGCTCGACGAGTTCATGAAGTCCCAAGCGCCCAAATATCCGCATTTCCCGATCCGTGCGTCGCGCAATCTCGAAGAGGTGGTGCGCGGCGCCGACGTCGTGGTCACGGTCACGCCGGCGCGCGAGCCGCTGGTCAAGGACGAATGGATCGCGCCGGGCGTCCATATTGCGGCGCTCGGCGCCGACAAGGGCGGCGATCAGGAACTCGATCCGCGCATCCTCAAGCGCGCGAGAATCTTCGTCGACGACATTCGCCAATGCCGGACCGACGGCGAAATCAACGTTCCGCTGTCGCAGGGTATCATTCGCGACTCCGATGTCGCCGGCGAGATCGGCGAGATCATCGTCGGCAAGAAACAGGGCCGGCGCTCCGATGAGGAAATCACCCTCTTTGATTCGACCGGCATCGCGCTTCAGGATTCCGCGACCGTGCCGCTCGAATACGAGCGGGCGGTCGCCGCCGGGGTGGGCGTAGAAAAGAAGATGATTTCGACATAAAGCGTATCGGGTGAATCATGATGGCCGACGTTCTCAACCTGCCTCGCCCCGCGTGGATGACCGAAGACCTCGTGCTGCTCGAGGATCAGGCGCGCCGTTTCATCGCCGCCGAATTCGCTCCGCATCTCGACAAATGGCATGAGGATCACTTCTACCCCCGCGAGGTCTGGAGCAAGGCCGGCGCGGCCGGACTTCTGTGCGCGTCGATCCCCGAGGAATACGGCGGTGCCGGGGGCACTTTCGCGCACGAGGCGGTGATCGACCGCGAGTATTCGCTCGCCGGCTTTGATTCGTTCGGCGCGCCGCTGCATTCGGGCATCGTCGCGCCCTACATCCTCAACTACGGCACCGAGGAGCAGAAGCGGCGCTGGCTGCCGAAGCTCGCGACCGGGGAAATGGTGGGCGCCATCGCCATGAGCGAGCCCGGCACCGGCTCCGACCTCCAGGGCGTGCGCACCACCGCGAAGAAATCCGGCAACGGCTACGTGCTCAACGGCTCGAAGACGTTCATCACCAACGGCCAGCACGCCAACCTCATCATCGTGGTGGCCAAGACCGATGCCACGCTCGGCGCCAAGGGCGTCTCGCTCATGGTGGTCGAGACAGACGACGCGTCGGGTTTTCGCCGCGGCCGCAAACTGAAGAAGCTCGGCATGGACTCCGCCGATACGTCGGAGTTGTTTTTCGAAGATGTCGCGCTGCCGGCGGAAAGCCTCCTCGGTGTCGAAGAGGGTCAGGGCTTCTACCAACTCATGAAGGAGCTGCCGCAGGAGCGGCTCATCGTCTCGACGCATGCCGTGGCCATGATCGAGCGCGCTCTCGCGCTGACCCTCGACTACGTCAAGCAGCGCCAGGCGTTCGGCAAGAAGATCATCGAGTTTCAGAACACGCAGTTCACACTCGCCGAGTGCAAGAGCGAGGCGACCGTTGCCAAGGTCTTTCTTGACCATTGCATCGAGCGGCACGTCAGGGGCGCGCTCGATACCACGACCGCTTCGATGGCGAAGTATTGGCTGACCGACCTTCTCGGCAAGATCGTCGATCGCTGTCTGCAACTGTTCGGCGGCTACGGCTACATGGACGAGTACCCGATCTCGCGGCTCTACCGTGACGCCCGCGTGATGCGCATCTATGCCGGGAGCAACGAGATCATGAAGCTGTTGATTGCGCGCAGCCTCTGAATCTGCGGCCACGCGCCGCACGCCCAAACGCCCATCTCCTCTGCAAGTTCCACCATTACATTGCCGTAATATTGGTGTTTAGCGCTTGCTTGGGGGTCGGCCCGAGCGTATCGTGAGATTGCTCATACAACCGATGGGTAGTAGTTACCCGAAGGTGTGGGAGGACTGCATGGCGCAAACGAAGCGCGGTTCGAAGCAAAAACGTCTGAAGAAAGCGGTACCGGTACTGGGAGTTGCTGGAGTGGCCGGGATGTCATTGTCCATGGCTGGCGGTGCGTCCGCAGCGACCAGTGGACCGGCAGTCGACCTACCTCCGCAGAAGGTTATCGCACCGAGCCACGAAATCACGCTCGGTGACGAGGAGATTTCCGACGTCAGCTTGTCGACGTTCTACGTATTTGACAAGGAAAACGCCGGCAAATCTCAGCTTAGCGGCGAGAAAGTAGCCTGGTGGCGCCGTTGTGGTCGCTGCGGCTGCGGCTGGCGTTGCGGCTGCGGTTGGGGCTGCGGCTGGGGCTGGCGTTGCGGCTGCGGCTGGCGTTGCGGCTGCTAGAATTGAGGCCTTTCGGATTACGTTGATCTATCCAGGCCGCGAGGGCCGGGTCTCGGTGCACCTTGACCCGGCCACTTTTTTTGCGCCGCCGGCGCGGGCGCGGTTGGCTCCCTGATTATGACCGTCTTAGTCGACCGACTGGCCCTCTGTACAACCCAGGGGCGTAATTGAGCGCGTGATTCGCGATGGCGATCCGAACCGGCCGCAATAAGGGTGGCGGCGCACGTGCCGAGCGCGCGGCCAGCAATCGGAGGAACAGCAAAGATGTTCCTCGGTTTGCGCCGAATTTCAGCGTTTATCTGTTGCCGCCGAACACCGTTTGCCTCTATTCCGAGGACCGAAAATTCTTCCTTCACGGCGAACTCTACTGCGCGCTTGCCTCCGCGATTGCCGAGGGCGGGCGAACGTCTCGTGAGATCGTCACCGAACTCGCGCGCCATTTTCCGCCCGACAAGGTCCAGGAGGCGTTCAAACGTCTGGTTGATCGCCGCTACGCCGTCCTGTCGTCGAATTCATTGGCTGCGACTGCCGCGGCCTATTGGGCGAGCCTCGGTCTTGCGCCGGAGGACGCGGAGGCCATTCTCCAGAACTGTCGCGTGGGAATCCAGGCGATCGATGTGGAGGGTGCGGCTGAGCTCGGCGACGCGCTCGGCGAACTCGGCGTACAGGTCGTCAAGCGCTCTCCCGACCTGACGGTCACGCTTGTGAACGACTATCTGGACGAGCGATTGGCCGACGTGAACCGGCAACATCTGTCCGACCGCTCGCCTTGGCTTCTTGCTCAACCCTCCGGCATTTTTCCCCTCGTTGGTCCGGTCTTCCGACCACGCGACGGCGCCTGCTGGGTGTGTCTCGCCGAGCGGATGAAGCGCAACCGCGAGATCAAGGCGATGCTCAACCGCGCGCAGGCGCGCTGCATCGCGCTTTCCGCTCTCACTCGCAATCCGGTTGGCAGCAGCGGCATCGAGCTTGCGGCTGTCGAGATCGCAAAAGCGATCGCCACCGATTTCCGCACTGACCTGCGCGACCATGTCGTCAGCCTCGACCTTTCGGGCGCGACCGTCGTGAAGCATTACGTATCGACCCGCCCGCAATGTCCCGCGTGCGGCCGCAAGGAGCTGCGCGATCCGGGCCGTACGCCGGTGCCGCTTGAGCTTGGTCCCGGCGGCAAGCTCGTCATGACAAGCGGCGGATACCGGACCGTTTCGTCGCGGGCCACCGTTGCCCGCTACCGAAAGCATGTGAGCCCGCTCTGCGGCGTTGTCTCGCGCCTCGATCGCGTCGAAGCCGACATTCCCCTGAATACCAACTTCTACGCCACGCACAATTACTCGGCCCCGGCCGAGACAGTGAACGAGCTCAGAGCGGGCTTGGGCGGCGGCAGCTTCGGCAAGGGCAGCACGGCCGAGCAAGGCGAAGCCAGCGCGCTCATGGAGGCGATGGAGCGTTATTCCGGAGTCTTTCAGGGCGACGAAATCAGGGTGACGCGGCGTTTCGCCGATTTTCCGCCTGGCGATGCCATTCTTCCAAACGACGTTATGCTCTTCAGCGATAAACAATACCGGCATCCGCGCGCGTCGATGGCGGACCACCACGAGGCGCATCCGACACCCCCGCCGTTCGACCGATCCGCCGAGATCGAATGGTCGCCGGTCTGGTCGCTGCGCGATGAGCGCTTCAAATACGTTCCGACCGGGCTGTTGTATGTGTTCTACAGGGGCAGTGGCGCCGAGCGGCTTGCTGCCGACACGAACGGTTGCGCGGCCGGCAACACGATCGAGGAAGCAATCGTGCAGGGTTTCCTCGAGCTGGTAGAGCGCGACTCATATGCGATCTGGTGGTACAACCGACTGCGGCGGCCGGAAGTCGATCTCAGCCAGTTCGACGATTCGTACATTCGCGAACTGAAAGCCCAGCTGGCCGAGACCGGCCGCCGGGTTTGGGTGCTCGACGTCACCAACGATCTCGGCATCCCGAGCTATGTCGCGATATCGCACTGGGAGAAGGACTCGCAGGAGGGCGTCGAGTTCGGGTCCGGCTCGCACTTCGATCCGCGGATTGCGCTGCTGCGCGCGCTGACAGAACTCAACCAGTTTCTTTCCATCGCCGTCATGACCGGCGTGGATGCGGAAACGGCAAGCCTCGGCGGCTCGGAACCGGTGCGCCTGCGAGAGCTTCCCTTCTTGTCGCCGGGCAACAGTGAGCCGGTCCGGCCCGGCAACGGCACCAGGCATCACAACACGCGCGAGCAGGTACTCGACTGCGTGCGGATCGCCAAACGGGCGGGCCTCGATTTCCTCGTGCTCAATCAGACGCGGCCGGACATCGAGGTACCGGTCGTGAAAGTGGTCGTTCCGGGACTGAGACACTTTTATCGCCGCTTCGCGCCCGGCCGTCTCTACGATATCCCGGTCAAGCTCGGATGGCGCGACCGCCCGCTGTCCGAAAGCGAGCTCAACCCGCTTCACCCCCATACGTAAAGGTTAAACCGGCTTGCGCGCTCGCGGACCAAAAAGAAGGCGGCGGGCCGTGCCGGCCACCATTTCCGCGAGGCTTGGAGCCCATGTCGAGCTGGAACCTCGCGCGAACGGGAAACTGGCTGCCTGCTTCGAGGGCCATTCGGTCGGGTTAGGAACATTCAGCGCCGGCGCCGCAGAGCGTGCACAGCAGCTCCGCGACGGTCTAGCGCTCGATGAATTTGCGGCGCCACGCCGGCCCGTCGACAAAGAGATTCTGGCTCTGGTCGAGCGACTGGCCCGGCACGGTCTCATCGAATATCAGCTCAGGCGCGCGCCGAACGCGGCGGAAGAAGTCGTTATCGAGCCGCAGGTTCCCGACTATTGGCCACGGACGCCTACGCTTGGCGATGCTGACGTCATCGTCCTGTCGCGGTTTGCCTACATGCGCCGGCGCGGCAGCGAGATGGTGCTGGAATCGCCGCGGGCCGGCGCCCTGTTCAGAATCTGCGATGCAAAGATTGCGTCCGCGCTCGCTGCATTATCCGAGCCTCAGGAGGTAAGAAATCTGCGTCGGCAGGACGCTTTCCCGGGCCTTGAGCTTCTCGCGCTTCTGCTGGACTGCCAAATCCTTTTCAAGATTGACACCCCCGGCGACAGCGGTCTCCGCGCGGTCGAGGGGGACACGGGCCTCGTTCTTTGGGACTTTCACGACCTTCTGTTTCATACGCGCAGCACCGAAGGCCGGCACGCCAACCCGCTGGGCGGATTATATCCGTATGCGAGCACGGTCCCTCCACTGCCCGCGGTCCGGCCTCCCTGGCCGGGCAAGAAGCTCGATTTACGCAAGTTGGCGCCCGCGCATTCAGGCGCAGACACACCCGCCGCAAAGCTCCTGCGCGAACGCCGTTCGACGCGAAGCTTCGATGAGCAGCGACCGATCACGCTCGCGGAACTGGTGCAATTCCTCGACGGCGCAGCGCGCGTGCTCGGGCGCTCGACAAGCCGGCTCGATCTCGGCGACGGCGGCCCGCTGGTCGGCTACACCACCCGGCCCTATCCGTCGGCTGGCGCCGCCTACGAGCTCGAGCTTTATCTTGCCGTCGATCAATGCGAAGGACTTGCGCGCGGCTTTTATCATTACGATGCGGGCGGCCATTCGCTGGTACCCATCGACGTGCGCACAGCTGATCTCGAGATGCTGATGACGGGCGCCCAGCTTGCGATGATCGCGCCCGCCCTCCCCCAGGTTCTGATCACGATCGCCGCCCGCTTCGGCCGGATTTCATGGAAATACAGTTCGATCGCGTATTCCCTCATCCTCAAAAATGTCGGCGTGCTGATTCAAACACTTTATT
>Ga0335078_10012091_pt1 | contig 12812 bp, 9 predicted proteins | sample Lox_Sample_32_FD_206711 | JGI IMG/M metagenome (GOLD analysis project Ga0335078, IMG submission 206711) | Soil microbial communities from Loxahatchee National Wildlife Refuge, Florida, United States - Lox_Sample_3.2 | ecosystem: Environmental > Terrestrial > Soil > Wetlands | place: USA: Florida... | reverse complement strand
CGCGGGGAGACCGGGCCGCCGCCCTGTTTGTGGATCTCGATTTCGAGCACGCCGCACTCCTTGATCCAATCGCTTCGCGGGTAATTGGCGCGCAGGCGCGAGCAGGTCTCCAAAGCGTCCGCGGAGTGTCCCATTTTGTTTTGGGCGTAGGCTTCCCAATAGAGGCCGGCGTCGGCACGCGGGCCGTGCATCTGGACCACCGCGCGGAATGCGGCTTCCGCCTCGGCCCAATGGCTCGCATTGATCAGGGCGCGGCCTTCCTCGTATTTCTTCTCTTCAGGCGAAGGCGAGGAGGCGCTTACCTGGGCAGAGGCCTGCGGATTCGGCGCCGGGGCCGCGGTCAGGCGGACGTACCCGCTCGCCAGCGCGGCGGCGATGAAGAGCGCACCTCCGGCTATCCGTTTCGTGTCGCGGTTTTTCATAATCTGGTTTCCTTTTCGTTTTTGTTGTGGCGGTCCCGCACCACACGCAGCTCAAACAGGAGGCCATCGAGGTTCATCTGCTCGCGCAATCGCGCGAGGTCGCCTCCCTGGAACGTGGCGGGTTCGTGAGCCACTTCCACCAAAACCCGGTCGAGCCGGTCGAGGACCTCGGAGAGCGCCGGGTCCTGCGTCGCCATCGCGGTCTGACGATAGAGGCGGTTGTCTTCCAACAAATCCGCGGCTTCCTGCACGAGCGGGCCGCGTTCCATTCGCCCGAGGTGACCGGCATGATCGAGTTCCACCAGGAGCCGTTCGGAGCGATCCAAATGCTCGCGAACCACCAGCAGGACCACGCGGCCCGGCTGCGAGGCCCCTTGCGATGCCAAATTGGTCTTCGTCTGGCGCTGTTCGAAGAGCCTTCCAGCCCAAAATGCCGCGGCGATCAATGCCAAGGTAGCGAACGCTCCGGCCCAGGCCCGCCGGCGCGGCCACCATGCGGTGAACACGGCGGAGCGGCGGCGGCCCCGCGTCTCGGCGCCGTAGACCGGTAGCGAGGGGTGAATTGCCGCCCAGACGCGGCCGCTCAAGTCAGGCGCCGGCGGCGGCGTGCGGGCGGCTTCCCTGGCGGCGCTCTCCAGAAGCGCGGCAAATTCGTGAAAGCGCGCGGAGCACTCCTCGCATTCGCGCAGGTGGCTCGCGAGACCCCCTTTGGGAATCTGGCACATGGCGTAGAGTTCTTCGTCGCTCAAATGCTTCATTGCTTCACCCGCAGCGGGGCCATCTCGCGGCGTAGTTTCTGCACGGCGCGAAACACCGCTTGTTTCGCCGCCCCCAAGCTGATTGCCAGCAAGTCTGCAATCTCATCCATCGGCCGGTCCTCCATATGCCGCAAAGAGAAAGCGGCAGCCTCGACTTCCGTCAGCCGGGCCATCGCCGACCGGCGTTTCCATTCCAATTCGACGCTGAGCAGCAGCCTTTCCGGGCTGGCGGCGCTATCGACAGCCTGGGGAAGCACGTCGTCTTTCGCTTCCGGCTGCCGCTTACGCTTTCTCAGCAGATCGATGGAACAATTCACACCGATCCGGTAGATCCAGGTGCCGAAGTCGGCGCGAAGCTCGAACGTGCGGATCTGCAAGTAGCCGCGCAAGAAGGTGTCCTGCACCACCTCCTCGGCATCCGCGTCGTTGCCGGTGATCCGGCGCGCAGCGCGGAACACACTTCCGGTGTAGCGGAAAACCAGGTCGCGATAGGCGTCCCGGTCGCCGCTGAGGATTGCTTCCACGCACTCACGATCGGTCGATTCCATCAATTCCGGTATCCGAGCGGGCCGCGGTATCTTGGCCGGCCCAGCCGTCCCATCACCTATTCCTTATGTTCTGCCCATTAGACAGCATTTCCGGACGGCGGTTATGGAAAAGTGGCCTGGCTCTGAAAAATCGGCGTGAGGTAAGCGATAGCCAAGTACCCAGGATGATGAGCTTCTCCGAAAGGCGGGCGATCCACCCGCCGGGGGCGCGGTCCAGGCATGGATGGTCGTTTTCCCCCCGCTGATGCGCCCGAGCCTTTGAGGAGGGGGCCATTCGCTACAATCGAGCGATGACATCGAGCGATACGACAGGGCACCACGCGGGGAATCCAGGTTCGATTGAATCCTGGCTGATCTCGGCAGGCAGGGACCGGCGCGCCGGTTCGCCCCTGAATATCCCGCCTTGCCCGGCGTCGAATTTCGTGCTGGGCGATGGCCGTGCGTACTCTCGTGACGACGGCACACCGGGATGGGAGGCACTGGAAGAAATCGTCGGCGGTCTGGAAGGCGGCATTTCGGTCTCCTTTGCCTCCGGCATGGCGGCGATCGCGGCGATTTTCGACCGACTCCCTACAGGCACGCTCGTGGCCTTGCCGGACGACTGTTACCAGGGCGTCGCGGGACTCGCCCAAGCCGGTGAAAGCCGCGGCCGGTGGACCGTGCGCCGCGTGGCCGTGACCGACACCGCAACCTGGATTGAGATGTGCAGGGTGGCCGACCTGATTTGGCTGGAATCGCCTTCGAACCCGCTGCTGACGGTAGCCGACCTGGATGCCATCTGCGCCGCACCACGGAAGCGCGGCGCGATTCTGGGCGTGGACAACACTTTCGCGACGCCGCTCAATCAGCGTCCGCTGGCGCTCGGGGCCGATGCGGCGGTGCAATCGGTCACCAAGTTCATCGGTGGGCACTCGGACCTGCTCGGCGGCGTCGTCACCGTGCGCGACTCGAACCTGCTGGCCGCCCTGCGGCATGGGCGCGAGCTCGCGGGCGCAACTCCCGGCACTCTTGAAACCTTTCTCGCGGTCCGCGGGGCCAGAACGCTGGCACTGCGGCTGGAGCGGGCGCAGCGCAACGCCATGGTGCTGGCGGAGCGGCTCGCGGCGCATCCAAACGTGGCGGTGACGCGCTATCCCGGCCTCGCGAGCCACTCCACTCACGCCGCCGCCAAACGCCAGCTCAAGGGCTTCGGAACAATTATCTCCTTCGATGTACGCGGCGATTCCGCCGCCGCGGACGCGGTGTGCGCCGGCCTGCGGCTCATCCGACACGCCACCAGCTTGGGCGCGGTCGAGTCCACAATCGAACGGCGGGCCAGTATACCCGGGCAGGAGCACCTGCCCGCGGCGCTGCTGCGGCTGAGCGTGGGCATCGAAGCTGTCGAGGACCTCTGGACCGACCTGGACCGGGCGCTGCGCGCGGCGACGGAGGTGTAGCACAGCGGCGGATTGCAAACGAATTGCGCGCCTGGCGCAAGTTTCTGCAACGTAGGGCCGGCACCATGCATATCAGTTTCAAGTGAATCGCGCTGTCCGCAATCGACTGGTCCTGTTTCTATTGGCGCTGGGTGTTTCCCCGGGGCAGCAACCGGCGCCGGACGCATCCCCGGCAACGTTTCGGGCGCAGACCCGGCTGGTCCTGCTCTCTTTCCACGTGGCGCGCGGGCGGAACTATGTTCGCGATCTCAAGCCCGCTGACGTGGTGCTGCTGGAAGACGGCAAGCCGCGGGATTTCACCATCTTCGACGGCCCGGATACGCAGGGCCGGATGCCGCTCGAGCTGGTGCTGCTTTTCGACACCAATCCGCGAATCAATTACTTCTGGGACCCGGTGGCAGTTTATCGCTTTATCCCCGAGTGGACCGCGGAGATGTCGCGGGGAATCCTGACCGAGAACAGGGCGGACCTGCGCGTTTCCGTCTACCGGTGCTCGGGGCAGAAACTTTATCCAATGCTTCGCGCCGGCAGCGACGCGACGCAGCTCACGGAGACTTTGCGTAGTCTGTTGAAGCCCCGGCCCGCCGGCGAGGCGATTGCGTTAAGCCTTCCTGAAAACCGGAGCACGGTGGCGCGCGGCCCTTTTACCAACGATTACCCGACCAGTCCTTTCATCTCGCAGGAATCGCGCGGTTGGCCGATGGAGGCGGCCATCAGCACGTTGCACGAAATGGCCGCCGCACAGGACAAGGTTGCGCGCCTGATGGTGATATTTTCGGAGGGAATCGGAGCCACCACCACGATTCCCGAGGACATCGGCAACCAGGCGCTCGATCTCGGCATACCGATTTATCCGGTGGCGACCAATTACCTGGGGCATATCGACGCGAATTATCCCCGCAACTTCTTCCGGATGGGGCAATTCAAAGCGTTGGGGAAAATGACGGGAGGGCGCGACGTGGAGTGGATGCAGATCGACGCGGCCACCCTGCGCGACATCGTGGAGGGAGTGAAGAACCACGGTCTGACGGAGTACATAGTTGGATTTGCGCCATCCGGCGGCCAAGCTCCCCGGCAGCACAGGCTGGAGATCAAGCTGGTATCGAAAAAGAGCGGCAGCCTGGAAGGCGGAAAGCGTAGAGCGAACTACTAAGAGCGCCAGTTACCCGGGCCGCTTTCCAAGTTACTAAGCATGTTACGGGCCGGCAGGCCGGAATTGGCCGGACGGCCAAGTTTGTCAATTGGCCGTCAGGGCTTTCACGACGGCAGCCTGCAAATCCCCGGGATCGCCCGATCCCATATCGCGGTAAGCGATGCGGCCCGCGCGGTCGATCACGAAAGTGGTCGGGTACGACTGTACGAAGTAGCGGCTGGTGACCTCCGGCTCGGCATCGAGCAGCAGCCGAAAAGTGTAAGATTGCTGCTTCGCGAACTTCGCTACTCTGCCGGCTTCCTCTCCCACGTCCAGGCCCAGAACAACCAAGCCCTTCGGCCCCAACTGCTCCTGCATCTTCTGGATGTGCGGCATCAACTCGCGGCAGGGGCTACACCAGGTGGCCCAGAAATCCACCACGATCACTTTTCCGCGGAGATCGCGCAGATGGACCGGATTGCCGGCGGGATCGGGGAGGGTAAAATCGGGCGCTTCCATGCCGATCATGCTCACGCCCTCGCTTTTCGTCCCCGGCGCGGTGGACTCGCCCTCGAACAAAGCGATCTCCGTCGTCTCCCCGGCATAAGTACTCACCTTGTACACCTGGTAAGTCTGCCGATCGATGCGGTACATCGCAAACTCGGCGCCAGGGAGGGTGCCTTCGGGCCACCGATCCCGCACCACCCGTACGATCACGATGGCCACGGGCTTCCCGCGCTCGATGTAGCGCTCCTCGCGTGCAATCTCGGCGCTTTGCACGTGCTGATCGATCTGGTCGAACCCCGGGCGGCAGACGGCGGTGCGCTCCGACACTCGTAGTCCCCCGTTTTCGACCTTCTGGATGGCGGCATTCAATTCGGTCTTGCCCGCCTTGCGGTAGGTCTCCGCCGTGTGGTGGAGAATCTCCATCGCGGAATGGTCAGCCCACGCCGCCGTGGCGAAGGCCAAGAGCAACACAGCTTTCATGAGAGTCTCTCCCCGCCGCCGTCGGAATTCAGACTTGGACGACTCAATCCCTTCGGCCGGCGATTCAATTATAGGCGGTATCCCGCGGCGCCGGCGGGGTCGGCAGCGCCGATGGCAATCGGAGACTTATTTCCTACCTACGGGTGTTAAAATCCTCTCCAGAAGGGAGGAACGATGGAAAAGGGTTTCAGCCGCAGAGGATTTTTCAATTCGCTCGCGGCCGGCGCCACGGAAGCCGCACTGATTGGCGCGGCGATCGACCAGACAGCCCAGGCAGGCGGGCTGGAGGCTCCGGAAGGCGAAACGGTGAAAGTGGTATTGCAGGTGAACGGCCAGACCCATACCATCCTGGCCGAGCCGCGCTGGACGCTATTACATGTTCTGCGCGATCGTTTGGGTTTCACCGGCACCAAGCAGGGCTGCGAACGCGGCGAGTGCGGCGCCTGCACGGTGCTGATCGACGGGGTGGCGCGCAACGCCTGCCTGACGCTGGCGGTGGAAGCTTCGGGCCGGAAAATCACCACCATCGAAGGCCTGATGGACGGCGCCGAATTGGGGCCGGTACAGCGGGCGTTCCTCGAAGAAGACGGATACCAGTGCGGATACTGCACCTCGGGGCAGATGATCAGCGCCGAGGCGCTGCTGCGCAAAACGCCCGCGCCGACGATCGAGCAGATTCGCGAGGGCATGAGCGGCAATTTGTGCCGTTGCGGGGCTTATGGACACATTTTCCGCGCCGTCCACCGGGCCGCGGAATTGAAGAAAGCGGGGAGGTGAGCCATGCCGGACGCAAATCCCAAACCCTGGGCGGAAACAACCATCGTCGGCAAGCCGATTCCCCGAATCGACGGCCGGGAAAAGCTCTCGGGCGAGGCGAAATACACGCTCGACCAGAACCTGCCCGACATGCTGTACGCGGCCACCGTGCGCTGCCCGCACGCGCATGCGCGCGTGAAGAAGGTGGATATAAGCCGGGCCGCGGCCATGCCGGGCGTGCGCGCCATCCTGAGCGACGCCGACAAGGAATGCAACATCCCGTGGTATCGCGGGAGCCGGTTGTTCGACCCCCATTGCCGGTATGAAGGCGAAGAGGTGGCGGTGGTGGCCGCCGAGACTCAGTTGCAGGCGTGGGACGCGGTGCGCGCCATCGAGGTGCAGTACGAGAAACTGCCGTTCGTCAGCAGCATGGCGGAGGCCCTCAAACCAGGCGCTCCCAAAGTGCAGGACAGCGGCAACATCGTCCAGCCCAACCATTTCAACCGCGGCGATGTGGCGAAGGGGTTTGCCGAGGCCGACGTGGTGGTGGAAGAGACCTACCAGACATCGTGCCTGCTGCATACGCCGGTGGAAGTGCACGGGTCGGTAGCGCATTGGGAGGGCGACCATCTGACCATCTGGGATTCCACGCAATTCCCGTTCACCACGCAGGCAGGCACGGCGGCGGCGCTGAAACTCCCGCTCAGCAAGGTGCGGGTGATCGCGCGCCACATGGGAGGCGGGTTCGGCAGCAAGATCGACCTGAGCAAGTACACGGTGCTCGCGGCGCTGCTGGCGCGAAAAACGGAACGGCCGGTGAAGTATTGCCTGAGCCGCGAAGAGGAGCTATTGTGCGTGGGGAATCGGCCCGCGCACACCCTGCGGTTGAAGGCGGGAGTGAAGAAGGACGGAACGCTGACCGCGTTCGAACTGCACGGTAATTCCGAGGTGGGCGCATACCCGGCGGGCGATTCCGCGGCCTACCTGGTACGCGAGTTGTATGCCTGCCCGAACGTCAAGACGGAAGAAGCGCCGGTCTATATTAATGCCGGGCAGAGCCGCGCCTTCCGCGCGCCGGGCTTTCCGCAGAGCGCGTGGGCGCTGGAGCAGACCATGGATACGCTGGCGGAAAAAATCGCCATGGACCCGGTGGAATTTCGCCTGAAGAACATCTCCATGGTGTGCGGCGTGGATTCCAACAAGCCGTACACGTCGATCGGGCTGCCGGATTGCCTGCGCCAGGGCGCCAAGGCATTCGGCTGGACGGAGGCGAGAGCGAAGGCCAGGCGCGACGGCCCGATTGTGCGCGGCGTGGGAGTCGCCAGCGGAATGTGGGGATACCTGGCGCCGCCTATATCCACCGCGGTGGTGCGATTCTTCGCCGATGGCAGCGTGAACCTGAACATCGGCGCGGCCGATATCGGCACGGGCACCCGTACCATCATGGCGCAGGTGGTGGCCGAAGAACTGGGCGTGCCGATGGCGCAGATCGAAGTAGAGAATGCCGATACCGGCACGACGCAATTCAGCGACGGCGCGGGCGGCAGCAAGACGTGCATGATCGATTCGCCGGCGGTGCGGGCGGCGGCGCTGGAAGTGAAGGCGCGCCTCGTCGAAATGGCGTCGGCGCAACTGAACGTGCCGGCGGCCGATCTCAAGTTGGCGAACGGAGAAGTCTCCGGGCCTGGCGGCAATCCGAAAATTGCCGTCGGACGGCTGCGGGGATTGCAATCGCAGCGGGTGGTGGTGGGCGTGGGGACGCGCGCGCCGCACCCGGCGGATAAAGCAGTGCGGCCGTTCGGCACGCATTTCGCCGAAGTGGAAGTCAACAAGCGGACCGGTGAAGTTCGCGTGGTGCGCATGCTGGCGGCGCAGGATAGCGGGCGGGTGATGAACCTGCTGACGTACCAGAACCAGGTGCTGGGCGGCATGACGCAGGGCATCGGGTTCGCCCTCACCGAGCATCGCGTGCTCGATTCCAACACCGGGAAAATGGTGAACCGCAACCTTCACGATTTCAAAATCCCAACCGCGATGGACGTGCCCGCCGACCTGACCGTGCTTCCGATCGACCCGCACGATACCGAAGTGAACTCGACCGGCACCAAAGGACTCGGCGAACCGGCGCTGGTTCCGGCGGCGGCGGCCATTGCCAACGCCTTCTACCACGCCACGGGGGTGCGGCTCCCGCGGGCGCCAATCACGCCGCGGGCGGTGATCGAAGTTCTGAACGGAAAGCGGGGGTGAGCCATGTTGCAGAAATTCTCCTATAAGAAAGCGGCTTCGATTCAGGAAGCGGTGGCGCTGGCGGGCGCCCCGGGGGCTCACATTCTAGCGGGCGGCAGCGATCTTCTGGGCTGCCTGCACGACGGTGTCTGCGAAGCCCAGACGGTGGTGAGTATCTCCGGAATCGGGGAACTGAAAGGCATCGGCGCGCGCGCCGGTGGCGGCTTGCGCATCGGTGCGCTAACCACGCTCGCCGAGATCGCCGCGCACCAGCAAGTTGCGGACAAGTACCAGGCGTTGGCGGAAGCGGCGGCATCGGTGGCGAGCCCGCAGATCCGCAATCAGGGAACTATCGGCGGGAACATCTGCCAACGGCCGCGATGCTGGTATTTCCGCGGCGAATTCCATTGCCTGCGCAAAGGCGGCGACACCTGTTTCGCGGAGGCGGGCGAGAACCAGTTCCACGCCATTCTGGGCTGGGACCGCTGCTACATGGTCCACCCGTCCGACACCGCATCGGCGCTGGTGGCGCTGGGCGCGCGGGTGGCGATCGCCGGTCCGGGCGGGCGGCGCGTCATACCCGCGGAGTCGTTCTTCATTTTGCCGAAGGTCAGCATCGTGAAGGAGAACGTACTGGCCCCCGGCGAGATCGTCACGGACATTCTGCTGGACGCGACCCCGGCGGGTTACGTCAGCGCGTATCGCAAGGTGCGCGAACGCGGCGCGTTCGATTTCGCCACGGCGGGCGCTGCCATTGCGATGACTCTGGCGGAGGGCGAGGTGGTGGCGCCGCGCGTGGTGCTGAGCGGCGTGGCGGCGGCGCCATGGCGGTCGGCGGAAGCGGAGAAGGCGCTGGTGGGCGAGACGCTCGACGCCGCCTCGGCGGCAGCGGCGGCGCAGGCGGCGGTGAAGGACGCGGCGCCGCTCGAAAAGAACGCCTACAAGATCGCGATGGTGCGGGGGATTGTGGAGGAAACGCTGCTGCGGCTGGCGGCGTAGGCTGCTGAGAAGCTCGGCGGCGTCGCGCCACTACAAAGTGAATGCGCCCCGCCGCCGAGTACCGCCCCGAGATCGATGGTTTGCGCGCCGTCGCCGTGCTGGCGGTATTCGTTTTTCATCTCAATCGCCGCTGGCTGCCGGGCGGATTCTTCGGTGTCGACATCTTTTTCGTCATTTCCGGCTACCTGATTACTTCCCTGATTCTGCGCGATTGCGAGGCGGGACGTTTTCGCTTTGCGCGCTTCTATCAGCGGCGGATCGCGCGTTTGCTGCCGGCATTCGCGGCGGCCGGGTTAGCGACGATCGCGGGCGCGGCGCTGATTTACTCGCCGCAGGATCTGGCGTCGGCGGGCGCCACGCTGGCGGCGGCGGCGGCATCGGTAGCGAACTTCAAATTCCTGCTGCAAGGGAATTATTTTCGCTTGTCCCCGGATGCCCAGCCGTTTTTGCATTGCTGGTCGCTTTCGGTGGAGGAGCAGTTTTATCTGTTGTTCCCGGCGCTGTTGCTGCTCTCGCGGCGGAGGCGGGTTCTGGCAGGGCTCGCAGTGGTGAGCCTGGGGTGCTATTTTGTATTCCGGCCGGAATGGGCGTTCTATTTGCTGCCGGCGCGGGCTTGGGAACTGCTGGCGGGCGCGGTGATGGCGCGCGCAAATCGCACCATACCGAGGCGCCACGGCGCGGGAACGCCGCTTTTTCTTGGTCTCATCGCCGTTTCTTTCGTCTCCGGCCGATTCGCCATTCTGCCCGTAATCGGCACCGCATGTTTGCTGGCGGGCGGCGCACGCGCGCTTTCGTGGAAGCCGCTGGTAGTCATCGGGCGCATGTCGTACTCGCTGTATTTGTGGCATTGGCCCATTTTTTCGCTGGTAGATTACGCCTGCTACTGGCAATCGGCGGCGATTCGGCTGGCATTGAAGGTGACGCTAAGCGTTGGCGCCGCCGCGGCCTGTTTTATCTTCATCGAACGGCCGGGACGCGTTTTCCTGAATGCTCCCGCGAGGCCGCGCGCTGCGTTCGCCGCGCTCGCCTGCTCGCTCGCGGTGCTGATACCTCTCGGTATCGTCATCCGCAACGCCAATTATGTGAACGCCGACCCGCGCGCCATCCGTGCCGGCGGACTGCGGTTCAATTCCGGCGGCCGGAGCGGATCGATGGTGCTGATGGGCGACAGTAACGGGTCGATGTATGGAAAGCTGGCGCGGGAGATCGCGCGCGAGCGCGATTTGCGGCTGAACGTGATCAGCGTGGAGGCGGGCGATCCGCTGCCGCGATCAACGGGCCGGAATCAGCCGCTGTGGAGCGATTCTCTGGCTGTCGTGCGGCGGGAAAGGCCCGATTTTCTGCTGCTGGTTTGCAATTGGAACAAGCTCACGGATGATCGCCGCCGGCTCACCGTCGCGCTGCGGGAGCTGAAGCCGTTCGCGCGCAACATCCTTCTCATCACCCAGCCGCCGGTATTGCCCGAAAACGCCACTCGCGAGGGCATTCGCGAGGGGAATCGGCCGCCGTTTCACGAAGACGCCGCCGAGCGCACGGCGCGCGTGGCGCGCAACGAGTTGGTGAAGAGCGCGGAGGGAGCCGGCGTGCGCGTCGTCGATATCGAACCCCTGTTCACCAGCGGGACAGGCGAAATCCGCTTCGCCGACGAGCGTCGAACGCTTCTCTACCAGGATCGCGACCACCTGTCGGCGGCCGGCGCGGAACTCGTCAAGCCGGAACTCGTCCGCGCCATGAACGGACTCACTGCTTCACGCTGATGTTCACCGCCGGCGAGAGCGTCCCAGCGGCGTTCAGGATCACCGGAACGGCGCTGAAGTTGGTTCCCGAGGGCAGAGAAGAGGGCAACTGGACGTTGATCTGCGTCACCCCTTCGATCAATCCCGGCGCGGCGCCGCTCCACAACGTCGTGCCCGCCACGCCGGCGAATTCCAACCCGGGGTTCTGGAGTTCCGTTACGTCGAATGGCGGCGGAATGGGCGTCACGCCGCCATCGACAGGGAGATTTTCCAGGTATCCTGTGCCGGTGCCGTAGACCGACACGATCGATCCCAGCGGCGCGGGATTGGCGGGCGAGTTGACAGTGCCGTCCTGATTGACGATCGCGCCCTGTCCGCCGATCTCGAAAATACCCGGGTTGAGATTGGCCCCGGGGGCATCGAGCGGCGGCGGATTGTTGTTGCCATACCGCACCTGAAGAGCGTCCTGGGAAGGGAGCCCGCCGAACGGCGCGACGGAGTGAATCTCCGTGGCGCTCACATAGAGCAGGGGCAGCGGCGTCGAGCCGAACAGCACCTGCACGCCGCCCAGCGAGGCGGGATATTGGCCGGCGGCATCCGGCACGGCGCCGATACCCTGCGCGGGACCGAGCCCCGTCCCGGTGAGCATGAAGATCTCTCCGGGCGCGAGTCCGTTGCCCACCTGCCCCGTCGCCAGGTTTAACGCGCAGCCGAAAAGCGCGGCGGGCTGGGTAGTGAGATCCACCGGAACGGTAGTGGATGAAGCCTCTCGATACACCACAAGGTGTCCGGGACTTGCGATTGTGACGGCGGTATCGCCGCCCTGGCGTAAATAAGTGGATGCAGCGATGGCGCCGGTTGGGCTTTCCTCAATCACAAAAGTCCCGCCGTTCGGCGTGCACGGCGTGGACAGCAACTGGACGGGCGCCGCGGGAAGCGCGCCCGAGCCGTGACCGAAGGCGTAGACGTTGCCGGAAGCGTCGAACAGGATGGAATCGAACTGGCTTTGCGCGAAATGGGTTTGGGACACGACGGCGCCGCCGGCGCTCAGCTCGAGCAGATAGCTGTCCCCCAGCACGCGCGCGGGGATGTAAGGATAAAAGTCGAAATTGTACGGGAGGGGCGCGGGACTCACCGCCAGTGCGAGATTCTGGCTGGGACCGGCCGCGATGGCGACGCCCGCCCCAACGATCCCCGGCGGAAGAGGCGTCGCGCCAATCGTCCCCGCGGCGGTATCGAGAACAGCGACGTACGGTTGGCCGCTCGCCAGATTGCCGGTAAGATAGGCGCGGCCCTGGTTATCGAGATCGAAGGCTAGAATTTGGGAGAGACAGTAAGTGGAGTAAGTCAATGTAGTGCCGCTAGAGTTCAGGCGCGCGAAGAAGTTATTCGTGCCCTGGCCCGTGAGGGCGTTGGAGGTGACGGGGAAGTCTTTAGACACGGTGAAGCCAGAGACATAAATGGAGCCCGCGTCGTCGACAGCAATCAATGTAGGCAGATCTTCGCCCGATCCGCCCAGGAAGGTGGAAAACAGCAGCGTGCCGTCGGGGGCGAACTTGGCAACAAAACAGTCGCCCCCGGGAACCACATTCGACGGACCGAAGGGGGCGCCCTCCGCGGTAAATACCGTGGCGCCGCCGGTCGGGCCGGCGTTCTTCGGCTGCACTACGCCGGGAGTAACAGGGAAGTCGGCAGAGTAAGTGTACCCCGCCACATATATGTTGCCTTGGGCATCCGCGGTCAGAGCGGTCCCGCCATCCTGACTGCTGCCGGCGAGGTAAGTCGCGTAGAGGATGTTGCCGGAGGCGTCCT
>Ga0335078_10012090_pt1 | contig 12812 bp, 10 predicted proteins | sample Lox_Sample_32_FD_206711 | JGI IMG/M metagenome (GOLD analysis project Ga0335078, IMG submission 206711) | Soil microbial communities from Loxahatchee National Wildlife Refuge, Florida, United States - Lox_Sample_3.2 | ecosystem: Environmental > Terrestrial > Soil > Wetlands | place: USA... | reverse complement strand
CGACCTGCCTCATAGCCTAGGCCACGTGCCGACCGGGGCACTGTCAGCGCCCGGCCTGCCCCGTGCCCGGCTGCCGCACATCGTCAGGGCCGTCGATCCCGGCGGCTGGCTGGAGCGCTACCTCAGCAGGTCGACCAGTGTGTCGTGCACGTCCTTGCCCTGCGGCGTGCCAGGTACCAGCCGGGCCCGGTCATCGGGATCCCGGTGGAAAACATGCAGCCGGCCATCGTGGCGGGCGAGGACCAGGTCAGTGCTCGCACCCGCGGTCTCAGCCGACCCCGACGTTGTGTAGGGGGTAACGGTAACCAGTGCGGAACGCTCGGCTGCGGCGAGTACCCCGGCAGCGTCGGTCCCGGGTCTGCTGTCTGCCTGCGGGCCGTGCGGTAGCAGGGCGTCGAGCAGGTCAAGCGCCACGCCGAACTTGTACAGGCCGAGTTCGTGGACGCCGAGCGCGTCGATGCGGATCACCAGGCAGATCCGCTCGGGCTGCGGGAGCAGCAGTAGCCGCCACGGCTCGCCAGGTTCCGTACCGGTGGCGCGAGCATCGAGCACTATCCGGGCCCGCTGCTGGAAGGCCACGGCAATACCCAGGTCTCCGCGCACCTGGATCTGCTCCCCGGGGGGCCCGGCCACGAGGAGCTGGCGGGCCGCGAGTGAGCGGACGGCCTCGGCCAGTACGTCGTCCGGGGGCCGGGTCTCCAGGAAGTCCACGATCGCGTCGACTACGGTGAGCTCGGCGTTGGTGTAGGCACCAAGCAGCACAGGTCCGGTGTTCACCAGGTCAACGACAGAGGAGACGAGCCCCTCGGGCACTGATGCCTCGTCGGCGGCCGGCGAGGGCCCCGCTGGGCCAGCATCAGTCATGATGGCTCCGCTCCCCACAGCGCCCCGGCAGGCGGCGTGTCCCGGCGCGGGTTCAAGATCCTGGCCGCGATCGGGGACGGCGTTTCCGTGACCCACACGTCCGAGTTGCCGAACAAGCCCCGCCCCGCCCGGCCGGGCAGCGCCTGCCCCAGCTCGTTGGCCGGGTCCACCCGGTCCGGCGGCGGGAACCGGCCCGCGAGATCCTGCGACACCGCCGTCACGTCGTCGTCCTTCTCGATCCGGCCGAGCGCCATGGCCAGCGACTCCGCGACCGGGGGCGCCAGCGACGTGGGAACGGCCAGATCCGGGGATAGGTACATCGGCCGCCGCTCGGTCAGCCGGGACAGGCCCCATGGGCCGACATTGCTCCGGGTCATCCGGTAGACCACGTAGTCCATGAGGTGGCGGATATCGGTCAGGCTGGGCATCTTGCGTTTGCCGAAGGCAGCCGGGGTCTTCTCCAGCTGCACCCAGGTACCCTGCGCCGTCCGGCCATGCAGTTTCTCCCTGACTACCTGCCCCCGCATCCCGATGTCGGGATAGCGCGACTTATCGATGTCACGGTGATGACTGGACACGCGCGGGTGGCTGACCCGGGGGAACCGCCAATCGTCGTACAGTTTCGGGTCGTCCACCAGGACATGGCCACCGCAAAGCACGTCCCGCAGCTGCGGGACCTGCAGCCCGTGCCGCTCCAGATCGGAAATGATCGCCGCTTCCTCCGGGCTGAGGTGAGCGGCGGCGGCCAGCAGCCCCTTCCGGTACGAGCCAGCCCGGGCCGTGATGTCAATCATCAGCCGGACCCTGGCCCTGACCTCCTCAGTGCGCTGGGCAGACAGGCCCGTCAGCTTTGCCTTCTTGCGCCGCCTGGCCCGGTGGGCGCCAGCCAGCTTGCGCTCATGGTCCACATCCCCAGTAGAACATAGCTCTCACCTGCGCAGAGATCCCGCTCACCGGTACCGGGATCCGCATGGCCAGCCGAGGACGCAGCGGTAGATGAGCTATCTTGATGTGGGGCAGATCGTGCGACACGGACGGGGTGCGCGCGAGTTGGGAGGGGTGCAATGACGGGGGGCTCTGTTCCTCAAGAGGCGGTTGACCAGCTGCGGGCGACGATTTCGGGTGAGACCCTCACTCCGGTCGATGCTGCCTACGATGCGGTGCGCCAGGTTCACAACGGCATGATCGACAAGCGCCCGGCTGTCATCGTCCGGTGCCAGAACACCGCCGACGTCGCGGATGCCGTGAAGTTCGCGAGAGAGCACGACCTGGAGATCTCGGTCCGCGGCGGAGGCCACAACGTGGCGGGGCGCGCGGTGACCGACGGTGGCCTCATGATCGACACCCAGACTATGAAGGGCGTTCATGTCGACCCGGCCACCCGGCGCGTGCGGGCCCAGCCCGGGCTGAGCTGGAACGAGTACAACCGGGCTGCCGCGGCTTACGGCCTGGCCACGACGGGCGGTGTTGTGTCGACAACCGGCATCGCCGGCCTGACGCTCGGTGGCGGGCTTGGCTGGCTGATGGGCAAGTACGGGATGGCCGTCGACAATGTCCGCTCCGTGGAGCTCGTGGACGCCAACGGTCAGATCCGCACGGCCGACGCCGAGCAGAATCCCGACCTGTACTGGGCGCTGCGAGGCGGGGGCGGGAACTTCGGCGTGGCAGCGTCGTTCGAGTACGACGCCCATCCCGTATCGATGATCTATGGCGGACTTATCGCCTTCGCCCTGCCCGACGCGCCCAAGGTGTGGGAGTTCTTCGGTGACTTCGCCGCGCAGAGCCCGGACGAGCTGGTGCTGATGATGGCGCTCGTGCACGCTCCCGACGGGTCAGGGCACAAGATCGCCGCTGTGGCCATGTGCCATTGCGGCGACCTGGCGGAGGGCGAGGAGGCCGCGGCCGCCATCCGGGGGGCCGCGACCCCGCTGATGGACATGCTCGGGCCGCTCCCGTACCCGGTACAGAACACCTTGCTCGACCCGGGGTTCCCCAAGGGTGCCCGTAACTACTGGAAGTCCGCCTACTTCAAGGAGATCACGGCCGACACCGTGGCCGTCATGGTGGAACGGTTCGCCCAGACCCCGTCGATCATGACGGCAATGGTCATCGAGCACTTCCACGGTGCTGTCACCCGTGTCCCCCCCACGGCTACCGCGTTCCCGCACCGCATGCCGGGCTACAACCTCGTCATCCCTGGCGTGTGGCCCGACGCCGCAGACGACGACGCCAACATCGCCTGGGTCAAAGACACCTTCGGCGCGCTCGCTCCGTACACGGCCGACTCGGTCTACGTGAACTACCTGGCCGACGACGACACCGCGCGGGTGCAGGCCGCGTACGGGCCCTGCTGGGATCGGCTGCAACAGGTCAAGCGCACGTACGACCCCGAGAACGTCTTCCACCTCAACCAAAACGTCACGCCGGCCTAGCCTCACGTCCATTTGGGCCGTCGTCTATGCCGGCGTCACGGCGGGATCCGTGAACCACCGGGCCCCAACTCTCGCTGATCTTATGCAACGCCATGGGCCGCAGCCCCAGTGGAGCGCCTGGCGCGCGGCGGCTCGAGGAGCAGCTTATGCAATCGCAAGCTGGTGTCCTTGGAAAAACCCTGTTCATGACCGGCTAGCCACGATTTGTACATGGCTTTGTAACGCGCCTCGAGGCGTGGGGTAGTACCGTCACTGCCGAAGTTTGCGGACAGCGTTCCGCCTTCTAGTAGGTAGCCGGCGAGGGCGGCATGATTCATAACCAGTTCAGCGCCAGTTGAGTACTTAACTCGAGTGGTCCTGGCTGGCGCTGTCGAATACCAGCTGGTGAGTACTATAGCAGTGAGGTCCCCATGGGAAGTCGCGCAGCTGAAGGTTCCTTCGAATTCTGACCTACCAGCTTCCCCGATTTGCCTCAATGAAGTTCGTTTGGTGATCTTTGCGAAGCGCTCGATAACACTCATTGCATTGATGCCGCTGTCAACCCAGCTGGTTCCAAGCCTTGCCTTGGCGGAGGCCAGCTCCGGCTGGTATGGATCTGCATGCCAGGATTCGATCGCGATTGGCCAGCCAAGCTGATCGGTTCTCTCATGCGCCTGCTCTAGCGCCCAGATGACTTCGGGTGAATAAGCCATGTGGTATGCGATATCAACAGTCTGTTTACTGCCGACCCCCTCGATTATCCGCTGCGCATCGTTCCGATTATCGGCTGCGGGTTTCTCTAGGAGAATGGCTGCTTTCGGAAAGTACTCCGCTATTTCGTTGCAGACCCGTGCATGAGTAGGTGTTGGCGTTGCTATTATGACGACACTTGGGTCGAGCTGGTCGCTGATAGCATCAAAAACGCCTGGGTATACGGCGACCCTGTGTTCCCGAAACATCAGGGCGCGGGACGTGTCGGTATCAATTCCCGCAATCACGGTAGTCTCATCGAAGGCCTCAAGAGCCTTGGCATGCCCCAGACCCGCAGCGCCGAGGCCAACAATCAAGACTTTCCGTGTCGATTCTGGCAACTCTCGCTCCTGGCTCCTCGCGATGAACCGGATGCTTGCAACCGTCCCAGAGCGCCACCGGCGCGCCAGGCACGAGCCTGAACTCCACCTACGGCAGCTGGCAGGCCGCCTGCATGTGGCGCGAGTCTAGTACGGCGAACGGGTAAGCTCCGGCATCTCCGCGAGGCGCTGGCTCACATCACCTTTCCATGCGTGGCCAGGGCCAGGAGCACGGCGATTACGGCCGCGAGTACGACGAGCCCGCCAATGAGCTCAGCGAGAAGCCTCAACATCAGGCCGGCGATCCGGACGATCGCCGGCATCGACCCTGCGGCGATGAGTAGCAGGAGCAGATTCATCGTCACGTTCACCTCCTTTCGACCTGCTTCTACCTTGCGGCCAGAAGCAAATGATCACCACACGTCATCAGGCACATATCGCATGCACGTTCGATCACATATCCACATGTTGGCCACCTGCGGGAGTCCTCGTATCGCCCACCCGGCCAGGGCTTCAGCCAGGGCAGGCAGCAGGATGGGGGACGCGTGATTGGCGACAATGCGTCAGGCTTTACCGCCGGGATAACCTGTAGCGACGGGGTGCCGTCTGCCGTCTGCCGTGGTGCGCATCTTCCAGCGGGCGTTACCCTCGTGCGGGAGGGAACGTCGCATCTGTGGGCGAGCAGCGTGCATTTGGCTTCGCGGACCTGCTGAGGGGGCTGCGGGATGATGCGGGCTTAACTCAGGAGGAACTGGCTGAGGCGGCCGGCCTTAGCCCCAGGTCCATCAGCGACCTGGAGCGGGGCATCCACCAGACTGCCCGTAAGGACACAGCACGCCTGCTTGCTGATGCGCTGAACCTAGTCGGCACTGCGCGGGCTGGGTTCGAGGCGGCCGCGCTCGGCCGCCGGCTCAAGGATGCCGAAGGAGTCCCTGGCCCGCCGGGCGCCCTGGCCCGCTCAGTCGCAGCCACTACGCCGACACTCCCGCACGACATACGTAACTTCACCGGCCGCCAGCCCGAGTTGGCGGAGCTGATGCGGGCTGCGGCGCATGAGACCGGTGTGGTGGGGATATATGCGATTGACGGAATGGCCGGCGTCGGCAAGAGCGCGTTCGCCGTGCACGCCGCCCACCTGATAGAGCAGGGGTTCCCCGACGGCCAGATCTTTCTACCACTTCATGCCCATACCGCCGGGCAACGGCCTGTCGATCCGGCTGATGCGTTGGCGAGCCTCCTGCTCACTACCGGTGTTGCCGCTGACCAGATTCCTCCCGGCTTGTCCGAACGCACCGGGCTGTGGCGTTCCCACCTGGCGGGCAAACGGATGCTGTTGCTGCTGGACGATGCCGCGGGGCACGAACAGGTGCGGCCACTGCTGCCGGGAACCGGAGGGTGCCTGGTCCTGGTCACCAGCCGACGGCACCTGAGCGCTCTCGATGACGCCACATCGATCTGCCTGGATACCCTTCCTCCCGACGAGGCCGCTGACCTGCTGGTCCGGCTCGCCGACCGGTCAGACCTGGATCCCGGGAACCCTGCCGTAGGTGAGGTCACCCAGCTGTGCGGTTATCTGCCGCTCGCGATCGGAATGTTGGCACGCCAACTGCATCACCACCCGGTCTGGACGGTGGCAGAGCTAGCTGGGGACCTCGCCGCCGCACGTGATCGCCTTGAGCTGATGCACGCGGAGAACCTATCGATCGCCGCCGCGTTCGACATGTCCTATCAGGATCTCCACGCTGATCAGCAGCGGCTGTTCCGGCGCCTCGGTCTGCACCCCGGCACGGACGTCGATGCATATGCCGCTGCGGCGCTAGACGACATCAGCATGCTTGCTGCCCGTCGCAATCTGAATGAGCTTTTCGATCAGCACCTAGTCACAGAGCCCGTAAGCGGGCGCTACAGCATGCACGACCTGATCCGCGAGCACGCCCGCGCTTTGGCAGCAACCGACGAGTCCGAGGAGCGGGATTCGGCCATCAGCAGGCTCATCGAGTACTACGTCAGCGCGGCCACCGCGGTAGGCCGCCACTTCAATCGCGGCGTCGCCGTCGTGCGCGATTCTTCAGTTGCGCTTCCGCAGCCTACGAATCTTGAGGCAGCGGCCCAGTGGATGGAGGCCGAACGGGCCAACATGCACGCAGTCGTCGACCACACAGCACTGCTCAATCGGGCACGCCCCGGTATCGCGATCGCTATGGCGATGAGCGGATTCCTGCGCACGCATGGCCACTGGACCCAACTGCGTGTGCTTCTCCTCACAGCCCTAGGCACAGCCCATAAGGCGGGCTATCGGAACGGTGAGGTCGGCGTGCTCACGAACCTAGGCATTGTTCACCGGCTCACCGGCGATTATGAAGCCGCCTCAGCCACTCTTGCGCGTGCGATCGAGCTGTGTAATGGGCTTGCAGACCAGGACGGGCAGGCGGATGCCCTTGTCGCTCTGGGGGCCGTCCAGCGCCTGACCGTCAACTACCCGACAGCCTCAGCAACCCTCAATAGGGCGCTTGAGCTATACCGAAGCTGTGACGATAGATTGGGCCAGGCCGACGCTTTGAACGAACTCGGCTGGGTGCAGCAGTTGATCGGCGACTATCCCGCCGCCACCTCAAGCCACAAACTGGCGCTCGAGTTTTACGGAGACATGGGCGACCAGCAAGGCCAGGCCGATTCGTTGCGTTACCTGGGCAGGCTGCACCAGGAAGCCGGAGATTACCAGGCCGTTATCTCAAGCTACACAAAAGCCTTGACGCTTTACCGAAGTCTTAACGACCGGCTCGGCCAAGCACATACACTCAGAGATCTCGGGATAGCCCAGAACGTGTCTGTAGATTATCATCTCGCGGGCGACACCATGACTAAGGCACTGGACCTGTACCGCGGACTGGGCCACCACCTCGGCCAGGCCGAAACCCTGAACAACCTCGGTGACCTGCATTCTCTTTCAGATCCCATTCGTGCCTGCAAGTATTATGAGCAGGCTCTGAGCATCGCCCGCAAAATCAACGCGCTTCTTGAAGAGGCCCGGGCCCTCGAAGGCATCGGCAATAACGACGTCCAGAGCAAGAAAGCCCAACGCGGTGGCATATATTTGCACCAAGCTCTGGACATCTACCTGCGAATAGGATCTCCAAATGCCGGGCGCGTAGAAAAAACACTCACCTTCCACGGCCTATGAGCGTCGCGTTCAGGACTATCTAATGGAGTAAGCTCCTTGCAGCACGTCAGCTGAGCCGTCGGCGCGCAATTCGAGCCAGGCACCGAGCCAGGCTGCTGGTCCTCTCGTCATCAGGTGCCTCATCAGTGAATTCGTTGCTCCGATGTGTGCCGCCAGGAGCACTGGCAAATCAGCATCGGCTGGTCGAAGCGCGGGACTCGGCGGTCACGGCTGGGGCAGGCCCGGCACGCCCCAACGCGCTGGGATAGTTTCCGCCGGTCTCCGAGTTTGACTATTCATCGGTCGATCTGTTAGGCCAGGATGGAGACGGCTGGGCTGGGGACGGGTGCAACCAGCCGTAGTGAGGGCGCTACGGAAGGGGACGGCCTGCGTTATCGGAAACCGGCGGGGAGGCGGACTAGCCGGGAACGGCAGCTGGCTGCCACAGCTAGTATTCTTTTGGCTGGGTCGCCAGGCTTCCGCCAAGCTGGGGGTTCATGATGAGCCTGCCAAACCTCGGGATTTTCCTGGGGGCGCTGCTTGGTTCTGGTTTGAGCGTGTATCTCGTTCACCGGTACTGGGCGCATGACAAGCGCCGGGAGCACACCGACGTCGCGGGGTTCATCTTCGCCGGGGTTGCGGTCCTGTACGCCGTGCTGCTGGCCTTTGTGGTCATCGTGGGATGGGAAACCCTCAGCAGCGCACACGCCACGACCTATACCGAAGCCGATCAGTTGTCCAACGTCTACTGGATTGCGCGCAGCCTCCCTGCGCCTCAAGGACCAGCCATCGAGAATCTGTCCCTGGAATACGCACATACGGTTATATTCAGGGAATGGCCGCTGATGAATGAGGGGAAAAGCAGCTCCGCAGCGCAGGATTTGCTGACCCAGATCCGCGCCGAGGTATTCCGGTTCTCGCCTCACAGCGGGCAGCAGCAAGTCCTCTATGAACAGGCAGTAGTGAGCGTAAACGGCTTGACTGCAGCGCGGAGAGACCGGCTGGACGCGATGACCGAGGAGGTACCGGAGCCTATCTGGGTGGCGCTGATCTTTGGCGCTGTCATAGTGATTGCGTTTTGCCTTCTCTTCGGGGTGAAGAGCAGGGTTGTGCATATCGGGATGGTGCTGGCGATCGCGGCTTTGATCACGATCTGCCTTATCCTGATCAAGGATATGCAGTATCCTTTTGCTGGCAATCCGCACGTTGGGCCTGAGGCTTTTGAGGTATTTCTGAACGCAATTCCATTGCCCCACTGAAGAGCGTAAGCTGAACCTGGAAATCATCCGTCCGGCCGGCCCGGCGATTGGCAATGGAGCTCCGTTGAAACCCTACTCACTCACCTGACCTAGACCGGACGCACTGTCCCGCCGCATGCCGGATGGTCTTGGGGAATGCTTGTCTTTATGCCTGGTCGCGTGGCGCTGCCGTACTGGGCATTCGGTGGAGGGCCTGCGCGGAGGTGGTTGTGAGCCAAGTGAAGCCGGTGATGATACTGGCGCGCTGGAACAGCCCACCCAGGTTGACGAGCCGGGGTGACTGGCCGAAGCCCGCACCGGCCAGGGCCATGGTGGTCAGCATGGTCACGGCGGTGCCTGCGCTGTAGAGCGCGAACCCGCGGTGGCCGGCTCGCCAGGACTGCCAGCCATAGACGAGTGCCGCTGTGGGCAGGCCCACGAACACCGGGATAGCCGTCAGATTGTGTGCGGTCCCGGTAGCGCTGGGCTGGGTGAGCGCATCAGGTGTTCCTGGCGGGTAGCCGCTGACCGGGTCGGTGGTGAAAACAGCCGAGCCGATCAGCCCCGCACCGGCGGCGCCGATCAAGGCCGGTACTGCCCGGCTGCTGGCCGCGGCCGCACCGGCACGCGCCAGGCCATCGGCTGCGGCCAGGAACAATGCCCCGGCCACCGCGAAGTTTGTGGCCTGGATCCAGCCACGCGGCCCGAGCGCGAGCGAACTGACTGGGTGGCGTAGCGGCCGGTAGCCGTCCCGCATAGCACCCTCAAGCAGGAACACCGTGACGAAGCCAGGTCCTGCGGCCACACCGCAGCGCAGCAGCCTGCGAGTGCACGCTCGCGGCAGGCCGCGGATAATCACCGGGCTCACGAACGAAGCGTAGCGAGCCGCGCCACCGGCAGGGTGAAGTCCCCGGATCTGTCAATGACCGTTGATGCGGACGCCCGCACATGCCCGCACTCCGGGTGCGTGCCATCGGGGATGCTCAAGACGATCCCGGGGCTCCCCGCGGTCCTGGCCGCGCCCGGTCAGCCTCACCAGCCAAGGTGGATGCGAGAGGCGGCCAGACGATCGGGTGAGGCCGGGAGCGGAGCGGCGGGCGCAATCTAGCCGAGCTGGTCAGGGTGTGGTTCGCTGGCCTGAAGCCGGTGGCCCGGAGGGGTGGAGGACGATGGGGACACAGCCCGGCCGCGGGGAATGGGGGGCCGGCCAGCCCAGGCGGCCCGCATGGCGGCAGATAATCCGTGATCCGGCCGCCCGGTCGAGCGATGTGCAGCCACCGCCGGCCGAGCTGATGTCCCGTGCATGGTGGAAGAAGTACTTGAGGAAGTTCCGGGTCATGGCGGCGCTCCCAGTTGCTGCCCTCGGTGGGCTCACCAGCCCGCCGCCGGGATCGGCGATCACCTCGTCACCCACGACGTCAACACTCGTCCCCACGCATCCGGGGGAATCCGGCTCCTGGACCACGGCCTCATTGTTCGCCAGCACCCCGGCGACGGGCGGGGAATACAACCTGAGCCCGCCGTGGGCATTGCACGCGAGCACGGCTGGCCAGCAGACAGCGGTGCGGCTCGCCTCCTCAGTTGTGGACGCTGCGAACACGTACGCGGGCACGTACTGGCTGTCGGCGCAGATCCGCCGCGGCCTGATCCAGCTTGTGCTCCTGGGCATAGGGGGTCTGGACCCCGCTGACGCCGCTGACATCCTGGAGCTCGCCGCGGACGACGCCGAATACCCGCGGATCGCGCCGCCGAAGCTCGGACCGCTTATCCGGGAGATCAAGCAGCGGGTAGCGGCCGTGCCTCCCGACGAGCCTGGTGGCGGATCGGCGTCGGGGTAGGGGTGTTGAAGGTGCGCCGGCCGCGGTCTGGCACCGTGATCTCGTGCCTCACCGGGCGCACACGTCTGGAAGCCGCCGGCCGGGTGGGGTTGCGCCGCTGAGCATAGCTTTGGCCAGTCAGCTGCTGGCTTAGGCGTGATTGGCAGGCCAAGCCGTCGGCTCGCTTGAGTCCCTGGATTTCCCGGAAATGGTGATCAGGCCGGGCCATGGGCAGCTGAGTGGGGAGCATGGCGCCAGGACGTGGCACATTTCGCTGGTAACCCTTTAGCTGCGCGTGCGGACCGGCTTGGCCGGGAGCCCGGAGACATAGTCGAGTGCCCGCTGCACCCAGCTGGCGAGCTCATCATCAGCCGCGTAGCCGGCCGGCTCGACACAGACAAAGCCAGCCAACGACCGCCCGCCGAACAGCATCGGCCGCACGTGCGGCTCACGAAGTGTGTCCTCGCGGCTTTCCGCCCCGACCCGGACCATCAGCGCCGCTCCGGTAACCCCGCAGCACATGTTGCCGCTGACCAGGAACGACAGTCCGCCCACCATCTTCTTTTCCACGACGTCGCCGCGGTCAGACAGCAGGCGCCGCACCCGGCCGGCAGTCTCCGGATCGTAGCTCAAGCGGCACGTCCGGAAGATACCCGCAGCGCATCCGTCAGCAACGCGGCCAGCGCATCGCGCTGCACGTCGGCAGAGGAGGAGACCTCCTGGTCCGACCCGTCCAGCGCCCGGGCGGCCAGCCCCGCCTTGGCGTCGATCAGCTCGGCGATCCGGGCGTCTATGGTCTGCGCGGCGATGATGCGCCACGCGGTGACCGGTTCGGCCTGCCCGATGCGGTGGCTGCGATCGATGGCCTGGGTCTGCTGCGCGTCGGTCCAGGACAGCTCGGCCAGCACGACGTTTGAGGCGACCTGCAGATTCAGGCCTACCCCGGCCGCGGTCAGCGAGCACACCGCCACCGCGACACTGGGGTCGTTGACGAACGCGTCGACGTTCGCCTGCCGCGCCGTGGGTGTCTGGTCACCACGGATCGACGAGAACCGTACCCCCTGCCGGGTGAAGGTTGCTTCGGCCGCGTCCATCACGTCGATGTGCTTGGCGAAGAAGACGACCTTGCCGGCGCTGCGGGCCAGCTGCGCCGCGTAGTCCGCGGCCAGCTCGGCCTTGGCCTGGCCGATGCGCCGCATCATGGTGAACACGTTCTCACCGGACTGCGCGGCCATCGCGTCCGTCAGCTCTGACCGGGCTACCCAGCGGACCAGGTCGTAGTCGATGCCGCCGGCACCGGCGCCGGCCGACCGGTTCGCGAGCGCGGTCTCGTACCGCGCCACCATCCGCCTGGCCAGGTCGCGTTCGGCCGCCCGGATCGACTGGCCGGCCCGCCCGTCCAGCTCGACGGGAAGGTCGGCGATCCGGCGGGCCGGAATGTCGGCGGCCACGTCGAGCTTGCGCCGGCGCACGATGCCGAGGTCGATCACGCACTGGCGCGCCGCGGTGTCGAAGCCCCGGTCGGCGGGTGTCAGCTTGGTGTCCTCGAGCGCGCCCATGAGCTCGTTGAGGGGCTTGCTGCCGTCGATCCAGCCGAGGAACTGCCAGATCGCCCGGAAATCCTCGATGTCGTTGATCAGCGGGGTGCCGGTCAGCGCCATCAGCAGCGGCCGCGCCGTACGCGACCGGATGCGGTCGGAGAGCGCGAGGACGTGCTGCGAGCGCTGCGAGGTCTTGTTCTTGATGAAGTGAGCCTCGTCCACGACCATGCCACGGAAGCCGAAATCACCGAGCCAGCCCCGGTGGCGGTCGAGCACGTCGTAGTTGAGCACGACGATGTCGGCGAAGCCGTCGGCGGTCTCGCCATCGCCCTGCACCACGGTGGCCGGGCGGTGCGGCGTCCAGCGGGCCGCCTCACGGGCCCAGTTGGTCTTGACGACGTTCGGCACGACGACGAGCAGCGGGTAGGCGTTCGCCGCTTCTGCGGCAAGCAGCGCCTGGGCCGTTTTGCCCAGACCCGGCTCGTCAGCGAGCAGGAACGTCCGGTGACCGGCAGCGGCCGCGGCGACCAGCTGCCCCTGATGCGGCATCAGCTCCAGGCCCGCCGGGGTGAACCGGGCCGTCGGCGCCGGGAGCGTCATGCACGCCGGGGCTCCGCCGCCGGCGCGCTCGAACGAGTTCAGCAGCGGGCCGAGGAGTTCCCAGTTGGCCAGGCGGCCCGGACCGGAGGCGCGCTGCGGAATGGCGGACAG
>Ga0335078_10012088_pt1 | contig 12813 bp, 8 predicted proteins | sample Lox_Sample_32_FD_206711 | JGI IMG/M metagenome (GOLD analysis project Ga0335078, IMG submission 206711) | Soil microbial communities from Loxahatchee National Wildlife Refuge, Florida, United States - Lox_Sample_3.2 | ecosystem: Environmental > Terrestrial > Soil > Wetlands | place: USA: Florida... | reverse complement strand
AAGCTCCGGCGCGTTCTGGCCGACCTCGGCAAATCGGGGCAGATCTTCGTCGTGATAATACCCGGCCATCGGTTACCTCGCGTCTTCCGAGTTTCCCACGATCGGCCGCAGGGCTGGGAATCGCCGGGGTCCCTCGCCTGGCTCACTTCTCAGCGAGAATAGATCCTGGTGCAATTACAGTTGCGCACTCGGGCGTGCGGATTCTGCACGCTACTGGCCATCGTCGCCGCATGCTCGGCGCCAGATGCAGCTAGGCCTGCACTTCCGCTTCTTAGCGCATGCGGGCTTCCTTAATTTCGACCCTTGCGTTGTGTGTCCGCACCGAGCTGGCCGGCCGCCCGAAGCGACCTAGCGATGTAGACGATCTACCGCCTTGGGTGTAGAATATCTACATGCTCAAACGGGAACCTTACCGCAACCGCACCGAGCTCTTACAAGGCACCCTCGACCTGCTCATCCTGCAAACCCTCCAATGGGGGCCGCAGCACGGCCACGCCATCAGCCAGGCGATTCGCGCCAATTCGGGGGACACGCTGTATGTCGACACCGGCTCTCTTTACCCCGCGCTGCACCGCCTGGAGCGCAAAGGATGGATCGCTGCGAAATGGGAGGTCTCCGAACACCGACAGCGCACCAAGTCGTATCGCCTTACCGCCACCGGAAAGAAGCAGTTGCTGACTGAGCATTCCCGCTGGTTCCGCATGGTCGAAGCCATGGCCCGGGCGCTGAACCCAAGGAGAAAACAAGCATGAGCCGCCGCGACGACGATCTGGACGAAGAAATCCGGCAGCACCTGCGCATGGCCGCTGAAGATCGCGGAGAAGAAGCCGCGCGGCGCGAGTTCGGAAATATCCAGCTAATCAAGGAGGTGACGCGCGACATGTGGGGGTGGCGCATGCTCGAAAGGTTCCTGCAGGACCTGCGCTACGCTTTTCGCGGCATGCGCCGCAACCCTGCGTTCACGTTGACCGCCGTGCTTTCGCTCGCCCTCGGCATCGGCGCGAATACGGCAATTTTTAGCCTCATCGATGCCTTGTTGCTGCGCTCTCTTCCCGTGCATGATCCGCGAAGCCTGGTCGAGCTGATTGCCTATCAGAACGGCGAACCCATCGACAGTTTTTCTTACCCCGTGGTTCGCGCGCTGGCCGAACAGAAGCAAATCTTCTCCGCGCTCGCCGGGTTCAGCGGCGCGAAATTCAACATCGGCACTGGCGAATCCATCGAGCGTACCTCAGGCGCCTGGGTCAGCGGCGAATTTTATCAGACGCTCGGTCTCCAGCCGCTCATCGGCCGCCTGGTTGCTCCGCAAGACGATCAACCGGGCGCCGCACCCGTCGCCGTGATCTCCGACGATTATTGGGAGGCAAAATTCGCGCGCGATCCTCAGGTGATCGGCCGGGCCATTCTGATCGAAAACGTTGCAGTGACCATCGTCGGCGTTAGCCCGCCGGGATTTTCCGGCGCGAATGTCGGAGAAGTCGCAGAGATCACGGTTCCCCTCTCCGCGAACACACAACTTTTCTCCGAAATGACCGGCCGCCTGAGCGCCGGATCGCAGTGGCTGCGAATTCTAGCGCGCCCCCAGCCGGGCATTTCGCTGGCGCAGGTGAGGGCGAGTCTGCGAGTGGTCTGGCCTCGGCTGAGAAATGTAGCCGTGGATCCGCGCATGCCGCCGCAGAGGCGCCAAGTCCTCCTCACCTCGGCCCTCGACGCGATTCCCGGCTCGACCGGTTGGACTTACCTTCGCACTCAGTTCCGCCGCCCGCTATTGATCCTGATGGCGCTTGTCGGCATGGTGCTGCTGATCGCCTGCGCTAATATCGCCAATCTACTGCTTGCCCGCGGTGAAGCCCGCCAGCGTGAGATCGCGATCCGCCTCGCCATCGGGGCCAGCCGGCCGCGTTTGATTCGTCAACTGCTCACCGAAAGTGTCTTGCTATCCTCCACTGGAGCATCCGTCGCGATCGCGTTCGCATGGGCCGCCAGCCGCGTGCTGGTCCATTTGCTTTCCACTTGGCGCGGTGCAATTATTCTCGACCTGATGCCCGACTGGCAAGTGTTCGGCTTCACTGCCGCGCTTGCTCTCGGCACCGGAATTCTTTTCGGAATCGCTCCGGCCCTACGCGCAACCGCCGCGCATCCCAGCTCGCGCACGCGCCTTCATTCGTTCCTGGTTGCCGCGCAAGTCGCGGTGTCTTTCGTCCTGCTCATCGGCGCCGGCCTGTTCGTCCGCACGTTTGAAAATCTCGATCGCATCGACCCCGGCTTTCGCCATGAAGGCGTCCTGCTGGTGCAGGGTGACCTGCACCGTGCCATCAATCCCGCCCGCGCGCCCGTTTACCGCGATACATTGCAACAAATCGAGCAGCTCCCCGGCGTCGTTTCGGCGACCCTTGCTGGCAATATTCCGCTCAGCAACGCATGGTTCACGGTACCCGCCGGCGTTAATGGCCGGACTCCATCCGGCGAATCCGTGCACGTCTACACCATTGCGCCGCATTTCTTCGAGACGATGCGCACGCCGCTTCTTGCCGGCCGTGACTTCACCGATCGCGACGACACGAACTCCGTCGACGTCGGCATAGTCAATCAGGCATTCGTCCGGTGCTATTTCCCTGACGGCCATCCTCTCGGCCAGCGAGTTTCGCTCGACCGTGTCGCCGATTCCGGCGTGCAGATCGTCGGAGTAGCGGGGGATGCGATCTCACAGAGCCTACGCGAGCCTCCCCCGCCCACCGTATACCTCCCGCTCTACCAGCGCCAGACTGAATTTCCGACCTTCGTCGTCCGCGCCTCCGGCTCCCTCTCCCGAGTCGCGTCCGAGTTGCGCCACGCACTACAGCCCCAAATTCCCGCCGCCATCCAGATCCACACGCTCAGCGCGCACCTGGAGGCCGAGCTGGTTCAGGAGCGATTGTTGGCCGCGCTCGCCGCCGCCTTCGGAGTGCTGGCGTTGATTCTGGCCGCCATCGGACTCTACGGGCTCCTTGCGTACACCGTCGCGCGCCGCACCGCCGAGCTCGGCATTCGCATGGCGCTCGGGGCAGACCGCGCCCGGCTCATCTGGATGATAGTCGAAAGGGCGTTGTGGCTGCTCTTGTGTGGGATGCTCGCCGGCATTCCCGTTGCGCTCGCGGCCTCGCGCTCCATCAATTCGATGCTGTTTGGCCTGACCGCCACCGACCCGGCGACGATTGTTCTCGCCGCCGCACTGCTCGCCGCCGCCGCACTGCTGGCCGCCTATATCCCGGCGCGCCGCGCGTCCCGCATCGATCCCCTATCGGCTCTTCGCTGTGAGTAACGTTTTTAATCGGCCGGTGCTGTTGATTTTCGGCAAGTCCGTCGTCAACTCCTCGGTCACTGGCGATATCTTCGAAGGGATTGCAGATGGCCGGTCCGCATTCACCCCGGTGCACGGCTACCGCGAGACAGCAAGAGACGGGCTTTCGGTTGAACTCGGCGGTCCCTGGATTTCTACCGCGATTTTTGAAAAGCGCACGGAATTGATCATCTGGCAACACGACTGCCGTCTCCCGAGGTGGCCATCCGTCCCGGCGAGCGCCTTCACTTACCGCTCGTCATTCACAATGGAACCGCAGAACAGCGCCAGGTAGCGCTTTCTGCAACGCCTCCAGGCGGCTGGAGCGTAGCGGCCGGACGAGCCATCTACCCCGTAGAGGCGCATGAAACCTCCCAGGTCGAGACGGTTCTGACGTCTCCTTCCAACGCCGATCCGGCTTGGCAGACCGTAGTTTGTAAGGCCGAATCCGCCGGCAATCCTGTGGGCGCGATCACCATGCGCGTCCACCTTGCCGGCGGCGGGTTGCCGCAATAGCCACAGATTGCGAAATGATGGCGAAATCGGGTAGCTTGAAGTCGGAGGAATGGCCGAGTGGTCGAAGGCGGCGGTCTTGAAAACCGTTAGCGGGGTAACTCGCTCGGGGGTTCGAATCCCTCTTCCTCCGCCAGATATCAGAAACCGGGCTGTCACCTACAAACGGTCCGTCGTTTGTTAGAGTTACAGAGTTCGATAGCCGCAGGTGTTCAAACGGCTCGCGGAAGCACATCCGCAACTCTCCCGCTTGCCAGGTTGCCTTCTCTAGGACCAGCCGAAGCAGTCGCTGCTGTTCGCGCGCCGCTTGCTCTTGGAACAAGTCGGCTGCTTTGCTGGTCAACACCATCAGATCGAGAGCTTGCGTTGCGGGTGGCAACGTCGCTGATTGGCACTCCGAAATTTTTGTCCGGAGGCGCTGCTGATGCTCGCGGATTTCCCGGGCTTTCTGATCGTATGTGCTGGCGTCGATTCTCCCATCCAGCCGGTCCTCATAAAGGGTATCGAGTCGCGCCCGAAGCCGGTTCAGTTCAGCTTCGTAACGCCACAAGGCCTGGTCGCGCCCCGCCTGGTCTTTCAGGTCACTGGTGAGGAGTTCCTCCTGCAACCATGCGATAACTTCAGAGGGAATGACGAGATCACGCAATCGGCCAGCGAAGCGGTTTTTTGAGAGTCTCTTCGCCCGTGTACGGTTCCGAGCACCTCCCGCGATACCCAGTGCAGTGGTAGTACACATAACGTCCTTTCTTCAGCTGTAATAACTCAGACTTGATCTGACATAGTTGGTTAGATCAAGTCTGAGTTATTACAGATCATATCGACACGCAATATTCCAATACGACCTTCCGTTACCTGCTGTTGCCTGTATGGATCGGAGCCTATCGATTCCAGGGAAAGGTTTATCAGGTCGCCGTCAATGCACGCACTGGCGAGGTGCAAGGCGAACGGCCTTACAGCGCGGCGAAAATCGCATTATTGATCGCGGTCATACTGCTGGTCATATTTGTGATTGTTCTATTGAACCGTCAGCGGCCACGGCCTCTTGCGGGGACCCGCGGTTTTTCCAGGAGACAGCCGAACCCCGGGGATCAAAGCGGAGAGACGCATCTCGTGAAACTCGCACCGGACTATTTTCTTGTCGATACGCATTACTGATTTGTTCCAGTCGCTCTCAGACCGGACTGTAACCAGTCTGGAGCGTCATGCCGAAAACCCAGTTTCAGCCTTTTCGACATGCGGAAGTCGCATGAGCCTAGAGCCCATTCTCAGTTCAACTCCGGAGCGGATCGAAAAGAAAGCTTTTTGGCGAGGACGACATCAGAGCGGGTCGTTCGCCAGCTCCCGCCAAGCCAGAACATCAAAGAAGTCCCTCCTGGGAATTTCGGCGCGTATGGTCCTTCGAGGAACAAGTTGAAAATCATGCGAAGATATTTTTCGACTTTCGGTCGTGACGGTATTCCATCCGCTGGCGTAGCGCGGATTTGGTGGCCGTACTGCGGTCCTCGCCATGCTGCGCCAGAAATTCGCTCAGTACCGCGAACGAGGTGTGCCAGGTCTTGACCGGTGCGTCATAGCCCTTCAAGTTTGCCTCCGCAGCGCGGAAGTGCGTAGCCGCCGACGGCCACTGGCGCAAGCAGTCGAACGTAGAGGCCCCCAGCACCAGGTCGGTGCCCAGTTCTTTGCTGGCGGATTCCAGGCGGAAGGCCACGTTCACACTTTCCCCGATGGCAGTAAAATCGCTGGCGCTTCCGGCACCCATGTTGCCCAAGGCAGCTAGTCCCGTGTTCACGCCCGCGCCGATTCGCACCGGTTCAGCCAAATCGAACGGCTCGTGCAGCTTGCCCGTCATCCGCGCGATCTCCGACACAGCCCACAGGATGCGCAGAATTTCGACGTGTTTGTCCCCTTCAGCGGCGTGCGTCCAGATGGCCATGACGGCATCGCCTATGTGCTTCTGTGCCGTGCCGCCGTAATGGTGGACGATGCGATCGACCTCGGTGAACCACGTGCTCACTAGGCGGCTCAGCACTCCAGAATCAATCTTCTGCGCCAATACCGTGAATCCTCGGATATCTACCACCAGGACCGAGACATTGTCCTGCTTGAATAATGCAATGGTTTGCCCGTGCGACGCTGCGTCGGGCGAAACGCTGGCGGCCACTTGCGACGGGTTGTGGAAAACCAGCCGCGCTTCTCCAAACGACAGACGGTCGCCATCGCGCAGAGCGACCGGCGCTGTCAGCCGGCGGCTATTGACGAACGAGCCATTGCGGCTGCCCATATCGATGAGGTAAAAATCCCCACCCTCGTGCTGGATCATAGCGTGGTTGCGGGACACCATGTCGTCGAGCAACACGACGGCGTTCTGCTCGGTCCGGCCGATCTTCCAGACGTTGCCGGAACTCAGCGGAATTTCTCGTCCGTCTCCGTCCTCGAACTTCAGGAAGGGCGCTGGTAATGGTTTAGCCATGTAGCATCACCACTCGTAGTTACGGCCGATTTCCACGACGGAAATGTCTGTCACGTAAGTGTCGGACGTAATCGCAAAGCCGGCTTGCTGGCCTTCAACGACGAAGCCGACGGTGGGAACCAGGTGATTCACGAGGATCGGGGTTACCTGAAGGTTCCCAACTGTGAGGGGTGTTCCAGGTTCTAGCGGACAGAACTCCAGCGCCGGACCGCGACCGTTGAGCAATGGGATCTGTGCAAAGTCCGGCCACATGTCGCCGTTAAAAACAAAGCGGTGCAGTGCGTCGATCACTTGCGCCGTGGCATGGACGATAACGGGCACGGTCAAGGTGGGGAATACTTCTGAGATAAAGATGGGGAGCGATGCGGTATGGTCCGCGTGAGCGTGAGTGATCAGGATATGGCGGATGCGATGCATTTCTTCGGCCGTGAGAGCGAAGGCGAGGCAGCCGGCGTCGATGGCTAGGGAATCATCCACCAGAAAAGTGGTGAGGAACTGGCGCTGCGGATCTGATGCGATGGAGCTGGGCAGCAGTCGGACTTTCAATTGTGAGGGCAGTGTACTCTGCCCGGGCGTGACGGCGAAGATTTCGTTTTGGAGCGCCGCTCTCACTTTGCAATCTGTTTCTTTACTAATTCGAAGAACGGCCCAGGGGCGGCTAACAGTTCCGCGTAGGTTCCATGCTGGACCACTCGGCCGGAGTCGATGACGTAGATTCGATCTGCATTCCGAATCGTACTCAGCCGATGCGCCACAACGATGCGAGTGGTCTTTAGCCGGCTGAGGCTCTCTGTTACAGAGCGCTGCGTGTGGTTGTCCAAGGCGCTGGTTGCTTCATCCAAGATGAGAACCGCCGGTTTGTGCACCAATGCGCGGGCAATTAGAATGCGCTGCCGCTGCCCTCCGGAGAGGTTGGTCCCGCCTTCAGAAACGCGGGTGTGCATGCCCATGGGCATGGCTTCAATATCGGCAGCGACTGCTGCTGCGCGCGCTGTTTCCCAGGCATCGTTTAACGTACAGAGACTGCCGCAAACGATATTTTCGAAGATCGACTGCGAGATCAGCTTACTGTCCTGATTCACCACTCCGAACTGGCGCCGGACGGCCGATATGTCGAGACTGGACAGATCCTGGCCATCGACGTAGATCGCGCCCGACGAGGGCACCTCGAACTGCAAGAGCAGGTTCAATATCGTGGACTTGCCGCTTCCCGACGGGCCGACCAGCGCCACGCATTCGCCTGGCTGCACTTCGATGTTGATATCTTCCAGCGTGGGCTGGCCTCCGGCGCCATACCGGAAATCAACGTGGTCGAACTTGATCCGCCCCGACAGCCGGCCAGGATGCGATTTCGTATCCCGGACTTCCGGGTTCTCTTCGAGAATCGGCTTAGCCCGTTTCCAGATAGTGACGACGCTCAGACCCGCCACCGTTTCGCTGAGGTTCACCACCCCGGACATGAACGTGCCAAATGAGGCTGCGAACGCAAGGTACGTACCGATGGGAAGCGCCGGCCCATCGGCGCTTTGGGCAATCCAGGCCAGGGTGAGTGCGGTAGCGACCGCAGGCAACGTCGTATTCAAAACGTGAATTCCGTCGCGGAGTCGCCGTACCTGCAACGTCATTTTCTGCTTTTGACCATACGAGTTTCCCCATCGAGCGAAGGCACGCCGCTCGGCTCCCGCGATCCGGAGCTTTCCAACTGAGTTCACAAGCTGCACCACGAATCCGGACAAGAATCCTTCCAGTTTCAGGCGGGTTGCTTCCAGATGGTAGAGCTTTCTGACGGTCGCAGCCGTCGCGACGAGAATCACCAGACCCGCGATGCAGGCAATCGCGGCGAGCGGTACGGAATAATAGAGCATCAGCCCGATGTTGAACAGAGACGCAATCCCGGTAAAAATGGCGGTGAGGGCGCCCAGCGTGAGTTGGCGCCGGATTCTCTCAACGGCATCGACTCGTAACCAGAGATCCCCCACGCTGAACCTTCGGAAAAATGCGGGGCTGAGCCGCAGAAGGCGGTCCCAGATTCCGCATTGGAGCGCTATGCTCATCCCGCTCTGAATCCGGACCATGGCAATCGACTGGGCGAGATTGAAAAGCCCGGAGGCCAAGAACGCGATTCCCATTCCCAGAGTGACTTGCCAGAGCAGACTGCGATCCGCGTCGGGAATCGCCTGCCCGAACAGAATGGAATTCGCAGCCGGCACCGCCATGCCGAGCAGACTAGCCGCAGCGCTGGAGAACACCACCGTGGAGAGATCGCGCTTGTATGGGCGGAGGGCGAACCAGATCAGATCCAGCAAAGCCGTACTGGAGCCGAATCGCCTGTAGAAACTGAAGGCCAGCGAATCCAGCGATGCTGCCGTTTCCGCATCCAGCGGGATCGCCGGTCCATGCTGCGAATCGATCAGCTCGTAGCAACAGGCGCCGGTCGCGCGTCGCCGGAGAATCAGCGCCACCGGTGATTTATCCTCGACCCTGTACGCCAGCAGCGACCCGTTGTCCCGGCGCCACCAGTCTCCGGCGAGCAGGACGCGCCGGGTCCGGAAACCCGACGCGGTAGCAATGGCCGCGACCGGATGCTCGCGTGGACTGGGATTCACAGGCTCACACACGTCGAGTCCCAGGCTTTCAGCCACCACACGCACCGCCGACAACAGCGGCGATTCGGGAAGTGCGCTCACCTGCTGTTTGGAGCCGGAGAGGTCAACCAGAGCGGCCGCACCCATGCGCCGTTCCAGTTGCCGCCGCTGCTCGAGGCGTAACCTGGCCTCGGATTCCTTCCGCCGCTCGGTCTCCCGCAATGCCTGCAGAAGAACTCCTGAGAGCGCCCGCATCGTCTCCATCCGGAACTCCCGCGCGGCTGTTTCGCGGCTGACGCGTTCCACCTCGAAGGGGCGAGACGCACCGAGCCAGATTCCCAGCGCCATGGGGATAATGCATCCGGCGGGAATGTCTTCGCCGAGCGCGACCAGAGACGCTGAACCGGAAACCAGTCGAACCCAACCGGGCTGCGGGTCGAGCCAATACAGCGCCTTCCCGGCTACGGCGCCCTTTGCGACGGACAGCGGCATTGGCTTCGCTTCCTCGGGAGCCGCGAATACCGAGAGAAGCCGCGCGACGTTGGTGCACCACCTTTCGATCCCGTGCATAAATCGCTCGTGTGCCACGATTCCGCTCGCCACCAGCAGTGAGACGGTGGACGCCTCGGTGGGAACGGCAATGAGCGTGCGCTTGGGATCCACCGGAGCTACCGCGAACAGGATCTCGTCGCGTCCGATGCTGAATAAAAACTGGCGGCGGCGGTTCGCACCATTTCCAATCTCAACGACAAACACGGCGAGAGATCCTGATTCCACGAGCCAGGCTTGAAACATCCCCGTCAAGACGAGCGGCTCATTGCCGGGCAGAATAACCGGCTGCCTTCCCGGGCCGTGTTCGAGGCTGGCCATCAAAGCGCCACCTCCATCCTGCCTTCGGCCTCCAACAGGCGCGCGTACGCGCCCTGAACGCGAATCAAATCGTTATGCCTGCCGCGTTCCACAACTCGACCGCCGTCGAGCACGATGATTTCGTCACAATCACGAATCGTGCTGAGACGGTGGGCCGCGATCAGGCAGGTACAACCCCGGCGCCGCAAGTTCTGATCGATCAGGCGCTCGGTCTCCGCGTCGACGGCGCTGGTGGCCTCATCCAGAATCAGGATGGAAGGATTCGAGGCCAGCGCACGCGCCAGCTCGAGCCTCTGCCGCTGGCCACCGCTCAGGTTGGCGGCGCCTTCGAGCAGACGGCTGCTGTAACTGCCGGGCATCGCGGAAATCGCATCGTGCACCAGCGCATCCCGGCATGCGCGCGTGATCGATTCGGCCGGAATGCTGCCGTCCCAAAGAGTTATGTTCTCGGAAACCGTGCCTTCGAACAGCGAAAAGTCCTGCTCCACTACGGCCAACGAGTTCGTCAGGACTTCGCGCGGCACCATGGCGCGCGGGTAATGGTCGAACAAGATTTCGCCCGATGCCGGCTCGTACAGGCCGGCAATCAGTTTCGTGATGGTGGACTTTCCTGAGCCGCTGGCCCCGACAAACGCTACTCGCTCGCCCGGTTCAATGGTCACGGAAAGATCTTCAATCAGCGGCGCTCCCAGTGGATTGTAGCCGAAGGAGACGTTGCGCAGTTCCACGCGTCCGGTCAGGCGGTAGTCGCCCGGCCAGGAATCCGTTGCCTCGGCCAAGGACGGGGTCTTCGGTTCCGCGGGATTTCTCAGCACATCATCCAAACGAGACAGATCGGTCTCAAGCTGCTGCATGGCTGATCCGAGCGAAACAAGACTGTTCACCGGCAGTAGAAAGCTCGTCATCAAGGCCTGAAAGGCGACAAGCTGGCCGATGGTCAACGCGCCATTCATCACCCGAAACCCGCCGGCAGCCAGAATCAGAATAGTCATCAATCCGGATAGGAAGACCGGCAACAGACCGAGGTTTTGATTGAGCAGATCGATCTCTTGCCGGGTGTTCATCAGCCTTGCGAAGTGGCCTGCCCACGTCTCAAAGAAGTCTGATTCGAGCGCGCTGGCTTTGATGGTGCGGATGGTCTGTAGACCCGAAATCGCCACCCCGCAAGCCTCCCCGCCCAGATGCGCCAGTTGGTTGTTGCCGTCTACCCGCATCCTCCCGACCCATCGCAGCACCACGAAATTCAACGCCGCGAAGATCACTCCGATTCCTGTCAGAACCCGGTCAAACTGCAGCATGACAGAGAGGTATAAGACCATCATGAAGCCGTCAATGATGGTAGTGGCCAGGCGGCCGGAAAGCACATCGGCGACGGAATCGTTCAGCTCGATGCGCCCGCTCAGCTCGCCGGCATACCGCTGCGCGTAATAGGCAGAGGGCAAATGCAGCAGATGCCAAACAAAGCCGCTCGCGAACACCGTCGCCAGTCTCTGCTGCAGGCGGCGGAGCATGCCGCTCTGGGTTCGAATCAGGACGCCTCGGAGCACTGCTGTCAGCAGAATTCCGATGATGACCGGCCGGCCCCAGCCGTTGTGAGCCTGAATCAGTACCTTATCGATAAACACCTGCAGCAACGCCGGGTACGCAACACCGGGGAAGACCATGAGCAGTGCGGCGAACATGCACATCAGCAAAGCCCCTGCCGACCCGCGCAACCTTTCCCGCAAGCCCGATGCTACGCTAAGCTTCCTGCCGACTCGTCGAAATTCGGGTCCGGGCTCGATGGCCAGCACGATGCCGGTGTAAGACTCCTCGAATTCCTCGAACGTCACTGTCCGGCGGCCAGACCCTGGGTCGTTGAGGTAGACCTTACTCTTGCGGTATCCCTCGACCACAAGAAAGTGGTTGAAGTTCCAAAAGACGATATATGGATAGCGCAGGCTTCGGAGTCCCGGAACGTCTTTCTTAAATCCCTTTGCCTGAAGTCCGTGGGCCCTGGCTGCGGTGATGATATTGGAAGCTTTCGATCCGTCTCGCGACACCCCGCATTCACGCCGCAACTGCGCCAATGGGATGTGGCGCCCATAATAGGCGAGCAGGATCGCTAGCGAGGCGGCTCCGCATTCCGCGGCCTCCATCTGCAAGATGGCTGGCGTTCGGACGCGGCCCGCTGGCAGAGCCGCCTTGTGGCCGTCAGATGCCACTTGCGTCTCGCAACGAGGGGACTACGTAACTTGCGGGCGTGCGGCACTCGAGGGTTACGCGGGCAGTCGTGGTGGTGCCTGGCGACATCTTGAGCCTCGGGCCTCGCGAAGAAGACCAGCGATATCCGCCAGGGGTGGATAAATCGTCCTGAAGCTGGGCGGTTACTTCGACCCATGAGCCCGGTCCCGTCAGTAATCCCTGGACCAGGTCTGCATTGCCTACTGTGTTGAGCGCGCCTGCTTTCGTCACCGGCAGGGGCGATACAGAGATGACTGTCGCGACGATACCCCCAAAACGGTTTCGTTCCACGTTGTCGGGTATCACCTGAACGGCCATCCCGGGCTCGATGTTCTTGCCATCCTTCGCCGGAAAATAGGAGATGCTCATCATGGTGGAATTTGGATCCTGTATGTTTAGCGAGAGCAGGCGCGAACCGGATGTGAGCACCTGGCCTTCCGCGGCGAAAACCTCTGCCACTCTGCCGGAATAGCTGCTCACGATGTCCCCATTCTTCTTGAGTTGCAGTTCGCTGGCCGAGATTCTGGTTTTGACATCCACAATCTGGTTGTGCCGGGCTGTGGACGAATCGAGAGTCTGTCTCACCAAGGCGCTCAGCCGAGTCTCGAGCCCATGCATCTGCCCGTCGATCTGCTGAAGCTGCGCCTTCAATGAGGAGATTTTTGAGTCATTTTCGCGATAGGCGACGTGGACATCAGTGAACTCAGCGCCAGCCTCAGCGATCAGATGTTGACTCCTCAGCACCTCCGCCGTTTTAGCGCGCTTTTCGAGAAGCGGTTCCACCGCTTCGGCATCGGCCAGGCTGCGCTCAAGATTGGTGCGTTGGGCTTCAT
>Ga0335078_10012087_pt1 | contig 12814 bp, 6 predicted proteins | sample Lox_Sample_32_FD_206711 | JGI IMG/M metagenome (GOLD analysis project Ga0335078, IMG submission 206711) | Soil microbial communities from Loxahatchee National Wildlife Refuge, Florida, United States - Lox_Sample_3.2 | ecosystem: Environmental > Terrestrial > Soil > Wetlands | place: USA: Florida... | reverse complement strand
ATCGTTGGGGAACTTCTCGTGAAGAGCTTGTGACACCGGAACGTCTCTGCCAGATTGAAGAGTTGTACCACTCGGCTCGGGAGCGCCCGCGGGATGAGCGCACCGCCTTCTTGCGGGAAGCCTGCCGGGACGATGAAGATCTGCGCCGCGAGGTGGAATCGCTGCTCGCTGGGAATCCGTCTGGCGCGTGCTTTCTGGACGAGCCGGCCATGCATCACGCCGCCGGATCGTCTGCCTCCGAGCACGGCGGCAGCGAGCCCCGGCTGTCGCCAGGGCTGGAACTCGGACCCTACGTGATCGAGGCCCATTTGGGCGCCGGTGGTATGGGTGAAGTCTATCGCGCCAGGGACAAACGCCTGCAGCGCACGGTTGCTTTGAAGGTTTTACCGCAGCGGTTGGCCAAAACACCAGGCCTACGGCAACGGCTGGAACGCGAGGCGAAGGTGATTTCGTCGCTGAACCATCCCCACATCTGCACGCTTTTCGACATTGGCCGGGAGGGCGAAATCGACTACCTAGTGATGGAATTCCTGGAGGGAGATACTCTGGCCAGGCGGCTGGAGCGGGGACCGCTTCCTCTATCCGAGTTGCTGCAACTCGCCATCCAGATCGCCGATGGGCTGGCAGCTGCGCACACAGCCGGCGTTGTCCATCGCGATCTGAAGCCGGGCAACATCATGCTTACAAAATCCGGAGCGAAGTTGCTCGATTTCGGGCTGGCCAAGGCGCGGGCGGGCGTACATGCCATGGGTCAGCCAACGGTTGACCCGACCGCACCGATCACAGTTGCGGGCATGCTGCTGGGCACCGTGCAGTACATGAGTCCGGAGCAGATTCAAGGCCGCGAGGCGGACGTGCGGAGCGATCTGTTCGCTTTTGGGGCGACACTCTATGAGATGCTGACCGGCAGCGTGGCTTTTCCCGGCGAGAGCCAGCTAGTGGTGGCGAACGCCATACTGGAGAAGGAACCCGAGCCGATCACAGTTCGGCAGCCGCTCACACCGCCTGCGCTCGAAAGGCTGGTGCGAAGCTGTCTGGCTAAGAATCCGGAGGAGCGGTGGCAGAACGCCCGCGATCTGCAGAGGGAGCTGCAGTGGATTGCAGAAGGGGGGCAAGAGCCTATTGCGGTGACCGCGAAAGCGCGCAGACGGGAGCGCGTGTATGCCGCATTGGCCCTTGTCTCTTCTTTGACAGCCATCGTCAGCGCCGTTTCGTATTGGCGTACGGCGCGGGCTCCGGCGGGCCCCATCACCGCTCAAATTCTGGCGCCTGATTATGCCCGGTTCAGTGCCCTGGTGCCAAGTAGCGGGACGCTGGCATTCTCTCCCGATGGACATGCCCTGGCTTTTCCCGTAACGGACGAGAATGGCAAGGCCATGCTTTGTGTCCGGTCCCTCGACTCGCTCGTGGCTCAGCGGCTGCCCGGAACTGAGGGTGCATCCTGTCCTTTCTGGTCGCCGGACAGCCGCGCGCTGGGGTTCTTCGCCGACGGCAAGCTGAAGATCATCGATGCATCGGGTGGGCCTGCCACCGTCCTCGCCGAAGCCCCGTCTGGCGATGGAGGAAGTTGGAACCGCAACGGAACTATTCTGTTTGTGCCCGATTCCACCAAGGGACTTTACCAGGTGCCGGCGGCAGGCGGGAATCCCGTCCTGGTCATGGCGGTGGATACTTCCAAATTCACGGACATCAACAACCCGAGGTTTCTGCCCGATGGAAAACATTTCCTATATCGGGCTTTTGGTGGCAATCCTGCATTAGAGGGAACTTACTTTGCGTCCCTGGATGGCAGGCCAGGGAGGATGGTGGTGAGAGAGAATTCCGGCGCCTCTTATGCCCTGGGGTTTCTGCTTTACCTCCGCGGGGAAACGCTGGTAGCACAGGTTCTGGATCCGGACCGGGGAACTTTGAGGGGAGACCCGCATCCGATCGCGGAAGGTGTTTCGGCCAATGTTTATGGACCACTGTTTGACTCCTCCGAGACCGGCCTCCTGATCTATCAGACCAGCGGGGCGGAGCACGGGAAACAACTGACATGGTTCGACCGCAGCGGCAAGAAACTTGGCGTCACGGGTGAACCCGCAGACTATTGGGACGTCAGGCTCTCGCCGGATGGGCGAAGGCTCGCGGCCAACGCTGGAAGTCCGAACAGCGAGATCTGGGTGCACGAACTGTCGCGCTCCGTTCGCATGCGGCTGACGATCGACCCGCAAACCGACCACGGCATGCCGGTGTGGTCGCGGGACGGCGGCAGCGTGGTGTTCGGCGCGTTAAATGACGCCCGCAGGGGCATCTACCAGACGCCTTCCAGCGGTGCGGGCGGCGAACAATTGCTCGTGGCGGCGGCAGACACCGATCAGTTGATGTACTGGCCTACAAGCTGGTCTCATGACGGCCGGTTCCTCCTTTACACGCACGGGGCGATCGGCCTTTCCACAGCGGATATCTGGATACTGCCGCTGTCCGGCGACCGCCGGCCCCATCTTTTTCTGAAGAGGGCTCCGGCAGTTTACGACGGGCAATTCTCTCCCAACGGCCGGTGGGTCGCTTACACCTCCAAGGAGTCCGGCAGGGAGGAAGTGTATTTGGCGCCTTTCGATGCCACGAAGATCCTGGATCCTGTGGCAGGAGCGGCGGACGGAAGCGGCAAGTGGCAGATTTCGCCGAGTGGGGGCCGTTGCCCCCGTTGGCGAGGGGACGGCAACGAGATCTTCTACCTCTCACCAGCGAACCAGATGATGGCGGTACAACTTCAAGAGAAGGGCGACCGTATCGAACTGCGGACTCCTCAGGTTCTGTTCAGTGCCTCAGTCCACCCGGCGGTTAATCCTTACGACGTGACCCCGGACGGGAAGAAGTTCGTCATAAACACGATGGGCGGGCAGGGCGAACCCCTGACTTTGTTGGTAAACTGGCCGGCGCGTGTGAGGGCGCAATGAATCAACCAAGCGCAAGCCGCTCGCACGAACCTTTTGGTAATCAGGTTCACACCGCGATGCCACTTGTGGTTTCTTCATCTGGATATCGGGCGCTCGCACGCGGCATGCGGGTATCACGAGAAAGGTTTTAGTTTACGCTATTGAGGCCATCGCTCCAACTACTATCTTACCGATGTGTTCATGCACCCTGGACCCAGCGGTCCTCACTTCAGCCATACCCCCCGGGCCGCGATACGGCTCGGTTCTCGGGGTTTCTCGTCCACCACGCCACCACAAGACCACCACCACAGCGCCTTTTTTCGCCATTTTTGCGGCCTCACCGGAACGGCCAAGTCCGAAAACAAAAGACTTAGCACGGCCACATCTCCCCAAGTCTATTAGGCGGTCCGTTCGGATCCCCCTGGGGACGCCAAACCCAGCGGGGACTCATCCGGGCGGCGCTCAATGCTAAAACGATCCGAACGCCGCACGATTCGCTGGTGTGCCTCATCTATGCCGGCATGACAGGGGCGTGCGACAAGCGGTCCCGATGGCTTTACCCGGAGCGCGACCGTGGTCGCGCCGCCACGTTACTGCGGAACGTCCGGATCCCTGACCTCGGATGTGGAGGGCGACTCTCGCATCTGCTGGTAGACAGCAAGGATTCGCTTCTTCTGCTGTTGTATCTCGCTGAACGCCGCTAGTTCCTTGTGAGCGTCGGCCGTGCGCCCGAGCTCGCGATATACACTGGCGAGGCGGTAATGGGCGGCGGCGTTCAATGGATCCAGACGGACGGCCTCGAGTAGATGACTCAGCGCTCCCTCAAGCTGACCCATGGCGATGAGAACCTTCCCCAAGCCGACTCGCGCGTCCACATCGTTGGGGTCCAAGCCGACAGCGCGCGAGTAGTGTTCGAGCGCCGCCGGCATATCCTGTTTCGATGTAAAAATCTGCCCCAGCCAGGACTCGGCCTTAGCGTCGTTGTGGTTGAGTGCCAGGGAGGCTTCGAACTCCTTGCGGGCGTCCTCGTAACTGGCCTCCGACTTGGAACTGAACAAGAGCGCTTCACCCAGTTCAAAGTGCGCCCCGGATGAGTTAGGATCGGCCTGGAGAGCCATCCGGTATTGAGTTAGCGCGGCCGGAATATCGCCCCGGTTCACGAGGTGCTCGGCCATGATCTGGTGCATCCTTGCCGAGTCGGGATGGGTCAGAGCGATTCCATCCATGGCATGCCCGGCCAGGGTGGAGAAGACCCGGTAAGCGGCATACAGGACGTCCACATTCGCGGGGTCAAGATGTTCCAAGTCCAGCAGTACCTGTACCGCCTTAAGCATCTCTCCCTCGCGGTAGTCCAATTCGGCCAAATCGATTCCCGCCTGAATCCGAATTTTTGTGTCCTGTAAATGAGGGAATGATTTCTCCAGCAGGATATGCGCGTCGCGGAACTGGCCCAGGCGGTCCGCGGACATGCCGAGCATGGCTTGGGCTTTCCAGAGAGAAGGCTGGAGCTTGAGGGCCTGCCGTAACTCGTCACTTGCCTTCGCGTAGTCACCCTGCACGAAAGCAATCACGCCGAGGTTCGCGCGCGCATCGGCATTTTTGGGGTCCAACGCCAGGATGGCGCGGAATTCCTGAATAGCCGCATCCGGCAAGTTGCTCTTCAGGGCCGCTTGCGCCCGTTCGAAATGGAGCTGCATCTGCTGTTGAGCAGCCTGATCCCCTGAAATGGCGTTAACGGCACAGATAACCAAACAACATATCGCTCCAACACAACGCCTCGCCAAAATCTCACCCATCTTCTGACTCCTTAAAACATCGCCGAACGGCGATAGACTAGCAGCAGGCAGCAAGAGCGGGCCTATTCCGAAGACGCTACAAGCGTAAGCGCGAAGTTGTTTGCCGCCGCTCACGCGCTCAGACGAAGGAAGAAGGTCTACCAGACGTGGACCGCCAGAATCTGCGGCGGGCCTGCATTTCCGTTTAATACCTTGGTTGCAAATACAACCTGCACGTTCTTTCGTTGCCATCCTTTTGGCGCGCGGCGGGCGAGCATAGCGAGTTGCCGGGGATTAGTCAGAAAGTCCGCCGCCGCGACGGTTCCGTACGACGCCATGCCGGAGGCCACCACCACCCAGTGTTCGGTCACCGTGTCCCAAGCCCTCGAGAAGATTCCGTAATCCACGTCGAAACTCGCATAGGGAGCCTCCGGAATGACCCTCCAGTCCTTATGGGACGGGTTCCGGGAATCGGTAACGAAAGTCGCACCGTTCTCCCGCCCGTAGCCAAATCGATATCCGCTTGTCAGCCGTCTCAGCCATTGATTGTTGAAGGGGCCGCCCACCATCACAGCAGATCCAGTGCGGAGATCGGAGAATGGCAAGTCCCGGTCCCGGCGGACACGGTATGGGCGGCCGCGTCCCTGGAGGAAGCCGACTACCGAATAGAGCGCGGTCGCATCAGGCCATGTTATCGAATTCAGACCGAGAGAGTGCGCGATGGTCAGGGGCTTGCCGGCGTCCTGGGCAGGCAGGGCTACGCCGGAAGTCTGAGTCGGGTTCTCGGGCGTCGGGAAATTGCCCGGGACGCAGATCATGATGGCATTCGAATTATCCCAGACCGGTCCCCAGAAGGTCCTCACGGGGTCGGGCGCAACCCAGAGAGTCAGGGCGAGCCAAACCAGCGCCAACGGAAAAATGAAACCGAGGATCAGAGCCGCCTTCTTTAGCCAGCGGCGCCTCTGGGTGGGAGCCGTCCCTGCAACGGGCTCGGAAGTTTCGTGTGGCGTCGTCCCGAAAATGAAATTGCCCTCGACACCGTGACGCCGAAACTGCGGCACATACGAACCAGGAGCTAATTCGATGCGCATCTCAGGCTGGTGACCGGGTTCACCGTAGTATTCTGCCAGCCGGCGCCGGACCTGGGCCGCGGATATCCGAACGATGGGATCCGCGTTCGTGTCATAAGAAGACTCGCGACCGAAAACTTCGATGCCCAGCGTGCGTTCTTTCAGGTTCGACGTTCTACCCGCGAGGGTCTCTTCTACGATGTATTTCAGAAAGCTCGGATAGCGCTTGCTGTTCGCGAACAGTCCGCTGGACAGGATCCGCCTGAGTTGCTCGCGGACGCCATCCCGCTCAGGCTCTGTCTTCGGAAACCAAGGCTTGTCGTTTTCTACAACATCAAACAACCGAACGTTGTGGTTTGCCGCACCCATCAGGACCGTTCAGGGGAAACTCAGCTGTAGTATACCACAGCACATTACGGTCTTAAAATATGAATTTTATTTAATCAATCCCGTGATTACAAGGCGACTCGGCACCTGGCGGCGGGCGCACAAAAACCGGCTTACGGAGAGGGCGGCGTATCACGCCCGCTTCTGCCAAGATGAGTCGTTTTTTCATGTTGTTAGGAGAACGTAAAAGCGTTCAGTAGCAGCCGTAAACAGACAGAAGCTACGTTTGGACTGGAGAATTCTGCTACCGTAATCCACCTCATACTCGATTGACCGCAAATCGTCAGGATCATACACTTTAGCTGACTCCGCAGTAAGTGTTAAGGAAAGAGGCGAATAATGATCAGCCGATGGAAGTGGGTTTGTACGGGAATCGTGCAGGCCGTCCTTGTGTGCTTTCTGGCAATACCTCAGCTGCCCGGTCAAAACACGAATGCCGTCGAGATTCGTGGGACTGTATCTGATGTTTCAGGTGCGGTCATTCCCGGTGCACAAGTAAACATCCGGAACACGAACACAAATGTCTCGGTAGAGCTATCAACAAATTCTGCTGGAATTTACGATGGGCTCTCGATCGTGCCTGGCGAATACGTTCTGACGTTCACCAAGGAAGGCTTCGCGAAGGTCGTACAAGGCCCGATGACGTTGCGCTTGGGCATCATTACAATCGACGCCCAAATGAAAGTCGGCTCGACTAATGCGCAGATCACGGTGCAGGCGGCCACGCCGCTGCTACAGACCGAATCCGCGGAACAAAGCATCACCGTGACCTCGGTGGACGCCACGGAACTTCCCAATGTGGGCGCCAGTTGGTGGCGGCTGACCAACCTGATTCCTGGCAACGTCGGGGCCATGGGCAACAGTGGGGATGATATCGCTGTGAACGGGCAGCGCGGGTACAGCGGCTCCTTCCTGATCGACGGCGGCACCGCGACCTTTATCAACACACAAAGCTCGGGGCAGATGAGGGTTCCGGACGACTCCATCGCCGAGATCAAGTTCAGCACAAGTAATTTCGGCGCCGAGTACGGGAACGGGCTGAACGCCGTTAATATCATCACCAAGAGCGGCACCAACCAGTTCCATGGCTCGTTGTTTGAATTCAACCAGAACGACAAGTACGATTCGAACAATTACTTCACCAATCTGGTGGGCGGAGCAAAGCCCATCGTGCGGTGGAATAATTACGGGGGCAGCGTCGGCGGCCCCATTATAAAGAACAAGGCCTTCTTCTTTTTCAGCTATAGCAGCAACCCGGTCCACAACGCCGGTTCAGGCTTCTACAGTTTCCCGGATGCCGCGGCACGCCAAGGAGACTTCAGCGAGTTGCTCAACCAATCCACGCCCACCATTGTTTACGATCCCTACAGTCTCCATCAGGTGGGCGGCAAGTGGGTGCGAGACCCCCTGCCGGGAAATAAGATGGCCCCCTCCGAGATCGACCCGGTAGCCAAAGCCATTGAGAGCTATTTCCCCACGCCCAATCAGCCGGGAATCATCAACAATTATTACTGGTCCGGCCCGGGGCTCAACGACGAATCCTGGTACAACGGCAGGGTGGACTACAACATCTCCGACCGGCACCGGTTGAACGCCTCATTGCTGGTGTCGCCGCAGCAGATGCTATTCCCCGACCCGCGCCCGCAAAACGTCTCCGACTTCAACCTGACTTCCTCTCAAGCCCAGATCTCTGAAACCTGGACCATCAGCCCGACCGTCGTGAGTGAGCTCCGGCTGGCGGGGAACGTCTATGCTGAGACCGGTTCGACCCCCAGTGTAGGCCAAGGCTATCCCCAGAAACTAGGTCTTATCAACACTATCTACGACATCTTCCCCGTCGTAAACATCGGAGGGGCCGTTGGAGGCTCCGGGATCGGAGGAGGCACCCATGTGACTATGGCCGAGGGATCTTTCAATCCCTCCGAGACCATCACCTGGATGAGAGGAAGACATCTCCTGAAGTTCGGCGGCCAATTCGACACCTGGTTCAGCAATTCTTCGGCCTGGGGCGACATGAGTTCGGGCAATTTCTCGTTCACGGGAATATTCTCGTCTAATCCTTCGGCCACTGGAAGCGCGGGCAACGGCCTCGGGTATGCCGACTTGCTGTTCGGCGTGCCAAACTCCTGGAGCCTCGGCTGGGGTTCTATCGGCCCCAAGACCGGCTCGCGGATGAAGGACGTGCAGGGTTTCGTGCAGGATGACTACAAGGTCAAACCTAACCTGACCCTCAACCTCGGGCTGCGTTGGCTCTATCAGGGGGGATGGACCGAACAGCATGACCGTTTGGCCAGCTTCGATCCGACTCTCACGAATCCGGCCACCGGTACCCTGGGAGCGATCTGGTTCGCCGGCCAGGATGGCCGGAACGCGCTGGAGAAGAGTATCCCCGATGCGTTTTCTCCACGCGTTGGCTTTGCGTGGTCGGTCAAGCCAACCTGGGTCGTCCGCGGCGGATACGGAATCTATGACGTGATGTGGGTAGCCAGCAACTACCAGTCTGCCGGTGGAAACCCCTACGGGTGGGCCGTATCCGGATGGCAGGCATCCACTGACGGGATCACGCCGCCCTTTACGATAGGACCGACGCCCGGAGGCGCCTCGGCTATCTATCCGGGTCTGACTCAGGGCCCATCGCCAAGCGCTATTTACGTCCCGACCTCGGCTGATCGGCCTGCAAGCCTGATGAACGGGCAGAGCGTGAACTACACTCCGTACAACACGCCCATGGGCTACGTGCACCAGGCGCAGGTCAGCATCGAACACAAGCTCGGCGCCAATACGCTGATCAAGACAGCCTGGGTGTTCAGCCGCGGTGTTAACCTGACTTTCGACCGGGACATCAACCAAGTCCCGGCCGATCTTCTGGGCCCTGGCGATGCACAATCGCGGCGGCCCTACCCGCAGTTCCAGTCCATCAACGCAGTGCTGTCGGACGGCATGTCCGATTACAACGGCCTGCAGGTCAGCCTACAGAGGTATTTTGCCTCCGGGCTCTCTTTCCTGTTCAATTACACTCTCTCGAAGAGCCTGGACAACGGCACCGGTTGGGGATGGGCTGCGGGTGTCGATACGTGGCAGATCGCGGCCAGCCCGATGTCGAACTACGGTCTATCCAGCAATGACGAAACTCACCTGGTCACCGGCTCGTTCGTTTACGAATTACCCGTCGGCGCCGGTAAGCATTTCCTGAACCGGCGCGGACCGCTCAACGGCGCGTTGGGCGGGTGGGAACTGTCTTCGATGTACCGCTTCAGCTCCGGCCCTCCGTTCACGCCCGTGTGGGGTGGAACAGCGCAGACCGGGGCCCTGTCCGGCACCTTGCGCCCGGACCGTATCGGCAGCGGGACTCTTTCCAATCCGACGCAGCAAATGTGGTTCGACACCAGCGCGTTTGTGGCGCCGCCCGATTACCACTTCGGCAACTCCGGGCGCAACATACTGCGTGCTCCCGGCATGGCCAACGTGGATCTGGCTCTGGCCAAAAACTTCCGCCTGCCGATGTTGGGAGAGGCCGCCCGCCTGCAGATCAGGCTCGACGCAACCAATGCATTCAACATCACGAACTGGGGCGTCCCGGATGCTTGGGTAGGGTCGTACGGCGCCGGGGAGATCTGGAGTTGTGGACCCATGCGCCAAGGACAGGTTGGCGCCCGGCTGACCTTCTGATGACACAGCCGCCATTTTCCTGCAATCCGGTAGGCCGGGGCGGCGGCGCGATCGCCGCCCCGGTATCCCCGCAGCCCTCTAACCCGGGGCGTCCTGCAGGTGCTCTTTTCGGTCTGTTTCACAATTGATAAGGGAGATTTGCATCCATGGCTGGCCGCAATGACAAAGGCCGACCCGCTGTTCTGTCGTCAAAACTCGCATATGCCTTTGCCTACGCCCTGCTCCTGGGGGCCGCCAGGGCCGCGGCTCAAGTGCCCGCTCACCCCACGGTGGCCGAAAGCGTGGGCGTGAATATTCATTTCACCGATGCCCGCCCGGGCGAAATGGAAATGCTGGCGGGCACCGGTATGCGCTGGATACGGATGGACCTGATATGGCCTGATGTCGAACGCCAGCGTGGACAATACGACTTCTCCGCTTACGACCGCTTGATGGGCTCGCTTCGAGCGCACCAGATCAGGGCCCTCTGGATACTCGACGGCACCAATCCCCTTTACGACCAAGGCAAGTTTCCTTACACCGAGGAAGGACGAGATGCGTTCACAAGCTTCGCCGTAGCCGCAGTCCGGCACTTCCGAGGCATGGGCGTGCTTTGGGAGATGTGGAACGAGCCGGATGACTACAGCAGGGAGAATCCCAAAGTGGAGGTCTACGCGAAGCTGGCGCTGGCCGTTGGGAAGGCGATTCGCAAGGCCGCGCCAAAGGAGACGTATATCGGTCCCGCCACTTCGTTGATCGATATGCCATTCCTCGAGGGATGCTTCAAGGCCGGCCTGCTGCAGTATTGGTCCGCCGTTACCGTGCATCCCTACCGTTTCAAAGACCCGGAAAGCGTGTTGCCCGATTACGAGCAGTTGCGCGCGCTGATCGCGAGGTATGCTCCGCGCGGACGGGACATTCCGATTCTATCGGGTGAATGGGGGTGGGCCTCGGTATACAACGCCAAGACCGTCTCCTTCCTGACGGGCGGGATGAATTTGGAGGTACAAGCGCAACTGCTGGCGCGGCAATGGCTGACCAACTTCGCGAGCAGCGTCCCGCTTTCCATCTGGTACGACTGGCACGACGACGGCCCCGATCCGAAGGATCCCGAGGCGCACTGTGGAATTGTGCTGTTTCCCTATCATCAAGGCGAAACCCCGGTCTACACGCCGAAGCCGGCCTACCGGGCGGTCCGGACGATCACCGAAGTGTTAGGCGATCACCGGTTCGACAAGTACCTCACGGGCCAGCCCGGCGACTATGTTCTCGCTTTCCGCCGCGGAAGATCCGTCCGGTTCGCCGCCTGGACCACGCTGAGTTCGGCACACACAGTAAACATCCCCGTGAACGGAGCGTCCTGTTCAGCGATCGGGTTCCAAGGCGAGAATATGGGGACACTATCGACCGCTCAGCGGGCAGCTTCGATAGTGCTATCAAACGCACCTCAGTACCTGGTGTGTGACAAAGGGCAATCTGCCGCGGTCAGTCAAGCCAGGATATCGAATTAGGAAGGACAGAAATGCCAATGTCAGATACACGGAGAACGTTTCTGCAGTCCGCGGTTTTCGCCGCGGGGCTCGCCGGCGGAGCGGCGGCCTTGCCGGCCGACCCGGCGGGACCGGCTTTGGAAGTACAGGTCCCCAAAGTGACCTTCTTTGGTGTCGAGATCAGCCGGATGGTGCTCGGTGTGAACCCGTTCTACGGGTACGGCCACTACAACACCACTCTGGGAACCATCATGCGGGAATACTACACTCCCCAGCGGATCTGCGAAGTCATGCACCAGTGCAGCCGATTCGGCATCAATGCCTACAATTTCGTCAACGTTCCCAGGGCTCAACAGGACCTCGAACGCTTCCAGGCCGAAGGGGGGAAGATGCACCTCATCGTGCAAGCCTTCGAGGACCCCGCCAAGATCTATGCCTCGTTTAGACCGCTCGCCATGTATATGCGGGGCACGGAAGTCGATCGTGCATTTCAAGCCGGCGACATGGGGCCCGTGAAGGAATGGAGCAAGAAGGCTCGCGACACCGGCTCCAAGATAGGTATCGGCACGCATAAGCCGGAAGTGATCCGGCTGGCCGAGGACGAGGGCTGGGACCTGGATTTCTACGCCGGCTGTGCCTACAATGTCACCCGCACTGCGGTGGAGTGGCGCAAAATGCTTGGGGGCGAACTGCCGGAAATGCCCAGTGAGATTTACGTCCAGAGTGATCCGCCCCGAATGTTCAAGGTAATGCGGCAGACCACGAAGCCGTGTTTCGCCTACAAGATTCTGGCGGCGGGGCGCATACCGGAACCTGATCTGGACCGGGCATTCCAGACAGCGTTCGAGAGTATCAAGCCCACGGATGCCATCTTTATCGGCATGTTTCCGCGGGTCAAAGACGAAGTGCGTGAGAATGCTGAACGCGTCCACCGGATCCTGGCTCGCGGATAGAACCCATACACGGGTCAAGCGTTGTGGCCCGCTGCTTCCTGCCTGACAAAAACTTGTAAACCAATTTGAACCGTCGGCGCACGCGCCCACCACGCACGAAAACTTCCTGGATCGAGATTGGCGATCTGTCAGCCGTGCAGGCAAATTGTGCTGATTGTCGTCTCGTTGCAGACGACCTGCTATGCATACGTCCGTTCGCGCTACTAATAACTGCCGGGAAGGCGCGACCAGTTCATAAATGTGAAGCGGGCAGGGAGGTTGCAAGGGTAAGATCATGAGAATTCCGATCGTGGTTACAAGTGCTTCGCCGATTTGGATAACAACTCCCAAGAAATGTGCGTAGGTTGTCACGGCGCGGATGGTCATGCGGAAACCGACATGGGCAAGAGGCCTAGGGCGGGGGTTTGACGTCCCCGGATGTTCAGAAGATGAGCGAATCCGAATTTCTCGAAGGTGGTAAGGAACGGGCAAAGAAAATGCCGTCGTTTGCGGATAAGCTGTCCGACGACGACATCAAGACCGCCATCGCGAATACAAGGCAAATGAGTAGCGAAGAGATATAAACGGAATCGT
>Ga0335078_10012086_pt1 | contig 12814 bp, 9 predicted proteins | sample Lox_Sample_32_FD_206711 | JGI IMG/M metagenome (GOLD analysis project Ga0335078, IMG submission 206711) | Soil microbial communities from Loxahatchee National Wildlife Refuge, Florida, United States - Lox_Sample_3.2 | ecosystem: Environmental > Terrestrial > Soil > Wetlands | place: USA: Florida... | reverse complement strand
CGAAGGCGTGACGATGTACGCGCACCTGCGGTGCGGCTCCCTGCGCGTGCAGCCGGGAGACGCGGTCGCGGCGGGCGAGCCGCTTGGCGCGGTGGGCCACTCCGGCCGCTCGACCATGCCGCATCTCCACTTCCAGCTGATGGATTGCGCCGACGGCTTGCGTGCGCACGGGATCCCGTGCGCGTTCGCCGGGCTGGAGGAGTGGAACGGCGGCGTCTGGCGGCCGGTGGCCGGCATTCCGAGCGCGGGGAGACGGATCCGGCCCGGACCCGAGGGAGACACGCCAGGGCGGCGCGGATAACGCGGCGCGGGACGACCTTCTCCCGCGACGGCGGCGGCGTGTCGCCGGGACAGGGGGGTACCCCGGCGAGCGTCGATGTCCGAAACTTCGGGGCCACCCCCAACGGAGGCCCGCCATGCCCGCGACCCCATACTTCTCCGATCTCGACGACGAGCTGGCGGCCACGCGCCGGGTGCTCGAGCGCTATCCCGACGGCAAGGGCGCGTGGCGCCCGCACGCCAGGTCCCGCACGCTGGCCCAGCTGGCCACGCACGTCGCCGACCTGCCGACCCGGGCGACCAGCATCCTGACCACCGACGTCGTGGACGTCGCGAGCCGGACGCCGAAGCCCACGCTGGACAGCGCGGCGGCGTTGCTGGCCGCGTTCGACGCGGCCGCGGCCGAAGCGAAGGCGACGGTGGCACGGGCGTCGGACCCGGACCTCGAGCGGGAGTGGACGATGAAGGCGGGCGAGCGGGTGCTGGCGCGCGGCAAGAAGCGGGAGCTGGTGCGCCGCATCATGCTCAGCCACATGATCCACCATCGCGCCCAGCTGGGGACCTACTACCGCCAGCTCGACGTGCCGGTGCCCGGCGTCTACGGTCCCTCGGCGGACGACGCGCCTCCGCGCTGACCGGACGGGCCGCGCGACCCGCGCACGATCTGCCCGTCCGCGGCGGGGAGTCCGCGCACCACGCGGCGGCAGCCGCCGTGCGCGGCGGCCGGAGCGGGCGGGCGTGGAAGGAGGGAAGGCCGCGTGAGGATCCTCGGCGGGCGCCTCGCAGGGCGCGACCTGGTCTCGCCGAACGACTTCCGCGTGCGCCCCACGGCGGAGCCGGTGCGCGGGGCGCTGCTCGACGCGCTGGCGGCGGACGTGGGCGGCGCGCGCGTGCTCGACCTGTTCGCCGGCACGGGGGCGCTGGGGCTGGAAGCGCTGTCGCGGGGCGCGCGCCGCGCGGACTTCGTCGAGTTCCGGCCGGCGAGCCTGCATGCGCTGAGGGCCAACGTCGCGGCGCTCGGCCTCCAGCGGCAGGCGCGCGTCTTCAAGCGCGACGCCATTCCGTTCGCCGAGGCGCTGCCGGCGGACGGCTACGAGGTCGCGTTCGCGGATCCGCCGTACGGCTCGAAGATCCTCGACCGGGTGATCGCGGCCTGGCGGCAGGGGCGGTTCGCCGCCGTGCTGGCGGTCGAGCACGATCCCGCGCATGCACTGCCGCCGGGCGCGCGCCGGCTGGACTTCCCGGAAGCGGCCGTCACGATCTACCGGCGCTGAGGGGCGCCGGGCCCGCGTCAGCCCTCGGTCGGCATGTGCACGTACATGGACTGGACGGCCAGCCGCCCCGGCCCGTGGAAACGGTTCCACACCAGCATGCCGCCGCTGCCGAGGAGGCCGGTGGTGAGGCGCTGCATCTGGGTCTCCATCTGCACGCCGGGGTCCTTGTAGACCCACCCGCCGGGCTCGACGTCGATCATCTCGCCCGCCTTGAGCGTCACCTCGAACACGTTGCCGTAGCCGTGCAGCCACACCACGCCCTCGCCGCCGGCGCGGCAGGCGAAGGTGTCGATGAAGAACCCGGTGCCGCTGAAGAGCATGTTGGCCGCGCCCTTCACGCGCTGGAAGGTGTACTCGACGTTGTCGGTGGCGGCGAGAAACTGGTGCTCGCGCACGTCCACCGCTTCGCCCTCCTTCAGCGTCACCGCGAAGATGTGGCCGGCGCCGTCGCGGCTGAACGCGATGTGGCCGGTGCCCGTGGTCTGCATGAGGAAGACCGGCATGCCGGCCATGACCCGCTTGAAGGCGCCCTTCATCGGCTTGATGCCGACCTCCACGCCCGGGCTCTTCCACAGCAGGATGTGGTGCTCGAAGAAGACGCTCATGCGCGTCAGCTCGAGGTGCAGCACCGGCACCAGCTCGCCCTCGATGTGGTAGGTGACGCCGGCGGCGCTGACGTCGCGGGCGGCGGTCGGGAGCAGCACGGGCACGACCATGAGCGGGTCTCCTCAGGGTGACGCGGGATCGGCTCGGGGTGACTTCGGGGACCGGCATAGCTTAGGGGCGGCGTCCCGCGCCGGCAACGGTGGCCGTGGGCTTCGCTTGACAAGGCGGTTGTCCACTTGGGAACTTCGCCATCCCCGCACGGACATGACGACGGGGAGACCGCCGGGGAGCGGCGGGGCGGCCACCTTCACGAGGAGCCCTCATGCTGATCAGCGCGAAGATGAACGAGATGATGAACGCCCAGGTCGGTCACGAGTTCGGGGCGTCCCTCCAGTACGTCGAGATCGCGGCGCATTTCGACGGCGCCGGCCTCCCGGTGCTGACGAAGCACTTCTTCGACCAGGCGGCGGAGGAGCGCGAGCATGCGCTGAAGTTCGTCCGCTACATCCTGGACGCGGACGGTGCGGTCGCGATCCCGGCCGTGCCCGCGCCGCAGGCGAAGTTCAAGTCCGCCGAAGAGGCGGTCGGCCTCGCGCTGGAGTGGGAGCGGACGGTCACGAAGCAGATCAACGCCCTGCTGGAGCTGGCGAGCAGCGAGCGGGACTACCTGGCGCACGACCTGCTGGAGTGGTTCGCGCGGGAGCAGCTCGAGGAGTGCGCGAGCATGGACACGCTGCTCAAGATGGTGCGCCGGGTCGGAGAGGCGGGGCTGTTGCAGGTCGAGAGCGCGCTGGCGGGCGGCCGCGCCCTCACCCTGAGCGCCGCGACGGGCGGGAGCGGGAGCTGATCCCGCCGGAGGTGCGCGGCCGGGCCCGGCGGGCCTCAGCGTTTGGGGCGTCCGTCTTCACAGAGGGCTGCCGGGTCGGCCCGGTGAAACTCGGCGGTCCAGTTGGTCTCCCAGGTGCGGCCGTCGTACGAGAACGCCTGCTCCCAGTGCGCGTGATCGTGGTCGCGCTCGGTCCAGAGGAAGCGCACGTACACGTGGCGAGTCCCGTCCACGTCCTCCCCCTAGAACGCTCCCTGGGGCCTCAAGAGCCCCGACCGGACGGGCCCGGGCTGGTCGGGGGGTCTACCGGGGCGGCGGCGCGCCCGCGTTCTGGAGCTTGATCGCCAGGCAATCGTACAGCGCGCGCCCTCCCTGATACGCCAGCGCGCTGCGCTTGACCAGGCGCCATCCCCCGTCGTGGAACGCCCCGTCGGACTCCAGCCGGTCGACCAGGCCCGGCACGGCGTCGAGGAACTCCCGGAGGCTGGCGTTCTGCGTGAGGACCACGGGCCTGAGGCCGGGGCCGGCGATGACGGTGAACGGCTCCACGATCAGGTTGGAGAGGTCGGGGGCCGCGAGCGCCGGCAGGGTCTGCTTGCCCTGCAGCTGGATCATCCGGGCCCGGGCGTCGGGGCCCACCGTGGCCTTGGTGGAGCCGATCAGGTCGAGCAGGTAGTTGCGGACGTCGTTCAGCTCCCGCGCGGAGCGGAGCTTGTCGGGCTCCGCGTACGCGGTGAGCGCCTTGGCGAGCAGGGAGATCTCGCGCAGGTAGTGGTTCCGCTGGTTCGAAGGCACCAGGTACATCGCGATGACCGAGATGGGCGCTCCGTCGGGCGCTCCGTAGTCGATGCCGGTCGGGCTCCAGCCGACGACGCAGACCAGGTCCTCCTCGAACGGCACGCGCGCGTGCGGGCACGCCCAGCCCTTGCCGAGGACGGTGCTGGACACGCGCTCCCGTTCCATCACCAGGCCCACCACGTCGGTCCCCGTCGGCACGGACGGGATCGCCTCGAGGATGTGGGCCAGCAGGTGCAGGGCGTCGTCCCGGTTGTTCTCGGGCAGCTCGATCAGCCGGCCTTCCTGGAGGGCATCCAGCAGGGAGTCCATCGCTACTCAGCTCCGAACCGTCGCATGAACCAGGTCTTCACTCCGTGGGTGAGCACGGCGTAGGCGAGGAGGAAGCCCGCGATCCACGCCCAGTAGACCGCCGGAAGACGAACGAGCCCGAGCGCGCCGGCGAACGGCGAGTACGGCAGCCAGGCGCCGATGCCCATCACGGCCAGCGTGGTCAGCGTCATCGGGAGCGACGCCCGGCTCTCGATGAAGGGGATCCGTCTGGTCCTGATGATGTGAACGATCAGGGTCTGGGTCAACAGCGACTCCACGAACCAGCCGGTCTGGAACAGGCTGGCGAGGTGGAGCCGCTGCGCGGTCCCGGTGGCGGCGTCCGCGTAGGCGCCGCATCGGAACACGAACCACATGACGCCGAACGTGGCATAGTCGAAGATCGAGCTGATCGGCCCGATGAAGACCATGAAGCGCTTGATGTTGTCGATGTTCCAGTGGAGCGGGCGCGCGACCAGCTCCTCGTCCACGCGGTCGGCCGGGATGCCGGTCTGCGAGAAGTCGTAGAGCAGGTTGTTCGTCAGGATCTGGATCGGCTGCATCGGCAGGAACGGCAGCAGGTAGCTCGCGCCGACGACGCTGAACATGTTGCCGAAGTTCGAGCTGGCGCCCATGCGGATGTACTTGGTGATGTTGGCGAAGACCCGGCGCCCCTCGACGATCCCCTCCTCGAGCACCAGCAGGCTCTTCTCCAGCAGCACGATGTCCGCCGCCTCCTTGGCGACGTCCACCGCCGAGTCCACGGAGATGCCCACGTCGGCCGCCTTGAGCGCCGGCGCGTCGTTGATGCCGTCGCCCATGAACCCGACCACGTGGTTGCTCCGCTGCAGCGCCCGGACGATCTGCTCCTTCTGCATGGGCGACAGCTTCACGAACACGTCCGCGTCCTGGGCGACCTGGTTCAGCTCCCCGGGTGACAGCTGCGCGAGCTCGGCGCCGGTCACGATCCGCTCCGCCGGCAGCCCGACGTCCCGGCACACCTTCCGGGTCACCAGCACGTTGTCGCCGGTCAGGACCTTGAGCTTCACGCCGGCGGCGGTGAGGAGCTTCAGCGCCGATTCCGCCGAGTCCTTGGGCGGGTCGAAGAAGGCGATGTAGCCGAGGAGGATGAGCTGGCTCTCGTCGGCGGTCGTGAACGTGGTCCGCTCGCGGGGGAACTCGCGGTACGCGATGCCGAGGACGCGGAAGCCCTGGCTGTTGAGGTCCTCGACCTCCTCGAAGAGGTCCGCGCGGATGACGTCGAGCAGCTCGAAGACCTCGTCGCCCACCTGGTAGCGGTTGCAGCAGGAGTAGATCTCCTCGACCGCGCCCTTGCAGATCAGGACGTGGTCGCCCTCGTAGTCCACCACCACCGACATCCGGCGCCGCTGGAAGTCGAACGGCAGCTCGTCCACCAGGCGGCAGCCGCGCTCCACGTCCAGGTCGGCGCGCTCCAGCACCGCCCGGTCGATGAGGTTCCTCAGGCCCGTCTGGAAGTAGCTGTTCAGATAGGCGTAGGTCAGGACGTCCTGGCTCTCCAGGCCGGTAATGCCGACGTGGCGCTCGAGCACCACGTCGTCCTGGGTCAGCGTCCCCGTCTTGTCCGTGCACAGGATGTCGATGGCGCCGAGGTTCTGGATGGCGGGGAGGCGCTTGACGATGACCTTCTTCCTCGCCATCGACAGCGCCCCCTTGGCCAGGTTCACCGTGACGATCATCGGCAGCATCTCGGGCGTGAGGCCGACGGCGATCGAGAGCCCGAACAGCAGCGCCTCCACCCAGTCGCGCTTGGTGATCCCGACGATGAGGAAGACGAGGAAGACCATGACCGTCATGAAGCGGATCATCAGCCACGTGAACGAGCGCACGCCGCGGTCGAAGCTGGTTTCTTCGCGGCGCTCCGTCAGCCGCTCGGCGATCGCGCCGAACAGGGTGCGGGTGCCGGTGTTCACCACGACGCCGCGCGCCGTGCCGCTGGTGACGTTGCTGCCGAGGAAGCAGGCGTTGGCCACGTCGGCCGCCGCCTGGCCCGCCGCGGGGCGGGCGTCCGCCGCCTTCTCGATCGCCATGGACTCGCCCGACAGGGCGGACTGGCTGACGAAGAAGTCCTTGACCGAGAGCAGGCGCAGGTCCGCCGGAATGATCGAGCCGGCGTGGAGCACGACGATGTCGCCGGGGACGACCTCCGAGATCCGGATCTCGGTCTCCTGGCCGTTCCGCACCACGAGCGTGCGCGACTGCACGCGCTTGCCGAGGGCCTCGACCGCGCGCCCCGAGCGGCGATCGAGGACGTAGGACAGCCCCACGCTGAGCAGGATCATGGCGCCGACGATGGCGCTCGAGTCGAGCTGGCCGATGACGCCGGAGACGATCGCGATGATCAGGAGCTGGACGACGAGGGGACTGCGGCCGCGCTGGAAAATGTCCGCCCAGAAGCCGAGATGCCGGCTGCGGGCCAGCTCGTTCGGGCCGTACTCCTCCAGGCGGCGCTCCGCCTCCTCGGAGGTCAGGCCCCGTGCGCTCGTCTGGAGGGTGGCGAGGGCCTCGGCGGCGGGCATCGCGCACAGCGACACCAGTCGCCGCTCGTGCTCCGCCTGCGACTGGGGGGTGCCGGGAAGTGCCTGGGTCATGGACGCCGTCTCGTCGGTCCGGTGGCGCGCGTTACGGACAGGGGCCTGGAGGCCGGAAGGAACTTACGTCGGCGCGGCCGTTCGAGGTACGGGTGAGCGGGCCGCCGCCGGCCGGATCGTCCCCGTGCCGGGGGCGTCGCGCGCTGCTTGTGCCGTGGGTCGGAGGCCGTCAGGTTTCAACGAGCACCGACCGGGTAGCTCAGTTGGTAGAGCAGCGGACTTTTAATCCGCAGGTCGTGGGTTCGATGCCCACCCCGGTCACTCGTGGCCAGAGCCGTCATCCGGCGCCCGCCGTGCGGTACGGGCGGGGCGTCTTGATCGTGCAGCTCCTGAATGAGCGATAGAACGTGCCCGCCTCGGTGTGTCCCTCCGGTCGGTCGAGAGCTCACGATCCGTCGGCGGCGCCCCCCTGCCCGCCGAACAGGGCGGAGACCGCCTCCGCCAACTCGTCGATCGTTGCGGGCTTGTGGATCATCACGTCGGCGTCGGCCGTCTTCGCCCTTTCGCTTTCCGCGGGTGTCCCCGAAGCGATGGCGATCGGGACATCGCCGCGAAGCGCCTTGATCGCACGGATGAGGTCGAGGCCGCTCATCCCGGGCATCGAGAGATCGGTGACCACGGCATCGAAGCCGCGCGGGCTGGTGCGGAACGCCTGGAGCGCGTCGTGCGGACTCGTGAAGCTGGTGCAGCGATACCCGAGGCGGGTCAGAATGCGGCTGGTCACGTAGACCAGGCTCTCCTCGTCGTCCACGAGCAGGATGTGCTCGCCCCGTCCGCGAGCGCGCTCGACGTTGCCGGCGGCAGGGGCTGCGCCGGACGCCGTGGCCGCCGGAAAGAAGAGCTGGAATGCGGTGCCCTTGCCCAGCTCGCTCTCGACCGTGATGGTGCCCTCGTGGTCGCGCATGATGCCGTGCACAACCGACAGTCCGAGGCCCGTGCCGGCCGTACCCTTGGTGGTGAAGAACGGCTCGAAGATGCGCCGCAGCACCTCCGGGCTCATGCCCGTGCCGGTGTCGCGGACCGTCAGGCGGAGGTGGATCCCCGGCCGGAGCTCGCCGGATGGGCCGCCGTCCTCGCCGATGACGACGCGCTCCAGATCGACCGCCAGAGTGCCGTGCTCTCCCATGGCGTGACCGGCGTTGGTGCCCAGGTTCATGATGATCTGGTGGACCTGCGTCGCGTCGGCCAGCACCTTGGGCAGTCCGGGCGCGGCGTGCGTCGTGATGGCAATCGTCTTCGGGAGGCTGGTCCGCAGGAGCCGCAACGCCTCATCGACCACCGGCGCGAGGGCAATGACCTCACGGCGCGTCTCCTGGCGCCGGCTGAAGATCAGGATCTGCTTCACGAGATCCTTGGCGCGCTGGCCGGCCTTGCGAATCTCCTGGACCGAGACTCGCGCCGGGTCGTCCGCCGCGGCTTCCTCGAGCGCCAGCTCGGCGTTGCCGTTGATGGCCGTGAGGATGTTGTTGAAGTCGTGCGCGATCCCGCCGGCCAGCGTGCCCAGGGCCTGCATCTTCTGCGATTGCCGCAGCTGCTCCTCGAGACCGACGCGCTCAGACACGTCGCGCGCGATGCCGAACATGCCGGTCATGCGGCCATCCTCGATCCGCGGCGCCGTGCGGATGTCGGCGAGCGCCCACCCCGCCTTGGTCCGGATACGCAGCGGCGGCGCCTCCACCGGCCGCCCCGCCAGGGAGGCCCTGAGCTGCTCGGCGGCGCGAGGGGCGTCCTCCGGATGGAGCAGGTCGGTGAAGGGCCGCGCGATCCAGTCGGCCGCGGACATGTCCGTGATCGTCTCGAAGGCCGGGCTGAGCATCGTGATCGTTCCCTCGGGCGACAGCGAGAACACGACGTCGCGTACGCCCTCGAACAGCTCGCGGTAGTGCTCCTCCGCCCGGCGGCGCTCCTGTTCTGCCCGCAGCCGGTCCGTGATGTCCACGATGCTCGCGAGAAGGAACTGCCTGCCTTCGAGCTCGTACCGGGACGACATCGCCTCGACCGTGCGCAGGGCGCCGGATCGCAGCCGCAGTGGGATCACGGAGGCCAGGGTGCGGTTCTTCGTTTCCACCTGCTCGGCGTCGCCGTCCCAAAGCCCCAGCTCGAGCGTGGTGCGTCCGACCATCTGCTCCACGGACTCCGCGCCGACGAGTCGCACGAACGCGGCGTTGGCCGTCTCGATCCGTCCGGTCTCCGCGTCCGTGACGACGAGGGCCACGGGGCTCTCCTGGAAGATCGACGAGAAGCGGTTCGCCAGTTTCTGCAACGCCTCCCGCGACGCACGCAGCTGCTGTTCGGCCTCGCGCTGGGGCGTGATGTCCTGGATCACGCCCTCGACGACGCTGGCGCCGCTCGCATCGCGCTCGACCGCGGACGCCGCGCGGATCCAGATCGTCCGGCCGTCGCCGCGGAGGACGCGCGACTCGATGGCCGTCGCCTGGCCACTCGCGTACGCGCTCTCGGCCTTGGCCACGTTCGGCGCACGATCGTCCGGGTGATAGAACCGCTTGCGGTACTCGTCGAGTGGCAGCGTCATGGGCTGGCTGCCGGCGCCGAAGAGCGTCGCCATCTCGGCTGACATCCGGATTGTGCGATGCTCGAGGTCGATGCTGAACGTGGTGATCGCGGCCAGGTCGTGCGCGCGGCGCAGGTGGGACGCCAGCGCCTCGTTCGCGTGCCGGAGCTGGCCGGTAATGCTCGCGACCGACGCGCCGGTGTTCTCGAGGCGCTCGAGCATCCCATCGTGCAGGCGCGACAACTCGCCGATCTCGTCGCGCCGACGCGACCGGATCGGCGTGGCCCCGGCCACGAAGGAAGGCGGCGAATCTCCGTCGGCGATCGTTTTCGCCGCGGTCGCCAGTTGGCCGAGGTCCGCGGCCAGGCTCTGCGTCTGCGCCTGCAGGGTCCTCACCGGCTGCAGGATCCGCACGCGCAGCAACGGATAGGACAGGAGCAGCAGCACCAGGAATGCGCCGAGGGCCACGTCACTGGCCAGGACGGCAATGACCGTCTGCCGGTGGAATGCGGCCAGCTCGCCCGCGGTGCGGTCCTCCACCAGCCCGAGGAAGGCGTCGATCGGTCGCATGATCAGCGCTTTCTGGTGGTTGTAGGCGGAGTCGTTGACGAGCCGCGACGCCAAGGCCCGGTCCGGGCGGCCCCTCCGAGTGAACCCGCCGGCCGCGTCGCGGTACTCCCCCTTCACGGCGTGGAACGCGTCCTCCTCCGTGGCCGTCAGCGCGTCCGACGCACGCTTCGCCGTCTCCATCTGCCCGAGTTCCTCGGGGGTGAAGCCCGCGGCGCGCATCCGGTCGATCAGCGAGACCGGCGGGCCCGAAGGGCGGGGAGGCGTGCCGCTGTCGAGGAGCAGGTCCCAGTAAATCCGCTCATAGTGCTCCGGCAACGGCATGGTACCGTTCCGAATCGCCAGCACGTCGCGGTAGTACTGCTCGTACCTCGGGTTCCCGGTGGCGACGTAGGACCGAACAAATCGGGTGAGGTCGTCGGAGGTGTGCCGCAGCTCGTCGGCCAGCTCGTAGGAGAGGAAGCGCCGGCGCTCCAGCTCGACAAGGCGCTCGCGCTTGCCCCTCGCCGCGGCGATCACCACGGCCACGACGGCCGCAAGCACCATCAGGCTGCCGAGCAGCAGCTGAACGAGTCGTCTGATCGTCATGGGGGGGCTGCTCCCTTGTGCCCGGCGCCGTCCGGCCTGCAGGTGCAGCGCTAAGCTTGCGAGACGCTGCGTGGCGCCGCAAGCAAGTCAATCACCGCGCTCCGGCTGTCGCTCTGACGTCGCCCAGGAGCCAGGACATCAAGGAGCGTGGCACCAGGTGCTGATGCGGGGACGTGGCAGGGGCTCCATGGTGTCGAGTAGCAGGCCGTCAGCCGCGGTCGGCTCTGGCGGCCGCGCTCGCGGAGCCGCATAGTAGCGCGGTGCCCTCGGGGAGGTCCCACATGAACCGCCGCGTCGCCGCGCTCGTCACCCTGGCCCTCACGCTCGCCCTCGGCGCCTGCCACCACGCCACGCCGAGCGACCCCCTCGCCGGGGCGTACCGCTTCGAGCGGAACGGCTGGATCTACGTTCATCTGCAGGGCTCCCCCGACCAGGTGGGCTATCAGCACGGGGCCCTGCTGGCGCCGGAGATCGCCGACCTGGTGCGCGTGGAGAAGGCCTTCCTGCAGCAGACGACCAAGCGCGACTGGACCTTCTACCGGGACGCGGCGCAGCGGATCCTGTGGCCCAAGGTGGACTCCGAGTACCGGGCGGAGCTGGACGGCATCGTCGCCGGGGCGCGGTCCAAGGGCGATTCACTCGACCGCTGGGACATCGTCGCCCTCAATGCGCTCGAGGAGCTGCCCGGCTACTACCTGCCGTGGCTCGAGCAGCAGCAGCACCAGGCGGCCACCGCCCAGGCTCCGGGCAACTGCAGCGCGTTCGTGGCGACCGGCAGCTGGACGGCCGACCATCGGATCGTGATGGGCCACAATGCCTGGACCGACTTCATCACGGGCGAGCGGTGGAACATCGTCTTCGACATCACGCCGCAGCGCGGCTACCGCATGATCATGGACGGGCTGCCCGGCATCATCACGAGCGACGACGATTTCGGCATCAACGCGGACGGCCTGATGGTGACCGAGACGACCATCACCGGCTTCCAGGGCTTCGATACGGCCGGCGTGCCGGAGTTCGTCCGCTCGCGCGAGGCGCTGCAGTACGGAACCAGCATCGACGACTACGTGCGCATCATGCGCGACGGCAACAACGGCGGCTACGCCAACGACTGGCTGCTCGGCGACAACAAGACGGGCGAGATCGCGCGCTTCGAGCTGGGGCTCAAGGACTGGAGCCTGCAGCGCACCAGGGACGGCTACTTCGTCGGCTCCAACTTCCCCGTGGACCCGAAGCTGACGGCGGAGGAGACCAATTTCGCGGTGCACGATCCCGGCAGCTCGCCGAACGCGCGCCACGCGCGCTGGGACCAGCTCATGGCGCAGCACAAGGGCAGGATCACCACCCAGGTCGGCGAGCAGATGGAGTCGGATGCCTACGACGTGTTCGCGAAGCGCCAGGGCCCGGACGAGCGCTCGCTGTGCGGCGGGACCGACGACTCGCCCCGCGGCGTGCCCGCGTGGAGCTGGGGCCCGTTCTTCCCGGGCGGCACCGTGCAGGCGAAGGTCACCGACGGGCAGATGGCCTCGCGGATGGAACTGTTCGCCGCGATGGGACGCCCGTGCGCGCCCGACTTCCGGGCGGAGCCGTTCCTCGCCGCGCACCCGGACTACGGGTGGATGACGGGGCTGCTGCGGGACATGCCGACGCAGCCGTGGACGCTCTTTGCGAGCGGGATGCGTCCGCCGACGGCGGCAACCGCACCCTGACGACCGGCTCGCGGTGCGGCGCCGCTCACCGCAGGCCGACCTGCTTCCTCAGGAACGCCACCGTCCGCGGCCAGGCGTCCCTCGCCGCCGCGAGATTGGCCTGTTCCTCGGCAGGGTCGCGCTGCGGCGCCATCAGGTCGTTCTGCGCCCGCAGGAAGCCGTGGATCGCCCCGGCGTAGTTCCGGCCGTAGTAGCCCTTGTGCAACGCCCGCATCATCGAGTCCACGGCCGGCATCGCGGCGCCGATCCGCGCGTCCATCGCGCCGCTCAGCAGCATCACCGGCACGCGGATCTTCGCCAGCGAGTCGCGCACGGGCTCGCGGCCCGCGATGTACGGCAATCCGTAGTACGCTACCGCGGCCGAGAAGCCGGCGATCCCTCCGTTGACGGCGTAGTCCCAGGCCGTGCCGCCACCCCAGCAGAATCCCAGCACCGCGTATCGCCCCTCCGCCGACGGGAGCGCCATCGCGTAGCGCGCCGCCGCCGTGATGCCCAGCGAGCGCTCGGCGGGATCCACCGCGCGGATGATCCTGGTCGCCGAGTCGCGGCTCAGCTCGGTCGTGGCCGGGCCGCCGCGCACGCGAGAGAGCAGATCCGGCGCGATGGCGATGAACCCCGCCGCCGCCGCCTGGTCGGCCACGGCCCGCACCCACGTCGTCAGCCCGAAGATCTCGTGGACGATCACGACGACGGGCGAGTGCGGGCGGCTCGTCACCGGA
>Ga0335078_10012085_pt1 | contig 12814 bp, 10 predicted proteins | sample Lox_Sample_32_FD_206711 | JGI IMG/M metagenome (GOLD analysis project Ga0335078, IMG submission 206711) | Soil microbial communities from Loxahatchee National Wildlife Refuge, Florida, United States - Lox_Sample_3.2 | ecosystem: Environmental > Terrestrial > Soil > Wetlands | place: USA... | reverse complement strand
ACCTTCGCTTCGAAGCCGGTCAGGGCCTTTTCGATTAAAAGCCGTTGAGTCTGCGTCTGGCTCATAACTGTCTCCGGGTTTAGACGCCGGGATAGCGCTTCTTGCTCATTCCTGTCGGCTCTTAATGCAGCATACGCCTCCGGCATTGCCGATTTCAAGCGGAGCCAGACGATTTGATAGGTGCTAATGCGAAAGATTAACCATCAGCGACGAGCCCAGGCGCCGGGCTTCACGGCCGGCAGAGTCTTTCGCTGTAGGCTAGCCGGAGTTGCGCCACCAGCGGCGAGCGCGCAACGGGTTTGCCATCCAATGCAATCACCGGCACCACGCCGAATACGCTCTGCGTGACGAAAATGCCTTCGGCCTGCTGTAATGCTTCTGGTTTGATGATGCGCTGATTGGTCTGCAGACCTGACGCCGAGCAGATTTCCAGCACCACGGCGCGCGTAATTCCCGGCAAGGCACCGCATTTGTCGGGCACGGTGCAAACCCGGTTGCGGGAAATCCAAAACACGTTACCGCTCGCGGCTTCGACGACTTCGCCATCCGTGTTGAGAAGCAAGGCTTCGTCCCCACCTCGTTCCACGGCCTCGATGCGGGCCATGATGTGGGCGAGTTTGTTCAGGGTTTTGAATGCAGCCAGCGGGTCCGGGGCAGGAACGCGGTACGACGACGTGACAAGCTTCCACTGCGCCGGCGGATCCAGCGGCGGTGCAGGGTGCAACGTCATCGCCACCGTGGGGCGGCCACTGGCGTGGGGCGTGTACCCGCGTTCTCCCGGCCCGCGCGTCAGTACCACGCGCAAAATCGCGTCGCGCATTTGATTTTTTTCGATGATTTGTCCGGCGAACGCCTTTAATTCGTCCGGGGTGAACGGGGATTTGATTTTCAGGAAATCAGCGCCTCGCGCCATGCGGTCCAGATGTTCTGCCGCGCGGAACGGCCTGCCGTTGACAACCCGCAACGTTTCGAACAGGCCGTCGCCGTACATGAACCCCCGGTCGTTGACGGGCACCGCCGCCTGCGCGTCCGGCACAAATTGTCCGTTGAGAAAAGCCAGCACGGTGGATTTTTAGCGCAAAGACGCAAAGACGCGGAGAAAAAAAGACGAGAATCTGACTGATTTTCACAAATCAAAATCAATTCGTGGCCATTCGTGAAATTCGTGTCTAAAAAAGATTGTCCGGTTTCGGCCAAAACGGGCATTAAACAGGTGGATGGAAGCGATGGACGACATGGCGTTGCTGCGGGAATATGCCGCGCATAATTCCGAAGCGGCCTTTGAAACGCTGGTATCCCGGCGCGTGAACTTTGTCTATGCGGCGGCCTTGCGACAGGTTCACAACGCGGACCTCGCCGAGGAAATCACGCAGGCGGTTTTCATCATCCTGGCGCAGAAAGCCGGCGGGATTCGCGCCGGCACGCTGCTCGCCGGCTGGCTGTTCAAGACGACGCGGTTTGCGGCGCTGGCGCACTTGCGGGCCGCCGCCAAACGCCGGCAACATGAGCTGGAGGTTCAAATGCATTCTGATGTTCAATCCACCCCGCCCGACCCGTTATGGGAACAGATCGCCCCGATGCTGGACGAGGCGCTGACGCAATTGGGTGAAAAAGACCGGCAAGCCGTCCTGCTGCGCTTTTTCGAAAACAAAAGCCTTGCGGAAGTGGGAACCTTTCTCGGAACGGGCGAAGACACGGCGCGCAAACGGGTCAGCCGCGCCCTGGAAAAACTGCACCGGTTTTTCCTCAAACGCGGGGTCGTTTCAACGACCGCCATCATCGCCGCAACCATCGCTGCCAATTCCGCGCAGGCGGCACCTGTTGCCCTGGCTAAAACCGTGGCCGCCGCCGCCGTTGCCAAGGGAACGGCCGCCAGCGGCTCAACCTTGATCCTGGTGAAAGGAGCGTTGAAACTTATGGCCTGGGCACAAACGAAATCCGCGGCGGTGACTGCCGCAGCCATCATTCTGGCGACCGGCGCCACGACCGCCGTCGTTGAAGTGGTTCAGTCGGGGCGGGGTGTGGCGGCCATGCCCGACATTCAAGGTGCCTGGCAGGGAATCGGCGAAATACCTCAGCAACACATCAAAGCCCGGGGCGTGTTGCACATCAGTAAAACCAACGGCGCTTACCAGGCCACCTGGGACATCATTGACCGGGGAGTGAAGGCCGTTCCCTTTGAGTTGACTTATCATTACCCCGACATTCGCACCGTACTGAAATTGGCGGTCGGCGACATCGTTTACGAAGGCCGGTTAAATGCTGACGGGACGGAGATCGCCGGCACCTACTCGGAACCCAACGTGAGCATCCCCGTTGTCCTCAAGCACACCGCCAACCCAGACAGCGCCCCGGAACCCTTTACGGCAGACGAATGCGCGCCCCGGCGGGATTCGGATTTGCAGGGCTGGTGGATCGGAACGTTAAAGGACGGCAACAAATCCCTGCTGTATACCCTGAAGATTGTCGAGCCGTCGCCGGGGACATTCCGCAGCCAATGTGACAGTGTTCTCGAAGGGTTGCGGGATATTCCCGTGTTGGTGAGCTACGACCGTCCCGGAATCAAACTGACAGTCAACGGCTTTGGTGATTTGTTTGAAGGCAACCTGGAAAACGGGAACACGATTTCAGGAACCTGGACATCAAGTTCAGGCGAGCACCTGCTGACATTCAAAAGCGTTGACCCGCGCGCCGAAGCCGCGCGAGAAGGGCAAAAAAACTACCGGTACGCAAATCCCGGTGAACTGCAAGGACACTGGAAAGGAGTCTTGTCTGCGGACCGGAATGGGACCAGGCTAAGACTGCATCTGACCGTGGACATTGCCCAAATGCCGGATGGTACCTTTTTCGGCTCGTTGGACAGTCCGGATGAACTCAAACGCGGCGTCGTGGCCAGTTCGGTATTATTTACGCCGCCGCGTGTACGTCTGGAATGGAGAGGCGCCGGCGCCCGGTTTGAGGGTAAACTCAAGGACGGCAGACTCTCCGGCACCTGGATTAGCGGAGGTCAGGGGCCTTTGGGTAGTCCGGCTTTGATGGTGTTTGAGCGGAACCAACAATAATAACGGGACGCATGCCGTTTCGGTTGTTGCCGGGGTGAGAGAAAGTGAAACTTTTGATGACATCGCTGTGTTATCCAAGCATGAACCGCAGACGAGCTTTCACGTTGATTGAACTGCTGGTGGTCATCGCCATTATCGGGATTCTGGCGGCGATGTTATTGCCGGCCTTGGCCCGCGCCAAGTACAGGGCGAAAGTCGCCAGTTGCACTTCCAACTACCACCAGTGGGGCATCGCCATGTCACTTTACGCCGGGGATAATTCCCGGAACGCATTTCCTTCGTTTCCCCTGCCGGATTACATTGGTCGGAATCCTTGGGATGTCTCCTCCAACATGGTCCCCGCCCTGCGACCGCACAGCGTGACCGTACAAATGATGTTTTGCCCTGCGCGACCCCAGGATTTTGAGGCCGCCGATGGCTGGTGCTGGCAGAACCTGGACCACGGCCTTAATTCACTGGAGGATTTGAACGACTATTGTCTGGCAACGTTCGGCGACTTTGGACTGTTTTTGCATAGTTGGTGGGTGCCGCGATATGCCGGCGATCCGCAAAACGGCGGGGTTTTGTTTCCCGCACCCACGCCGGGCACCGGCGACAACAACGGCTGGCCGGCGCGGCTCGACGATCCGTTGGTCGGTCTCCAACCCATCATGACTGACCGTTGTGAATACCATGACAATGGTCCGCCTGAAATTGGCCGCGCCCAGGAAGGGCATACTTTTAACGGAACGATCACCTCGGTAAACCTCTTGTTCGGCGACAGTCACGTGGAGACCCGGCCCCACGCCCAGTTGAAATGGCGTTATAGCGGCAGCTATTATGGCGAGCCCCACTACAGTTTTTACTGATCGAACTTCGAAACGACTTCCCGGTGGCCACACCGGTTTAAAGCCGCCAGAAAACCGGCGGCTTTCGCGAGGGTTTCTTCATATTCCGCCTCTGGATCGGAATCGGCCACAATGCCCGCGCCGACACTGAAGTGCGCGAGACCACCTTTGCACACTGCCGTGCGGATGGTGATGCTCAGGAGGCTTTCGCGATTGAATCCCAGATAACCGTGGCAACCGCAGTAAGGTCCACGCGCAACCGGCTCCAGTTCGTCAATGATTTCCATCGCGCGGAATTTGGGCGCGCCGGTGATGCTGCCGCCCGGGAAACACGACGCGAGCGCGGCAAAATGCGTCACCTCTTTCCGCAACCGGCCTTCCACCGTCGAGACCAGATGCTGCACCTGGGCGAAGCGTTCGAGCCGCGCCAGCTCCGGCGTCTGCACCGAGCCGAATTCACACACTTTGCCGAGGTCATTGCGCAGCAGGTCGGTGATCATCACCAGCTCGGCGAGTTCCTTGGCGCTGGTCTGCAACTCGTAGGCGAGTTGCGCATCGCGCGTCGGGTCGGCGTCACGCGGGCGCGTGCCTTTGATGGGCCGGGTCTGGATGTGCGAGCCGCTCAACCTTAAAAACTGTTCGGGCGACGACGAAGCCACCTCAAAATCGCCGCAATCGAGGAACGCCGAGCACGGGGCGGGGGAGACGGCATTCAAGTTTTCGAACAATTCCCAGCCCGGCCTTGTTAAAACGCTTTGCCGCGGCAGGCCGGAGAAATCGCACGGGGCGGACAGGCGCTGTGACAGATTGACCTGGTAAATGTCGCCGGCACGGATGTAGCGCTGCGCGCGATCAACAGCGGCGAGAAAATCAGCACGGGAAACATTGGACAGGATCTTGGACTGCGCGAGCATGTCCGTGCCTTTGGGCGACGCGGCCTGTCGCGTCGAGGGAGAGCGGCAATTCATCGCCGCAGTCCAAAAGTCCATTTGTTCTCTCGCCCGCCGTTCGCTGCGCGAACCATCGGCGGCGAGGCCGGTCGAAACGACAAATGCCTTGTCGAGGTGGTGGTCGAACATGACGAGGCTGTCGTAAAAGCCGACGTGGCAATCCGGCAATTCGAGATCGTTAACAGCCCGGCGCGGGAGCTTAGGCTCGGTGAAGTTTTTGAGGTCATAGCCCCAGTAACCGAAAGCGCCGCCGAGCGGAAATGGCGAATCGATTTCGTCCAGCAGCTCAAAGCGCGACATCAGACTGTCGAGCAAATGCCATGGATTGCCAAATTGCGCCGCGGGTCTGGCGTCCGAAGTCCGGGGGCGGGAGATTTCGCAGTACGAGCCGAAGCACCGGAACACGAGAAACGGATTTGCGGTTACCGATGAATAACGCGCCAACGGCGAATGGACTGACAATGAACGAAACAGCACGACATTTGAATGCAGAGCACAAAGCAATTGCGCGGCCAGCGATTCGGGCGTGTGCGCCGCGGGAATTTCCTGAATCAGCGGGTGCATGCCCAATTACGTAAATGCCTTGGGCAGAGTGCCGGGAGGTCCGACCAGACGTTCGTATTCCAGAATGCGCTTGATAGCCTCCTGCGGATCATCGGTCACGGTGACGAGGTCGAGGTCGCCCGGACTGATAAATTTGTTTTTTCCCCCGACCTCCGTTTTCAGCCAATGCAGCAGGCCGTTCCAGTGGCTGCGCCCGAACAGAATGAGCGGAAACCGCGGGAAGCGTTCGGTTTGCACGAGCGTGACAATTTCAAAGAATTCGTCCAACGTGCCGAATCCGCCGGGCATGAACACAAAACCGAGGCTGTATTTCGCAAAACACACCTTGCGCGCAAAGAAATAATGGAAATGTAACGGCACGTTCGTGTAACGGTTGCCGGCCTGCTCCTGCGGCAGTTCGATGTTGAGGCCGACGGATTTGCCACCGCCCAGCGCAGCGCCCTTATTGGCCGCTTCCATGATGCCCGGGCCGCCGCCGGTGACGACGGCGAGGTTATGCTGCGCCAGGCCCCGGGCAATCGCCACGGCAGCGCGATAATACTTGTCATTCGGGTGTACCCGGGCGGACCCGAAGATCGTGACCGCCGGGCCGATTTGAGAAAGTGTTTGGAAGGAGTCCACGAACTCGGCCATGATGCGGAAAATGCGCCAGGGATCCTCGCGAATAAATGAAGTGCTGTCGCTCATGACCGAAACATAGTCATGATGGCCGAATGAAACAAGCCGGAGAACTCAGGGAATTCTCCGGCTGGACTGTTCAACCGCGATCTCAGGAGCAACCAAGGCTTTCACCGCAATTCAGGCACTTATAACACGCGCCATTCCGGACGGCCACGTGGCCGCAGTTCGGGCAGGTGGGCGCGTCTTGTTGAAAATGCGCGACGGAATCGTTCAGCGATTTCACGTCGTCGGGGAGGCGATGGCCGTTGCCGTTGCCTGATTTCACTTCGGGCGCGTCGTTGTCTTCGGCAATCGGCAATTCAGGCACCGGCCGATTCAGCCTTTTCTTCTCCTCTTCGAGCAAACCGGGCATGGCCAGCTCGGGCTGGGCGCGATTGGCGGTGGCTGCCGCGCGATAGCCGGGAATGAATTGCAGGGCCATCCAGCGGAAGACGTAGTCGGTGATCGAAGCCGCATTCCGGATATCAGGGTTTTTCGTGAAACCGCTCGGCTCGAAACGTTGATGCGCAAATTTTTTCACGAGCGTTTCCATCGGCACGCCATATTGCAGCGCAATGCTGGTGAGCGTGCCGATGCCGTCCATCAGGCCGCCGATGGTCGAACCTTCCTTGGCCATGGTGATGAACAGTTCACCCGGCTGGCCGTCCTCAAACAAGCCGACCGTCATGTAGCCTTCGTGGCCGGCAATGTCGAATTTGTGCGTGACGGCTTTGCGCGTGTCGGACAAGCGACGGCGCAGGGGTTTGCCGGTTTCGATGCGTAATTTGGCGACTTCGCTTTCCAGTTCCCTGATGCGGATTTCAAAAGTGGCACGGGCATCCTGCCCGTTCGGTTCGCCAACGGGCGAGACGCCCGTTCCACTGCCGTCACTGCTCTTTTTGGTGCTCAGAGGTTGCGAACGTTTCGAGCCATCGCGATAAATCGCCACGCACTTGAGCCCCATTTTCCAGGCCTGGAGGTAGGTATTGCGGATGTCCTCGACCGTGCTCTCGTTTGGCATGTTGACCGTCTTGGAAATGGCGCCACTGATGAACGGTTGCGCTGCGGCCATCATTTTCAAATGCGCGAGATAATGAATGCTGCGTCGGCCACGGTGCGGCTTGAAGGCGCAATCGAAAACCGGCAGGTGTTCCGGTTTCAAACTGCTGCGAATGGCCTGACCATTTTTCTCCACATCTTCAATCGTGTCGAATTCTTCAATATGGGCGATGATGGCTTCAATGTCCTTCGTCTGATAGCCGAGCCGCTGGAGGGCTTGTGGCACGGTGCGATTGACGATTTTCAACATGCCGCCGCCGGCCAGCAGTTTGTATTTGACGAGCGCGATGTCGGGCTCGATGCCCGTCGTGTCGCAGTCCATCGAAAACGCAATGGTGCCCGTCGGCGCGAGCACGGTGACCTGGGCGTTCCGGTAGCCTGCCTTCCGGCCGGATTCCAGCGCGCAGTCCCAGCAATGGCGCGCTTCCTCCTTCAGATAGTTGAACTCCTGGCTGGGCTGGATAGTTTCGACGGCCTCGCGGTGCAGTTGGATGACATCCAGCATGGATTCGACGTTGTCCTTTTGGCGCGGTTGGGGAACGTGCGCGCAACGGGCATTATGGTAGCCGGGGAACGGGCCGACACTCGCGGCCAGCTCGGCGCTCTGCGCGTAAGCGTGGCCGGTCATAATGGCCGTGATGGCGCCTGCCAGCGCGCGGCCTTCATCACTGTCGTAAGGCAAACCGTAGCTCATGATGAGCGAACCGAGATTGGCATAACCCAGGCCGAGCGTGCGGAAAATATGGGAATTTTCGGCGATGTCCTTCGTGGGGTAACTCGCGTTGTCCACGACAATTTCTTGCGCCGTGATGAAAATGCGCACGGCGGCCTTGAAACGCTCCGCCTCAAATTTACCGTCCTCGCGTTTGAATTTCATCAAATTGAGCGACGCCAGGTTGCAGGCAGTGTTATTCAGGAAAACATACTCGCTGCATGGGTTGGTGGAATGGATGGCGTCCGTGCCCTTGCAGGTGTGCCATTTCTGGATGGCGCCGTCATATTGCATGCCGGGATCGCCGCAGACCCAGGTGCCTTCGGCAATTTTCGACAGCAACTTCGCGGCGTCCTTCTTTTCCAGCGGTCTGCCGGTGGTGACGGCGCGGGTCCACCATTCTTTGCCGTCAATCGCAGCCTGCATGAACTCGTCGCCGGCGCGCACGGACAGGTTTTCGTTTTGATACATCACACTGCCATAAGCATCGCCGTTGTAGGAACCGTCGTAGCCTTGTTCGATGAGCGCCCACGCCTTCTTTTCCTCCTTCTGCTTCGCTTCAATGAACTCCTCGATGTCACCGTGCCAGTCGTGGAGCGTATTCATCTTGGCCGCGCGCCGCGTCTTGCCGCCGGACTTCACGACGTTGGCGACCTGATCATAGACCTTCAGGAAACTCAACGGGCCGCTCGGACGCCCGCCGCCGCTTAATTTTTCCCGTTTCGAGCGCAACGGCGACAGGTCGGTGCCGGTGCCCGAACCGAATTTGAACAACATCGCTTCGCTGTGCGCCAGCCGCATGATGCTTTCCATGTTGTCTTCCACTGACTGGATGAAGCAGGCGCTGCACTGTGGGTATTCGTATTGGGTACGGGCGCGTTCGGCCTCATGGGTCTTGCGGTTGTAAAACCAATTGCCCCGGTCGGAATTCTTGCCGATGCCATATTGGTGAAGCAACCCAACGTTGAACCAGACCGGCGAATTGAAGGCGCCGTATTGGTTGACGCACAACCACGCCAGCTCCTCATAAAACACTTCGCCGTCGGCTTTGCTGAAGTAGCCGTCCGCAATGCCCCAGTCCGCGATCGTCCGGGCAATGCGATGAATGAGCTGGCGCACGGAGGTTTCGCGTTCCGGCGTGTTTTGCTCGCCATAAAAATATTTGGAAACGACCACCTTCGTCGCGAGCAATGACCACGATTTCGGCACCTCGACGTTTTCCTGTTTGAAAATCACCTTGCCGGCGTCGTCAGTGATCTCGGCGGTGCGATGTTCCCACTCGATTTGATCGAACGGTTTGATCTTCACATCGCTGAAAACGCGTTCGATTCGCAGGTTTTTTTTCGTCGCTTCCTGGTTGACTTCCACGCTCCGCGCCGCGGCCACTTTTGTGGCCCGGCGCCGACTGACACGCGGGGTCGGCGCCAGAACTTCTTCTCTCGCATCAATCATAAATCCTCCATAAAACTTTAGACATTGAATGCCCGGCTGCGTCTAAAGAAAAAACGACAACCGAGCTTAAAAAATTGCTAATTCCCCGATAAACCCCGACTTCTGCTAAATCTGGCTTCCCCAATTAGTTGGGGAACGGCGAACATACTGCTACCACCGGTTGTGCGTTTCAAGAAAAATTTTCAAAAAAGTTACGAAAACGATATTCCCGAATAAAATCAACGGAATCTCTGCGTTGGAATTGAACAACGATGATTTATTCGCCGTGGTGAATAAAATTCAGTGCGACTTTTTCGGTCCGCGTTTTTGCTTTTGGAACGATTTGTGCCGGCGCACCGGCTCAATCGTCTTTGGCCTCGGCTTCGGCGCCAGCACAATCGGACAGCCCTCATAACCAAACGCGCCGCGCAGTTCACCGGCGAGATATTTTTTGTAGGCCGCGGAGAAGAGTTCGTCGCGATTGACAAACAGCAAAAAAGTCGGCGGTGCCTGCTTCACCTGGGTCGCGTAGAAGAATTTCAGCCGGTACCCGACCGCGCTGACCGGCTGGCGGCGCTCGACGGCGTCGTGCAACGTGCGGTTCAAAATCGCCGTCGGAATTTTCTGCCGCAATTGCGCGGCCACGTAACGCACGGCTTCGAGCAAACGATCCAGATTGAAACCGGACCGGGCTGACGTGAATATCACCGGGGCGTAATCGAGGAAAAATAATTTCTCCTGTACCCAGGCGCCGAACTCACCGAGCGTGGACATTCCCCGGTTCCGGTCCCGGTGTCGCTCCTTGCGATTACGCCGTGCAACTTCCTCTTCACGTGTCGCGCGGACTTTTTCGGCGTACAAATCCCATTTGTTAATAACCACGATGCAGGCTTTGTTGTTTCCGACAATCACGTCGGCGATTTTCTTGTCCTGTTCCGTGATGCCCGTCTCCGCATCCAGGACGAGGATCGCGATATCGCAGCGCGCGATGGAGTCTTCGGCGCGCTGGACGCTGAAAAATTCAATAGAATCGCCCACGCGCCGCGTCTTGCGCATGCCGGCGGTGTCAATCAGGATGTATTTCTCCGTGGCTGCGGCGCCCTCGCCGCCGCTTGCACGCTTGACCTCGAACGGCACGTCAATCGCGTCGCGCGTCGTGCCGGGAATAGGGCTGACGATGACGCGCGCGGATTTTGTTAAAGCGTTGATGATAGAGGACTTACCGACGTTCGGTTTGCCGACAATGGCGAGTTTCAAGGGTGATACGTGACGGGTGACAGGTGGCACGATTTCGCGGTCGTCACGGGTTGATTGTTTCGTGTCACTTGTCACTTGCCACTCGTCACCCGGCGGCAAAGCTGCCGTTGCTGCTTCCATTAGTTCCTCAAGACCTCTGCCATGAATTGCACTGACCGGGAAGATCTTATCGAAACCGAGACCGGTGAATTCATCGGCGTCCTTTTCCGTGCCGGAGGTGTCCGCTTTATTAGCGGCGACCAGGACCGGCTTGCCGCTGCGGCGCAAACGTTCCGCGGCTTCGTGGTCAAGCGGCACCACTCCTTCCTGGACGTTGACGACCAGGATGATGACGTTCGCGGCTTCGATGGCCAAGTCGACCTGCTCCATCGCCGCCTTGACGATGACATCAGCGGTTTTTTCCCCGCGTAGCAGCCCGATGCCGCCGGTGTCCACGAGTGTGAAGACGTGTCCACTCCATTCCGCCTCGGCGGTGACACGGTCGCGCGTGACGCCGGGCTGGTCGTGCACAATCGCGATGCGCTTGCCGACGATCCGATTGAACAGTGCGGATTTGCCGACATTCGGCCGCCCGACAATGGCAACGAGGTTCGACACCGAGACAAAATGAAAGACTTGGGGCGGCGAAGAAAGTGAAAATCAATCTATTTCGGCATCGCTTTTGCTGTTGGTAATGAAAAATGAAGGCGATGCGGGCCGGCGCGATCCCGCGTAATTCGCAAATAAACAACCCGTTATAAATTACGAACAAATGAATATGACACACACAAATCCGTCGGGGATCAATGTCGAACCTATGGCCGCGTTGGTCATTTTGGGCATTCTGCTGGTTTTTTGGCTTTTATTCTGTTACTGCCTCAAACGCATTTGCCTGAAATGCGGCGCGGAGCCCGGGCTGCTCATCTGGATTCCGGGTTTAAATATCATTCGGATGCTGCAGGCGGGCGGGCTGTCGGGATGGCTGTTCCTCTTGTTCTTTCTCCCGATTGTGAACTTCGTCATGGGCCTGGTGATGTGGGCCAAGATCTGTCAGGCGCGTGGCAAAAGCGCATGGCTCGTCATCCTGATGCTTCTGCCGTTTGTGAATATTCTATTCCTCGGTTACCTGGCATTTTCCGACTAGCGGCGCGTCAGGAACAAGAGCGCAGATGTGGTTGGGCTGGAAAATGAGGACGGCTCGAGGACGCTCGCCCCACCAACCTTTTGACGGACTCGCCAACATTCGGCCGCCCGACAGTGGCGATTAAACCTGGCACGAAGTCAGGGTGACGGATTTTCAATACAGACCACCAGCAAAAACCTGCCAATCTGTCTTGTTCTTTTTTCGAACAAGACTGAAATTCTAAATTCTATCGGCCGTGACCAGTGAAACACCACGACTCCGTCGGCTTCCTTACTAAAGCAATTCTTTAAGGAGATCGCTGGTCTTAACTTTTTTTATTCTGAGCTTATCGGCTGACGACGGTTTGTACATGGGATCTAAAGCTTTTTTCAAATGTTTTGTCCAAAGATAACATTGCCGCACATCATACCTCTGCTCGACGCAGGCTCCCTTAATTCTTTCCAGAATTTCAACTCCATCGCGCGTTAATTCCCAGCAGTCACGTTGATTATTAAACAACAATCCCCATTCGACACCGTCTTTACGGCGAAATGCTATGTCTGTATTCCAACGAGGTTCGGTTTGCGTTACATAACTATCCAAGTCCTCCGGTTGAATATTCAGATATCCCCGCTGGTGAATATGTTCGATCACCTCCTGCTTTCTGGCAGGCAAAGACGGAATTTCACCCAGCACAAAAAGAAGACAAATCAACCTTTGTATCTGCTCCGTGTATAGATTTCTTCGGCTCATTTCAATTTCCCTATCAAAATTCTCGCGCGGGGCATTTTCGCAATTGAGCGCGCAAAAGAAAAGTTGGATTCATGCGGCGGTGCGATTAAATTATTACTATGCCGATCACGCTGGATCAAATTGTTGAAGAAACCCGCGAAATGCCGCCGGAGGTCGTGGCCGAGTTGATTGACCGGATCCTGGTCGCGCGGCACGGCGGCATTGAGCCGGAGATCGAGGCAGCGTGGAAGACCGAAGTTGACCGGCGCATTGCCGAAATCGAATCGGGCAAGGTCAAAGGTGTGTCTCCCAAAGAAGTCCGCGCCCGCATAAAAAAAATTCTCAAACGGTGAAGCCGCATATTTTTCATCCCGAAGCCGATGAAGAATATGTCCGCGCTGTTCAATATTATGCCGACATCGCTCTTGAGCTTGGCGACCGGTTTTACGATGAAATAG
>Ga0335078_10012084_pt1 | contig 12814 bp, 12 predicted proteins | sample Lox_Sample_32_FD_206711 | JGI IMG/M metagenome (GOLD analysis project Ga0335078, IMG submission 206711) | Soil microbial communities from Loxahatchee National Wildlife Refuge, Florida, United States - Lox_Sample_3.2 | ecosystem: Environmental > Terrestrial > Soil > Wetlands | place: USA... | reverse complement strand
AGACCGGCCCGTTCTACGTGGAGGGAGCGGAGCCGGGGGACACGCTCGCGCTGCACTTCGTGGACCTCAGCCCGGCGCGGGACTGGGGCGCGTCCAGTACCATCCCCCTGTTCGGCGGCCTGACGGGCACTGACCGCACCGCCACGCTGCAGGATCCGCTGGAGGAGCGGACCTGGATCTACGAGGTGGACCGGGACCGGCGCACCGTTGTGTTTCAGGCCCGGGCCAGCGACCTGCGGCTGGAGCTGCCAATGGATCCGATGCTGGGCACGGTGGGCGTGGCCCCGGCCGCCGGCGAAGTGCGGTCCTCGCTGGTCCCCGACGCTTTCGGCGGGAATATGGACACCCCCGAGATGCGCGCAGGCGCCAGCTGCTATCTGGGGGTCAACGTGCCGGGCGCGCTGTTCTCCGTCGGCGACGGCCACTACCGGCAGGGCGAGGGCGAGTCATGCGGGACCGCGGTGGAGGGCGCGATGGACGTCTGCCTCATCGTGGACCTGGTCAAGGGCGGCGCGCCGGCCTGGCCGCGGCTCGAGACCGACGACTATCTCATGGTGGTCGGGTCGAGCCGGCCACTGGAGGACGCCTGGCGGATCGGCCAGGCGGGCATGGTCGGCTGGCTGAGCGACCTGTACGGGCTGGACAAGCTCGACGCCTACCAGCTGCTCACCCAGGTGAGCGAATGCCCGCTGGCCAACGTGGTGGACGTCAACTACAGCTCGGTCACGAAGGTGCGCAAGAGCCTGCTACCGCCGGCGGACGCCTACGAGGGCATGCACCGGCGGCTGCGCGGGCAGGCCCATCCGGGATAATCCGATTGTCGTGCAAGTGGCAAGGAGGTAGCAGATGGACCTGGGGCTGAAGGGATTGCACGCTCTGGTGACCGGCGGCACCAGGGGCATCGGGCGGGCCATCGTGGAGACGCTCGCGGACGAGGGGGCCGCGGTCGCGTTCTGCGCCCGCACCGCGGCCGACGTGGCCCGGGCGGCCGAGGAGATGACCGGCCGGGGCGGCGTGGTGACCGGGCGCTGCGTCGATGTCTCCGACGAGGCGGGCGTGCGGCAGTGGGTCAGCGACGCCGCCGCCGAACTGGGCGGCCTGGACATCGTGGTGGCCAACGTGAGCGCGCTGGCCATACCGGACGAGGAGGCCAACTGGCGGGCGAGCTTCGATGTGGACATGATGGGCACGGTGCACCTAATGCACGCCGCGCTGCCGTACCTCGAACGCAGCGAGGCGGCCTCCATCGTGACGATCTCCAGCGTGTCCGGCCGCGAGGTGGACTTCGCCGCGGGACCCTACGGCACCATGAAGGCGGCGATCATCCATTACACGCAGGGCCTGGCTTACCAGCTCGCGGCCAAGGGCATCCGCGCCAACAGCCTGTCCCCGGGCAACACCTACTTCCCAGGCGGCGTCTGGGAGAACATCGAGCACAGCAATCCCGAGCTGTTCGCCACAGCGCTGGGACTGAACCCCACCGGACGGATGGCCCGACCGGAAGAGATCGCCCGGGCCACAGTATTCCTGGCCAGCCCGGCCGCCAGCTTCGTCACCGGCACCAACCTGGTGGTAGACGGGGCCCTTACCCGCGGCGTCCAGTTCTGAGCCGGGAGGCTCAGCCGCTGTGCGGGTAGGGCGGCCCTTGCGGGCTCAATCTCGATCAGGACGAGCTTGGGAGCATTGACCAGTTTGACCAGCCGTGCTGAGCGGTCCAGGTTTCGTAAGCGAGTGCGCCGGAGGCGGTGCGGGCCAGGATTTCAGTGATCGTAGGGGTTTGCAATGCCGTGACGGCGCCGTCGGAGCTGCCCTTCAGGGATTGCCATCGAGACCAGGGCGTCCCTGGCTTCGGGGAAAGCTGGACGGTGTGGAAAACGCTGAAGCCGAACTTTGAGTCCATGCAGAAGGCTTCGAGGTGGCCACCATGCTCGCCGTTGATGCCGCTGAACACGGCCGGGTCGGTGCTGCAGCCGTTCTCGGCCAGGAGGCCTGGGCCGCCCCAGCGAATTCCGGTCCCGGGCAGCTGCCAGACGTGCAGCAGGTCACCGTTAGTACTGCGGGCGAATACCTCAAGCCTTCCGTCAGCGTTCGCGGCGATGCCGGGTACCCCGACGTAGCGCGCCTTTCCTGGAGCCTGGACCCAGCCCGCCCAGTGGCCGTTGAGATAATAATCGTGCACGAGCAGGCGACCTGCCGTCGCGGCGAATACCTGCGGATGCCCGGTCGCATCTAGCGCCACGGCGGGTGGACCGGTGACCGGGCCACCCAGTGAGGTCCAGGCAGTCCAGGTACCGCCACCTGAGGTGGAAGACTGCGACACGTAGCCGACGTGGGCGTCGCTGAGGAGCGCGAATACCTCCAGGTGTCCGTCGGGCCAGGCGACTGCCGCCGGGCTGCTGTGGGTGACTGTCGTGCCGAGCGGTATCGGGCCCTGCCAGGACGCGCTTCCCGGCGACGTCTGCCAGATCTCGGCAACCTGCCCGGTCTTCGCCCTGGCGAACACAATCAGGCGGCCGTCCTTCGCCGCCGCGACCGCGGGGTCGCCGGTATAAGCCGGACCGCCCGGCAACGTGGTCCAAGCGGACCAGGAGCCGTGAGTGACGCGGGCTGCTATCAGCGTGCCGTTACTTGCCCGTGCGACGACTTCGGGACTGCCGTCGGCGTTGGCCGCGGCGGCCACCCGGAATTGCTGGCCGACCGGAGGCGGCGCGGGCGAGCTGGCCAGCCCGGGCGACGAACGCGCCAGCCCGGGCGACGAACGCGCCAGCCCGGGTGCCGATTGGGCCGGCGCGGGCGGCGTCTGCGCGGAGTGGCTGGCGCCAGGCACGAACGCGGCCACCGCCGCAGCCACGAGGGCCAGACCAGCTACGGCCACGAGAATCAGACTGGCCCTGGCGCGGCGGTCCGCGCGAACGGCTCTGCCCTTGTCGTGGCGGGCATTGCCCTTGTCGTGGCGGGCATTGCCCTTGTCGTGGCGGGCATTGCCCTTGTCGTGGCGGGCATTTGCGCCCGGGGGTGGAGGCCCGAAGACCGGATCTGCACGCAACGGCTCACCTGGCCCGATGTCCTGAGGCCACGGCCCGCCGGAGGGATCGCCGACCGTCCCCGCTACATCCGGTGCTGGCGGGTCGGCTGTGACGGGCGCGTTCGCCGCGGCCGCGTCGAGGGCCCGGGCGATCTCGTGGAAGGCGGGCCTACCGGCCGGATCGCGGCACAGCAGGGCGTTGACGATTTCATACAGCGAACCGTCGCCGGTGAGGTGTGGCGGATCCTCGTTGGCGATCGCAGAGAGCGTCGCCCGCGCGTCATCGCGATCATCGAAGGGACCCTGGCCGCATAGCGCCGCGTAGAGGGTGGCGCCAAGAGACCACAGGTCGGCGGCGGGCGTGGCGGGCAGGCCGTTGGCTCGCTCAGGTGCCATATAGCCGGGGGTGCCCAGCACGACTCCGGTCCGGGTGATGGACGGATCGCCGGCCGCGCCCGCCATGCCGAAGTCAGTAAGTACGGCCTGCCCGTCGGGCGTGATCATCACGTTGCCGGGTTCCAGGTCCCGGTGCAGGACGCCGACGACATGCCCGGCCACCAGCGCGGCGAGTACCTGCCTGCCGATCTCGGCGACCCGATGCGCCGGGAGCAGACCCTGTTCCGCGATCAGCTCCGCCAGTGGACGGCCCTTGATGAGCTGCATCACGATGTACGGCGAGTCCTCGCCGGAAACGATGTCATAGACCGCGGCCACTCCGGGATGGTGGATCCTGGCCGCGGCTCGCGCCTCGCGAAAGATCCGCTCGACCGTCTCGGCACGCATGCCGACGTCGGCGGTGGGAGCCAGCGTCAGCTGCTTCACCGCGACCTCGAGATCCAGCAGTATGTCCAGCCCGCGGTACACGATCGCGGTCCCGCCGATGCCAATTGGCGCGACAAGCTGGTACCGGCCCGCGATAAGGCCGTTGTGGGTGGGAGCGGTCATGTCATGTCCCCTACCAGAAGCCGGTCCGGCAGCACTCTCGTTCATCACCGTAAACTGGGACATATCAACACCAGGCCCACGTTCGCGCTTGTTAATACGGTGCACACGACGCGCTCAGGGTTGATACACGGGTTCACCCGCCGCCAGCGCAGGAACAGGACGCCTGGTCCGCGCCCGCGAGAACGTGGCATGCGATCGCGGCGGCGGCGACCACATTGAGCGAGTCGACCCCGGCGGCCAGGGCGCCTGGATGCATCGGGATGCGGACGGCCTGATCCGCCTCGTGCAGCCAGCGGGACGACAGGCCGTCGCCTTCGGCGCCGAGCAGAAGCGCGGTCCGCTGGCCGGCGACGGCCGCGCCGATCGGCGCGGCCGTCCGGTCCGGCGTCAGCGCGAGCATCCGGAACCCGGCCGCCCGCAGCCCGGCCAGGCCGTCGCGCCAGCCGGTCATGCGAGCGTAGGGGATGGCGAACACCGCGCCCATGGAGACCTTCACCGCCCGCCGGTAGAGCGGGTCGGCGCACCGCGGTGACAGAAGTACGGCATCCACGCCGAGCGCGGCGGCGCACCGGAAGATGGCCCCTACGTTGGCGTGGTCGACGAGATCCTCGAGCACGATCACCCGGCGGGCGGCGGCGGCCAGCGCCGCGGTCTGCGGGAGCGGCTTGCGGTGCAGCGAGGCCAGCGCCCCCCGGTGGACGCGGTAACCGGTGAGCCGCTCGGCGGTCTCGTCCGGCACGACATACACCGGGGCGCCAGCATCGGGCAGCACCGGGAGGTCGCCCAGCCTGCGCTCGGCGAGAAGCACCGAGCGCACGGGATAGCCAGCCGCCACCGCGCGGCTGATCACCTTCGTCCCCTCCGCGATGAACAGCCCCTGCGCGGACTCCAGGCTGGTGCGCAGCTCCATGTCCGTTAGCCGCGCGTAGTCCGCCAGCCGGGGATCCTCCGCATCGGTTATAAATTCCCGCATCTCCTAAGTCTCGGCCACCGGACCTCATCTGCGCGCGGCGCTTGAACAGGCGGAGGCCGGGTGGATGGCGGGACGAGGCTGGCCCTTTGCGGGTGGGGGGTCCCGGCGCTGTCCGGATTATGCGGGTTAAAGTGGTTCTGACGCGAGCGCCGGCATCGGTGAAGGAGCATCAGCGTCATGCTCGAAACCGATCCTTCCTTCCGGCCTGTCCGGATCCGCGAAGGTTACCCGCCACTTGAGGATCTTGGGCTGATCGGAGGCCTGCTGTACCGCTACCTGCACCACGACTCACCGGACGGCATCGCGGGCGATGAGGGCGCCTTTCTGCTGTGCAGCTTCTGGCTGGTCGACAACCTGGCCATGCAGGGCCGGCTCGATGAGGCAGGGGAACTGTATGCCTCGCTGTGCGCCAGAGCGAGCCCGCTCGGCCTGCTGTCCGAGCAGATCGACCCGTCGACGGGCGAGTTCATCGGCAACTTCCCGCAGGCGTTCAGCCACATCGGCGTCATCGCCAGCGGCGTGACTCTCGCCCGGGCGCACGCCGCCACAGGCGGCCAGGCAAGCATGACAGGAGCGTTGGCATGATCGAGCGGCTCGCCATCTTCGGGGCGACAGGTGACCTGACCGCGCGCTACCTGCTGCCCGGGCTAGCCGCGCTGCAGGCCGCCGGCCAGCTCGGCGACCGGTTCCAGCTGGCCAGCGCCGGCCGGGAAAAGTGGGATACCGAGCGTTTCCGGCAATGGGCGGCCGCGCAGCTCGATCGTCACGGCGGCCAGTTCCCAGCCGCCGCCAGGCAGGCGGTCGTGTCGGCGTCGAGCTACCACCAGGCAGACGTCGCCGACGTACCCAGCGTCGCGGATGTCATCGCCGGCGACGGACCGGTCGCCGCCTACCTCGCCCTCCCGCCGGCCGTTTTCCCCGTCGCCGTCTCCACGCTGCACGACGCGGGCCTGCCGCCGGGCAGCAAGATCGTCCTGGAGAAGCCCTTCGGCGAGGACCTGGACAGCGCCGTCGAGCTGAACCGGCTGCTCGCCGAGACCTTGCCCGAGCCGGCGGTGTTATCTGGCCGGCCAGATCGGCGACCGCCAGGTCCCCGCCTACGCGGACGAGGAAGGCGTCAATCCCCGGCACGGCACCGAGACCTTCGCCGAAATGGAACTTGAACTGGACAACTGGCGCTGGCCAGGAACGGTCTTCCGGCTCCGGACCGGAAAAGCACTCGGGCGAGACCGCAAAGAGGTGGCCGTGCATTTCCGGTCCGTACCGCATCTGCCGTTCGGCCACAGCGGGGAAGCACTGCCCAACGTGCTGCGGTTCGGGCTCGACCCCGAAAACATCACCCTGGACCTGACCGGAATCGGAGCCCGTGCGCACACGCTGGTCCCGCTGGAGCTGACCGCCCGGATCGATCCGCCCGAGCTGCCCGCCTACGGCCGGCTCCTGCTGGACGCGCTGAACGGGAACGCCGCCTTGTCGATCCGCGGCGATGAGGCCGAAGAGGCCTGGCGGGTCGTCGCGCCGGTCCTGTCAGCCTGGTCAAAGGATCTCGTCCCGCTGCTGGAATACCCGGCCGGTTCCGGGGGCCCGGGTGTCGCGTCGGGATCACCGCCATGACACCAGCCCCGCCCGCCACCGGGGACGTATTCGGCCAGCTCGCGCTCGTGCGCATCATCCCGGTGGTGGTGCTCGACGAGCCTGGTCGCCGGCGCCGGCGCCCGCGCTGACCGCTGACCGGCGCGACACAGACAACCGAGCCACCGCACCTGCCAGGAACTAGGAGGAAGGGCTGATGCCAGCGGCCGAACCGCGGCTGCGCAGCCAGCGGCTCCGCATGGTCAATTATCAGGGAGACGCGCTCCGCCTCGGGATGCGCCTCCATATAGCGAAGCAGCCGGTGCTTAGAAGCATCTCACTTCTCGTCTTCGCGCGGCATAGGCACCGCCTGCTTTGCGCGCTGGCCGCGTGAAGGCGGCCGCTGCGTGCGGCTAGTCCAGCAGTTCGGTTACCAGCTCCGGCGGGAGCCCATGCGTCTGGTGCAGGTACCGCAGGTCCGCCTGGGTCAGTGGCCGGCCGGGACCGAGTTGCGCCAGCACCTTACGGCCGCGGGTGAGCAGGCTCGCGAACCGGCGTTCCTCGCCGCGGAGTACCTCGCGGACCCGATCACCGTCCTCGTGCTGGCCGAACTGCGACAGGGTCTGCTCGGCCAGCGACGCCGGCAGGTCATCCAGCGTCCTGGTGCTGTCGGGGCGCCACAGCACGGTGAGCGCGCGCCGGAGCAGCCGCCGCAGCACGTAACCGCGGCCGGTATTGGACGGAGTGACGCCATCGCCGATGATCACGATGCTGGATCGCAGATGGTCGGTGAGCAGGCGCAGCGACCGCCGGTCGGGCCGCCACAGGCCGGTCAGGGCGGTGGTCCAGGGCCGGAAGACGTCGCAGCCGTACACCGAGACCTGGCCCTGCACGACCATCAGCAGCCGCTCCAGGCCCATCCCGGTGTCCACATTGCGCTGCGGCAGCGGCTCCAGGCTGCCGTCGTCGTGCCGCCGGTAGCTCATCGTCACGTGATTCCACAGCTCCATCCAGCGCCCGTCGGTGCCCGGCGTTCCCTGCGGCGGACCGTCGCCGGTCCACACGAACAGCTCCGAGTCCGGCCCGCACGGGCCGGCCGGGCCGTTGGACCACCAGTTGTCCGGGCCGAGCCGCTCGACCGGGACGCCGAGCTCGGTCCAGGTCCGCCACGACAGCAGATCGGGGCCCACCTGCTCGTCACCGCCGAACACCGTGGCGTACAGCCGGTCCCGGCCGATCCCCAGGCGCTCGGTGAGCAGCTCCCAGCCCCAGCGCAGGCTCTGCGGCCCGTCGTAATCGCCCAGCGACCAGGAGCCCAGCATCTGGAACACGGTCAGGTGGCGGTCATCCCCGACCTCGTCCAGATCGGTGGTGCGCAGGCAGCGCTGCACACCTGCCAGCCGGCTGCCGCGCGGATGGGGGCGGCCCTCCAGGTACCGGGTCAGCGGATGCATCCCCGCGGTGGTGAACAGCACCGGGTCGCCGTCCGGCGGCACCAGCGAGCTCCCCGGCACCACCTGGTGGCCCCGCTCCCCGAAGAATTCGAGGAAGGTCCGGATCGTTTCGGTCACGTTCATGGCATAGGTCCCTTTCTGGTTCCCGGCACCGGAAAAGGACCACTGGCGCGGCCATGATCATAAGGGCGCTAGCGAACCGTTCCCGGTCGCCAGCACGGAATATCGTCAGGTCAGGCAGCGGCAACCGGCGAGCCGATAGCTCGCGTGGCCGCGCAGGTGAAACTGACCTTCATCTCTCCACTGTAGGCCCGGTCCGCAGGCCGGGCCAAAGGGGTTTTCGACCGCGCCGACATGCTCGTGGTAACCCAGCGAATCAGCTGGCGCCAGCTAGTCCGGTTGATCCCTTGACGCTCATGAGCACGCCTCCTAGAATACATTTGGATCCAAACGATTTCTGGAGGTGGACGTGCCGGCGCAACATGGCTTCTTCGGCCCCCGGAGTGCGAGGGGCTCGGCAGCTCTGCTGCCGGAGCCCCCCTGGTATTACTCCGGTGACCTGCTCACCGTCGAGTACCGAGTTAACCCGGACCGTGTCCTCGAGCTTCTTCCCGAGCCGCTCGGGCCAGCCCCTGACGATCCGGGCGCGGTGGCCTTCATCTGGGCGGACTGGCAGTCCTGCGCGGCCGACAAGGCCCAGCTGCTCGATCCCGTGCTGGGGCAGTATAAGGAGGCGTTCGTCGTCGTGCGCTGCTCCTACCGCGGCGAGACTTACAGCCGCTGCGTGTACATCTGGGTCGACTCGGACTTCGCGATCGCCCGCGGGCTGCACCAGGGGTATCCCAAGAAGCTCGGCTCGATCCACATGACCCGGCCGCACCCGTACGGGCCCGCTCCGCGCGTGGCTCCGGGCGGTCAGTTCGGTGCCTCGCTGGCCGCCGCGGACCGGCGCCTGGCCGAGGCGCGGATCACGTTGCTGGATGAGGCGCCGGCCAACGGCTTCGTCAACGCCCATCCCATGGCGCACAACCGGTTCGTCCGGGCCATCGATGATCCGTCGCAGTTCCGGCTCGACGAGATCATCGCCACCGCGTCCGCCAGCGCCGAGGGCGGTCCGGCGTTCCGGGCCCGGGTAGACGGGTTCCGGCTGTTCGAGGCGCCGACCGAGGAGCTCGACCGGCTCGCGCCGGAGGAGATCATCGGCGGCTACTACCGGCAGGTCGGCGTGGTGTGGGACGGCGGCCGCCTGCTGCACGACAACCTGGCCGCCCAGGAGCCGGCGGAGGTCACGGAACATGTCTGATACGGCGGTCGTGGAAGGTGTCACGGTCGACACCCGGCACTGGATCGGCGGCGGGCGCGTCGCGTCCACCCGGACCTTCACCGACATCTCCCCCATCGACGAGCAGCCGCTGGCTGAGGTGGCGGCGGGCGGCGCGGCGGAGGTGGCCCAGGCAGTGGCCTCGGCCCAGCAGGCCTTTCCCGGCTGGGCGGCGATGCCCCGCGACGAGCGCGCGGACATTCTGCATCGTGTGGCGGACGGCATCGACAAGCGCGCCGAGGAACTCGCGGTCGTGGAGACCCGTGACAACGGGTCGCTGCTGCGGTCTCACCGGCGCAGCGTCATGCCCCGGGTGGGGATGAACTTCCGCTTCTTCGCGGACATGCTGCGCGGCCTGTCTCATCCTGACCGGGAGATCCGCGGCCACCGGGAGCGCATCACCTGGGATCCCGCCGGGGTGACGGCGGTGATCACGCCGTGGAACGCCCCGCTTATGCTCGCGACCTGGCGCATCGGACCGGCCCTGGCCGCCGGCAACACGGTCGTGGCCAAGCCGCCGGAGTGGGCGCCGCTGACCGCTTCGCTGCTCGCCGACATCACGGCGGAGGCGGGCCTGCCGCCCGGGGTCTTCAACGTCGTGCAGGGATTCGGCCCCGAGGCGGGAGCCGCGCTGAGCGCACACCCGGGCATCCGGCGGATGTCCTTTACCGGATCGGTGCCCACGGCCGGGCTCATTGCGGCCGCGGCCGCATCCACCATCGTCCCGGTGTCCTTCGAACTCGGCGGCAAATCCCCGCTGCTCGTCTTCGCCGACGCCGACTTCGACCTGGCGGTACGCCTGGCCGTCGAGCAGTTCGACAACGCCGGCCAGGTCTGCCTGGGCGCTTTCCGCATCCTGGTGCAGGAATCGATCGCCGACGAGTTCCTCGCGGCGGTCCTGGAGAAGGCCCGCGCGATCGTCCAGGGCGACCCGCGCGACCCGGCCACCGACATCTCCTGCCTGGTCAGCCGTCCGCATTTCGAGCGCGTAGACGGCTTCGTCCAGCGCGCCCTGGCCGCCGGGGCGACCGCCGCCCTCGGCGGCGGCCCCAACCGCGACCTCGGCGGCCTGTTCTACCAGCCGACCATCTTGGTGCCGGTGCCGCCCGGCTCGGAGATCGTGACCGAGGAGGTCTTCGGGCCCGTCCTGACCGTGCAGACGTTCCGCGACGAGGACCAGGCGGTCGCCATGGCGAACGACACCCGGTTCGGCCTGGCCGCGACCATGGTCACCGGCGATCCGGACCGCGCGGAGCGGGTCAGCGCGCGGCTGCGGGCCGGGACGGTATGGGTCAACTGCTTCTTCGTCCGCGACCTGGGCGCCCCGTTCGGCGGCAGCGGCCAGTCCGGCATCGGCCGCGAAGGCGGCACGCACTCTTTCGACTTCTACTGTGACATCAAGAACACCGTGTTCGCGCCGAGCGGCTGGACCGGCCAAGGGAAAAGGATGAGCCATGGGTGAGGTAGTGGGGGCGGCGCTGCTCGCCCACGTTCCGACGATCATGCTGCCGGAGAAGGACCGGCGGGAAATCAACAACGGCGAGGACACGACGCTGGTCGCGGGCCTTCAGGAGCTGCGGCGGGACGTGTTCGAGGTTCTCGACTACGACACGGTCGTGGTCCTGGACTCGCACTGGGCGACCACCGTGGAGTTCGTCGTGACCGCCCAGGAACGGCGCGCCGGGCTGTTCACCTCCGAGGAACTGCCGCGCGGAATGGTGCGCAGGCCGTACGACTTCCTCGGCGACCCCGAGCTCGCCCACGCCATCGCCGCCAAGGCCGACGGGAACGGCACCTGGATCACTGCGATCGACGATCCGTACCTGCCGATCTTTTACGCCACCACGAACCTGTGGGAGTACCTGGGCCGCGGCCTGGACAAACGCTGGGTGTCCATCGGCGTCTGCCAAACCGCCGACACCGAGGATAACCTGCGGCTGGGCCGGGCGCTCGGCCAGGCCATCGCCGAGGTCGACCGCAAGGTCGTGCTTATCGCCAGCGGGGCGCTCAGCCATACCTTCTGGCCGCTGCGGGAACTGCGCAAGCATGAGGCCGCCGGCGTCGAGCACATCTTCACGCCGCAGGCGGCCGCCGCCGACGCCGAGCGGCTGGACTGGTTCCGCCGCGGCGATCACGCGCGGGTGCTGGAGACCATGCCGGAGTTCTACCGGTTCAAGCCGGAAGCCCGGTTCGGCCATTACCTGATGATGATCGGCGCGCTGGGCGAGGGTGACTGCACGGCGACCTCCCGTCAGTTCGGGCAGTACGAGAACTCCGTCGGCACCGGCCAGGTGCACCTGTGGTTCGAGTGTCCCGCCGGAGGATTCCCCCGGCCGCGCCTGACGCACACCGAACCGCTGACCGCCGAGCAGCCCAGCATGCACAGCGCGGGCCTGGAGGCGTCATGACCGAGACCCGCCGGGTCCTGCTCGACGGCACGGCCGTCAGCGTCGTGCGGGACGGGGATCAGCTGGTGGCAGGCGACGGCCGCAGCGTGGGCGTCGACGAGGCCGTCCACCTGCCGCCGGTCGAGCCCAGCAAGATCATCGCGGTGCACCTGAACTACCGCAGCCGGGTGGAGGAGTTCGGCACCCGGCTGCCCGCCGCCCCGACCTACTTCCACAAGCCGACCACCTCGCTCAACGCGCACAAGAGCGCAGTTGTGCGTCCCGAACGCTGCAAGTGGCTGAACTACGAGGGCGAGATCGCCATCGTGATCGGGCGCATCTGCCGGAACGTGTCGCCGAAGGACGCCGGGGACTACATCGCCGGGTACACCGTCGCCAACGACTACGGCCTGCACGACTTCCGCGACACCGACGCCGGCTCCATGCTGCGGGTCAAGGGATCCGACACGCTATGCCCGCTCGGGCCGGGACTGGTCGACGACTGGGACTTCCGCGGAAAGACGCTGCGGACCCTGGTCAACGGCCATGTCCGCCAGGAGGGCAGCACCGACGAGATGGAATGGGACATGCACTACCTCGTCGCCGACATCGCCCGCACGATCACTCTGATCCCCGGCGACGTCCTGCTGTCCGGCACCCCGGCCAACTCCCGCACCGTCGTTCCCGGCGACGTCGTTGAGGTCGAGGTCGAGGGCCTGGGCCGGCTGACCAACCACATCGTCAGCGGACCGGTACCGATCCGGGATGACGTCGGCGCCCAGCCCACCGAGAGCGACGAGGTGCTGTCGACCGCGATGGGCGGGGACTGGCCCAAGCGCGGCAAGCGCTGAGGGTTCGGGGTTTTCTTCGGGTGCGCATGCAGCTCGGGGGCTCTCGGGCTCTCCCAGGCGGAGCATGCGCATCACAAGCACAGCTGTCACAGCTTCTACCTGTAATCGGCGGACCGACGCTCTCTTGTGCCGGGGCGCTGGTCCGCAAGTGACACAGGTGACAGATGTGAGCTATTACCCGCCGTCACAGCCCGGGCCAAACGACATCGATGCTCCATCGATGCTGCTTGGGCGACATCGATGCTCCATCGTGGTCGTTTCCCGGCGGGCTCCGAGCCGGATCCTG
>Ga0335078_10012083_pt1 | contig 12814 bp, 7 predicted proteins | sample Lox_Sample_32_FD_206711 | JGI IMG/M metagenome (GOLD analysis project Ga0335078, IMG submission 206711) | Soil microbial communities from Loxahatchee National Wildlife Refuge, Florida, United States - Lox_Sample_3.2 | ecosystem: Environmental > Terrestrial > Soil > Wetlands | place: USA: Florida... | reverse complement strand
CGCAAGGGCTCGTCCCAATTTCCCGTCATTTCCCCTATGCGCGCCTTCGAGGCGGCCCGCACCGCCTGCATCCACACGGTCGGAGCCGATCCCATGAGCGTGGCGACGGCTTCCTTGAGCGCACCGGCGGCGACACGACCTGCAGCGTCAACGAGTCTCGCAAACTCTTCTTCCGACGGCGTCTCGGGATTCCAAGGCGCGCCGGTATGCGCCGCAAGCCTGCGCGTTTCGTCTCCGTTGGTGATCACGACGAGCGGATAAGGTGGGTCCATCACCTTCGCGTAGGACAGGCCTTGAGCCTCGTCATCGCCCGTCAGCGCGAGCCCTGGGCGCTTCAGCTCGAAGACGGCCAGCGGTTTGCCGTGGGCCTGGACGAGAATATCGGTGCGCCCCTCGGCAACAACGCCGGCACCGTCGATTTCAATGTTCGCCCCGCCGATCGCGAACGAAAACCGGATCTGATGCTTCAGGGCGCCTTCCGGCACCCACGGAAATGCCTTGCAGATTACCGCGTGCATCTTCGCTTCGAGATCGGCCTCGGTCGGGCCTTTCGTGAGCACGTCCGTCGCCATGATGGGGAGCCCCTTTCACCGTATATATAGGGCGTTACCGACCCAATTTATGGGCCGCTCGCCGTTTTTCGCCGGCCACGTCGCGGCGGACGCAAGGACGATAGGCCCCGCTGGACAGGCCCGCTGCGACCCACTACATGTCCCCGCGGCCGAGGAGGCCATCATAAAGTCGTGGGAGGTGAGGCGGCCGCCAACCGTCAAGATCCGCACCACTAACCGGAGAGAGTTATGGCCAAGAAAGTCACTGGATTCCTCAAATTGCAGGTGCCTGCGGGCGCCGCCAACCCGTCGCCGCCGATCGGGCCGGCGCTGGGTCAACGCGGCCTCAACATCATGGAGTTCTGCAAGGCATTCAACGCGCAGACCCAGAAGATCGAGAAGAACACGCCGATCCCGGTGATCATCACCACCTATCAGGATCGCTCGTTCACCTTCGAGATGAAGACGCCGCCGGTGTCTTACTTCCTCAAGAAGGCGGCGAAGCTCGACAGCGGCGCCAAGACCCCCGGCCGCGAGTCGGTCGGCGAGGTGACCAAGAAGCAGGTGCGCGAGATCGCCGAGCAGAAGATGAAAGACTTGAACTGCGACACGATCGACGCGGCGATGAAGATGATCGAAGGGTCCGCCCGTTCGATGGGCCTCAAGGTGGCGGAGTAACGGTCATGGCACTCGGAAAACGCACCAAATCCGCCCGCGAAGGCATCGACCGCGAAAAGACCTACTCGATCGCGGAAGCGGTCAAGCTGGTCAAAGAGCGCGCCAAGGCGAAATTCGACGAGACCATCGAGATCGCGATGAATCTCGGCGTCGATCCCAAGCACGCCGACCAGATGGTGCGCGGCGTGGTCAATCTGCCGAACGGCTCCGGCCGCACCGTGCGCGTCGGCGTGTTCGCGCGCGGCGCCAAGGCGGACGAAGCCAAGGCCGCCGGCGCCGACGTGGTCGGCGCCGAGGATCTGGTCGAAAAGGTCAACAGCGGCAATATCGACTTCGACCGCTGCATCGCTACGCCGGACATGATGCCGCTGGTCGGACGCCTCGGTAAGGTGCTCGGCCCGCGCGGCATGATGCCGAACCCCAAAGTCGGCACCGTGACCATGGACGTCACCAACGCGGTGAAGGCGTCGAAAGGCGGCTCGGTCGAGTTCCGCGTCGAGAAGGCCGGTATCGTTCAGGCTGGCGTGGGCAAGGCCTCGTTCTCGGAAGACAAGCTGGTCGAGAACATCAAGGCGTTCGCCGACGCGGTGCAGAAGGCCAAACCCGCCGGGGCCAAGGGCCACTACATCAATCGCGTGGCAATCTCTTCGACCATGGGGCCGGGGGTTAAAATCGACATCCCGAGCCTGTTTGGCGGGGCGACTGCGCACTGAGATCGGGCAGCGGCGGCCTTTGATCTGGAACAAGGGCCGCCGTCGACTTTAGTGCGAACGGATTGCATCGGAGGTAACATCCGATGCAAAGCCGATTTTCATCATGGCTGGCGCTGGGCGCATTGGCGATCGCGCTCGCCGGCTTCCTCTCGGTCGATCCGGCATCCGCGCAACCGCGCCCCTGCAATCCGCCGAGGGAGCGAGACTTTGCCGGCAACTGCGTCGAACGCTGCCCGCCGGGGCAGGTGCGCAACTCGAAGACCAACCGATGCGAGCCGACCTCGACGGCGCGTCCGTGCAATCCGCCTAACGAGCGAGACTACTCTGGTGCCTGCGTGCCGCCTTGCCCCGGCGGACAGAAGCGCAATCCGAGCACCAATAAATGCGAGCGGCACGGCTAGGAGGTCTGAAATCAGCCGTATATTCCGTTTTGGGGGATTTTCCTGAGAATTCGCGCAAAATGGCGCTTGGCAAAGCGCACTGGAAGGTCTAAATAGCAGCCATCGGGCGTGCCGGCCCAGTTTGTCGGCACGCCTTTGCGCGTCTCTGCAAACGAATGGTGATCGGAACTCATTCCTTTTGGACATCCCGGCGGGACATCTGAAAGGAACGAAGGCCGATTTCTCTGTTTGGCAAGGCGCGTAAGGCCGGTCTGGCAACGGACCGACCGACCTGTCCAAGACTGCCGGCGCCGACGCCTTCGGGCTGACGCTTAATCCTGCAAAGGGCCAGCACAGACGGGGATAAGACCCGGGTTTGCGCAGTCCTGACCATCGGTCATGAACGCGCCAAGTTCGGTTCGAACCTCGGAGACCCAATGACCGGCTTCGGCTGATGGTTGGGGGGCAGGCTTTCTCAACGTCGTCCTGCCCGGTTTGCCGTGTGAACTTTCGGCGGGACGGCTGGTCTCAACCCGGCGGCTCCCGCGAAGCTTGCGGCGGGCCGTCATAAACCGGAAAGAGCTTGCAGTGGATCGAGCGGCTAAGCAGGAGTCCATCACCGACCTGAGCGGGGTCTTTAAGGCCTCCAACGTCGTGGTGGTGGCTCACTATGCCGGCCTCACCGTCGCCCAGATGCAGATTCTGCGTAAGCAGATGAAGCAGGCGGGCGCGCAGGTGAAGGTGGCAAAAAACCGTCTCGCCAAGATTGCGCTCAAGGACACCGACGCCGCAGCCATTTCGCCCCTGCTGAAGGGGCCGACGGTTCTCGCCTACTCAGGCGATCCCGTGGCGGCGCCGAAGGTGGCCGTCGATTTCGCCAAGGCGAACGAGCAGTTCGTGATCCTCGGCGGAACGATGGGCAAAACGGCTCTGGATCCGAACGGCGTCAAGGCGCTCGCCTCGCTGCCGTCTCTGGATGAACTGCGCGGCAAGATTGTCGGCCTCCTGGTGGCGCCGGCGACCAAGATCGCGCAGCTCGCCAACGCCCCCGCGGCCAAGGTCGCGCGCGTGGTCCAGGCCTATGCCTCCAAGGGCGCGGCTGCGTGACGGCTTCACAAGCATTCTCTGGTTCGAACCTAAAGGAACTGAACAATGGCTGACCTGCAGAAGATCGTCGACGAATTGTCGACCCTGACCGTCCTGGAAGCGGCGGATTTGGCGAAGATGTTGGAAGAGAAGTGGGGCGTCTCCGCCGCGGCCGCGGTCGCGGTGGCGGCCGGTCCCGCCGGCGCCGGCGGCGCTGCCGCGGCCGAGGAGAAGACCGAGTTCACCGTGGTGCTCGCCGCAGCCGGCGAAAAGAAGATCGAGGTGATCAAGGAAGTGCGCGCGCTTACCGGCCTCGGTCTCAAGGAGGCCAAGGACCTGGTCGAAGGTGCGCCCAAGCCGGTCAAGGAAGGCGTGGGCAAGGAAGAAGCCGACAAGATCAAGGCCACCCTTGAGAAAGTCGGCGCGAAGGTTGAGCTCAAGTAGGCGAATGCTTATTTGACCGGTATCCCCGGGGTTGGCGCCCCGGGGCTATCGAGCAAAAGGTAGGCAGTGACCGTCAAACGGTCATTTGGAGGCGTCGTGAACGGGTGCGGCCCGTTTGCGGAAGTGTGAAGAGTGCAGCGGTTCGGGCCATGCCCGAATCGCTTAAAAACGGGTAGCCCCGACGCCTGTCCTGATGGACGCGATGGATTGCGTCCGTTCGGAGAGGCGCCCGCGTTGGCCCGCCAAAATCGAATCGAGAGAAAGAGACGATGGCGCAGACATTTACCGGTCGCAAGCGCGTAAGGAAGTTTTTCGGGACAATCAAAGAAGTGGCGGAGATGCCGAACCTCATCGAGGTTCAGAAGGCGTCTTACGACCAGTTCTTGCTGGTCAAGGAGCCGGTCGGCGGGCGGCCGGACGAGGGCCTGCAGGCGGTCTTTAAGTCGGTGTTCCCGATTTCTGATTTTTCCAATTCCTCGCAGCTTGAGTTCGTCAAATACGAATTCGAGCTGCCGAAATACGACGTCGACGAGTGCCGCCAGCGCGGCATGACCTACGCCGCGCCGCTCAAGGTGACGCTGCGGCTGATCGTGTTCGATATCGACGAGGAGACGGGCGCGCGCTCGGTCAAGGACATCAAGGAGCAGGATGTCTACATGGGCGACATCCCGCTCATGACCAACAACGGCACGTTCATCGTCAACGGCACCGAACGCGTCATCGTCTCGCAGATGCACCGTTCGCCCGGCGTGTTCTTCGACCACGACAAGGGCAAGACGCACTCCTCGGGCAAGCTGTTGTTCGCCGCCCGCATTATTCCGTATCGCGGCTCCTGGCTCGACATCGAGTTCGACGCCAAGGATATCGTCTATGCGCGCATCGACCGCCGCCGCAAGATTCCGGTGACGTCGCTGCTCTATGCGCTCGGCCTCGACGGCGAGGAGATCCTCTCCACCTTCTACAAGCACGTGAATTACAAGCGCGCCAAGGAAGGCTGGCGCGTGCCGTTCGATGCCAACCGGCTCAAAGGCTACAAGGCGGTCAACGACCTGGTCGACGCCGACACCGGCCGGGTGGTGGTCGAGGCCGGCAAGAAGCTCAGCGTGCGTCAGGCCCGTCAGCTTTCGGAAAAGGGCCTCAAGGCCCTGCGCATGACCGACGACGAGTTGATCGGCCATTACGTCGCCGAGGACCTGGTCAATCCCAAGACCGGCGAGATCTACCTGGAGGCCGGCGCCGAGATCGACGAGAAGAACCTCAAGGTTCTCATCGAGGCCGGCTACAAGGAACTGCCGCTGCTCGACATCGATCACGTCAATGTCGGCGCCTATATCCGCAATACGCTCACCGTCGACAAGAACATGACGCGCGAGGACGCGCTGTTCGACATCTACCGCGTGATGCGTCCGGGCGAGCCGCCGACCGTCGACACCGCGGAAGCGATGTTCCGTTCGCTGTTCTTCGACAGCGAGCGCTACGACCTGTCCGCCGTCGGCCGCGTCAAGATGAACATGCGTCTCGACCTCGACGCGCCCGACACCATGCGCGTGCTGCGCAAGGAAGACATCATCTCGGTGATCCGTACGCTGGTCGATCTGCGCGACGGCAAGGGCGAGATCGACGACATCGACCACCTCGGCAACCGCCGGGTGCGCTCGGTCGGCGAACTGATGGAGAACCAGTATCGCATCGGCTTGCTGCGCATGGAGCGCGCCATCAAGGAGCGCATGTCTTCGGTCGACATCGATACCGTGATGCCGCAGGACCTTATCAACGCCAAGCCGGCGGCCGCCGCGGTGCGCGAGTTCTTCGGCTCCTCGCAGCTCTCGCAGTTCATGGACCAGACCAACCCGCTGTCCGAGATCACGCACAAGCGGCGTCTCTCGGCGCTCGGCCCCGGCGGTCTCACGCGCGAGCGCGCCGGCTTCGAGGTGCGCGACGTGCACCCGACGCATTACGGCCGCATCTGCCCGATCGAGACGCCGGAAGGCCCGAATATCGGCCTGATCAACTCGCTCGCCACTTACGCGCGGGTGAACAAATACGGCTTCGTCGAGACGCCCTATCGCAAGGTAAAGGACGGCCGGGTCACCGACGAGGTGATCTATCTCTCCGCCATGGAGGAGGGCCGCTACACCGTCGCGCAAGCCAACGCGACGATGGACGCGCGCGGCCGCTTCACCGAAGACCTGATCATCTGCCGTCACGCCGGCGACGTTCAGCTCTACCCGCGTGAAAAAGTCGACTTCATGGACGTGTCGCCGAAGCAGCTCGTGTCAGTCGCCGCGGCGCTCATTCCGTTCCTCGAGAACGACGACGCCAATCGCGCGCTGATGGGCTCGAACATGCAGCGCCAGGCGGTGCCGCTCGTCCGCGCCGAGGCGCCGTTCGTCGGCACCGGCATGGAAGGCGTGGTGGCGCGCGATTCAGGCGCGTCGATTTCCGCCCGCCGCACCGGCATCGTCGATCAGGTGGACGCCACGCGTATCGTCGTGCGCGCCACCGGCGAGACCGACCCGACCAAACCCGGCGTCGATATCTACCGGCTGATGAAGTATCAGCGCTCGAACCAGAACACCTGCATCAACCAGCGTCCGCTGGTGAAGGTGGGCGATCACGTCGACAAGGGCGACATCATCGCCGACGGTCCTTCGACCGATCTCGGCGAACTGGCGCTCGGCCGCAACGTGCTGGTCGCGTTCATGCCGTGGAATGGCTACAACTTCGAGGACTCGATCCTGCTCTCCGAGCGGATCGTGAAAGACGACGTGTTCACGTCCATCCACATCGAGGAATTCGAGGTGATGGCGCGCGACACCAAGCTCGGTCCCGAGGAAATCACCCGCGACATCCCCAACGTCTCGGAAGAGGCGCTCAAGAACCTCGACGAAGCGGGCATCGTCTATATCGGCGCCGAGGTGCATGCCGGCGACATCCTGGTCGGCAAGATCACGCCCAAGGGCGAAAGCCCGATGACGCCGGAAGAAAAACTGCTACGCGCCATCTTCGGCGAGAAGGCCTCCGACGTGCGCGACACGTCGCTGCGCGTCCCGCCGGGGGTGCAGGGCACCGTCGTGGAAGTGCGTGTGTTCAACCGGCACGGCGTCGAGAAGGACGAGCGCGCGCTCGCCATCGAGCGCGAGGAGATCGAACGGCTCGCCAAGGACCGCGACGACGAGCAGGCGATCCTCGACCGCAACGTCTACGGCCGTCTGGCGGAATTGCTGGAGGGCCGGCAGGGCATCGCCGGTCCGAAGGGCTTCAAGAAGGATTCGAAGATCACCAAGGCGGTGCTGGACGAGTATCCGCGCTCGCAGTGGTGGCAATTCGCCTCGCCCAACGACAAGCTGATGGCCGAGATCGAAGCCATCCGTAAGCAGTACGACGAGTCGAAGAAGCTGCTGGAGCAGCGCTTCCTCGACAAGGTCGAGAAGCTGCAGCGCGGCGACGAGCTGCCGCCCGGCGTGATGAAGATGGTCAAAGTCTTCGTCGCGGTGAAGCGCAAGATCCAGCCCGGCGACAAGATGGCCGGCCGTCACGGCAACAAGGGCGTGGTGTCGAAGATCGTGCCGGCGGAGGACATGCCGTTCCTCGCCGACGGTCAGCCTGTCGACATCGTGCTCAATCCGCTCGGCGTGCCGAGCCGCATGAACGTCGGCCAGATTCTGGAGACGCACCTCGGCTGGGCCTGCGCCGGCCTGGGTCTCAAGATCGGGCAGGCGGTGGAGGCTTACAACAACAAGAAGGATGTCCGGCCGCTCAAGGACATCCTGAAGAAGGTCTATGGCGAAGAAGAAACCATCAAGACCTTGGGCGAAGGCGAACTGGTCGAGCTCGGCGGCAACCTGCGTCACGGCGTGCCGATCGCGACGCCGGTGTTCGACGGCGCCAAGGAAAAGGACATCGAGACCATGCTGGATCTCGCTGGCCTCGACCATTCCGGCCAGTCGTCGGTGTTCGACGGCCGCACCGGCGAGAAGTTCGATCGCCAGGTGACCGTGGGCTACATCTACATGCTCAAGCTGCACCACCTGGTGGACGACAAGATCCACGCCCGTTCGATCGGCCCGTATTCGCTGGTCACCCAGCAGCCGCTCGGCGGCAAGGCGCAGTTCGGCGGCCAGCGCTTCGGCGAAATGGAAGTGTGGGCGCTTGAAGCCTACGGCGCGGCTTACACTTTGCAGGAAATGCTCACCGTGAAGTCGGACGACGTCGCCGGCCGTACCAAGGTGTACGAGGCGATCGTGCGCGGCGACGACACGTTCGAGGCGGGCATCCCGGAATCGTTCAACGTGCTGGTCAAGGAAATGCGCTCGCTCGGCCTTAACGTCGATCTGCACAATTCCAAGCAGCAGCGGCAGGGTCCGGGCGGCGAGACGGCGGAAGCCGCCGAATAACTTGCGGGCCGGCCGGCCCCAAAAGCGCGAAGCGCGTCTTCACGCACAAAGGGTCGGCCGTCCACGCGGCGTCACGAATTTTAGAGAATGCAGCCGGCGACGGCCGGCGTAGCGGAGATGGCAATGAATCAAGAGATGATGAATCTTTTCAGCCCGCAGGTGCCGGCTCAGGTCTTCGACCAGATCCGGATTTCCATCGCGAGCCCGGAAAAGATCCTCTCGTGGTCGTACGGCGAGATCAAGAAGCCGGAGACGATCAACTACCGGACCTTCAAGCCCGAGCGCGACGGCCTGTTCTGCGCGCGCATCTTCGGGCCGATCAAGGATTACGAGTGCTTGTGCGGCAAGTACAAGCGCATGAAGTACAAAGGCATCATCTGCGAAAAGTGCTCGGTCGAAGTGACGCTCAGCCGCGTGCGGCGCGAGCGCATGGGCCATATCGAACTGGCCGCGCCGGTCGCCCACATCTGGTTCCTGAAGTCGCTGCCGAGCCGCATCGGCTTGCTGCTCGACATGACGCTCAAGGACCTCGAGCGGATTCTCTACTTCGAATACTACGTCGTGCTTGAGCCGGGTCTCACCCCGCTCAAGGACCGCCAGTTGCTGTCCGAGGACGAGTACCTGAAGGCGCAGGAAGAGTTCGGCGCCGACTCGTTCACCGCCCTGATCGGCGCGGAAGCAATCCGCGAGATGCTCAAGGGCATCGATCTTGAGAAGATGCAGGCCGAACTGCGCGCCGGCATCGCCGAGACCGACAGCGACATCAAGAAGAAGAAGATCGCCAAGCGGCTGAAGCTGATCGAGGCCTTCATCGCCTCCGGCAACAAGCCGGAATGGATGATCCTTACCGTCGTGCCGGTGATCCCGCCCGATCTGCGGCCGCTGGTGCCGCTCGACGGCGGCCGCTTCGCCACGTCCGACCTCAACGATCTCTATCGCCGCGTCATCAACCGCAACAACCGCCTGAAGCGGCTGATCGAGCTGCGCGCGCCGGATATCATCATCCGCAACGAAAAGCGCATGCTGCAGGAAGCGGTCGACGCGCTGTTCGACAACGGCCGCCGCGGCCGCGTCATCACCGGCGCCAACAAAAGACCGTTAAAGTCGCTCGCCGACATGCTCAAGGGCAAGCAGGGCCGCTTCCGGCAGAACCTGCTCGGCAAGCGCGTCGACTATTCGGGACGCTCGGTGATCGTGGTCGGTCCCGAGCTCAAGCTGCATCAGTGCGGCCTGCCGAAGAAGATGGCGCTCGAGTTGTTCAAGCCGTTCATCTATTCGCGGCTTGACGCCAAGGGCCTGTCCACGACCGTGAAGCAGGCGAAGAAGCTGGTGGAGAAGGAAAAGCCGGAGGTTTGGGACATCCTCGACGAGGTGATCCGCGAGCACCCGGTGCTCTTGAACCGCGCGCCGACCTTGCACCGCCTCGGCATCCAGGCCTTCGAGCCGGTGCTGATCGAGGGCAAGGCGATCCAGCTGCATCCGCTGGTCTGCGCTGCCTTCAACGCCGACTTCGACGGCGACCAGATGGCCGTGCACGTCCCGCTGTCGCTGGAAGCGCAGCTGGAAGCGCGCGTGTTGATGATGTCGACCAACAACATCCTGCACCCGGCGAACGGCCAGCCGATCATCGTGCCGTCGCAGGACATCGTGCTCGGTCTGTACTATCTCACGCTGCTGCGCGAGGGCGAACCGGGCGAGTGGAAGTTCGAGCTGCATAAGGACGAGGAGCTCAAGCGCGACGGCAAGAAGCGCAACCGCGTGCAGGGCTTCTATCGGGATCTCAGCGAAGTCGATCACGCCCTCCACGAGAAGGCGGTGACGCTGCACGCCAAGATCAAGTACCGCTGGGAAGGCGTCGACGAGAAGGGCGACACCTATCACAAGTGGTACGAGACCACGCCCGGGCGCGTGGCGCTCGGCAGCGTGCTGCCGAAGAATCCGAAGCTGCCCTTCGACATCGTCAACAAGCTGATGACGAAGCGCGAGATCTCGACGCTGATCGACACCGTCTACCGCCACTGCGGGCAGAAGGAGACGGTGATCTTCTGCGACCGCATCATGGCGCTCGGCTTCTATCACGCGTTCAAGGCCGGCATCTCGTTCGGCAAGGACGACATGGTGGTGCCGCACTCCAAGTGGCAGATCGTCGAGAAGACGCGCGAACTCGCCAAGGAATTCGAGCAGCAGTACAACGACGGCCTGATCACCCAGGGCGAGAAATACAACAAAGTGGTCGACGCCTGGTCGAAGTGCACCGAGTCGATCGCCGACGAGATGATGCGCGAGATTTCCTCGGTGAAGAAGGACGCGCAGGGACGCGATCAGCAGGTCAACTCGATCTACATGATGGCGCATTCCGGCGCGCGCGGCTCGCCGGCGCAGATGCGTCAGCTTGCGGGCATGCGCGGCCTGATGGCCAAGCCCTCGGGCGAGATCATCGAGAGCCCGATCATCTCGAACTTCAAGGAAGGCCTGTCGGTGCTCGAGTACTTCAACTCGACGCACGGCGCCCGCAAGGGTCTCGCCGACACCGCCTTGAAGACCGCGAACTCGGGCTACTTGACGCGGCGTCTGGTCGACGTGGCGCAGGACTGCATCATCACCAGCGAAGATTGCGGCACCAAGAACGGCATCAAGGTGCGCGCCATCATCGACGCCGGCACCGTGGTGGCCTCGCTCGCCTCGCGCATTCTCGGCCGCACCACGGCCGAGGACGTCAAGGACCCGGCTTCCAGCAAGCTGGTGGTCAAGCGCGGCACGCTCCTGGGCGAGCCCGAGGTGGACACGATCACCAAGGCGGGCGTGCAGGAGTTGCGCATCCGTTCGGTGCTGACCTGCGAGTCGAAGAACGGCGTGTGCGGGGCCTGCTACGGGCGCGATCTTGCCCGCGGCACTCCGGTGAACATGGGCGAGGCGGTCGGTGTCATCGCGGCGCAGTCGATCGGCGAGCCGGGCACCCAGCTCACCATGCGCACGTTCCACATCGGCGGTGCGGCGCAGATCTCCGAACAGTCGTTCATCGAGTCAAACTTCGACGGCAAGCTGAAGTTCAAGGGCAAGAACATCGCGAAGAACTCGGACGGCGACACGGTGGCGATGGTGCGCAACATGGTGGTGGCGGTGGTTGACCCCGACGGCACCGAGCGCGCGCATCACCGCATCCCGTACGGCGCGCGGCTGCGCGTCGAGGACGGGGCCGACATCAAGCGCGGCCAGCGCATCGCCGAGTGGGACCCGTACACGCGGCCGATCCTCACCGAGGTCGAAGGCCAAATCGGCTTCGAAGACCTGGTGGACGGCCTGTCGATGTCGGAAGCGCTCGACGAGTCGACCGGCATCGCCAAGCGCGTGGTGGTCGACTGGCGCACCGGATCCTCGCGCAATCAGCAGGAGCTGCGGCCGGCGATCGTGATCAAGTCGGGCAACAAGGTGCTCAAGCTCGCTCGCGGCGGCGACGCTCGCTACATCCTGGCGGTCGACGCGATCATCTCGGTCGATCCGGGCGGTCACGTGAAGGCGGGCGACGTCATCGCGCGCATCCCGACCGAGAGCGCCAAGACGCGCGACATCACCGGCGGTCTGCCGCGGGTGGCGGAGCTGTTCGAGGCGCGCAAGCCGAAGGATGCGGCGATCATCGCCGAGATCGGCGGCACCGTGCGCTTCGGCAAGGACTACAAGAACAAGCGCCGCCTGACGCTCGAGCCCTCGGCCAAGGGCGAGGAGCCGAAGGAGTACCTGATCCCGAAGGGCAAGCACATACATCTGCAGGATGGCGACGTCATCGAGAAGGGCGATTACATCGTCGAGGGCAATCCTGCCCCGCACGATATTCTCGCCATCAAGGGCGTCGAGGAGCTAGCCGCCTACCTGGTCAACGAAATCCAGGACGTCTACCGGCTGCAGGGCGTCAACATCAACGACAAGCACATCGAGGTCATCGTTCGCCAGATGCTGCAGAAAGTCGAGATTGACGATTCCGGCGAGACCGAGCTGTTGCAAGGCGAGCAGGTCGACAAGACCGAGCTCGACGAAATCAACGCGCGGGCCGCGGGCGATGGCAAGAAGCCGGCGACCGGCCACCCGGTGCTGCTCGGCATCACCAAGGCGAGCCTGCAGACCCGCTCGTTCATCTCGGCGGCGTCATTCCAGGAGACCACGCGCGTGCTCACCGAGGCCGCCGTCAACGGCAAGGCGGACACGCTCGACGGGCTCAAGGAGAACGTCATCGTTGGCCGCCTGATCCCGGCCGGCACCGGCGCGATGATGGACGAGTTGCGCGAGGTCGCCATCAAGCGCGACGCGCTCATCCTCGAGGAGCGCGAAAAGGACGCGGCCAAAGCGGCGGCCGCGGCCAAGCCGGAAGCGGCGGAAGCTCCGGCGCTGCCGGCGGCCGAATAAGCGCCTGCCGCGCCACGACCCAGGAAAGGGCCGCCCGCAAGCAGGCCGTGTGGAAAGTCAGAGGCTCCGGTTTTCGGAGCCTCTTTTGTCTGGGCTCAGGCGAGGCTTGCCCTGAGAGTGGTGGCGCCGACGAGATTGATCACCCGGATGATGTTGTAGGCGAGAAC
>Ga0335078_10012082_pt1 | contig 12815 bp, 12 predicted proteins | sample Lox_Sample_32_FD_206711 | JGI IMG/M metagenome (GOLD analysis project Ga0335078, IMG submission 206711) | Soil microbial communities from Loxahatchee National Wildlife Refuge, Florida, United States - Lox_Sample_3.2 | ecosystem: Environmental > Terrestrial > Soil > Wetlands | place: USA... | reverse complement strand
CCTGCAGATGAGTGTGGCCAAAAAAAGTCACCGCCACCGAACTTACTACCAAAGGTTCAACCGCATCTCGCACCGTCACCAGATAGTCGTCCTCGTCGAGGGGCGAACCATGCACGAACTGCAAGCCGGTCAACTCACCCACCTCTACCGGTCCCTGCGGCAGAGCGCGCAACCAATCCAGGTTGTCGGCAGTAAGCTGCGCTCGTGTCCACTCCGCGGCCATTGCTGCCACGGGATTAAAATCCTTGAGGTCCATGAGGCCACATACCGCTTTGTCGTGGTTTCCGCGCACGAAGACCTTGCCCAGTTGCCTCGCTTGGTCGATCACCTCGTTCGGGCTGGCGCCGTAGCCGACGATATCCCCCAGGTTGACGACCACATCGTGCGCAGGGGCAGCCGCAAGACAAGCCTCCAGCGCTTCCAGGTTGCTGTGGATGTCGCTGATCAGAAGGACGCGCACGAGTCTCCAGGCAAAGTGCCGATTATAGACCGTCGCTGCATTCTGCGGGAAAGAATGCATTCTCAGCCGTTCACCACTGGGCACCTTGCCCAGTGGCCCGCGCCGATTTCGGCCAGAGGCGGCAGGCTGCGGGCACACTCGGGAATACGAACACTGCAACGGGGCTCAAACGGGCATCCAGCAAGTTGGCTGTCCAGTGGGGGCACGGTTCCTTCAATCGTCAACAAGGGACGACCGCGATCGGTCGTCAACGTGGGGACGGCATTCAGAAGTCCCCGCGTGTACGGATGTGCCGGGGCCTCGAAGATGTCGCGCTTCGATCCCAGTTCAACCAGGTTGCCGACATACATAACAGCGACGCGATCGGCAAACTTTGAGACCACGGCCAGATCGTGCGAGATGAAAATCATGGCGAGGCCGAGCTTCTGGCGCAGATCGGCGAGCAGGTCGAGAATCTGCGCCTGGATGGTGACATCGAGCGCCGTTGTTGGCTCATCGGCAATTAACAGCTGCGGGCGATTCACAATCGCCATAGCAATCATCACGCGCTGCCGCATGCCGCCCGAGAGCTGATGGGGATAGTCCCGGGCACGGCGCGACGCATCGGCAATGGCGACTTCCTGCAGCGCCTCGACGGCACGTTCCCACGCCTCGTTCTTGCTGATCCGATTGTGCGCTGTCACGGCTTCCGCAACCTGCTCGCCGACGCGCATCACCGGGTTCAAGGCCGTCATCGGCTCCTGGAAGATCATCGCCATGCGCGAACCGCGCAGGTTGCGCATCTGCGGTTCGGGAATGTTGAGCAGATCCAGGCTTGGGCTGCCGTCCGCCAGCCTGATGTTGCCGCAGACTCGTGCCTGTGGCGGAAGCAACCGCATCAGCGCCAACGCGGTAAGCGATTTCCCGGAACCTGACTCACCCACCAGCGCCAGAATTTCGCTGGAAGCCAGAGTTAGGCTGAGATCGCGGACAGCAATGAGCGAGCCTGAGTTTCTGCTCGCAAAGCCCACAGTCAGATTTTGCACTTCAAGCAGCGCAGGCACCGCACCATGGTACCAGTCGAAAGGTATTTCATCTCCAGATTGCCGCAGGACGGAGAAATCAATCCAAGTGATTTCGCTGCGCTCTGTGTGTTTCCTCCCGTAGGGAAAACTCCTACTGCCCCAGAATCAGCGGCAGGCCATTTTTGCTGTTGCCAATCACCACAACTTTGGTATTCGCGCTCTTCGACAGGTTCTCCGTCGCCTCGATGCCCTTCCATTCCAACAATTGCGGGCTGATGCCTTGCGCCACAATCTGCTGGAAGTCACGGATGCCCTGCGCTTCGATGCGCTTGCGCTGCGCCTCCTGCGTCTCCTTTTGCAGCTTGAAGTTCATAGCCAGGGCGTCTTGCTCCGCCTGTTGTTTGGCCTCAATCGAAGCCTTTAAGGTTTGCGGCAACTGGATGTCGCGCAGCAAAATGCTTTCAATGAAGAAGCCCCTGCTGCCGAGCGTTCCTGCCAGTTGATCGTAAATCTGTTTGGCCACCATCTCCCGTTCCCCAGTGTAGAGCGCGTTGGCGGTGTGAGATGCGGTAGATTCGCGGATCGCGGCGCGAAGATTGGGTTCAATCAGCACATTCTCATAGCTGGGGCCAATTTTCTGATACACGTCGGCCGCTTTGGCCGGGTCCAGATGGTAAATCAGAGAGGTGTCAAGATTCATCACCAGCCCTTCGCTCGAGGGCACGCTGGCCGACTCTTTGATCTCCTGGGTGCGGATCGACATCTCATTGTTGGTTTTGAACGGGCTGATCAGGTGCATGCCTTCCGGCAATACCTCGCCGGTCACGCGTCCAAACAGGGTCAGTACGCCGACATGGCCCGAGTCCACGCGCGTAATGGAGGCGAACAGCAATACCACCACCACAAACCCGACCGCAGCCAGCGCGATGACGCGAATGGCGGGGCTCGAATTGACGTTGATGACTCTTCCCCCAGGATTGAAAGTTGACATGGCTGTCTCCGTTCGCCATTGTAGTGAGCGCACCGGGCTCTGCGAAGTGACTAGGCAAGCCACAGCAGCGGGAATGCTAAGCCGCTCCCAAGACCCTCTTATCATCCTGAGGGAGGGTTGGTTCGCTCAGCGAACCGGACCGAACCGAAGGGTCTCTGCATCTTCCAGCGCTGGCCGGAACGGAACAACTCCGAAAGCTACTGAGTTTTCTCGTTGCCCCAACAGCCAGCCCCGCGCCAATCGCCAATTCCGGCAAATTTTCCACATCGCAGAACTGCGCCCTCTAAACCGTTCAGGTTGCGAGCGGCGGCCAAATTAACGCAGTCATGAGCACCTTCCTCGAGAGCAACGCGCGCATACCTGCACAGAATCCGGTCACCCGCTTGTGGAGCCGCTGCATATCGCTGCATTCAAAGCCACATGCGAGAGCGCGTTTTTCATTGACTGCAAAAATAGATCGAGTAAAAAGATAATCGTTCTTTGACACGTTCTTAGTTTTCCCGGTTGGTGCGGCGTCCGGGGCTCGAGCGAAGTCACTCTGCGGCATCGCGAGATGAAAAGTGGAGAGGGCAAGCGAGGGTCTATAGCCAAGCGCTGGTCGAGGCGAACACGAACATCATGTCAAAGGCAAGATAGAGTCCCGAGGCGTTAGGCTGGTTTATCCAGTTGGCGGTGAGCCCGGAACCCGAGCGACAATCGCAACTGACGCGAGCCGCAAGGTGAGCGACGACCGCAGGTTGGCAAGGGTCTAAAGCGAGCTACTGGCTGAGACGAATAAGCTCAACACCACCTCGGGGCTCTTATTTTGGCCCAAGGACTCCAGCTGGGTTGCCCACCCCCCGAAGTTGCCTACTCTATGATGACCCGTCAGCGCTAATCTTTGACTGGCGTGGTGGACTTTGGCGGGGCTTGGATCATAAGAACGACTCTGCCGCCGTCGACATACATCGGTTGCTCATTCGCAACCTGCACGTTGGGCGGGGGCGGCGAAGTTGGACGTCTCCACGTGATTTTCGAGCCGCTGCGGTACATCGACATGATGGGCATTAACGCGGGGTGGTTCCACGTGTACCCCATCACCAGGCAGATCGACGTGAAGACAACGGCTGACACAAGGCCGCCATCTACAAGCCATCCCGGGCGAGGCTTGAAACCCTTGATCGTATAGAAAACCGGCACACCATCAGCGGCCGGCTGGGTAAATGGCTCTTCCCAGAACTCTGGACGCAGCCACCACTGTCGGAGCAACGACCTCACTCCATCGGCCATTAGTCTGGCAGCCGCCCAGGCGCCCATTTGTTGATCGAAGATCGACAGCATCTCCTCGGAGAAGCGGCGCCGGAAATACGGTGGGTGCAGGCGAAGCAGGCAACGATAGAGGTAACGAAGCATTACGCCCTCCTTGGTCTGGCGGCATGCAGGCGTGCTTTGGCTTCCCGGACCACCGCCTCAAGCCGCGTCGTCTCCGCCGCAAGCACCGCGCGGCCCAGCGAGCCCAGCCGGTAATAGCGCCGTCGCGGATCGTCGTCTCCCGCACGCTGCCCGACGTCCTGCACCAGGCGGCGTTCGATCAGTTTTTGCAGGTTGTCGTAGAGCGTGCCCGGCCCCAGCTTGTACTGCCCCTCCGACTGGCGCTTGACTTCCTGCATGATGGCGTAGCCGTGCAGATCGCCGCCCGCCAGCGACAGCAGGATGTGCAGGGTCGCGGGCGATAGGGGAAGAAACTCGCTGAGATCTTCTTTCATAGCTCGCATATGAATATATCGAACTCCGAGTTATATGTCAAGAGCTTCCCTTAAAACCAATGTGGGGACAGCCGCCCCCGGCTGTCTAGCCGCAGGAATATGTGGCACTAAATAAGATGCGAATATGATGCTATGATACACACATGATCGATGTCGCCAGAGACATTTATTCCCTGACCACCTTCAAGCGCAATTCTTCTGGGCTGATGAAGCAGATGAAGAAAACCGGACGTCCGCTGGTGCTCACCATAAAGGGCAAAGCAGAAGTAGTGCTCCTCGACGCTACCACCTACCAACAGATCGCCGATTATCTCGACGCCGTTGCCGGCATACGAGAGGGCCTCGATCAAGTGAAGAAAGGCTTGGGCCGACCCGCCGACGAGGTATTTGACGATTTGGAAAGAGATGCCTCGCTTCGCTAAATGATTTATCGCGTCGTCATAATGCCGCGGGCGGAGCGTGACCTCAGAACCATCTATCGATACCTCCGCCGTAATGCGCCACGTGCGGCGAAGGACTGGATCAAACGCGCTCGCCGTAGCGCAAGAAGCCTGGCCCGTCATCCCGAACGTTGTCCCCTGGCTCCTGAGAGCGCCTCCTTTGACGAACCAATCCGCGAGCTGTTCTTCGGCTCGGGTAGCCGCGGCACATATCGTTTCCTGTTCACCGTGGTGGAAGAGGCGGTTTACGTCCTGCATGTGCGGCATGGATCGATGTTGCCTCTGTCGCCAGATGAATGAGGGATCGCACGGGCGAGGACGCCCGCGCCTACATAAGAAGCCTGCGCAGAGAGGAATGTCCGCGCCACACAGGCTTATAGCGGTATATTCCCGTGCTTCTTGGGTGGGTTCTTGTCGCGCTTGGTTTGGAGCATCTCCAGCGCCTGGATCAGCTTCTTGCGCGTCTCGCGCGGCTGAATTACCGCATCGACATAGCCACGGTCGGCGGCGACGTAAGGATTGGCAAAGCGCTCGCGGAACTCTTCGATCTTTTTCTGGCGGACTTCTTCGCGATTCTCCGCCCGGTCCAGTTCTCGCTTGTAAACAATGTCGACTGCACCCTCCGGCCCCATTACGGCAATCTCCGCCGTTGGCCAGGCGTAGTTTACGTCGGTACGAATATGCTTCGACGACATGACGCAATACGCCCCGCCATACGCCTTGCGAGTGATCACCGTGACCTTCGGCACTGTGGCTTCGGCAAAGGCAAACAGCAGCTTGGCGCCGTGCTTGATAATTCCCCCGTACTCCTGGTTCGTACCGGGCAGAAATCCGGGAACATCTTCGAAGGTCACCAGAGGAATGTTGAAGCAGTCGCAGAAGCGCACGAAGCGTGCTCCTTTGATGGAGGCGTTAATATCCAGGGTTCCCGCCAGAAATGCCGGCTGGTTGGCTACGATCCCCACCGAACGCCCATTGAGGCGGGCGAATCCCACGACGATGTTTTTCGCGTAGTGCTCATGTACTTCGAAGAAATAACCGTCGTCGACGACCGCATGGATCACGTCTTTCATCTCGTACGGCAGATTCGATTGCTCGGGAACTATCTTGTCCAGGACCGCATCGGTGCGGTCCACCGGGTCCGTACCGGCCTTGCGTGGCGGGTCGTCGAGGTTATTCGAAGGCACGAAGCTGAGGAGTTCGCGCACCATCGACAGGCATTCGGCATCATCGTGCGCTACAAAATGCGCCACCCCGGAGGTCTCGTTGTGCGTCATTGCGCCGCCCAGCTGGTCTTTGCTTACTTCTTCGTGCGTAACCGTCTTGATCACGTCTGGCCCGGTGATGAACATGTAGGAGCTCTTATCCACCATTAGAATGAAATCGGTGATGGCGGGCGAATAGACGGCCCCGCCCGCGCATGGCCCCATGATGGCGGAAATCTGCGGTACCACGCCGCTGTACAGTGTGTTGCGCAGGAAGATATCCGCATACCCAGCCAGCGACATTACGCCTTCCTGGATGCGCGCCCCTCCGGAGTCGTTCAGGCCAATCAGCGGTGCGCCCATCTTGGCCGCCAGGTCCATGATCTTTACTATCTTTCCCGCATTGGCTTCCGAAAGCGATCCGCCAAACACCGTGAAGTCCTGGGCAAAAACAAACACCAGCCGCCCTTCGATGCGGCCGTACCCGGTGATGAAGCCGTCACCGTAATACTTCTGTTCGGCCATGCCGAAGTCGTTGCAGCGGTGGGTAACCAGCTTGTCGGTTTCCTCGAACGTTCCCTCATCGAGCAGAAACTCGATGCGCTCTCGAGCCGACATTTTTCCTTCTTTGTGCTGCCGTTCACGGCGTTGCGCGCCTCCGCCATCCTCGGCGAGATGGTCGCGTTTCCTGAGCTCCGCCAGCTTTTCTTCAAGATTCATGGCGAGAGAATTATAGCGGGTGAGGATGCCGAGTTGCGCTCGGCCGGATCGACAGCCGGTGCGGCTGTCGCTGCGAGGTTCTTATTCCATGGTTGAGCCCATGGGCTGATAGCGGTATTTCTTGCCGTCCCACACCAGCACCGAGGTCATGGCGCCCGGCCCGGTTTCTTCTACGTAGATCGCCTGATGCTGTTTCTTTCGCAGCACCAGTTTCTTCACATAGATGTCCTTAAAAGGAAGATTCACAATCATGAATTTTGCCTTCGGAGTGGCGGAATACCACGCGTCCGGCCCGGCTCCGTGGATCACCAGCAGCGAGTACCCTCGCCGGTCTGGATCGTCCGAGGCAAACTGGGTCGTGACCTGAGGATTTCCATAGCCAAAAAAAGAGTTGTAGGGATCGACCACAACATAGTTCTCTTCCGCCTGATCCATCATCGGGTTGGTACAGTGAGCCGGAATGACAATGTCTTCAGTCCCATCGCCATCCAGATCAGCCTTGAGCGCGGGCATTCCAATCTGCTTGCAGTTCGATCCGAACTGCTTCTGAACAAAATCGTTGTTCACCACGGGCTCACTTTTTTGCTGCGCCTGAACTGGGGAGTTCAGCCAAGCGCCACACGACACGAGCAACAGAAGGAATCGGGGAAACGACATACCATTTACTCTAGACCCGTGTGGCCCCGTCCAGATAGAGAAAGAATTGGTTCGGGCAGCACGAAAGTCACCAGGGGTGGCTGCTGTCCGACTTGCTTTAAGCTCTGAAGTGTTCCCAGCCTGCGGGTTTTACCGGAACTCGTTGTCCTTCGTGATCTATGAGAACCATTTGTTTCCCGTGCACGACCCTCCCGATTTGCGTGATCGCAACACCGGCTAGCTCAGCAGGCACCCGCCTGCCCCCACGCGCAGTGAAGAGCAATTCGTAGTCTTCGCCACCATGCAACGCAAGACGCAAATCCACCTGGCGGTGCCGCTTCCCCAAATTAGCCCGTGGGATGCCGTCACCCCAGATTTCCGCCCCTACGCCGCTCTCTTCGCAAATGTGGGCCAGGTCGGTCGACAGGCCGTCGCTCAGGTCGATCATGGCCGAGGCCAGCCCCCGCTCACGCAGAATCTTTCCAACCTCAACCCGCGGTTCAGGATGGAAATGCCGCGGGAAGTCTGCCGCCTGCAGCTTTCGACCAGCCAACAGCAGCTTCAAAGCTGCCGCCGACCCGCCCAGTTTCCCGGTCACGTAAATACGATCGCCCGGACGGGCACCCGATCGCCCGATCGCCTTCCCCCGAGGCACCGACCCGACCAGGATGATATCCGCCAGAATGCCGCTCGGTGACTCAGCCGTATCCCCGCCCGCAAGCACCACCTGGAACGCATCTGCCAGCCTCAAGAAGCCCTTGAAAAAGCGGTCCAGCCAGGACTGCGACAGCTTCCGCGGTGCGGCAAGAGACAGGAACGCAGCGATCGGCCGCCCCCCCATGGCGGCAATGTCGCTCAAGCCACGCGTCAGGCAGCGGTGCCCGACCACCTCCGGCGCATGCCACTCCCGCCGGAAATGCGTGCCCTCCAGGCTGAAATCCGTTGTTACCAGGGCTTCGTGGCCGGAGGGTATACGAAGGATGGCACAATCATCCCCGATGCCGGCTATGACGTCGCGGCCTCCACGCACCCGCCTGCGGATGCGAGCAATCAAGGATTTTTCAGCCAGCGGCAAGCAAACCCACTATATAGGATTGCATCTGTTAACCGAGGAGTCGGGAAGAAAGCCATTACTTGTGGAATCGCCCCTTCTGGTAACCATTCAGTAACCACGGCCTACCAGAGAGACCGGGCCCAAGCTCCAGGCAACGGCCAGCCTTCCGTAACCAGGAAGGGTGACATCGCTCGTTGACAGATGCAGCCACGTTTGGTACCGTGACGGTGCTGTCTCCATACACCTTTGGCCGCTAAGTGCCGCTCGCCGTTGGCATTGTGGCACTTGGAAGATCGAGCCTTACCTGGTTCCGGTAGGTGCTGTACGACGTAGCCAGCCTCATTCCCAGAAAGGGAACGTACGGCGGGATCAGGACGTTTCTGTCGACGCGAGCGGTGAACCAGCCGCCGATATTCGTTCCTGATCACAAAGGAAAGGAAGATATTGAGGAAACGGTTTTACATTCTTTTTGTAGCGCGGGGTGAAGACGGACAGTTACGCAAGATTCCTATCCCTGTCCATTACCTGTATGTATTGGTGGTGGGTGCAGCGATCGGCGGATTGAGCCTCACTGGGATCGCCAGTTCTTACCTGCGCATGCTGCTAAAGGTTTCGCACTTCAACGAGCTGCGTACGCAAAAGGAAGAGTTGAAGAACCGCTATTCCCGTCTGGAACAGGTGGCCCAGGAAAGAGATATCCAGGTAGCGTCGTTGGGGTCGCTCGCCAGTGAAGTTTCCTCCCTCTACGGTCTGAAGACGGATCCGATCCTCACTCCGACCTCCGATACCATACAGGACGCCGAGGTTAGCTCCTCTCTCGACCGGCTTTACACTTTAAAAGACACCGCACTGAGCGGTGCAGCTTCTACCGGGATCTCCCTGGGCCTCACTCGAAACGTTACGCCGGCCGACTGGTTGCGTGCCAACTCCACCCCGAATCTCTGGCCGGTGGAGGGCCCGGTCACAGGTTCCTTCGGCGAGCGTACTGATCCATTCAACGGGGAAGGTGCCTTCCATAGCGGAGTCGATATCTCCGCGAACTTCGGCCAGGCCGTGATCGCTCCGGCCGACGGGGTCGTCGTTTTCGCCGACTTCATGGGTGGCTACGGAAGAGCGATCGCCCTCGACCACGGCCACGGAATCACCACCCGGTACGGGCATCTCTCCAATTTCGCTGTCGCTCTCGGCCAGTACGTCCACCGCGGTGATATTATTGGCTACATCGGCCTGAGTGGGCGCAGCACCGGTCCTCATCTGCACTACGAAGTTCGTATCAACGATACCCCCGTGAACCCCCACAAGTATCTCCGTACCACCCTGGCGCACATAGGCGGCTTCGCGGCCGGCAGCTAGAGTCCCACCCGCCGCCTCGGCTGTGCGGCAGAGCAAAGCTCCGCAACTAACATTGAAGATCACAAACGTCTGGCTGAATCTACTGCCTTAACCCCATCCAGCGTTCCGATACCACCATGGAGTTGCCGGGATTTTGGGGATCGTAACGGACCGAGGTGGGTAAGCCCAGGCGGCAGGAATGCAAATTGATCAGTTGCCGCAGGTAGGTGACATCCTGAGATGCCTCATAGGAGACGCCGGCAACGTCGTATTGATAGATCAGCATGGTCGACGCCTTGTGATCGGCGGCTTGCAGCTCCTGAACGTCAATAACGGTGCCGTCGGTAATTCTTCCCACTCGATCCAGCCATTGACGACGCTCGCTTTCGAGTTCCTCCGGGCCCTTGGGCTTCCGACGCAAAAGCAGATACGCCGTAAAAAGGGCTCCGGAGCCCGCCAAAACCAGGGTATAGAGACGCAGTGGATTCATGAACGCCAGGAGAGACTGCCGCGTGCGGCAACCGTGTCCACTAACAGCATAAGGCCTGATGCCATATCTTGGAAGTGAGCCAATCAAGAAATTCCGTGGCAGAAACCCGGCCGTCTTATCTCGGCAATACCGGCACCCACTCTCCCGCCGAGATGCGTTCGCGATCCGGAGGAACCACCACGTAGCAGTTTGCCCGTGCTGTGGCCGCGATGTCTCCCGATCCCTGCCAGGAAACGAGTTCGACCTCGGCTGTCTCGAATTCCCCAGATAAGACTGCCGGCAGGAAACGCCTTAGCCCGGTCTTCGTCTTGATCTCCGATTTCAACCGCGCGTGGAGGAAGATTAGCTTGCGCGGCGCCAAACCTGCGAAGGCCTCCAGCATAGGGCGGGTAAAGAGCTCGAACGTAACCATGGTGGAGATGGGATTTCCTGGCAGTCCGAAGAAATACTTGTGCGCGGCCTCTGCGGTAGATGCTTCTTGTGCGGGCGCACCCGAGCTGCATGGGATTCGCCCGAACACCACCGGGCGTCCCGGTTGAATCTGGGCTCCGGTAAAGAAAAACTCCGCCCCTAAGTCCTGCAACACCTGCTCCACCAGATCATACTTGCCCATGGAAACTCCACCGGTAAGCAGCAGCAGATCTGCCTCTAACCCGTCAATTATCAATTCGCGCAGGCGCCCCGGCTCATCGGGCGCAATCGGCAACAGCAGGGGTTCTCCTCCCGCCGCCTGAATTTGTACGCCCAGAGAATAGGTGTTGGAGTTGCGAATTTGCTGGGCTGCGGGAGTGATATCGATGTCGACAACCTCGTCTCCCGTGGCCAACACCGACACCCGCGGCCTCGAATAGGCAAGGAGAAGCGATTTCCCCACCGAAGCCGCTACCGCGATTGCCGCATGATCCAGACGAGTGCCAGGCAAGAGCAGACGCTCGCCCCGCTTCGCCTCGGAGCCCGCAGGTACGATGTTTTCGCCCGCGGTGACTCTTTTGTTGATCTCGACTCGGTCTCCGCTTCGGGCCGTGTATTCCACCATCACCACAGCGTCGGCCCCGGGAGGGGCGGGGGCGCCGGTCATGATGGCTGCCGCCTGTCCCGCGCTTATCTGCAGACGGATGTCAGACCCAGCCTTGATCTCGCCGATCACGTCTAGTCCTGACGGAACCTCTGCCACATCAGCCGCGCGCACTGCATACCCGTCGCGAGTGGCTCGGGGAAACGGCGGGAAACTGCGATCGGCTATGACCGGCTCAGCCAGAACCCGACCATCGGCATCCAGCAACTCCACCAACTCCTTGCCCCGAGGCCTCACGCGCCTCGCATGTTCCTCCACCAGGTGGCGAGCTTCTTCAAAACTCAAGATCGTGGGCGCGGGATTGACCGGCATGGAGGAGATGATACGAGGCTGGTTCGGAAAAATCTAACCCGGGCTCGCTTGGACCGTCACCCCGAGCGATGTTTGTCGTCGGCGAGTTTTCCCCGCCCACCGGGAAAATCGTGAGAACGCCTCTGCGAATCCACCTCAGCACTCGCTGGTAAGGGGTCCCTCGACTCCAAGACTGGTTCGCATTTGCGAAGCACTCCCTGCGCTGACCATGACGGAACGGGTTCACTGCGCCGATCAGTTCTGCAACCGGAAATCCATCAGGGCCTGGCGCAGTTGCTGCGGATCGGTAGCATAGGTCACAGCCGTCTTCAAGTCCACGATGTTGGCGCGAACCAGTTTCTCGATTTCTCCGTCGAAATGCTGCATGCCTGCCGACGATCCATTCTTCAAGGTCTGCAGCATACTCTCGGAGGAAATCTGAGTGCCCTCCACAACTTCCATGCTCCCGGGAATTATTTTCAGAATCTCTACCGCTGCAACCCGCTGTCCTGTATCCCGCCGGGGCAACAGTCTCTGCGAAACGATGTATCGAGCGGCTTTGGCCAGCCGGCCGCGGATTCCAGACTGTTCCTGTAAGGAAAACAAACCGGTAATGCGTTCCCAGGTCTGTGCCACGTCCAGGCTGTTCAGGCTGGAGAGCACCAGGTGGCCCGTTTCCGCCGCTTCCAGCGCCATTTCAGTCGTCTCCCGGTCGCGCAATTCGCTGACGAAAATCACGTCCGGCGCCTGGCGCATCGCCGCCCGCAGAGCCAGCGGCATGTTGTGAATATCGCTGTGCAGTTCCCGCTGGTGGATGGTCGCGCGCTTGTGGTTGTGCAGAAATTCGATCGGATCCTCAATGGTGATGATGTGGCAAATCTGCTCCCGGTTAATAAGATCGAGCAGCGCGGCCAGCGTGGAAGACTTCCCCGAACCCCGGGGACCAGTGACCAGCACCACCCCGTCGCGCAGTGTGGCAATCTCGGCCAGCTGCGCCGGCAGGCCGAGCGACGACAGATCGGGAATCGTGGTCGGAATCACGCGCATCACCACGGCACAACTGCCGCGCTGAATGAAAACATTGACCCGAAAGCGAGCCAGCCCGGGCAAAGCGAAGGACACGTCGCAGGAACCTTGTTCTCGCAGAGTAGCGATAGCCTGCTTGTTATTACCGATGAGGTCGGAGGCGATCCGCCGGGTCTCATCGGCGGTTAAGGGTGACAAGCCCGGACCTTGAACGGGCACCAACTGCCCATGAATTCCTACTTGAGGCAACCGGCCGGGAGAAAAAATAAGGTCGCTGACCTGGTTGTGAGAGCGCAACATCGCGGCCAGCAAATTCTCAGTCGGGGCGGGGCCCTTCAGGGCCTCG
>Ga0335078_10012081_pt1 | contig 12816 bp, 7 predicted proteins | sample Lox_Sample_32_FD_206711 | JGI IMG/M metagenome (GOLD analysis project Ga0335078, IMG submission 206711) | Soil microbial communities from Loxahatchee National Wildlife Refuge, Florida, United States - Lox_Sample_3.2 | ecosystem: Environmental > Terrestrial > Soil > Wetlands | place: USA: Florida... | reverse complement strand
TTGAAATCAGATAAGGATAAGAAGTGAGTGCTAATATATTTTTCATAAGCCAACCATCAGAGCATGCAACTCAGATTTTCCTTTTATGTATCCGTAAGAATCAATATGACTGGATTTTGCAAACATATTACCGCTGACGTGCGCGACAAAAATTCTGTCGCGAAGTTGAACTATCATGAATTCATTGTGAGGAGAACAATTTTTCATGCGATGCCGTTGCAGCTGGGTTCAGTCGTCCTATTTGATTACCACAAGTTTTTTCGTTTCGACATACGATCCTGCCTGCAGGCGATAAAAATAAATACCGCTCGCCACTCCTTCGGCATTCCAATGTCGTGAATACGTGCCGGGAAGCATCTCCCCGGAAAGAAGCTCTGACACTTCTCGTCCCAAAGCGTCATAGACTTTCAGGGTCACAAATGATTTTTCAGGGAGAGTAAATGTTATAGTCGTCGATGGATTAAACGGATTTGGATAGTTCTGCTTCATTGCATAGCCATCAGGCGTTTCCATTAGACTCACCACACCCGTCGTTGGCACAGGGTTACAAATGTTTTGCGCTGTGTCACCCATTCCAATAGGAGTATAGTCATACCTTGAGATGCAGATCTTGTCAAGTTTGGTAGCACCTGAGCAATAAGCAACGGTAAAGGCGTGATCACCTTGGGTAAGATTGTATGTGCCTAATTCCAGCCACTGCCAGCCAATTGTCGTCAGCGTATCACGCTTCACAAAGTCTCCATAGTCCATTTTTATCCAGAATGAATTGTCGTTCCTAGGTGGACCGTTCAACCGTGCATATATGTAAAAGGTCGAATCGCCATTCACCGTAAAAGGGAATAAAATGGTGCTTGAATCACCGGACGGCGGTGTAGAAGTACTGCTTAAACCGAGTTTAGCCATTACGTAGTTTCCATCAGAAGCTAAGGTATCGGCTTCTATAGCCCAATTCGAACCGACCAATGCACATTCGGCTTCCAGATAAGTATTTGGATCACAACCCAATAACGAAAGCATTCTCATGCCATACCGTGTTCCAATCTTTCTGTAACCCGCCGAATTGAAATGTAGATTGTCACTCGTATCTGGGCAAAGGCTTGAGGAAATGACGTATGAATTGGGAAGGGTCTGGGGCAGCTGATCAATTATTGAGTTCATGCTCGCACAAGCACCTCCCTCATCCGCATTAACTACCTCGCCGGCGAGCAGAGGCACTGAGTTTGAGTCAAGGTTCAGGTCTTTCATTAGATTCTCGTAGACCCCCTTGACTTTTGAAGGCCAAGCGTTATCTCCCACATTTGATTCTCCCTGATGCAAGAGAATACCTTTGATGACACCATCCTTCTGAGCCAATTGTGCAAGTTGGACGAGATAGGCGTAGGGATCCCCGCCGTATGAATTGATTATGTCGACCATCCACGATGGGGCAGTGGCCACATACGCCGGATAATTAATTTTGTCGAACAGTTCGATACCACATCCGGCTACGGAGACATTTATGACGCCTACTTTGATATTTGAAGGAAGATTTGCGACCAAAGTCCTGCCAAAGTAATCGGCCGGGCAAAGGCCGGTATTACATCGACACAATGGAGGAATAGCCGGGTACCAAGAACCCATCGTTCTTCCCAGATTTGAACAATCAGTGGCTTCCATGACCTGAAAACGACTGTCCACCGTCAAGTCTTGTGCTTGAATTGTTCCCTGACCTTCCATGTTTGACTGTCCGAAGCACAAGAAAATGTAAAAATTTGGATCTTGTGCAAAAGCTTTCGTGTTCAATAAGAGCACCACTATAAACAAAAGCATCTTCAAGATCAATTTCATTCTCATTCTCCAAACATCGGTTAATATATCATATATAATTACAAATTGTCATCTATGTTAATAAAATGAACGTCTTCAGGTTTTCATTTTGACTTATATAAGATCACATTCAACTCTTGAGATTGGGATTTATTTCAATAACAACAACTTCCTTGTCTTCATGAAGGTGTTCGCTTTTAGCCGACAATGATTCCTTTCACCCTGATTCTTATCCTTCATGGAAGATATTCTAAAGCAGATCTGCACGTCGATTTCCAGACGGCTACTTTTGCTTTTAGCCAAAATGCCCGTGCGCATTAGTCATTCAATAATCTGCGCGCATACCTCATTCACGATTAGCTGAAGCTATTTGAAAAAGAAGCTGTCTCAAAGCAAGGATGAGACAGCTTCAAGTAGTTATCCTCGCACTAATGAGATACTAACGTAGTCATACTCGACGCCTGAAGATTAATTCCGAAACTTCCGGCTGAAGCGGAGAAGCTATCATGAGCGAGATTTGATGAGCTTGTGGTTTGATAGCGGTCAAAACCGGAGATTGTTACTCCGGAATAACTAAATGCCTGATAAGTAGTGGATGTATTATTGTTGATGGCGACTACCACGATTTGTGAACCGCTTTTATACGCAGTTACATATACGCCGGAGGTAGGGTTGGCCGTGCAGGAAATCTTGCTATATCCGGGTCGCACGTACCGAGCATAATGAGCCATTACGTAGCCGCGCTTGGTTATGCCGCTGCTGTTTATGAGCCCATAGCTTCTCACGATGTACCACCATACATACATGGTATATCCTGCATTCATACAGTTGTGTATGTCTGTTGCCACACCCAAGGCACCCGGCCAGCCATTTCCGTCATTCGTATCTGTATAATGTTCGGTCATCCAGACCTCCTTCCCCGGGTTGTAAGTTGAAGGAGTTACGCCATAAATATGACCGCAAACATAGCTTGTTTTTGATTTTGCAGTGGAGTTGCTGAGGTAACTATTAATAAACGATTGGCTCATGTTATAGGGTTCAGGTGCCATAATTGGAGCTCCGCAATTACCGCCGTAAGAGGCGATAAAGTTCCCTATTTCGGTTGCTGACATGTTCATCGATTCGTAGCTCACTGTTATATTAGGTTCGTTATCAGGGCTAATGGCAGACACACCGCCTACAGTGGAACAGAATGAGCTTAAGAACGATGCATAGGCCGAATAGGAACCGGTACTAAGGTCGCCACCAATGGTACTGTTGTTCGTCTTCATAGAAGCAGGTGGTGACCAGCATGTAGCAATTACCATTGCTCCGCTGGATTTAGCTGCATTCATGGTGGCCACATTATCGGACCACTGAGTGTTATCTGGAGAAACGCGAACCCGGAGAACACTCAACCCGATACCGCTGCTGGTAGAAAAAGCTTGGGTCCTTTGAGCACTCGTCATATCGCCCGTCCAATCGACTATGTTTGCTCCGCCAAATCCTCTGATGGTCTGCTGAACGGTACCAGCATTGATAGTGGCGGTACTGGCAACTGTCTTCAAGTTGCCTTTTGTTCCAATGGACGTTTGCGTCGTTGGTGCCGTCGGTTGTTCGCTCGTGCAACCGCCAAGAAAAGCGGCCAATCCCATCACAAAAGCAGAATACAAAAAGAATTTCATAACAAAATCTCCTGTGAAAATTATGATTGTAAAAATGGCTTTTACTGTAAACGATTCTTTGCCGTCTTCCTCCTCTCTTTAGTAATTGAGTTTTGAAAAGTCTTTCTCTGCGCGATCTTGTAAGAGAGAATAGTCAAGAATTAACTTCTCTTCCAGATGATGAAATCCGATTACCCGAGTTGCGCAAAACCAGATTAGAACCTTTCCCGAGAGATCTTACCGGGAAACCAGTTGCGGAAATTGCGATCGGGAGATCCTGCGAAACCACAGCCATTATCCTGTTAGCATGAGTAAAGACGGGAAAAAATCAGTTGAGCGAAGTCTACTCTTGTTAGAAACAAAGCATCACTTCGCATCAGTTACAATCAGAATTAGAACAAAAAGGAAAAGACGACTTGGTCTTATTAAACGTATTGCCTCTTTCCTAATCTAACTTTGTGATCCAAAAGATTTTTCATGAAAATATAGAACCGAAGAGGATTTAATTGATAGCCATTTTGCGTCAAAAAATGGCCAAATAGCGCAAGGACGGAATTCAATCCTGTTTATGAAGTTTACGGAAATCACGTAACCCAATTCCCTTATCCTTTTTGAAAATGCGAGAAACATGCTCGGCATCCGTAAAATTAAAAAGTGAAGCGATTTGAGAAATAGGTAGGTCAGTTTCGATGAGCAATTTTGAAATCAGCTCGATCCGCACGTGTTGAATTTCATGATAGATGGTGCTGTGAACAGTTTTCTCGAATCTCTTCTCTAAAGTTCGCCTGCCGACGTTAGTCGTTTTCACTACGTCATCAACAAGAATCTTCTTACGTGCATTATCCATTATGTAGCTAATTGCCGAGGCCACTTCCGAATCGCTCACAGCAAGAATGTTTGAAGATTGCCGTTGAACTATGTGGCTTGGAGCCACCATTATTTGTTTTCCAGTAATCTTTTTCTTGTTTATTAATTGGTCCAATAATTTCGCAGCTTCAAAACCGGCAGATTCAACATTCAATGCAATACTTGTGAGTGGTGGATCTCCTATTTCGCAAATCATCGGATCATTATCTACACCTATAACTGCGACATCCTCCGGCACTTTCAGATTAGTCATCTTGCACGCCTCCAGGATATGCTGTCCACGATCATCATTGCAAGCAAATATGCCGACAGGTTTGGGCAATGTTTTGATCCATTCGCTTACATTATGCTGCTCGTTTTCCCAGTCATCTTTTCCTGTTCTCTGGCGAGGTAGATATGCGTAGGTTTTGTAACCGGCTTCATCATTGAATCTGCTGAAACACATTCCGCGCTCCATCGACCAGTCATAATTATCGAAACCACAAAAGGCAAGATTCCTCAATCCTTTTTCCAAAAGATGCTCGCTCGCCATTTTTGCAATTGAATAGGAATCTGTTTTTATTACCGGCAAATCCTTTGGGTATCTGGAATCGTGGATAGCTAGGATTGTTGGGATTTTTAGTTTCAGCAGCTCCTTTGTTATCAAAGAATCACGCATGATGATTCCATCCGGTTTCCAGCTCGTCAAATGAGGGATTGAAGATTTCAGATCTATCGGCTCTTTGTAGAAAGACCATGGACCATTGAGTCTTGAGTAGCCGGCAATACCGATAATTAGCTGTCTCCCGAAAGCCCTTGACGTTTCCAGAAGCAGAACTATCCTTTTCATTTTGCCCCTCGGATATCGTAACTTCTATTTGACTTCACTAATTTTCAGCAACCTCGCACCATGGTTTCTTATAAACAGCGAAATCTCGTTCCCGTATTCTCCGATAATTTTATTTTCCCACAGGTCTCGGACTTCACATATGCCCTTTAGTCCCAGCTGCTCGACGTTCAAAGCTATTTTTGTGGAATCAACTGGAAGAGAACCGGTTGGAAAGTCAGTAAACACATGGGACCTAACAGTCGCACCTTCGGTATGTCCGACGCATTCGCCGTCGAGTCCCACTACTGCAGAAAAAGTATCATACCCTTCAGGGATGTCGTACTCGATGACCGAGGTGGCGTGCGTGCCAACACCATTTCTATATTCCTTTTTGTCGACGGTCAATTTATTCCCACCGACGCTTTGGTCAATCTTTGGCGTGTTCCATCCTGAAGTTGCGCTTTCCCATTTAAGATCAGTGAGATCCAATGTGTCCTTCGTCCCGATAAGCTTCGGTTCTATCCAGTCAGCATGGTCCCAATTGTTTCCATCTCCACCATCCGTCACAACCAGGTAGAGCTTCCTCGCGCCGCGGATTCTTACCTTGACATTCGTACTCTGCTCGCCGTTTTTGTAAGTGAGAAGCTTGCTGTTCCATAATGCATTGTTTTCCAAGATCGGCCTTCTGTCGGCATCAAAGAAAAGCGCAACGTATTTGTCCCCGCTTCCAACCCTGTCGGCTATCCACGCTATCTTGTCGCCATCGTCGAAAAGCAATCTATTATCCGCGCTTGTTTGCAAGACGTCAAGTGCTTCTTCGTTCGTAATGAGATTCAAAGTGAACTGACCATTATCGGGAAGGTTTCCACCGAACATCAACGGCGATCGGCAGATCAAGAAAAGTGACATCAGGGTAATCTGTTCGTCCTTAGTGAACCTGGTCATCCGCGGGTTGCCCTGTTCTGCCCGTATACCGATTCTGCCCAAAGGAAGCATGTCGCCATCGGGCCAGTGACCGGGGCCCATGTACGGGATCCATTTTTCAAAAAGCGCAAAGTGCGCCTCCAATTGATTCCAGTTGTCCCAAAAATCATCTGCGATGCGCCACATGTTCGCGTGGGTCATGACATGCTCGGCATCCTCTATCGGTGTTTCACCCGGCGAAAGGCTTAAAACGATCGGTCGTCCACAGTTGTCGATCGCTTTGCGTACCATCTCGATCTCATCCTTATGGTACGGACGCGCGATGTCGTCCACTTTAACGAAATCGACGCCCCATGATGCATACAATTTGAAGATCGAATTGTAATATTCCTGCGCGCCCGGCTTGCTCGCATCGACCGAGTACATGTCGTGGAGCCATGTACACAATTCCTTGGTGCTGTAGATGTCGTTCGCGGTATATCTTGTTCCGAAAACCGGAGTGTTTTTTTCGAGCGCCAACTTCGGGATGCCACGCATGACATGAATGCCGAATTTCAAACCCTTGCTGTGGATGTAGTCGGCCAGCGGCCTGAATCCCTTCCCACCGATGGAAGAAGGAAAACGGTTGACAGCCGGCAACAACCTGCCGTATTCGTCCATGTTAATGATCGGATCTTTCTCGTTATATCCGTGGGCATGAGGATTCGATACATACCAGCGGATATCGACCACGATATACTGCCAGCCAGACTCCTTCAGATGTGAAGCCACGTAATCTGCGTTCGCCTTGACTTCCTGTTCAGTAACAGTAGGTCCGTAACAATCCCAGCTGTTCCATCCCATAGGAGGCGTCAATGCCCAACCACCAAAATCTTGCGCGTGGAGGTTCGGTGAAAAGAATTCCAGCGCCGCGAACAGTATCGTGATCTTCATTGCCAGCTTTGTCTCATAATGGTTCACCTTGGATTATGAGCCTCGTAATATTCAAGGTCGTGTTCGGGTGGCGACAGTCCCACAGGAATAGGCAGGTTTGAAAAGGTTTGAAAATATAACACGCAACCGTCTCTCCAGCTAATTGCATCGTCAAGCTGAATATTCAGCAGCATCCGGACCGAATTAAATTCTTCGGCGTCAATTTTCCCTTTCAGGGAATCCCAGGACCTTTGTATCTCCTCCACCCCATCTACACCTTGATAATAATGCAAACAAAGTTCATCCCAGAGCGTCTTGTCCGATCTCATTTTGTAACTCCATGGTACGTGGTGAAACCAAAGAAGATACTCATCTGGGCAAGAGTCGAGAGAAGCGAACCTATTTGCGACCGGTGGAAAATACTGATCGACGGCGTCGCTTCCGGATCTTGTGCGATCAAAACCGATGCCGATGCTGTCGGCTCTGTGGTAATACGGCGAATTCCAGTCCGCATGCACCGAATTGTCGACCCACGGCCCATGATATATACTCCATCCTCCTAACATGTTGAGGCCGAGAGGATCTCTGTAGTTAACCACGTTCTCTCTCGAATCCATCATTATCTTTTCAATTGGATTTATGACTGCTGTGTCGTTTGAAAAAGTCATTCTGATCCATTCATCAGCTATCTGTTCTGAAGTAAGATCATAGTCCCACGCCAATCGACCAAACGCATACCAATTTGCCTGCCCGAAAATATTCCCGGTCCAGCTGGAATCGAGGCTGATATTTGACACACCAGCTATTGCGGTCAACTTGTAACCATCGAGTGTTCCATCTATAACCTTTGCAACCGCAGAGCCTTTCCCTTTGGCATAAGTATCCGAATTAAGAAACTCTCTCCACATCGGTGCCACGTAGACCAGACCTATGTCGTCGCCCAAAGCGCCCGAACCAATATCGAACTCCATCGCTAACGGCGTCTCGGGCATTGAGCCAAAGAGCGGACTAAATGGCTCGCGCGGTTGAAAATCAAGTGGGCCATTCTTTACCTGTACCAACACATTGCTCGCGAACTTCCCATCAAGCGGCTTGAATATGTCGTATGCTTCGCGGGCACGATCCTTTGGGTTGTAGGCATAGACAAATGCCCTCCAAATGACCACACCATGATATGGGTTTAGCGCCTCAGCGAGCACATTCGCACCATCTGCCTGAGTTCTATGGTAGTCCGCCGGGCCCGGCTCGCCTTCTGAATTGGCTTTCACAAGAAATCCTCCGAAATCAGAAATGAGCGAATAGATTTCTTTGACTTTATTTTTCCACCATTCTTTTACCTGTGGATCAAGAGGGTCTGAGGTTTTCAATCCTCCCAATTTCTCAGGAGAATCCGAATTTGCGCTCAAAAAGATCTTTATCCCGTACGGCCTGAATGCGTCGGCAAGTGCGGCAACCTTCACGAGATAATCATGCCTCACGATAAGTGGGTCCGCGTTAACGTTATTCAGCACTGTGCCATTTATGCCAATTGAAGCATTCGCACGCGCATAGTCTATGTAACGCTGCTTTATGTAAGTCGGTAGTGTGTGCCAATCCCAGATTGAAAAACCCGGATACACTCTAGTACCATCAAGGTTGTCCCAATGATTCAGCATTCTGAGTTTAATCTTAGGAGCTGAGACTATATTGATACCAGAAATATCTTGGTTAGATTGTAACAAGCTCAAGAAATGGAAAACACCGTACAGCACTCCGATATCTTCGGTGGCGGTAATGACAATTACTTTCTTGCCGTTGAGCTCCGCGTTTTGAATAACGAAACCTTCGTCACCTGCTTTTTCCATTTCATTTGTCAAATCAATTTCCCGGAGCACGTGAAAACTCCGGTATTTACCGACTAATACCACTCCATTTTCATCCACTTCCTTGACTTCCGGAATTGCCGAGCCGAGCAACCCTGCCAATCCCATCTGCATTTCCTTTCTTGCAGCTTGAATTGTGGCCGATTCACCTTCTATCATTGTTGCTCTTATCAACTCTCGATATTCGGTCAACTTTTCTCCATTTGAGACCAGTTTATAATTCAGCCAAAGCTCGTGACCGTCATCTGCATACACAGAATTAACCCCTGCAGTCGCACAGATGACAGTCACGATTGTGAAGATAATTTTTCTCGTAGATTTCCCTTTCTATGACACTTCCGCTTCAAGGTCGTCTCTTAACTCAGAATGAATTCACAATTTCTCTTGACCTGCTCGACAAATTCGTTCTTCAGAACGACACGAACGTCGTAACACTCGACGCCTGGATTGTCGCGTTGAATACGCCGCTTGAAACCGGGATATCACTCCCCTGGACGCAATTTTGAGTGCTGGAGGTGACGTACGGCGTGATCCCGCCCGCTGTTCCACCTTGTAGAGTAAACGGCAGAGTTACCGCGTTGGAACCAAGGTTTACCACAACGACGACTATCTTTGCGCCGTTCTTATAAGCCGTCACGAACACGTTCGACACGGGGCTTGCGGTGGCGCTGACACGGTAAAATCCGGGGCGGACAAACCTTGCGAATTGGGACATGACATAACCTTTATGGGTGACACTTCCAACCTGTCTTCCATCAGAACCATCATCTATTGGCCCATAATATCTTACGATGTACCACCACACATACGCGCTCATATTGTATTGCATACAATCATTAATTGTCTTCGCAGTCTGCATAGCGCCGGTCCAGCCGGTGTCGACACTATTGATAGATGAGCCGCCGCTATTTATCAAATACTCGGTCATCCATAATTGTTTCCCTTTTTGCAAGGCAAGCGGGTATTGAACGGCCGATGTTACGTTGCCATTGTTATCGACGTCACCATAAAGGTGCCCGCCTATGAAAGCGACATGCGAAGCTGCCACAGAATCGTTCAGCGTCGAATCCGATTCCGTATGAGTGAAATTATCCGCCTCTGGCATGAAAACCGGATAACCGACCGCCGGCGCATTGTTTTTCATAAAATTTAGAAATTGAGTTCCATTCCATAGACACGATTGATAAGACGCATTAAAATTAGGCTCGTTTTGAACCGAGATACCATTTACCGTTACGCCATAAGAAGCCATGGTATCGCCAAACGCCTTGAGGTAAGATGCAAATGCCGGGTAGGCACTGGTGCTTAAAGAACCGCTGACGAGGCTGCTGTTTGTCTTCATCCATGCTGGGGGTGTCCATGGTGTCGCAATAACTTTTGCGCCTAAGTTTTCTGCTGCCAGAGCTGAAGGAGCACTGAGGTACCAATTTGCCGAGTCGGGATCAATCGAAACGCGCATTATTGTCAGACCAATCTGTCCATTGCCATCGCCGAAAGCTGTCTGCACCTCCGCAGGAGTCATATCCGGACGGAAGATGAGAGTATTTGCACCGCCGAATCCGCTAATGACTTGCTGGGTGCTGTCAAGATAAACGATTGCTTGAGGAGTATTCACCGTGAAGCCGAATGATGTGTCACTTTGAACCACAACATTACTGATCCCCTTTGGGATAATGGTGGGCGACGTGCTGTCCGTATTCGATATATCAACCAAAAATGTCTCTGTGGCAGAAGGAAGACCGGGAACAACTTGAATTCCCTCCATTCCCATCTTCGTCCCCGAAGGTGTCATCCCCGGAAGGAAAACTGAATTCGTGTTTTCGCCTATTCCAAATACCATCTTCCTTACCTGAGCTTGACCGTTGGCTTCAAGGCGGTATAAATAAACGCCTGGCGTTACCACTTTCCCGAAGTCGTTTCTACCGTTCCACACTACGCCATGAGTTCCTGCCGACTGAAAACCGACGTCGAATGTTCTTATCTTTCTCCCAAGAACATCATATATCACCACCCTTACATCTGATTGCTTTTCCAGTTCGTAAGATATGGCAGTCGAGGATGAGAACGGGTTCGGATAATTTTGCTCGAGCTGAAATCTTTTAGGCAGCTGACTTTCCTGCTTCACTGCTGTGATCGAGCCGAGTGAAAAAGCACCTGTCGAATCGGTCACGGCATTGTATTGGACAGAGAAGTCATAAGAGTCTAAGAAAGTAACCGCCGCATATTTGACAGGAGTTCCAGATGTAGTAACGGTGCCTTTGACTTTGAATGATTGGGCGTAAGCACCTGATGAAATAGCAGAGAGTATTAAGAAAGTTGACAAGAAATAAGTATGAAAATGTTTCATGGTTTTATTTTCCTTTCACTCGTTGTTTGTATCGGATTAACTCATGCGGACTGCTCGATTGCGAAGGGCTAAGGCCCTCATGGCTCTCCAATGTTTTTGTAAACCGCCGCTTTAGCGTCATGACTAACTTCTCCCATAAGAATAGATTTTAAGTAATCGTATTGCGGTCAACTTGTAATTGAAATATTTGATAATGGCAAGTTTCCTGACTGATGCAAATTCCTCTCTATTTTACAAGAACTAGTTTTTTTGTGACAGATTCACCATCTGCAGACAAACGGTAGAAGTAAACGCCGCTTGCGAATTTACTTCCATCGAACGTTGCGATATAGCTTCCTGGCTGCCGCATCCCGGAAAATAATGTTTCGACTTCCTGACCGAGAATGTTATAGACTTTCAGCGTAACGTACCCTCCACGAGGAACCGAATAGGCAATTTCAGTTGCCGGGTTGAATGGGTTCGGATAGTTCTCCGACAGGCTAGAGTCGGTCGGACTGCCTACCAAGTTTCTTAGAGCGTCGACACTGTCTCCAGTCGTAAAACTCGACGGAGCAGAGTAATCACCCTTGTCACTCGCATTCAATGCACTCACGTGCCAATAGTATTTTGTGTAGGCATTCAGTCGAGGCAATTGCAAAAGGGTGTCTGAAACCGTGGAATCTAACACGATGTTAGAGAGATAGTTGTCCGTTGCTACCTGCAAACGATACGATGATGCTGCAACCGACGAATGCCACTTCATGATAGGCTTATGCACCGAGCCAGTCGTGTCGACAGGCCATATAAGCGTTGGTGGCAGCAAGTGTCTTGCCAATTGTAAATGCCCGGGCTGTTCTTGACACTCCTCCATTTACCATCATTCCTCGCAGTCAATTGATTGCAGCAGTCGGCAAAAGTGTTTGTATCGAAACGCAGGGTAACGATATTCCCTACGAACATACACGTGCCAATTGCTAGCCATGAAAAAGTTTTAGAGGGAATAAATACGATAAAAAGAGGCAACACCATGAATAACGCAAGACTTCGCTCACGAGGCCGCAAGAACTTGATCGGCATGGTATTGTCCTTCTAGTTCTCAAAGAGTAGGGCGACCAAAACTGGCCGCCCTATGAAGATCGGTCTTACTTTAATAACAGCATCTTTTTGAAAGAGCTGTTGTGATCGGTGTTTATCTCATAGAAATACACGCCGCTCGACAACCTGCTCGCGTCGAACGTGACATCATAGTATCCAGCGTTTTGTTCACCATCAACGAGTGTCGCTACCGCTCTTCCGAGCACATCATACACTTTCAAAGTAACATGGCTGATAGCTGGAAGCTGATATCTTATGATCGTCGCCGGATTGAACGGATTTGGATAGTTTTGTTCCAATTCAAAATTCGACGGCAACTTCGAAGCGGTCTGTTTGACACCAACTACTTTAGGAACTATTTGCAGATTATCAATATAGATAGCATTTCCTGAGTCTGCCGGATAACTCAAATGAATTGGTCCGCGGATGACTGCTTGATTATCGTTTACTGTAAATTGCATTGTAAAGTTTTGCCACTGAGTAGTTAGAGTAGCGGGGCGTATCGCTTTGTACTCGGTATAGGAATAATTTCCCACAGTGAAATTAACTTGAGCACCCGCCTTTGCAGCTTTT
>Ga0335078_10012080_pt1 | contig 12816 bp, 12 predicted proteins | sample Lox_Sample_32_FD_206711 | JGI IMG/M metagenome (GOLD analysis project Ga0335078, IMG submission 206711) | Soil microbial communities from Loxahatchee National Wildlife Refuge, Florida, United States - Lox_Sample_3.2 | ecosystem: Environmental > Terrestrial > Soil > Wetlands | place: USA... | reverse complement strand
AGACTCGCGTCCGGGTTGGGGCCGAGCCCGCGGCGGTGCTGCTGTCTGGTCGGGAGCGAGAGGTTCTGGCACTGGTCGCGAGGGGTTTGAGCGACCGCGAGATCGCCGAGCAGCTGGTCGTGAGTCAGCACACCGTGCACCGCCACGTCGCGAACATCCGGCACAAGCTGGGGCGCGGATCCCGTACCGCGGCGGTCGCTGAGGCCGCACGCCTGGGTCTGCTCTAAGACCGATCGCCCAAACCGGCCATCTTGCGCAGATGGCCCAGGCAAGCGATGCGCCGCAACCTTGGCGTGCCTATCGTCGCCGTCGTGCAGAAAGACATCACACAGGTCACAGCGTTGAGCGGCTCGCGGGCCTGGGCGCGCGCCTTCGCGCTCCTGTATGACCCCTTTCTGTGGGTGAGCGAGCGGGCCGGGTTGCGTGCCCACCGCAGGGAGCTGCTCAGCCGCGCACGCGGGTGCACGGTTGAGATCGGCAGCGGTACCGGCTTGAACCTCCCGTACTACGGCGATGATCTCGACGAGCTGGTGCTGATCGAACCGGACGCCGCGATGCGCCTGCACCTCGAGAAGCGGTTGAGCCGCAGCGGCCGGCGGGCGCGGGTGCTTGACGCGACCGCGGAGCGGTTGCCGTTCGCGGACGGATCCGTCGATACGGTCATCTCGACCTTCGTGTTGTGCACGGTCGACGCACCCGATCTCGCCCTGCGGGAGATCGCGCGGGTGTTGCGACCCGACGGTCAGTTGCTGTTCATCGAGCACGTCCGCTCTGAATCGCCGATGCTTGTCTACTGGCAGGACCGCCTCGCCGGACCGTGGCGTCGCTTCGCGCGAGGTTGTCGCTGCAACCGCGCGACCGCCGAGCTGATCGTGACGTGCGGGCTGGCACTCGAGCATGTGCGGGAAGGACGGTGGCGGGCGATGCCGCCGATCGTGCGACCGCTGATCGCCGGCCAGGCGTGTCCGGTGACGGCGAGGGGCCCGTCCATCAATGGCTAGCGTGCGCGTCGGGCTGTTCCCTCCCGTCGGTCAGCTCAACCGCGGTCCGGACGAGCTGCAGGCGACGCTCGCTCGTGTTGCCGAGGAAGGTGTCGATCACGTGTGTGTCGGGGATCATGTGAGCTTCTTCGTGGGGGCGGGGTCTGACGGGCTGATCACCGCGACCTCGATGCTCGCCGCTCAGCGAGAGCTGCCGGTGTACGTCGGGCTCTACCTGCTGCCGTTGCGCCACCCGGTTCCGGTCGCCCGGCAGCTCGCGTCGATCGCCCAGCTCGCTCCTGGCCGGCTCACTCTCGGCGTCGGGATCGGCGGTGAGGACCGCCACGAGATCGAGGTGTGCGGAGTGGACCCAAGGACGCGCGGGCGCCGGATGGAGGAGTGCCTTCAGATCCTGCGCGGCCTGGCCGACGGCACGCCGGTCACGTTCGACGGCGAGTTCTTCTCGCTCCAAGATGCGCTGATCGTTCCCGCGCCGGCCCCGCGCATACCGCTTATCGTCGGCGGACGCTCGGACGCGGCGGTCAGCCGCGCGGCGAGGCTCGGCGACGGCTGGCTCGGGATCTGGGTATCCCCACGCCGCTTCGCGGCGGTGCGGGACCAGATTGCTCAAGAAGCGACGGACACCGGCAGAGACGCGAGCGGGTTCGAGCATGCGCTGAATGTCTGGTGCGGCTTTGGCCCCACCCATGAGGCCGCACGCGAGCCGCTGGCCGCACAGATGCAGCTCTTCTACCAGATGGCATTCGAGCCGTTCGAGCGCTACTCGCCGTACGGCACACCCGAAGACGTCGCCGAGTTCCTGAGCCCCTACGTGGATGCCGGCTGCTCGGCGTTCAACGTGATCCCGTGCGCCGATGATGACGAGAGCGCGATCGCCGCGGTCGGCGAGCTTCGAACGCTACTCACAGCGTCGCGAGCCGGTGACCGCACGAGGATTGCTGAGACCGTTCGCGCGCCTTTGCGACAGCCAAGTCACCGGTGAGCACGAACGCAAGCATTCAGGAATCTCTGTACCCGGAGCTGACCTGCTTCGGGTGCGGCCACGCCAACCCGCACGGCTTCCACCTCCGCAGCTACGCGGACGGCGACGTCACTGTTGCCGAGTTCAACCCCCTCCCCGAGCACGACAACGGGTTTGGCTTCGTCAACGGCGGCATCATCGCAACGGTTCTCGACTGTCACGGCGCAGCTGCCGTCATGTGGGAGGCCGCCAAGCGGGGCTGGAAGACCTCGACAGGTGCGCCCGCGCCGTTCATCACCGCGGCCTTCGACGTCAAGTTCCACCGCCCCACGCCCCTCGGTCCCGCCGTCCGGCTCACGGCATCGCCCGAAAGCGTCGACCCGTCCCAGATCATCGTCAGATCCGAGTTGACAATCGAGCACAAAGTAAGGGCAACCATGACGGCGACCTGGGTTCGCTTCCGCCCTCGCTGAGATTTTCGCCGGGGTGGCCCCCGATGCGGAGAAGCTCATCGCCGGGCTCGGATTCGGCGGGTCGACCGATGATTTCGTCGAAGAAGCTCGGTCCTATCGCTGAACGGTGAGAGATACCGGGTGGACTCCCGCTGGCGTCCAAAGCGAAGAAAGGAGACTCGTCATGGCTCGGCCCGTGGTGCACTTCGAAGTGATCGGCAAGGACCCGCATCAGCTGCGTCGTTACTACCGCGATCTGTTCGGCTGGACCTGTGAGACGCCCTCGCCCGTCGCGAATGAGGTCTCCGACACTGACAGCTACGGTTTTATCGATCTCATCACCGGCGAGGACGGAACGGGCATCCGTGGGGGGGTTGGAGGAGGCGCGAGCTACGAGAGCCACGCGGTCTTCTACGTTGGCGTCGAGGATGTCGAAGCCGCGCTTCAGCGGGCTGAACGCCTGGGCGGGACTCGCGTGATGGGTCCGGCCACATCACCAAATGGACTTGTTGTCGGACACTTCAAGGACCCCGAGGGGACTCTGATCGGCGTCGCCGGAGTCCGGTGATCGCCGAGCAGCCCGAATGGATCGCGAGTGCCTGTGTGGCGTTGCGCTCGTACAGCACCGACCGTCGCGGATCGGCGGCTCGGTCGTCGCCACGCAGCCAAGATCAGGTCCGTGGTCTGGTCGGGCCGCGAAGAAGCAAGCGGGCGGTGTCGAGGCCGCCCGCTTGCTCGGCGTTGGTGGGCCGGCCGCTCCGGGTGGAACGTGCCGGTTAGCTCGCGTGCTGGTCGCGGACGCGATCGTTGCGGCGGTTGATGAGGGCGATCGCGCCGGCGACTCCGATCAGGGTCAGCGCAAGCATTCCGCCCGCGCCGATGCCAGCATCGCCCCAGTCAAACCCGTCGTCGGGGGCAGTGACCCGCGCGATGGTCGCCGGGGTGGTCCTGGCGCCGGCGGGGCCGAACACGCCGGGGTGCAGACCCGCCTCTTTCGCGCCTTGCTGTATCTCGGAGAGACTCGCGATCTGCGTCTTGGACAGCCCCACCCGCGGGTCGTGCGGAAGCCTCGCGCCGGAGTCATCGAGGTTTCCGGATGGTTGGCTTGCGGGGCCGTAGCCGGCACCCGAGCAGACTTCCGAGCACGGCCCGGTGTATGTGCTGGCGCCCGTCGAGCTCTGCTGGTCGGGGTTGGATCGGACGGGCGGGCTCGCGGGGCTGCGGTTCGCCGCGATCGCGGCTTCGGCGCGCGCGAGCGGCTGCGGGTCGGCCCGCGCGCTTGTCGAGACGCTCGCGGTGAGCGCGCTCATCGCGAGTAGGCCGATCGCGAACCGGGTCCTGAAGCGGCGCGGGTGGCGGGCGAGTTGTGGCGTGGGCATGCTGTGCTCCTTGGTGGTGGCCCGCGTCGTGACCGGCGGCCGAGATAGGTCGGAATAGAGGTTTGTGCTCGTCCGGTCGTCGGCGCGGGGTTAACGTTTGCCTGTGCTCCGATACAGAGCCGTGGAGGCTCCAGGTGATACGGCCGGGCGGTCGGCTCTCGCTGCCGGCTGACGCAGACATGTGGTCCGGGACGGATTCCTGACGCCGTCTGAGGTGACCGATGATTAGCGATCCTGTCCGTCGGTGCCGTCGTATCAACCGTCCGGCTAATCGACCGCGTTGCCAGGACGCGCACCCGCCGCAACGGCGGACGACCGCTTTCGCGACTCCGCGATCTCAGACGAGACGGCTGCTATGGCGACGTCTCGTCACGCCCGTCGCTGGCGGCTCGCTATTCCTTTGCCGCGAGAGGGGCGGCGGCGCGCTGAGCGGCGCGCTCCGCATCGGTCGCCTTAGCCATATCCAGGTCGATGGGATCGCCGCCTCCAACCCAGTGGGCAAGCTCGAGCGTATGCCCATCCGGATCGCTGAAGCTGACCACTCGCATCACCCCAAAGTCCGTCACCACCCCATCGCTGCTCCCACCCGCCACCAAGGCAGCGCGCAGCCTTTCGAATGTCTCGGCGTCGGCAACGTTCAGGGCGAAGTGATCGATGCGACCGCGCTGGAACATCGGCCGCTCAGCCGGGGGCGGGATCTTCGCAAACTCGAACACGTGCAACGTAGCGCCCGCGCCGACCGCGATCAGCGCATGTCGGCCCGGACCCTCGGGCTCAGGAATCGGGAGCTCAACCACTTTCCTGGCCCCGAACAGCTCCTCATAGAACCCCGTCAGCCGATCAAGGTCGCTCGTGAGAAAAGCGATGTGATTGATCCCCGAAATGTCCACCACGCCTCCAGGTCTCCTTGTTGCCGCGACACTATCGGTGGCCACCCGCCCGGGACAAATACGCGGCACGACGGCGGACCCCTTGAGCCCGCCCCCTGGCGAGCGTGCGAGCGGTGCGCCCTGGAGAAATGAGGGCTGCCCCCCATTGGCTTCGGTCCTCTCGCCTGGAAGGCTTGTCGCCTCAGCTCGGGGCCCATCTCCGGGGACTTGCGATACGCCAGACAGCCGCACGCGCACCACCGAACGCTCGTGCGCTCAACAGAAAAGGACCACATGACCACCACGCTGGACAACCATCTTCTCGATCAGCTCGGGGACAGCGTCACCGGTTCGGTGCTCGCGCCCGATCATCCCGGCTATGACGCGGCACGCGCCGTGCACAACGGCCTCGTCGACCGCAAACCGGCGTTGATCGTCCGTGCCCGGAGCGTCCAGGACGTCGTCGCAGCACTCGCGTTTGCCCGCAGCGGCGGGTTTGAGGTGTCGGTCAGGGGCGGCGGACACAACGTCGCCGGCCGCGCCGTGACCGACGGCGGCGTGATGATCGACCTCGCGGAGATGAAGAGCATCACGATCGATCCCGAGCGGGCCATCGCGAGCGCCCAGGGCGGCGTGACCTGGAACGAGCTCAACGAAGCCGCTGCCGGCCACGGCCTCGCGGTCACCGGAGGCGCCATCTCCACGACCGGCATCGCGGGCTACACCCTCGGCGGAGGCCTGGGCTGGCTGATGGGCAAGTACGGCCTCGCCTGCGACAACTTGGAGGCCGTCGAGCTGGTCACGGCTGCCGGCGACGTACTCCAGGTCGATGCCGAGTCGCACCCGGACCTGTTGTGGGCGCTGCGTGGCGGCGGCGGCAACTTCGGCGTGGCCACCTCATTCACGTACCGTCTGCACCCGTTGAGCACCGTCACCGGCGGTCTGATCGCGCACCCGGTCGATGCCGCCCCGGATCTGCTGCGCTTCTACCGCGACGCGGTGGCCGATGCATCCGACGACCTGACCGTTTTCGCCGCGCTGGTTCATGCGCCGGACGGCTCGGGCGTCAAGCTCGCGGCCCTCGTCGTCTGTCACGCCGGTGAGCCGGATACCGCCGCGCGGGAGCTCGCGCCGTTCCTGTCGTTTGGATCGCCCCTGATGGCCGAGGTGGGGCCCATGCCCTACCCGCAGATGAACACTCTGCTTGACGCCGGCTATCCCATGGGCTGCCTCAACTACTGGCTGTCGAGCTTCACCCGAGGGCTGCCGGACGCACTCATCGACGCCGCCGTCGACCGGTTCACCAGCGTGCCGTCAACCATGTCCGCCATGCTGTTCGAGCACTTCCACGGTGCGGTCACGCGTATCGCCCCCACCGACACCGCCGTCCCGCACCGCGAGCCCGGCTGGAACCTCCTGATCCCGTCGGTCTGGACAGACCCGGCGGCCACGGAGGCCAACATCCGCTGGACGCGTGAGACGTACGCCGCGCTGACACCCCATCTCGCCGCGCGTCGGTGGCTCAACTACCTCGGTGACGACCAAGCCGACGACGCTGTTCGAGCCGCGTACGGCCCGAACTACGACCGGCTAAGGGAGATCAAGCGCCGCTACGACCCCGCCAACGTCTTCCACCTCAACCACAACATCGCACCCTAGGCCGATCCACAATCAACCGGCCGCTTCCATCCGGCAAGACGCAGAGCTGGTCGGGTGCAGCCCTTGTCGGTGCTGCGCCTCCGCTCAGGCGACCATCGCGGTGGCGTAATCCGCCCACTCGGCCGCGTGCCAGTAGTCGTTCGCGACGTTGACCAGCCGGACGCCGCATTGCGCGCACGCGGCGAAGTCGGCGCGCTCGTAGGCCAGGACCGCGGCGAGCAGCCGGCCCTCAGGCCCGCGGTGATCGGTGATCGCGGTGGAAAGCCGATCGTCGAGGCAGAGGTCTGCGATCAGGTCGCGCATGGGGCGGCCGAGCAGGGCGTCGAGAACCGAGAAGAGCCCCGCGCTGAACGCCCGCTCCGGGATGGCCTCGGGGTACTGACGCGCGAGCAGCTCGCACAGGCGGGCCCGGTGCACTGCGGTATTCAGCAGGTGCTGGGGCCGGTCGGTCATCTTCGACAGTGCGAACAGCATGATCCACCGGCTCACCGCGGCCGAACCGAGCCGCATCAGCGCTTGGCGGATGGAACCCACCGGGGTTCGGCCGGCGTAGAACGCGGAGTTCGCGAGCCGCACGAATCGATAGCTCAGCCCGGGGTCCTCGCAGATGTGGCGTTCGAGGTCCTCGAGGCTCGTCCCCGCTGCGCCGTGAGTAAGCGACACGAGCGCGCCGAGCCGATGCGTAGGCGCCCCGACCTCGTGGATCAACCGTGGCGCGGCAAAGTATTGCCCCTGATAGGCGTCGAACTCGAGCGCGCGCGTCGCCTCGTATTGCTCCGGCGTCTCGACCCCCTCGGCGATCAGGCGCAGACCATGCCTCCGAAGCCGCGCCAGGAGATCGTTCACCTCGTCGCCGCCACCGGCGACCAATCGGGAGTCGAGTTTCGCGGCGTTGGCGAGTTGCCATAGGGATTCGCCGGCACCCGCCGGAATGACGCCGACGATCGCGATCTGAAAGCCGGCCTTGATGACATCGTGCAAGGCCCGCAGCAGGTCCTCGTCCGCGTGGGGCGTTGCGGCCAGCTCGAGCACCACTCGGTCCGGGGGAAGTGGGATCTGACCGACGTAGTGCAGGAATTGTGGCGTGACCTCGATGTATGCCGGGCGATCGCCAACCAGTTTCTCGAGTCCGATCTCGGCCACAGCGCCGACGATCACGCTCGCGATCGAGGTCTCCGGAGCGTCGAGCTGCCCTGACGGCGTGAGCTGCGGGTAGCGCAGCGCGTAGCCTACGACCGACTCACGACGGTCCAATATCGGCTGCCGCGCGAGCACGACCGCGTTGATCGTGTGTCCAGGATGCCTCTCGTTGCCGGCCGGCTCGTGTCGCATTAGGAATGCGGGATCGACCGGCGTACGGCCGTCCTTGAGCGTCGGCGTCATTCGCGCGCGTATTTCCGATCGCGGGGTCACGAAGCTCGCGAGCACGGATGACGGATCAATCACCAGGCGACGGCAATCGGCGCGACCGCAACGCCACGACGAACGCGATAGTCAGCCGTGCGTCTTCAGTATGCGTAGGATGGAAGTCCAGTGGCCAGCGAGCCTGACTTCCCACCAATGGACGACGCTGAGCGGGCGCGGCGTCGCGCGTTTGTGGCCGAGCACCGCGCCGCCGTCTTCGGCTATCCGCGGCGCGACGACGGGCCGTCGATGTCGGTCGTCTACTACGTCATGGATGGAGACGATCGCATCCTGGTGTCGACGATGCGCGACCGCGGCAAGGCGAAGGCGGTGGCCCGCAACCCCAGGGTGTCGCTGTGCGTGCTCGACGAGCAGTGGCCGCTGAGCTACCTGCTGGTGTACGCCACCGTAGAAGTCGACCCCAGCCTGGATAGCGCGACGGATCTGATGATGCGGATCTCCGAGGTGATGGCCGGTCACCCGATGCCCCCCGAGGCGCGTGCCGACGCTGAGCAGATGTGCCGGCGAGAGCACCGGGTGGCGCTGACGCTCTCGCCCTACGCCACCTTCCGAACGCCCCCGCGGCACGTCAGGGAGGCGACCGACCTCAAGGGGCTCACCCACTGGACCAGCACGAGCCTGCGCTGGTGAGGCGGTCCTGTCACCGCTGGGGGGGTCGTTTGTTCCTCCGAGCACCGGATCTCGCCCTCGTCGGACACTTCTCGTGCTGAAGGCATGCCGCATCGCGGGTCCAGTGGCCCCAAGTCAAACCGACCGTGATTCCCGGCGCACCGCACACCCAGCCAGGAGGCCATCGACGCGCCGATGGGCGTTACGCTGAGAGCGGGATGACGGCAGCAAGCCCAGACGACGTCCGCCACCCGATCGTTGCGGCTGTATACGACCGGTGGATGTGGCCGCAGGAAGCGCTTGGGTTCAGACGCCAGCGTCAGCGGATGTTGCGCGAAGCGGTTGGTCGGGTGCTCGAGATCGCGGCTGGGACGGGACTCAACTTTCCGCTCTACGTGCGGGCGGATGAGGTTGTCGCCACCGAACCCGACCCCTACATGCTCAAGCGAGCCCGCCGGCGGGTCACTGCTGCGCCGTGCCCGGTGACGCTTGTCCAGGCGGACGCTGAAGCGCTGCCGTTCGAGAACGGCTATTTCGACAGTGTGGTCATCACGCTCGGACTGTGCACCATTCCGAGCGCGGAAGCCGCGGTGCGCGAGGCACGTCGCGTACTGAAGCCCGACGGGCAACTACTCTTCCTAGAACACGTCCGATCGCTCGACCGGCGGGTCGCGCACCTCCAAGATCTCGCCGACCCCGCGTGGAGCCGCTTGGCCGGCGGATGCCACCCCAACCGTCAGTCAGAGAAACGATCGAACGCCACTTCGTCGTCGATCGGCTACGGCGAAAGGGCATCATCGTCCAGGGCATAGCACGGCCTCGCTCTGATTGCCGCTGATCGCATCGCCCTAGATAGCCGAAGCAGCAATCGACGGCGCTCAACCGTTGTTTACACGGTGCCCCAGTGTTATCGTTTTCTCTTCAAGCTCACGAATGGGGCTAGCTCGAGGGTTCTGCCGGGGCCTTTAGCCTCTTCGGGTAGGCGCGGGGCGGTGTGGGTGGCATGCCGGGGTTCACGCAGCATCACGTTTTTGGATCGGTCGCTTGACCGGGGTGAAGCCCGCAGTCGAAACCACTGTCCCGTTTCCGGTCCTCGGGGCGCCAACAGTTGTCCATGTGAGCAAGTTGAGTTCGGAGGCGATCTCGCGGTGCGACCTTGGTGAAGTCGAGTATGTGGTGATCGAGCCGGCACCAGATGGCATGCGGTTACGCCCGGCCGGCATCGAGGATCAGGTCCAATACGAACAGGAGGCCGGCCTCGGCCATGTGACTTACTCGCTCGGCGAGTTCCTCGACGAGTTCACGAACGCACCGAGTCATCCGGCCCCGACGTTCGAACGGCTGGCTCAGTTCAAGCGGGATTACGCGAAGCTCACGCAGTCCGAGCGCCAGCTGTTCCGCGCTGCCGTCAAGAAGTTCGTCACGCCGCTCGGTACTACACCCCCGAGCGAGCTCGGGGCACCCCAACTGCGAGAGCTCGGCGATCACCCCGGCTTCTTCGAGATGCGATTCGGTGACGACGCGCGCGCGATTTACACGTTCGGGCAAGCGGTCCGACGGGGCCAACCTCACGTGATCTGGTGTCGCATCGGCAGCGGTGACACGCTCGACAAGCCCCCGGTCTTCTGTAACCCCGGCGACTGAACAGCGCTGGCACGAAACGCCGACGCGGCACTGCATTCCATGCCGACGGCTGCCGCGCGCCGTGGCGTACTGCAACTGCAGTACTCGGGTGCTACGCCTTCCTCTTGCCGCCCACCGCCGCCCGGGAACACTGCGCCTATGCTCAACCCGAACCGCGAACCCGGGAACCTCGGGTTGTAGGATGCCGGCGCTGCCGAAGATCGAAAGGGGGCTGTGGTGCGTCGTGTGGGGTTGGGGCTACTGGTTGGCCTCTTTGTGATTTCGGCGTTGCCGACGGGTGCGGGTGCGGTCCTCGTGCAGGCAAGCACCGGCCAGCGATACGGCGTTTTCCTACGCCCTGGGGTGGGCGTGTCCGCGCTGAGTGCTGCTCACGTTCCGACGACCGCTCGCCCCGCCACGTCGAACGGCAACGTCGACTACAACGGCGGTCCGGTCCTCCATTCGAGCGCGCCATACCTGATCTTCTGGGACCCGACCGAGGAAATCCCGGCGCAGTCACTGACGGTGCTCAAGCAGTACCTGACTGACACCGCTGCCGACAGTGGCAAGGCGACAGACGTGTTCTCGGTGCTCCGCCAGTACACCGATTCAAGTGGCTTTGCGGACTACAAGCAGACGTTCTCCGCAGGCCACGCGATCGTCGATACCCAGGCTTACCCTTCGATCGCTTCCGGGTGCACGACCGGTACCGGCTACCCGAACTGCGTCACGGATGCCCAGATCCAGACCGAGGTGACGCGGGTGATCAGCGCGCTTTCGCTTCCGACCGGCATCGGGCCGAATGCCCCGATCTACTTCGTCATCACGCCGAAGGACACCAACATCTGCGCGCCCGCGGCTGGCGGCTGCGCGGACACAACCTTCTGCGCGTACCACTCGTCCTTCATCGACCCGACCAATTCGCACGAGGTCCTGTACGCGTCCGTGCCGTTCATCGTCTGGACGCTCAACTCGTCCAAGGGCTGTCAGACCGACGGCACGACCGCTTATCAGTCGCCCAACGACGACCCAGCTGACAACATCGCCGACGACCTCAGCCACGAGCTGGATGAGACGATCACCGACCCGCTGGGCAACGCTTGGTGGAACAACACCGGCGGTAACGAGGTCGCGGACAACTGCGAAGCCTACGGTTCCGGCGGCCCTCTCACCGGCGAGAGCCTCAACGCCTACGAGCCCACCCTCGGGGGTAGCGAATCGGCGGGCGCGCTGTACGACCAGTCGATCAACGGCGATCACTACTACACCCAGACCGTCTGGGGCAACGGCGACGTCGGCTGCAAGGCGCAGACATCAGCCGACACGCTGACGCCGCGGTTCACCGAATCGGCCAGTAACACCTTGGTCAGGTTCGACCCCACAACCAGCACCCACAACACGGGGTCGATCTCGAGCGTCAGCTGGAACTTCGGCGACGGGTCGACCGCTTTCAGCGCCGGCTCGCCGGCGCTCATCAGCCACACCTACGCCTCGCCCGGCACCTACACCGTGACGCTGACGCTCGTGGACTCGCTCGGCAACCTCGCGACGGTGAGCCATTCCATCACCGCCGCTGGGTCGCCGACGGCGTCGTTTACCGGACCGACATCCGGACTCGCAGGCACAGCGGCCACGTTCGACGGCAGCGCGTCGCGTGACCCTGCCGGCTTGATCCTCGGCTACTCGTGGTCGTTCGGTGACGGCACCACGAGCGCGAGCGGACCAACGACCTCGCATATCTACACGGCTCCGGGCACGTACACCGTCAGGCTGACGGTCACGGATTCAAGCGGCCTGCAGTCAACGACCTCGCACCAGATCACGGTCGACGAGCTACCGACGGCGTCGTTCACCGGACCGACGTCAGGACTCGCGGGTACGGCGGTCCGGTTCGACGGCAGCGGCTCGACCGATCCGGACGGCTCGATCGCGGGCTACTCGTGGTCGTTCGGCGACGGGACCACGAGCGCCGCTGGACCAATCACCTCGCATCCCTACTCGGCGCCCGGCACCTACACCGTGACGCTCACGGTCACCGACTCAAGCGGGCTGCAGTCAACGATCTCGCATAAGATCGCGATTAGCGCGGTGGGGCTCGGCAAGGTCAAGGTCAAGGCCAGCGGCAATACGGTTAGCGTGACGGTCACCTGCAAAGGCGCCGTGGCCTGCTCGTTCATTCTGCAGCTGAGCGTCACCGAGACGGGTAGCCACGGGAAAGTGGTCGCGGTCACCGCCAGGAACACGCAGAAGACGGTCATAGTCGGCAAGGCCAGCGTCGGCCTCGCAGGAGGGCAGACGAGGACCATTCAGATTGGGCTCAGCAGACCCGGAGAGCAACTCTTGGCCGAGTTCCACAAACTCAAGGTCACGCTTGCGGCAGTGGCCGGAGGCCAGACGGTCTCCCGCACCACGGTCACCGTAAAGAAGAACGCGCCGAAGACGAAGAAGTGATCTGCCCCTTACCGGCTTAGGCTGCGCGTCCCGCGGGAGACCTCTCCAAGGGAACGGGACCCCCCCGGGAAGTCGAAATTCGACCAGCCGGGGTCACGGGAGGTTTACACGCCCGTGACCGCGCTCCCTAGGATCGAGGCCGAACTTCTGAGCGTCGAGTAGGGGAGACAACGTGCGGACACGATCGACTTCGGAGACTGCCCGTGCAATCGCGCGCAGAGCAGCGGCGCGGATGGCGCTGGCTTGCGTCATAACTGGGGTCGCTTGGTGGTGCGGCGACCGCGCAGGCCCGGTCGCACCGGCACTTGTCTCCGCGTGCGGACGACGGCGACTCGACCGGATTCGTTCAAAAGATCCAGTGGAGCTCGACCTCCCCGGCGCCGGGGG
>Ga0335078_10012079_pt1 | contig 12816 bp, 13 predicted proteins | sample Lox_Sample_32_FD_206711 | JGI IMG/M metagenome (GOLD analysis project Ga0335078, IMG submission 206711) | Soil microbial communities from Loxahatchee National Wildlife Refuge, Florida, United States - Lox_Sample_3.2 | ecosystem: Environmental > Terrestrial > Soil > Wetlands | place: USA... | reverse complement strand
GGGCTAAGACGGCTCTATGTGGCGCTCACCCGGGCAGTTTCTCGACTTACCGTGTTTCACGCTGAACCGCTGCCCGCCGAGCTCTCGTTACATACCATAGGGGAAGAACCCTTTCCGTCCCGGGGGGCGAGCGCGTCAGGCCTTCTTGGTGAAGGCGGGATGAAAGGGGTTCTCCGGGCCCTTGTCCACGGGCCTTGTGCTGGCGTTTTCGCTATGCCCGGTGCACGGGTACCACGGCAGGGCCATCCTGAGACGGTTCGGGCGTGCCTGGTCCCGGCAAACCTACGATCAGTGACGACGGTGATGTTCTGTGGAAGCCAACGGAAACCACGCAGCGGCAACTGTCTACCTCGACAAGCTGGCAGAAGAGCTGACCAACCGGGGCCTTGAGGCCTGGCTGATGGCTCCGCCTGGGCGGGTACCCAGCGTTTACATCACGAACCCGGGCGCCCGCGCTCTTGAGGAGAACGTCTACGCGGATTGCGGCAAGGACGGCATGTGGTGGTTCTGGTGGTCGTGGGCGGAGCGCATCTCGATGGTCGACGACGTGGACACCGCCGCGACGGTCATCACCCGGGTCCTCTCCCTGCCGCGCTCGGCGTTATCCCAGGTTGCCCTCGGTACCCGCTGGTCATTTCCCGCCTAAGGCCCGCCTGAAGCCATTTGCGTTCCGGACATAACCGGCAAATCGCGACATATGGAACTTGTGTTACGACGGCTGGAGGGCCGGTCCGCGGCACCCGTGAAGATGGTGGACGTTTGGGCACACTCCGATGTACCTAAACGTCCACTATCCCTGCCGCGGTGCGCCTGGGTGATGGGCTCAGCCGGGCATTCCGGGGAAGGCAACGGTGGCGCCGCTCCACGTGACCGCGCGGTTCGCCGAGACCTGCATCGCCTTGGCGCCGAACGCGCGAAGCGCCGGGTCGTCCACCGCGACCACGCCGAGGTACGCGCCCGTCACGCCTTCCTCGAGGGCCGCGGCGAGCCGCCTCGCCGATGCCGCGCCGCTGACCGCGAAGGGCAGCCGGTAGGCCGGGCTCGCCGCCACCGGGGTCGCGCCGAGCTTGGTCAGCATCGCCTCCAGGGTGTCCCTTGCGAGCTGGTGCGCCAGCCAGTCGGCGCGCGCCTGCACCTGCGCGGCGCCGGCAAGCAGCGCGCCGGCGACGCCGTAGCCGTAGACCGCGGCGTGCTCGGCGGCGAGCGCGCCCTGCAGTGCGGGGACCACGGCCGCCGCGGCGGGCGTCGCACTCACCACCCATCCATCCCATCCACCCCATACGCCCCGGCCATCCCGGCCACCCCGGTCACTGTGTGCCGATCTGTGCGCCGAGCACGCTGACATGCGTTGACTCGCAGGCGGCGATCGATGCGTACAGCTGGGCGAGTGACGCGGGCGCGGCGGCCAGGTGGTCCATCTGGGCGGTGACCGCGGCCCGCTCGGCGGCGCGGAGCTGGGCGAGCGCGGCGGACTTGGTGCCGGTGATGGGGGGCCTGGCGGTAACCGTCTCATGCACCTGCTTGCCCGGCGGCTCGACGACCCTGGCGCGCAGTTGCGCCAGGTGCGCCTCGTGCTCGGCGCGCAACGGCGCGAGCGTGGCGGCGAGGCCGGAATACTCGGACATCACCTCGGCGTATATCACGATCAGGTTCTGCTCGGCGGTGACGGCGTGCAGTAGCACCTGGGTCTGCTGTGACACGGCGGGCGGTGCGCTCAGCACGGCTGGGCCCTTGCAACCGCTTAGCGCGAGAAACAAGGGCAAGGTCGTTGGCGACGCGGCGAGCAACTGGCGCCTTGACAGCATAGTCTCTAAGCATGCCATGGGCGGTGTGTTAACGTCCTTGGCCTATAGGCTGGACCTGGGAAAATATTAACCTTGGTGATAGCGCCAGAAGGGGACGCAGACGAGGAGGTCGAAATGCCCGGTGGCCTTCGCTCCGCCGCTGGCCCGGCGGACGACAGAAAGCTGGCTGGCCTGATCGAGCCTGTGGTCAGCGCCGCCGGGATGGACCTGGAGTCGGTGCGGATAACCGTCGCCGGACGGCGGCGGCTGCTGCGTGTGGTGGTGGACAGCGACCACGGGGTGAGCCTGGACGACGCGGCCGACGTGAGCCGCGATGTCTCCGCCCTGCTCGACGCGAGCAACGTGCTTGGCGACGTCCCCTACACGCTGGAGGTTTCATCGCCAGGAGTGGACCGGCCGCTGACCGAGCCGCGGCACTGGCGGCGTGCCAGGGGCAGGCTGGTCCGGGTGAAGGTGGCCGGGGAAGGGCCCGTGGAGGGGCGCGTGCTCGCGGCGGACGCCGACGGCGTCACGCTCGGCCTGGCGGACGGCGAGCGCAGGTTTCCCCACGCCGACATGGGCGCGGGCAGCGTCCAGGTGGAGTTCGGCCGTATTCCTGGCGCCGAGCTCGACGACTTCAGTACAGACATCTCCCGGGGGGATGACGACCCCCCGTACCCCCCGAACATGGATCTTGACACGGTGCTTACCGACAACACCGGGGACCTTGGAGCTGGCGGCGATGGACATTGACCTGAGCGTGCTGCGCAGTCTCGAGAGCGAGAAAGACATCTCGTCGGAGACGGCGCTCAAGGCGATCGAGGACGCGCTGCTGATGGCGTACCACAAGACGGAAGGCGCCAACCCGGCAGCACGCGTTGAGGTGGACAGGAAGACCGGCCACGTGACGGTCTGGGCCAAGGAAGCCGGCCCGGACGGCACGCCAGGCCGGGAGTATGACGACACCCCGGCCGGATTCGGCCGGATCGCCGCCACCACCGCCAGGCAGGTGATCCTGCAGCGGCTGCGCGACGTCGAGGACGAGATGACGTTCGGCGAGTACGCCGGGCACGAGGGCGACATCGTGGCGGGCGTCATCCAGCAGGGCAAGGATCCCCGCACGGTGCTCGTCGACCTCGGCAAGATCGAGGCGGTCCTGCCGCTCGCCGAGCAGGTGCCCGGCGAGCGGTACGTGCACGGCGAGCGGATCCGCTGCTACGTGTGGCGGGTGCGCAAGGGGCACCGCGGCCCGTCGGTGACGCTGTCCCGTACCCACCCGGACCTGGTGCGCAAGCTGTTCGCGCTCGAGGTGCCCGAGATCGCGAGCGGGGCGGTGGAGATCGTCAAGATTGCCCGCGAGGCGGGACACCGCACCAAGATCGCGGTGCAGTCGCACCAGCAGGGCGTGAACGCCAAGGGCGCCTGCATCGGCCCGGTCGGCGCCCGCGTGCGTAACGTGATGGCCGAGCTGCACGGCGAGAAGATCGACATCGTCGACTACTCCGACGACCCGGCGGAGTTCGTCGCGAACGCCCTGTCGCCCGCCCGGGTGACCCGCGTCGACGTGGTTGACAGGGACGCGATGGAGGCGCGGGTCACCGTGCCCGACTACCAGCTGTCGCTTGCCATCGGCAAGGAGGGGCAGAACGCCAGGCTCGCCGCGAGGCTCACCGGCTGGCGGATCGACATCCGTCCCGACGGCGCGGTGAGCGCCACGCCCCCCGCGCCGCGGACGCCGGCCGCGCCGGAGGGCGCCGCCGCCGACGCGTGAATCGCCCCGGGGACACTCCGCTGCCCGGGGTACCCCCCGTACCCCCGGGTCCGTACCCCCGCCGTGCGGGCCGGCCGGCCTGATCGCAAGGGGCCACGATCTTATCGGGCCGCCCGCGCCGCACGGGTCACCGTAGCCGTACCTCGCTTGCTGCTCTGACCACCGCGACGGGGTAGACTACTGTAACCATGACCGCGCGAGCCGAGCAGCCCGAGCCGGGGAAGAAACCCATGCGCTCATGCGTTGGCTGCAAGGTGCGCGCGGCGAAGTCCAGTCTGCTTCGCCTTGTGGTGGCCGGGGACGGCATCGTGCCCGACCCGCAAGCGCGGCGGCCGGGCCGGGGGGCATACCTGCACCTCAGCCTGGAGTGCTTCGAACTGGCACGGCGGCGTCGGGCGTTCCCGCGCGCATTGCGCGCACCGGGTTCGCTCAGTACCGCCACGCTGGCTTCGTACCTAAGCACGCAGGACACGACGGAGAACCTGTACGGAAAGCAGGTCGAGAAGCTATGAGCGCTCGATGAGCACAAGGCGATGAACGGCACGAACTGACGCCGGCCCGGAGCACCCTATGCGCCGGATCGGCTGATGATCCGGTTTTGAAGGCCCAACGGGATGGGCCGGGCAGAGGAGCATAGTGGCGAAGGTCCGGGTTTACGAACTCGCGAAGGAGTTCGGGGTAGAGAGCAAGGCCGTCATGGCCAAGCTCGAAGAAATGGGTGAGTTCGTGCGTTCCGCGTCCTCGACGATCGAGGCGCCCGTGGTCCGCAGGCTCAAGGAAGCCTTCAACGGCGGCCCCGCTAAGTCAAGCGGCGCCGCGTCCGGTGGCCGTGGCCAGGGCGGCGACCGGTCGCGCGGTGACCGCCCTGCGCGGCTGCCCGACGGCGGCAGCCAGCAGGTCCCCGGCGGCCAGGCCGGCCTCACCGCCGCGCCGAGCGCGCCCGCCGCGCAGGCGCCAGGCCAGGCAGGCCAGGCAGGCCAGGCAGGCCGCCCGGTGCCGCGCCCGGTGCCGCGCGCCGTGCCGCAGGTTCCCGGTACCAGCGCGCCAGCGCCGAGCGCCCCGGCCGCGCCGGCCGCGCCCGCTGCCGCTGCCGCGGCGGCCGAGGCACCCGTGCGTCCCGCGCAGGCGTCGCGCCCCGTCGCGCCCGTCGCGCCCGCGCCCGGCGGCCAGGGCGGTTCCGCCCCGCCGCCAGGCCCGCGCCCGGCGGCGCCGCGTCCCGCGGCCCCGCGCCCTGGCGGCACGCCGCAGCAGGGCACCGGCGGCCAGCAGGGCGGCTCCTACGGAGCGCCGCGTCCCGGTGGCGCGCCGCGCCCGGCGGGCCCGCGTCCGGCCGCGCCCGGGCAGCGCCCGCCGGCCCGCGGCCCGCGCCCTGGCAACAACCCGTTCAGCTCGACGGCGACCGGCATGGGCTCAGCCGCCGCCCGTCCCGACCGTGCTGACCGGCCCAGTTACGGCGACCGCCCAGAGCGCGGCGACCGCCCAGAGCGCGGCGACCGCCAGGACCGCGGCGACCGCCAGGACCGCGGCGACCGTCCCGCTTACGGCGATCGTCCCGATCGCGGCGACCGCGGCGACCGCGGCCCGCGTCCGGCGGGCGTCGGCGGCTTCGGCGGCGACCGCGGCCCCCGTCCCGGTGGCGACCGTGGCCCCCGTCCCGGCGGCGGTTACGGTGACCGTGGCCCGCGTCCCGGTGGCTACGGCGACCGGTCCGGTGCAGGCACCGCCGACGGCGGTGCGCGTCCCGGCGGTCCCCGTCCCGGCGGCCCGCGTCCCGGCGGCCCGCGTCCGAGCCCGATGAACATGCCGTCCCGCCCGATGACCGGCGGCGGCGCCGGCGGGCCTGGCGGCCCGCGTCCCGGCGGTGCCGGCGGCCCAGGCGGCGGCCGTGGCCCGCGTCCCGGCGGTGGTGGCGGCGGCTTCGGCGGTGCGCGTCCCGGCGGTGGCGGCGGTCGCCCGGCGGGCGTCGGCGGCGGTGCGCGTCCCGGCGGTGGCGGTGGCGGTGGCGGTGGCGGTTTCGGCGGCCCGCGTCCCGGCGGCGCTCCCGGCGGCGGTCCTGGCGGCGGCGGTGCCGGCGGCGGTGCCGCCCGTCCTGGCGGCGGTGGCGGCCGTGGCCGTCCCGGCGGTGGTACGGCCGGCGCGTTCGGCCGTCCTGGCGGCAAGCCGAGCCGTGGCCGCAAGTCGAAGAAGCAGCGCAGGCAAGAGTTCGACAACATGCAGGCCCCGACGATCGGCGGCGTGCAGGTACCGCGCGGCCAGGGCCAGGTCATCCGCCTGTCCCGCGGCGCCAGCCTGAGCGACTTCGCGGACAAGGTCGGCGCGAACCCGGCGAGCCTGGTGCAGGTGCTGTTCCACCTCGGCGAGATGGTGACCGCGACCCAGTCGGTGAATGACGAGACGCTCCAGCTGCTCGGTGCCGAGCTGAACTACAACGTCCAGGTCGTCTCCCCCGAGGAGGAGGACAGGGAGCTGCTCGAGTCGTTCGACATCGACTTCGGCGAGGACGAGGGCGGCGAGGAGGACCTGGTACCGCGGCCGCCGGTGGTCACCGTCATGGGCCACGTCGACCACGGCAAGACCAAGCTCCTCGACGCGATCAGGCACACCAACGTGGTGGCACGCGAGGCTGGCGGCATTACACAGCACATCGGCGCCTACCAGGTGACGACCGAGGTCGACGGCGAAGAGCGCAAGATCACGTTCATCGACACCCCGGGCCACGAGGCGTTCACCGCCATGCGGGCCCGCGGCGCGGAGACCACCGACCTCGCGGTCCTGGTCGTCGCGGCGGACGACGGCGTGAAGCCGCAGACCACCGAGGCGCTCAACCACGCGCAGGCGGCCGGCGTGCCGATCGTGGTGGCGGTCAACAAGATCGACAAGGAGGGCGCCGACCCGTCACGGGTGCGGGCGCAGCTCACCGAGTACGGTCTTGTCGCCGAGGAGTTCGGCGGCGACACCCAGTTCGTTGACGTGTCCGCGACGAAGCGGATGGGCCTCGACAAGCTGCTCGAGGCGATCGTGCTGACCGCGGACGCCGCGCTCGACCTGCGGGCCAACCCCCACCAGGACGCGCAGGGCGTCGCGATCGAGGCGCAGCTCGACAAGGGCCGCGGCCCGGTGGCGACCGTGCTCGTGCAGCGCGGCACGCTGCACGTCGGTGACTCGATCGTGGCGGGCGAGGCCTACGGCCGCGTCCGTGCCATGCTCGACGAGGACGGCAACCAGCTTGCCGAGGCACCACCGTCGCGTCCCGTGCAGGTCCTCGGCCTCACCGCGGTGCCGAAGGCGGGCGACAACTTCCTCGTCGTCTCCGACGACCGGATGGCCAGGCAGATCGCCGAGCGCCGCGAGGCGCGCGAGCGGACCGCCCAGTTCGCGCAGCGTCGCCGCCGGGTGACGCTGGAGGACCTGGAGTCGGTGCTCAAGGCCGGCGAGCGCGAGGAACTGCTGCTGATCATCAAGGGCGACGTGTCCGGCTCGGTGGAGGCACTGGAGGACGCGCTGCTCAAGCTCGACGTGGGCGAGGAGGTGTCCCTCCGGGTCATCGGCCGCGGCGTCGGCGCCATCACGCAGGACGACGTGAACCTGGCCATCGCCTCGGACGCGGTGATCATCGGCTTCAACGTCCGGCCGGCCGAGCGGGCGGGCGAGCTCGCGCGGCGCGAGGGCGTGGACATCCGCTACTACTCGATCATCTACCAGGCGATCGAAGAGGTCGAGGCCGCGCTCAAGGGCATGCTCAAGCCCGAGTTCGAGGAGGTACAGCTCGGCACGGCGGAGGTCCGCGAGGTCTTCCGTGTGCCGCGCGTCGGCAACGTCGCGGGCTGCCTCGTCCGCTCCGGCACGATCACCCGCAACAGCAAGGCGCGGGTCATCAGGGACGGCGTGGTGATCTCCGACAACCTCACGGTGGAGAGCCTGCGCCGGTTCAAGGACGACGCGACCGAGGTCCGCGAGGGCTACGAGTGCGGTATCGGCATCGGCTACAACGACATCCGGATCGAGGACGTCATCGAGACGTTCGAGATGCGGGAGAAGCCGCGAGTTTAGTTTGGCCTGATCGCAAAAGCCGCGATCCTGTCAGGCCAAACTAAACTCGGTATCCCCCGGGGGATGCCGTGCATCCCTGAGACGGAGGCCATGTACATCGGGGCACTGACACTCGACGTGCTGCTTGGCGACGTTCGCTCGCTCAAGCAGAAGCGGGGCGTGGTCCGGCCGCTCGTCGCCGAGCTGCGCCGCCGCTACCCTGGCGTCGCCGTCGCCGAGACGGGGCACCTCGACCTGCATCGGCGCGCCGAAATCGGGGTAGCGGTGGTGTCTGCCACCGCAGGGAACGCCACCCAGTTGCTTGACGAGTGCGAGCGGATGGTCGCCGCGCACCCGGAAATTGAGCTGCTGTCCGCGCGGCAGCGGCTGTACAACGAAGAAGAATGACGGGCCGTTGCTCTAACAACCGAGGGAGTGACCGACCATGGAGGACGCTCGCACGCGGCGCCTCGCAGAACGGATCGCCAAGATCGTCGCCGAGCTGCTTGAACGCCGCATCAAGGACCCCAGGCTGGGCTTCGTCACCGTGACAGAGGCACGGCTGACCGCCGACCTGCGGGAAGCCAAGGTCTTCTACACGGTGTTCGGCGACGCCGCCGAGCGTGACGATACCGCCGCCGCGCTGCGCAGCGCGACCGGCATCATCCGCTCTGAGGTAGGACGGCTGATCGGGCTGCGGCACACCCCCTCGCTCGAGTTCATCGCCGACGCGCTGCCGGAGAACGCGCAGCGTATTGACGACCTGGTGGCGGCGGTCAGGGAGCGGGACGCGGAGCTTGCCCGCGCCCGCGAGGGCGCCCAGTGGGCCGGCGACCCGGACCCGTACAAGAAGCCAGCCGACGACTGGTCGGACGACGACGAGGACGACGAGGACGAGTGACCCGGGAGGACGCCTGGCCCTCCGGCCTGGTCATCATCGATAAGCCGGGCGGCATGACCTCGCACGATGTCGTCGCGCGTGTCCGCCGCCTGGCGGGTACCCGCCGCGTCGGGCACGCGGGCACCCTCGACCCCATGGCGACAGGCGTGCTCGTCGTCGGCATCGAGAAGGCCACCCGGCTGCTCGGCCACCTCACGCTGACCGAGAAGACCTACCACGCCACGATCCGCCTCGGCCAGGCCACGAGCACCGACGACGCGGAGGGCGAGCCGGCGGGCGGTGGCACCGCCGCCGGGGTCACCAGCGAGGCGCTAGACGCCGGGATCGCCAGGCTCACCGGACCGATCCTGCAGGTGCCGCCGGGCGTCAGCGCCATCAAGGTGAACGGCCAGCGCGCCTACAAGCTCACCAGGGCTGGCGCGGCACCCGAGCTTGCCGCCCGCCCGGTCACCATCCGCCAGTTCAGCATCACCGGCACCCGCCGTAACGGTGACATCCTCGACGTCGGTGCGGTCATCCGCTGCTCAAGCGGCACGTACATCCGCGCCCTCGCCCGCGACCTCGGCGCCGCCCTGGGCACCGGCGGCCACCTGACCGCGCTGCGCCGCACCGCGGTGGGCCCGTACACCATCGCCATGGCGCACACGCTCGACGAGCTGGAAGATCAACAGCAGTCGCCAGAACGAGAGCGGGTAAACCCGTACCTCCCAACGATGACCCCGCCCAGCGGGGAACCGCAGGCCCGCCCCGCCGTCCCGCCCGCGGTGACCCCTCCCGGCCAGGGCCCGCAGGCCCGCCCCGCCGTCCCGCCCGCGGTGATTCCGCTGGCGGAGGCGGCCGCCGCGGCGTTCCCGCGCCTGGACCTGACCGGCGACGAGGCCCGCCGCCTGGCCCAGGGTGCCCGCCTGCCGCTCCCCGAGGGTTTCCGGCCGCCGCCCGCGGACGCCCCAGAGGCTCCGGCCGCCCCTGAGGTGACGGCCGTCGCGTTCGCCCCCGAGGCACCGCTCGCCGCGTTCGCCCCGGACGGCAGCCTCGTCGCGCTGGTGACCGCCGCGGACGGCCGCCTGCGTTCCCTGGCCGTCTTCGTCTAAGGCGGTCCGAGGCGCCGCTCCGTACGGCGAGTTATTCCAGGGGACGGGCGCGGGCGGCAAGCCGTGATGCCCGGAAACGCGATCCACTGAGCCTCACTGACCCCAGTGACCCCGAAGGCATCATCGTCGCAGCCCGAGGCCATGATCATGAAGACTTTTTCGTATTATCGCGCTAAAAACACTTCACAACACAAAAAGTCTTCGCAAAAGACGCTCTGCCAGGACAGTCATGACGAATGGCTGACAGCGCATGTCCCTCACGGGTCTCAGTTTCCTCTCCATTAACCGCCGCCCGGCGCAATCGACCCATCGTGGGGCCCGGCAGGGGGAGGCGCGGGGCCTGGCCGGCCGGGGGAGGCGCGGGGCCCGCTCGCCGCGTGCTGGCACGGCACGGGGCCGGGTAAGCACCCGCTGTTTCAACGGCACGGGTCTGTGTGAGCTCTTGTCTGGTGCGCATACGAATTCGGTAGATAGAACGCCGAGATTCAACTGTAATCATCGTGAAATCGCCCAACTATTGCGTAAACCGTCGAAAGAGCTGTAGAACGTTGCGGATGATGGTTCCAACTCCCGCACCGCGCTCGACCGCGGACGAGCCGCCGGCGGTCCGCGTCGCCGGGCTGCACAAGCGCTACGGCGACGTGAACGCCCTCGCCGCGACGGACCTCACGGTCCGGCCGGGGGAGTTCTTCACGCTGCTCGGCCCGTCCGGTTCAGGCAAGACCACGCTGCTGCGGCTGATCGCCGGGTTCGAGCGGCCGGACGGCGGCAGCATTGAGCTGGCAGGAAGGGACGTCACGGGGACCCCGCCCTTCGCGCGGGACGTGAACACGGTCTTCCAGGACTACGCGCTGTTCCCGCACATGACGATCGCGGAGAACATCGAATACGGCCCGAAGGTGCACCGGGTCGGCAAGGCGGACCGCAGGCAGCGCGTGGCGCGGGCGCTCGACATGGTGCAGCTTGGCAGCCTCGGCGGGCGCAAGCCCGCGCAGCTGTCCGGCGGGCAGCGCCAGCGCGTCGCGCTGGCGCGGGCGATCGTCAACGAGCCGCAGGTGCTGCTGCTCGACGAGCCCCTCGGCGCCCTTGACCTGAAGCTGCGCCAGCACATGCAGCGGGAGCTGCTGCGCATCCAGCGCGAGGTCGGCATCACCTTCATCTACGTCACGCACGACCAGGAAGAGGCGCTGACGATGAGCGACCGCATCGCGGTGCTCAACCTCGGCAGGATCGAGCAGGTGGGGTCGCCCGCCGAGGTGTACGAGCGGCCGAAGACGGCGTTCGTCGCGGACTTCATCGGCGTCTCCAACCTGATCGAGCGCGACGGCAGGGAGCTCACCGTGCGCCCGGAGAAGATCACCATCCTCGCCGACGGCGACGCGGCGCCGGCCGGCGCGCACGTCGAGCCCGGCACGGTCAGGGACGTGATCTACGCGGGCGTGCTCACCCGCTACGTGGTCGAGCTGGACGCGGGCGACGAGCTGGCGGTCACCCGCCTCAACACCGATTCGTCTCCCGGTGGCCTGGCCGGGACCTGGGCCGACGGCGCGCGGGTGCGCGTCGCCTGGCAGGACGGGCAGGCCTTCACCATTTCCGAGCAGGCTCCCGGCGCGATCGTCGCCGGGGCAGGGGAGGGCTAGAACCATGACCAGATTCGGGCAGCGGCGGACCGCGTTTCCTGCTAGACCCGCGTTTCCGGCTAGATCGGCGCGCTCGGCCAAATTGGCGCGCTCAGCCAGCGTGATCGCCGCGGGAATCGCCGCGCTGACCCTGGCCGTCGCCGCGTGCAGCAGCTCAAGCAGCACGCCGTCGGCCAGCGGAAGCAGTGGCAGCGGCAGTTCGTCCGCGCAGCCGGGCACCTCCGGCCTCACGGTCCCCACCGCCAACCTTCCTGTGCTGCAGAAGGTGGGCAAGGGCGAGGGACAGCTCAACCTGATCGCCTGGGAGGGTTACCTCGACCCGTCCTGGGTCAAGCCGTTCGAGCAGCAGACCGGCTGCGTCGTCAACGCCAAGTACGCCGGCTCGTCGGATGAGATGGTCTCGCTGATGAAGGACGGCGGCGGTGGCCAGTACGACATGGTGTCCTCCTCGGGCGACGCCGACCTGCGCATCTTGTACGCGGGCGACGCGCACCCGGTGAACATGGCGCTGATCCCGGCCGCCAAGGACTTCTTTCCCGCCTTCCAGGCGCCGAGCTTCAACACGATCAACGGCGTGCACTACGGCGTCTCGCTCCAGTGGGGCCCGAACGTGCTGATGTACAACACCAAGGACTTCACGACCGCCCCGACGTCGTGGTCGGTGCTTTACGACCCGGCGTACAAGGGCAAGGTCACCGTCCCCGACAACCCGATCCAGATCGCGGACGCGGCGCTTTACCTGAAGACGACCAAGCCGAGCCTGGGCATCACCGACCCGTACGAGCTGACCCAGCCGCAGTTCCAGGCCGCGGTCGCGCTGCTCGTGCAGCAGCAGCCGCTGGTGAAGAAGTACTGGGACCTGGCGTCGGAGGAGATCTCCGACTTCCAGAACGGCAACGTGACCGTGGGGGCCGGCTGGCCGTACCAGGTGAGCGCGCTGAAGGCGGCCAAGTTCCCGATCGGCGACACGGTTCCCGCCGAGGGCGCGACCGGCTGGGCGGATACCTGGATGCTCGCCGCCAAGGCGCCGCACCCCAACTGCGCCTACATGTGGATGCAGTACATCAGCACCCCGCAGGTGCAGGCCAAGCAGGCGGTCACCTACGGCGAGACCCCGGACAACGCACTGGCCTGCCCGTACATGGACAAGCTGCAGGCCGGCTCGTGCGCGGAGTACCACGCCAACGCCCCGGCCAGCTACCTGGCGTCGATCAGCCTGTGGAAGACCCCGCTGGCGACGTGCGACAACGGACAGAACGACTGCGTGCCGTACGCCGACTGGGTCACCGCGTGGAACACGCAGGTTAAGTAGTTAGCGAGCAGATGACCGGTACGGCAGGAACCAGGCAGCTAACGCACGGGCGGGCGGGCGCCGGGCAGGGGTGGTGGCCGCGGCTGTCCACCGCGCTGTGGCGCCGCCCATGGGCGCGGGCGACGCTGCTGCTCACCCCGCCGCTCGCCTGGTTCCTGCTCGTCTACGTCGCCTCGCTGGTGATCCTGCTGATCACGGCCTTCTGGTCGATCAATCCGTTCACCACGAACATCGACAAGACCTGGACGCTGTCGAACTTCCAGCAGATCTTCACCACCCCGGCGTACC
>Ga0335078_10012078_pt1 | contig 12817 bp, 14 predicted proteins | sample Lox_Sample_32_FD_206711 | JGI IMG/M metagenome (GOLD analysis project Ga0335078, IMG submission 206711) | Soil microbial communities from Loxahatchee National Wildlife Refuge, Florida, United States - Lox_Sample_3.2 | ecosystem: Environmental > Terrestrial > Soil > Wetlands | place: USA... | reverse complement strand
ATGTGGCCGCCGAAGAACAACTGCAGGCGGATTCGCCAGTGGCCGAAATTGGGAAACGACACGATGGCGTGGCGGCCGATGCGCAGCATGTGCTCGAGCACGACGCGCGGCCGGCGCGTCGCCTGCAGGGTCTGCGACAGAATGACGAAATCGAAACCGTCGTCGGGATAATCCTCAAGATCGGTATCGGCCTTGCACGACGGCGAGACCCTTGGCGACGCATTCGTTGACGCCTTCGCGCGACAATTCGATGCCGCGGCCGTCGACGCCGCGGCTTTCCAAGAGCCGCAGCAGTTCGCCGTCGCCGCATCCGACGTCGAGCACGCGCGCGCCCGGCTGCACCATGTCGGCGACAACCAGCAAATCGACGCGCGAGCCGCCCGGGCCGCGCGCGGCTTCCGCCATGGTGAGATCGTATTTCAGACGCGACAGCATCGTTACCTCGCCTAGAGCCCACGTGCCTTGGCAGCGCCTTCCAGAAAGCCGCGGACAATTGCGAACAATTCCGGCTCATCAAGCAGAAATGCGTCGTGGCCCTTGTCGGTCGTGACTTCCGCGAACGATACCCGCGCGCCCGCGGCATTAAGGGCGTGCACGATGGCACGCGATTCCGACGTCGGGAACAGCCAGTCGCTGGTAAAGGAGATAACGCAGAACCGAGTCGGCGTGTTGCGGAAAGCGCCGGCGATCACGCCGTCATAGTCGGCAGCAAGATCGAAATAGTCCATGGCGCGGGTCAGATAAAGGTACGAATTGGCGTCGAACCGCTCGACGAAAGTGATGCCCTGGTGGCGCAAATAGGATTCGACCTGAAAATCGGCATCGAACGAGAATGTCGGATTGTCGCGATTCTGGAAGCGGCGGCCGAATTTGCGATGCAGCGCGGCGTCCGACAAATAAGTAATGTGCGCGCCCATGCGCGCGACGGCGAGGCCGCGGCGCGGATTGATGCCCTCGGCGAAATAGCGCCCACCGCGCCAATCCGGATCGGCCATCACCGCCTGACGGCCGACCTCGTGAAAAGCAATATTTTGCGCCGAATGTCGGGTCGATGCCGCGATCGGCAGCGCCGCGAAGACGCGATGGGGATAGCTTGCCGCCCACTGCAGCACCTGCATGCCGCCCATGGAGCCGCCGGCCGCGGCGAACAGCGACTCGATGCCGAGATAATCGAGCAGCATTGCCTGCGCGCGCACCATGTCGCGCACGGTAATGACGGGAAAATCAAGACCCCAAGGCATGCCGGTCGCCGGATTGGTCGACGCGGGGCCGGATGAGCCCATGCAGCCGCCGACCACGTTCGGGCAGATGACAAAGTAGCGCTCGGTGTCGATCGGCTTGCCCGGCCCGACCATGGTCTCCCACCAGCCCGGCTTGCCGGTCACCGGATGATCGTTAACGACGTGCTGATCGCCGGTCAGCGCGTGGCAAACCAGCACCGCATTGCTGCGGGCGGCATTGAGCGTGCCGTAAGTCTGATAGGCGATCTGAAGCGGCGCAAAATCGACCCCGGCGTCCAGATGCAGGGGCTTATTCGCAGCAAAGCGGACGACCGGCGAATGCGGCTCGTCAGCTTCACGGGCGCGGTCGGCAAGATCAAGCGTGGCGCTGATGTCGGCCATTAGATTAACACGTCCCTCGGTGCCGCGCTTCCCGGCATGGCCCAGCCGCCGCGGTCGCAGTCAAGACCCGGCGGCCAAAAGCGCGTAAATAGGCCGCTTCTGCCGGGAGTCAACGTTTTCTTTGCTTTCGGCGCTGCCGGCACCTATCAATCGGGGCCCATGACCGTGCTTTAGCTATGCCGAAACCGCCGCGCCGCCAGGACTTTTCTCTCGCCGATCTGCGCCGCGAGATCGACCGCATCGACGAACAGATGCACGAGCTCCTGATCGAGCGCAGCCAGATCATCGACCGGCTGATCGCGGTGAAGAAGACCGAAGAGACCAGCTCGGCGTTCCGCCCGGCGCGCGAAGCCGACATGATGCGGCGCCTGGTGCGACGCCACCGCGGCAACCTGCCCCTCGACACCGTCGAAAGCATTTGGCGCGTCATCATCGCCACCTTCACTTATGTGCAGGCGCCGTTCTCGGTCCATGCCGACCTGTCGGCCGGCGACGCGCTGATGCGGGATTCTGCACGTTTCCATTTCGGCTTTACCGTGCCGTTCGTGCCGCATATGGGCGCGTCGAGCGTCGTCGAGGCGGTCACCGAATCGAAAGGCGATCTCGGCCTCATTCCCGCCTTCGCGGTCGCGGGCTGCGGCCCGTGGTGGGCCGCCCTGGAATTCGCAGCCGCGCCGAAAATCATTGCCCGGCTGCCGTTCGTCGAACGCGCCGATCATCCGGCGGCCCTGCCGGTGTTCGTGGTGTCCCGTGCCGCCGCAGACGCCATGGTAACGGAAACCGAGGTTTGGAGCATGCGGGTCTCCGGCTGGAGCGCCGCCGCGGTCGACGCCATCGCGGCCTTCGCCGAAGTCATTGCCGTACCCGACCGCGCCTTTGACGGCGCCGCGTTGCTCGTCTCGGTCGAGCGCGGCGGGATCGACGCCGTCACCACGGCGCTTATGAAGACCGGTGCCTCGATCCGCGCCTCGGCCCTCGTCGGCAGCCACGCAAGGCGCTATACGGTGCCGGCGAATAAGCCTTCCTCCCATTAAAGGGCAGGAAATATGCGAGGTCCGGAGCAGCTAATAATGAGCGTGATGCGTCCCAAGCCGCGGCCCGGCGTGCTCGAAATCGAGGCCTATGTACCCGGCAAAAGCAAAGCGCCGGGCGTGGCGAAAGTGTACAAGCTGTCGTCGAACGAGACCCCGCTCGGACCGAGCCCGCGCGCGATCGCGGCCTACACGGCGTGCGCGCACAATCTCGAGGATTATCCGGACGGCGCGGCAAGCGATCTGCGCGAAGCGATCGGCCGCGCGTTCGGGCTCGATCCCGATCGCATCGTCTGCGGCGCCGGCTCCGACGATTTGCTGCACCTGCTGGCTTACGCCTATCTGGTCGACGGCGATGAGGCGATCCACACCACGCACGGGTTTCTGATCTATCCGATCATTACGCTTGGCGCCGGTGCGAAGCCGATCGTGGCGTCGGAGAAGGATTTCACCGCCGACGTCGATGCGATTCTGGCGGCGGTGACGGAGAAAACCAAAATCGTTTTTCTCGCCAATCCGAACAATCCGACCGGTACCTGCCTGTCGTTCGACGAGGTCAAGCGGCTGCACCGCGGCCTGCCCGGAAACGTTCTTCTGGTGCTCGATGCGGCTTACGCCGAATACGTACGGCGCAACGACTATGAGGCCGGCATCGAGCTCGTCGCCACCTCCGAAAACGTCGTGATGTGCCGCACCTTCTCGAAGATCCACGGCTTGGCGGCGCTGCGGCTGGGCTGGATGTTCGGTCCCGCACACATCGTGGACGCCGTCAACCGAATTCGCGGCCCGTTCAACGTCACCGGCCCGGCAATCGCCGCCGGCATCGCCGCAATCGAGGACGTCGAGCACCAGGAGCGCTCGCGTGAGCACAACACGCGTTGGCTCGACTGGCTCACGGTTGAGATCGGCAGGCTTGGCCTGAAAGTGACTCCGGGCGTCGCTAATTTTTTGCTGATCCATTTCCCGCAGACCAAGGGCCGCACCGCCAAGGATGCGGACGCTTTCCTCACCGCCCGCGGACTCATTTTGCGCCAGACCACCGCTTACAAGCTGCCCGACGCACTGCGAATGACTGTCGGCACCGAAGAAGCGAACCGCCTCGTGGTTGCGGCGCTGAACGAATTCTTGGCAAGGCCGGTGTGATGCTGTGAGCAGGCCCGCACCGCTGTTCAATCGCCTTTCGCTGATTGGCGTCGGCCTGATCGGCTCTTCGATTGCGCGGGCGGCGCGCGCGCAAGGCGCGGTGCGCGAAATCGCCGCCAGTGCCCGTTCCGCCGCGACGCGCCGCCGTGTCGCCGAGCTTGGCCTCGCCGATCAGGTGCTCGAGACCAATGCCGCCGCGGTTGCCGGCGCCGATCTCGTCATCGTCTGCGCTCCGGTCGGCGCATGCGGCGTGATTGCCAAGGAGATCGCACCGCATCTGAAGGCCGGAGCGGTCATTTCCGACGTCGGCTCGGTGAAGGGCGCGATCGTGCGCGACATGGCTCCTTACCTGCCCGCCCATGTGCATTTCGTCCCGGCGCATCCGGTCGCCGGCACCGAGCATTCGGGGCCCGATGCCGGATTCGCGGAGCTGTTCGTCGGGCGCTGGTGCATTCTTACGCCGCCCGAAGGCGCCGATCCCGCGGCCGTCGATCGCCTTGCCGCCTTCTGGCGTGCGCTCGGCGCCAACGTCGAAGCCATGCCCGCGGCGCATCACGATCTCGTGCTGGCGATCACCAGCCATCTGCCGCATCTGATTGCCTACACGATCGTAGGCACTGCCGACGAGCTCGCGGAAGTGACGCGTTCCGAAGTCCTCAAATTCTCCGCGGGCGGGTTCCGCGACTTCACCCGCATCGCCGCCTCGGACCCGACCATGTGGCGTGACGTATTCCTCGCCAACAAAGACGCGGTTCTGGAGATGCTCGGCGCCTTTAACGAGGACCTGGCACGATTGACCCGCGCCATGCGCCGCGGCGACGGCGACGCCTTGTTTGATCATTTCACGCGCACGCGCGCGATTCGTCGCGGCATCGTCGAAATGGGGCAGGATTCGCCGACCCCGGATTTTGGCCGCTCGCACGCGGAGCTTCAGTCGCTGCCGCGACCCTACGCGGTTTCCGAGGATGATTGATTGATCAGCGTGCGCTGACCGTCAGCGCTTCTTCTACGGCGGCGCGCAGCGCGGCAAGCGTGAATGGTTTGGCAATTACATCGTGAACGATGGCGTCGAGACCATGAGCGCGCTCGCGCTGATCGGCATAGCCGGTCATCAGCAAAATCGTCACATCGGGATAGTCGCGCGCCGCGGCGAGCGACAACGCAATGCCGTCCATGATCGGCATGCGTATATCGGTGAGGAGAAGATCGAACTGCCCGGCTTGGCGCTTCAGCAGATCGAGCGCATCGCTGCCGTCGCACGCGGTCTTGACCTCGTGGCCGACGCCACTGAGCGCGCGCGCACACATGGCGCACAAGGCTTCTTCATCTTCGGCGATAAGAATGCGAGCCACGGTCAATGTGTCCCGGCTAAGATGTCATAGCGGTTGACGAAGCGTATCAAAACGTCATGAGAGTCGGGGGGCGGCGAGGCAAGGCGGGTTTGGAACGCAGCCGCTTCGCCGGGCCCGAGCGCGCCACGCGGCGGCACTGCCGACCACGAATAGATTTCCTGTCGTGCCGCGTTGCGCACGGCGAAGCGCAGATGCGGCACCGTCTCGGTCTTGCTCGTGACGTTGACGATCTTGCCTCCGACCACAAGAATCGGGACGCCCTCGTGCAGTTCGGTGGTGGTGGTGAGGCCCTCGAAATCAAACCCGCGCAGGTTCACCGGCAGACCAAGCCAAGCGTAGAACGACGCGGTCTGCGGCATGGCGCGGACGAAATCGCTGCGCCAGCCGACGACAATCGCGTTGATGACGATCAACGCCAATATGCCCGACTGCAGGCGCGACAGCGGCCAGCGCCACCGGTCGCGTTTGGTCCGCTGCCGATAGCGCCGGCCGGCTACGCTCTCGATATCCTCCAACGGTTCATCGTTCGGCACCGGCTGAAGGTCGGCCTCGGCTTCGACTGGCGGCAGATCGATATCGGGTTCGGGGGGCGCGATCGGCGGAGAGTCCACTTCGAAGGCGGCATCTCCGGCGGCATTGGAAACATCCGCGCTCTCCGCGGACTCCGACGACGCGAACGGTTCAGCTATTGCTTGTCGTGCTACCGACTCGGCCCGAGCCTCCTCCGCAGCAATGGCGATCTGCTCCGGTGCAAGCTCGGGCGGCGGCGGTAAGGCCGCCTGCGCGGCGGCATCCCCAGCGGCGGCTTCCGCGACCGCCTCGACCGCGCGGCGAACCGGCGCCAGAGCCTCGGCCGCGGCAATAAGCTTGTCCTTATGCGGCAGTTCGGCCTGCCAAACCGACCGACAGCGCACGCAGCGGACCCGTCGGCCGTCCGGACCCAGGCTTGCCACGTCCACGTCGTAAGAGGTAGCGCAGTTCGGGCAGACGATCAGCATGGGGCGGTATCGGGCGAATCAGGGGTGCAGCACCTTTGGGGGTCAGCCTAGCAGCCGATCCGTTAACGGATTGGAAACCAAACCAGCCCTGCGCCCGGGTCGTCCGACGGTGCTAAGTTACGGCTCAAGGAGCGAATCAGGTTGCAGACTTACGATCGGCGCCCGCCGCGCGCGAAGCTTCATTGGGGGATCGCGTGATCCGCTTCGAGAATGTCGGCTTGCGCTATGGCCTCGGCCCGGAGATTCTGCGCGATCTCAGCTTCCGCATCGACGGTCATTCCTTTCAGTTCCTCACCGGTCCCTCCGGGGCCGGCAAGACGTCGCTGCTTCGCATGCTGTTCCTGTCGCTCAAGCCGACGCGCGGGCTGATTTCCATGTTCGACCTCGACACCGCAACGTTGACGAAGGACGCCCGGGCAACGCTGCGCCGTCGCATCGGTATCGTCTTTCAGGACTTCCGGCTGCTCGACCATCTGACCACTTACGAGAACGTGGCGCTGCCGCTGCGGGTACTCGGCCAGGACGAGACGAGTTATCGCGCCGAGGTCGTCGAGTTGTTGCAGTGGGTCGGGCTCGGCGAACGCATGTCGGCGCTGCCGCCGGTGCTTTCCGGCGGCGAAAAGCAGCGCGCCGCGATCGCCCGCGCCGTCATCTCACGGCCGCAGCTTTTGCTCGCCGACGAGCCGACCGGTAACGTCGATCCGAATCTCGGTCAACGTTTGCTGCGGCTGTTCATCGAGCTCAACAAATCGGGTACCGCCGTCGTCATCGCCACGCACGATATCGCGCTGATGGACGAATACGACGCCCGTCGTTTGGTCCTGCACGAAGGCCGGCTGCATGTCTACGATTGAACCGGTCAAGGCCCTGGCAGAGCCCCGGAACGTAAGGGCTCCAGCGTCGGCGGGGGTTCTGCCGCCGCAGACATTGACGCCGATCGTGCCAAGCGGCTCGATAGCCGGACGCTCGCTGACGGCCGTCGTCGCCATCATGACCTTTCTCGCTGCGCTGATGACCGGAGCTGTGACAATGGTGGTCGGCTCGGCAAGCGATTGGCAGTCGGCCGTGAGCCGCGAGATCACCATTCAGGTCCGGCCGGTGTCCGGCCGCAACCTCGACGCCGACGTCGGCACCGCGGTGTCGCTCGCCCGCGGCACCGCCGGCATTGCCGAGGTCCGGGCTTACAGTAAAGAGGAATCTGAACGGCTGATCGAACCGTGGCTCGGTTCGGGTCTCAGTCTGAGCGAATTGCCAATTCCGCGGATGATCGTGGTCAAGCTCGGCTCCGGGGCGACGCCTGACTTCGCCACGTTGCGAGCGGCCCTTGCCGCGCGGGTCCCAAGCGCCAGTCTCGACGACCATCGCGGCTGGATCGACCGCATACGCGACATGGCGGAGACCGCGGTGGTTGCCGGCATCGCGATCCTGATATTGGTCATCATTGTCACCGTGCTATCGGTCACTTTCGCGACCCGGGGCGCCATGGCGGCCAACCGGCCGATCATCGAGGTGCTGCACTATGTCGGTGCGACCGACGGTTTTATCGCCAGCCAATTCCAGCGCCACTTCCTCGTCCTCGGCCTTAAGGGCGGTGCGATCGGGGGAGGCATTGCTTTGACGCTCTTCGGCCTCCTGGCAGCGGCCGGCAGTTGGCTGTCCGGCACCCCAGGTGGCGAGCAAGCCGCCATCCTGTTCGGCAGCTTTTCCGTCGGGGTTGCCGGCTATCTCACCATTCTCGTCTTGATCGTGCTGATGGCCGCGGTGACCGCTTTGACCTCGCGCCGCACCGTGAACCAGACCTTGGAATCCATTGATTGAGTTCAAACTGCAGCCCAAATCATGGCTATAATTCCGCCTGGCAATATTGATTCCAGCTCTGCACTTTAGCGCGAAGGGCGCGCGAAAATGCTCAGCCTTAGAGGCGCGGTCAGAACGCGGCGGATCAGGTCGGTGGCGTTAAAGCTTGGAGCCGTGGGCGCGCTCCTGCTTCTATTGGGCTTTTTCGGCTTCATTTGGCTGTTGCCTAGCCGCCAAATCCAACTCGATCGAAACGCCGACGGCATCGTGGTGCTGACTGGCGGCACCTCGCGGGTCAGCGATGCACTGCAACTGCTTGCCTCGGGCCGCGGCAGACGGCTCCTGATCACTGGCGTCAATCCGGACACTACGACAACCGATATCGCCCGCGAAGTCATCAACTACAACAAGCTGCTGGCTTGTTGCGTCGATCTCGATTATTCGGCGCTGAACACCTATGGCAATGCGGTACAGGCGCGGCGCTGGGCGCTGGCGCACGGTTTCCATTCGCTCATCGTCGTCACTTCTGCCTATCACATGCCGCGCGCGCTCGCCGAACTTGCGCATCAGTTGCCGGACGTCGCGCTGATCCCGTTCCCGGTCTTGTCCGACCGGCTGCGTATCGAGCCGTGGTGGTCGAGCGGCGATACCACCAAGCTGGTGCTGTCGGAATATCTCAAATACCTTGCCGCCAAGGTGCGCATGCGGTTTGATTCATTTGACACGAGCGAACTGACGACTCGCACCATTCGTCGAGCCTGAGTGCCGTCTCTTTCCCCGGACAGGATCGCCTGTGGCCCGCTCTTTTGCGATTTATCTGAGGTCGGTCATTTTCAATGTACTGTTCTATGTGAACCTGACCGTTCACATGATCGTGGCGCTGCCGACATTGGTGCTGCCCTATCCTTGCCTGCGCGTCATCATCCGCTCCTATGCCTCGACCAGTCTTTGGCTGCTGCGCGTCGTCTGCGGCACCAAAGTGGAGTGGCGCGGAATCAAAAAAATTCCGCATGGGGCATGCATTATCGCCTGCAAACATCAGTCGCTGTGGGAGACGTTCTCGCTCTACGCGGTGCTGGACGATCCGGCCTATGTGCTCAAGCGCGAATTGATGTGGCTGCCGCTGTTCGGCTGGTACATGTGGAGAGCCGGCCTCATTCCGATCGACCGCGCCGCCGGAATAGCGGCGCTCAGACGCATGACCGCACGGTCGCTGAAGGCGCTGTCGGGCGCTCATCCGCGCCAGATCGTTGTTTTTCCCGAGGGCACGCGGCGGCCGCCGGGCGCCGAACCGAGCTACAAGCCCGGCATCGTCTATCTTTATAACAAGGCTGGCGTTCCCGTGGTGCCGCTGGCGCTCAATTCCGGAGTGTTTTGGCCGCGACGCTCGTGGCTGCGATTGCCCGGCACCATCGTCGCGGAAGCCTTGGACCCTATCCCGCCCGGCCTCGACAAGGATACGTTCTTCACGCGGTTGCAGAACGACATTGAAACAGCGAGCCAGCGACTCCTCAGGGAGGCAGCGATTAATTATCAATGTTGATTACTGGTCGCCGTTTCATGAACGCCCTGCAATTGCGCAGCGATGAGATGCAGATCGCTCTCGCGATAGCCGAGCGCCTCAAGCGCATTGACCGTCTCCAACACATAGTCGCGATTGGGACCGGATGTGCCGTGGCCCTGCCGTACATGATGCAGGCACTCGGCGAGCGACAGCCGTCCGGCATATTGCACGTGGCTGCGGTCAACGATGTAGCATAGTGCCCGCACCCGCCGCCGCGCGTGATCCTCAAGCTCGATCTGCCGCATGGCTTCCAGATAGACGGTGGTGACCTGTTCGCGCGCGCGCAGATACGCGACGGTCGCGACTCGCGTTGCGGCGGCGACGCGATAGGCGATGCCGCGGCACATGCCGCCGCGGTCAAGACCGAGCACCAAGCCGGGCCGTTCCGGCGTACCGCGGTGCACGAAGGAATACACGCACAGCGCCCGGTGCAGGCCAATCAGCCTGGCCGAGACCCGCTCGACATAGGCGAATCCCGGACGCCACATCAGCGAGCCATAACCGAAGACCCAGAGGTCGCCGCTTTCATGCTCGGCCGTCGTACGCATTGGGCCTCGTGTTGACTTGCGCTTGCGCTCGCCTAACAGGATGGGGATGGCGGCACAATGGCGCCCTCTTTCCAAGGCCATAAACAACGATGTCAGGCGAATCCCCGCTCAACATGATGCGCAGCGCGCCGCCACGCTTGCGCCGGCGGCCGACCGCGCGGCGTGGGCGGCTACGGATCTACCTGGCGCTGGTTGTAGCCGTCGTCGTTCTGGCCGTTGGCTTGGCCTGGGGTTGGTATCTGGCGGCCTCCACGGCCGACCGGGCGCTGTCCGGCTGGGTTGGCCGGGAGGCCAGACTTGGCCGGGTTTACGCATGCGGCTCGCAGAGCATCGGTGGCTTTCCGATCCGCATTATCATCCGCTGCGATAAGGCCGCGGCCACCTTCAACAGCAATCATCCGCCGTTCGACCTCACGGCGACGGGCATCCGCTTCTCAGCCGCGCTCTATCGACCGACCTTGTTGCACGGCGCGATCTCCGGCCCAGTTACGATCGCCGATCCGGGGCAACCACCAATCTTTGTCGCCAACTGGTCGCAGGCGGACCTGGATTTGCTCGGGATGCCCTCGGATCCCGAGCGCGTATCCATCAGCCTGGTCAAACCGCGGCTGGATCGCGTCGCCGGTCCGGGCACTGGCATGATCTTCCAGGCTGACCAGGCTGACGTCGACGGGCGCATCGTGCAGGGCTCGGCGCGCAATAATCCGGTCATCGAAGTAACGGGACATTTTACGGCGGCGACGGCGCCGAGCTTTCATCCTTTGCTCGCCGCACCGTTAAAAGGCGACATCGACGCGGTAATGCGCGGCTTTAAGGATTTCTCGCCCAAGCCCTGGCGGGTATTGTTCCAGGAAATGCAGGCGTCCGGCGGCAATATCGACATCAGATCCATTCGCATCGAACGTACCGACGCCGTCGTGATCGGGACTGGACAACTGACGGTGAACGAGCATGGCCGACTCGACGGCGTTCTTAATGTCGCCGTCGCCGGCATCGAGAACATCGTGCCGCTGCTCGGTATCGATCGGCTGATCGGGCAAGGCATCGACCGGCTCACAGGCGGCAGCGGTTCATCGGAGCAAGGGCTCAACGCCCTCGACCGCCTGTTGCCCGGATTGGGCGGCGTAGTCCGTAGCCAGACCGATGCCAGCCTGATCGACAACATCAAGAAGATGGGCGAGCCGACCGACATCGGCGGCAAGCCGGCCATCGCGCTGCCGCTGCGCGTGGCCGATGGTGTGATGTATGTCGGCATCATCCCGGTCGGCGTGGTGCCGGCGCTGTTTTGAGTTTCAGCGCCCTTTTTCCTCATGCCAGCCGACTTGGGCGTCAGGTACCGAGTCGGTCGAGGCGAAATACGGCTTGACGTCGAGCAGCGGCGTGTGGTCGAGGCAATCGAGACCGACGACTGAAAGCTTGTTGCCCTCGATACGAATGAGCCGGGCCACCGAGGCGGCGATCGGGTTGGGCCGCGCCGGCGACCGCAAGGCGAAAGTGCCACGGCGCTCAGTGTAGTGGCGCGGCGACTGCACCAGAAGATCGCGCCGCGCCTTGTCCATCCAATACAACAGCAGAACGTGGCTGACAGTTTGCAGGCCGGTGAGGCCTTCGGCCCAGCGGGGATCGAGCTCGACGGTGCAAACGGCGTCCGACTGGCGCGCGTTCTTCGGACAGTCTTCGCGCCGTCGCCAGGGGGTGCGGATGCGCCCAATATAGTAGAGCGATGCGTCGAAATGGTCCGGCAGCGTCGCCGTGACCTCGCCCTCGCGCAGGCCGTACCAGTCCTCGGGCGGCAGCCTGGTTGACGCTGAATCTTCCGGTTTGGCGGTTTCGGCCATGGCTGCAAGGTGGCATGCGTCTTCGCGCGCCGCCAGGGATCCGCGTGGCAGCGAAGCTATAATCATCGAAGCCACTGAGCCTCGGGGCGGTGTCCCACGTTATTCATTGGGCCATTGCCCCGCATCATTTAATCATATAAAGATATCTTTATGTAGCCGTCAACCGGACAATACTGGTCAAAACCGCGATGCCGCACGAGCAACTGACATTCGCCGGACTGACTGGAACCCTGAAGGCTGCCGGCGAAGCCACGCGACTTCGGATCCTGGCCCTGCTCGCGGAGGCAGAGCTGACCGTCTCCGACCTCACTGACATTTTGCGCCAATCGCAGCCGCGGCTGTCCCGCCATTTGCGGCTATTGGCCGAGGCCGGTCTGGTTGAGCGTTTCCGCGAAGGATCGTGGGCCTTTTTCCGCCTGGCCGAGCGCGGCGGCGGCGCCGACATCGCTCGCCAACTCATTGCGCGGCTCGATCCCGGCGATACGGTTATCGTCCGCGACCGCGAACGGCTTGCCGCGGTACGCGCCGCCCGCGCCGCCGCCGCACAGAGTTATTTCCGCCGCCACGCCGCCGAGTGGGACCGCATCCGCAAGCTCCATGTCGCCGATACCGCCGTGGAAGCTGCGATCCGTGCCGCGCTCGCCGACAAGCCTATCCGCACGCTGCTCGATCTCGGCACCGGCACCGGCCGCATGCTCGAAATGTTTGCCGGCGACATCGAGCGCGGTCTCGGGCTCGATCTGTCGCTCGACATGCTGGCCTTCGCCCGCGCGCGGCTCGACCGCGCCGGATTGAAGCATTGCAGCGTCCGCCAGGGCGACATTTACGACCTCGCTCTGCCGCGGGACTCCTTCGACGTCGTCATCATCCATCAGGTGCTGCACTTCCTCGACGACAGTGCGCACGCCATCCGCGAGGCGGCCC
>Ga0335078_10012077_pt1 | contig 12818 bp, 10 predicted proteins | sample Lox_Sample_32_FD_206711 | JGI IMG/M metagenome (GOLD analysis project Ga0335078, IMG submission 206711) | Soil microbial communities from Loxahatchee National Wildlife Refuge, Florida, United States - Lox_Sample_3.2 | ecosystem: Environmental > Terrestrial > Soil > Wetlands | place: USA... | reverse complement strand
CAGCGGTCAGAAGAGCGTCGAGCGATGCTGCGGTCGCGCGCGCACGCCATCCGGGCGCGTATCGGTCCAGCAGGAGGCCAAGAGCCGGACCGGTGGCGTATCCGAACGATCGCGCAAACGCATCGCTGTCCTCGGCCCCCTCGACAATACGCGCTTCGCGGCTCACGCTTTCGCCGGTGGCACGCAGCGCGACGAAAACGCCGGTGTATTCGGCGAGTCCCTCCTGTTTCTCCATGGCGGCTTCTGCGGCTGCGGAACCGGAAAAAAGGCTGTGGCGGTACATGCGAAACAGCATCGCATCGCGGGCGCACTGCCGTCCGGCCGGATCCTCTGTGCGCAATGCGCGCGCGAGGGCCCGCAATTCGAGACGCAGCCAGAGGCGGCCTGCTTCGGTATCGAGGTGAGCGTTTGGCGCGTCGGATCCCGTCAGCCCGAGCTCAGGCTGGACGCGGTGGAACGATTCGTGCGCAAGCAGTGTGAGCCGCCGGAACGGGTCCTGAGGCAGCGGGAGAACCACGGTGGACCACGCCTGACCATTCCATTGGATGGCCGTGTTGGACGGCGTGAACTGCGCGGGAAATGTCCCGAGGAACGCTTCGCCGCCCTTCCGGAAGGTGTTGCCGGGGTCCGCGCGGTTGGCCACAGCTTCGCGGCTGGATGGATCAACCAGAATCATCGGTCCGCAGAGGGACTTGCCCCAAAGCAGAATTCCGTCCGCTTGGCAGACCTGGGAGAATTCGGCGAGGGCCTTCTCGGCGACGCGAGTCTGAAGCGGCGCCTCGCCCGCAATGGCGCGAAGGACCGTGAGAGGAATAAGCAGCCATGCTGTGTGCATATGTACGATGATCATCGTATACGATATCAATCGTACTTGTCAAGATATTGTGCGGGAATGGCGCGGCGTCCAGCGGAACCCGCCCCGTGGATCCACTTCGAGCCGAAGCACTTCCTGGCCGGCGCGGCTGGTGACGGTCACGGTATCGCCTTGCTGGCTCACGCGCCCGGCCGGAATTGCCTCGCCGCCGACGATCACGCCGACGACGCGCCCGCGGAGCATGCGGACCAGGAACGTCCCCGCGGGATCCTGAGCATGAATCGTGAAGACCGTTTGCGGACCAAACCGGCTCACCGCGAAGGCGCGGGTGAGCGGGTCCACATGGGCCGCTGCCGCACTTGCAACTGAAACCGCGCCCACGAACATCGCGATGGAGCAGGCGGCCACCCATGGCACGACCCGGTTCGACGCGCGCTTCTGCAACTCCGCGATCCGCGAGATTCGATTCAGCAGCCCCTGGGAACTCGCGCCAACCAGAACGGCATCTCCGTAGACCGGAAAACTGGCCAGACGAAACAGCCCTTTCGCCAGCCCGGCGGAGGAGCGAGTGATCTCCACGGCGAGTTCGTCGCACGAGCATTCCCGTTCGTGCCGAATCCGTGCGCAAATGAGCCATACGCCCGGATGCCACCAGAGGACTGCCGCCAGCAGCAGATGAAAAACGTTCCGGAAATAATCGCGCCGGACAACGTGAGCGAGCTCGTGCGCCAGCAGAGCGCGCACTTCCGGCTCGGAGTGGATCTCGGCGAAGCCCGAGGGCACGACGATCACGCTGGAACGCCATCCCGCCACGAGCGGAGACCGGACATCGCCGCAGCACACGCGCGGCGCGCGGGTGAGACCGATCTGTTGCGACAGTTCTTCGACCATGGCAACGACTGCGGGTGCAGGCGTCGCGCGTCGAACAAGCCGCGCGAGCCGGAACAGACGCACCATCAGCAGCATTTCGGTAATCGCCATCCCGGCCAGCCAGAGCAACACGATCGTCGCGACAAACGGCTGCCCATCTTCACCCGCACCGGAGAGCCAGGCGATGGGTCTCTCCCCCATTGGCGTGGGATGCACGCCCGCCGCCACGCTGGCCTGCGATACCACGGCGGTCCACACAACCGCGCCCACCGCGGTCAGAAGATGCAGAACGGCACATCGATAACGCTGTTCGGAGGAGACCCGGCCCAGAAGCCGCATCGATAGCGGCAGCAGCAGCGCAATGGCGCACGTCTGCCAGGCAGACTGAACCAGCACCCAGGCGGCGAATTGCAGCAGGTAGTTCATGAGCCGTCTTACTCGCGCGCCTCCAGACGGGAGATCATCTCCTTCAGGGACTTCAGTTCATCGGGACTCACTCGCGTCCCGTCGAGGGCGCACATTGCCAGCGCCGCGGGCGAGCCGGCAAACGTGTTGTCCACCCAGCGGCGGACCAGCGCGCCCAGCGTCCGTTCACGCGACACAGCGGCCGCGTAGACATGCTGGCGCTGTTTTTCGTTGCGGCGGACCAGCGCCTTGGCGAACATGTTCTGCAGAAGCTTCAGCGTCGTGGTGTAGCCGACATCGGTATTTCTGTACAGCTCATCGTGGACTTCGCGGACGGTGGCGGGACCGTGCCGCCAGAGAACCTTCAGGACGTTGAGTTCGGCTTCGGTGGGTGAGGGAGCGGGCATAAGGACGCTTCAAGTATACGATGCACGTCGTATTGAGGTCCAGTAGCAGGGTTTCGCTGTATCTAAGCTGGTCGGATCAACGCGCCAGCGGACACTCCGTCCCGGAAACGGACATTCGGGGACGCCGCGCCCATCGGAATGGCCCAATAACGCCGTTTTCTCGCGGCCCCCCTCTTGCACCTTCCTCACCGCTTATTCTGTAGTTGAACTGACTCTATGAAACCGCTGGGTTCGGATTGTCGCGTCTTGGTTGCCGACGACCAGGCCGACGTGATCGAGGCGCTTCGCCTCTTGCTCAAGGCCGAGGGCTACGGGATCGACACGGCCACGTCACCCGCACAGGTGATCGCCGCCATCGAGGCGAAGGATTTCGATGCGGTCCTGATGGACCTCAACTACAGCCGCGACACAACCTCAGGTCAGGAGGGGCTGGATTTGCTGATGCGGGTGCAGAGCGTCGACAGCCTTCTGCCGGTGGTGGTGATGACCGCATGGGGATCGGTGGGCCTGGCCGTCGAGGCCATGCGGCGCGGCGCGGCCGATTTTATCCAGAAACCCTGGGAAAACGAGCGGCTGCTCAGCATCATTCGCACGCAGATCGAACTGAGCCGCGCGCGGCGAGTTGGTCAGCGTCTGGAGGCGGAGAATCGGCTGCTGCGGGCGGAGGGCGCGCCGACCATGATCGCGCAGTCGCCGGCGATGCGCCCCGTGCTCGACATCATGGCGCGAGTCGGGCCGTCGGACGCAAACATCCTCATCACCGGCGAGCCGGGCACCGGCAAGGAAGTGGTCGCCCGCACCCTGCACGCGCTGTCGAATCGCGCGAACAAGCCGATGGTGACTGTGAATGCCGGCGGTCTCGCCGAAGGCATCTTCGAAAGCGAACTGTTCGGCCACATCAAGGGCGCCTTCACCGATGCCAAGATGGATCGCGTCGGCCGCTTCGAGCTGGCCGACACAGGCACGCTGTTTCTGGACGAAATCGCCAACGTGCCCATGAACCTCCAGGCGAAGATGCTGCGCGTGCTGGAAATCGGCGAGATGGAGCGCGTCGGTTCCTCGAAGACGCGGCGAGTGGACGTACGGGTTCTGTCGGCCACCAACGCGCATCTGGAAGAGGAGGTGGCAAACGGCCGCTTCCGCCAGGATTTGCTGTTCCGTCTGAATACGGTGGAAATCCACCTGCCCCCGCTGCGCGACCGGCGCGAAGACATTCCGCTGCTGGCGAATCATTTCCTCGGCATGCACGCGCAGCGCTATCGAAAACGCATCATGGGGTTCGACAACTCGGCCATGCAGGCGCTGCTGGAGAACTCCTGGCAGGGTAACGTGCGCGAACTCGATCACGTGGTGGAGCGCGCCGTGCTGATGGCTCAGGACACTTCGATTCGCATGAGCGATCTCGCGCTGCGCAGCGGCGGCGGCGCGGCTCCGCGCCTCGAGGACATGACCATTGAAGAGGTGGAGGCTTTCCTCATCAAGAAAACCCTGGGGCGGTACAACGGAAATGTGAGCCACGCGGCCAACGCGCTGGGGCTGAGCCGCAGCGCGCTGTACCGGCGGCTGCAAAGATATGGACTCTGACGCCAGTCCTTCCGCCCTGATATGAAAATCTTCCGCAAACGCCACGTTGTCCACGAGCAGCGCATGATGCTGCTGGCGCTCGCGGCCGGTCTGCCCGCGGTGGTGACCGCGATGATCTTCGTGTGGTTTACCGATTCGCACACGCCCAAAGTCGAGTGGACCCTTTCGGTGCTGATCGTCGGCTTCTGGCTGGGTTTCGCCGCCAGCGTGAAGGAGAACGTCGCGAATCCGCTGCGCACCCTCGCCAATCTGCTGGAGGCGATGCGCGAAGGCGACTACTCCATCCGCGGCCGCGAAGATCGCAACGAAGACGCCCTTCGGGAAGTCATGCAGCAGGTGAACGCCATGAGCGCCACACTCCGCGCGCAGCGGCTCGGCGCTCTGGAAGCCACCACGCTGCTGCGCAAGGTGATGGAGGTGATCGACGTCGCCATTTTCACCTTTGACGAGCATCAGAAGCTGCGTCTGGTGAATCCCGCCGGCGCGAAGCTGCTGGATCATCCCATCGAGCGGCTGATCGGACTCGACGCCATCACGCTGCAACTCGACAGCTTTCTGGTGGGACCCGCCCAGCAAACCGCCGCCCGCCAGTTTCCCGCGGGCATGCGCCGCTGGGGCGTGAGCCGGACTACGTTTCGCGAAGGCGGGCTGCCGCATTCGCTGCTGGTGGTGGCCGACCTCACTCGTCCTCTCCGCGAAGAGGAACTCAACGCGTGGCGAAAACTGGTGCGGGTGCTTGGCCACGAGCTGAACAACTCGCTGGCGCCGATCAAATCCATCGCCGGATCGCTCGAAACGCTCATGCGCCGCGATCCCATGCCGGAGGACTGGCGCGATGACATGCGCAGCGGACTGAACGTCATCGCCAGTCGCAGCGAGGCGCTGAGCCGCTTCATGAGCGCCTACGCCCGCCTCGCCAAGCTGCCACCGCCGACGCTGGCGCCCATCCGCATTGGCGATCTGCTGCGCCGCATCGCCGATCTCGAGATGCGCGTTCGGCCCACGCTCGCCCCCGGACCCGACTGCACCATCATGGCGGATTGCGATCAGCTCGAACAGGCTCTCATCAACCTTGTTCGCAACGCCGTGGACGCGTCGCTCGAGACCGGCGGCGGCGTGAAGATCGGCTGGCGCTGCGAAAACTCGCACGTGGAGGTGTGGATTCGCGACGAAGGGCCGGGGCTGTCCAACACCGGCAATCTCTTCGTGCCCTTTTTCACCACCAAACCCGGCGGCTCGGGCATCGGTCTGGTATTAAGCCGGCAGATCGCCGAAGCGCACGGCGGAACACTGGCGCTGGAAAATGTTACAGAAGGCCACGGCTGCGAAGCGCGGCTCACGCTGCCGGTCTGATACGGTGACGTTCACCTCATTTCCGAATTTCCGGGAACTCCCGCCCACCCCCTGCCGTATTCCAATGCAGAAACAAAATGGCGTCCCGTAACCTTTCCGCGGGTCGCCCGTAATACCCACTGAACGGAGGGTGAGTCAATGAACGGAAATGGCAACGGGAATTCGCTGATCAGCCTGGAAGCGGTCGCAAGGGTCTTCAGCACCGACGAGATGGAGACGCACGCGCTCGCGGGCATTCATCTGGACATTCACCGCGGTGAATACATATCGATTTCCGGGCCGTCGGGCTGCGGAAAGTCCACGCTGCTGGCCATCCTGGGGCTGCTCGATTCACCCTCCGAGGGCAGCTACACGTTGAATGGCCGGCGCGTGGACTCCATGAAGATGAGCGAGCGCGCCCGCGTGCGCAATCGCGAGATCGGCTTTATCTTCCAGGCCTTCAATCTGATTGGCGATCTCAATGTTTACGAGAACGTCGAGCTCCCGCTGACCTATCGTTCCGTGCCATCGACCGAGCGCAGGAAGATGGTGAACGAAGCGCTGGAAAAGGTCGGCATGCTGCACCGTGTTCGTCACTATCCGGCGCAGCTCTCCGGAGGCCAGCAGCAACGTGTCGCCGTGGCTCGCGCCCTCGCCGGTTCTCCCTCAATTCTGCTCGCGGACGAACCCACCGGTAACCTCGATTCCGCCAACGGCGAGGCGGTGATGACCCTCCTCGAAGACCTGCACCGCGAGGGCGCGACCATCTGTATGGTGACTCACGATCCGCGCTACGCCGCGCGCGCCGACCGCACTATTACGCTGTTCGATGGCCGCGTCGTCGAAGAGAAGGCCGCTGTCGCGACCGTAATGTAGACTGAGTCAATCGGCGCTGGAGGCGCCCGCCTCTGCTACAGGATCTCCGATACGCATTGCGCTTGTTGCGCAGGAACGCCGGCCTGACGGCGATCATCGTTCTGTCTCTGGCCATCGGCATTGGCGCGAACAGCGCCATCTTCAGCGTCGTTGACGCGCTTCTCCTGCGCCCGCTTCCGTATCCACAGCCCGGCCGGCTGGCTAACGTCTGGCTGCATTCGCCCGCCATCGGCATCCTGCGTGATTGGCCGTCGCCTGGGCAGTTCACCGACCTGCGAAACGAAAACCACTCCTTCGAAACAATGGCTATCGCGCAGCTTCGCACCATGACCCTGTCTGGGGGCGAAGAGCCGGTGCGCGTGAACGGCATGCGCACGTCGTCCACCCTCCTGCCCATGCTCGGCGCGCAACCGCTGCTGGGCCGCCTTTTGCTTCCCGACGAGGACGCGCCCGGCAAGCCTCCCGTGGCCATCCTGACGTACAGCGCATGGCGGCGCCTGTTCAGCTCCGACCCCCGGATCGTCGGAAAGAGCATCAGCATCGACGGCAAGGCATTCACGGTGACGGGCGTTCTGAGCTCGGCGTTCCAGATTGATGCCGAGGTGATGCCCTCCGAAGATCCCATGGACAAGATCGATTTGTTCGTGCCGCTGCCGCTGGATGCGAAGGCCGCGCAGAACCGCGGCGACGAGAACTACAACATCGTGGTGCGCCTGAAGCCCGGCGTTTCCATTCAGCAGGCGCAGGCCGATGTCAGCATGATTGCCGCGCGCATCCGGGTGAAGGATAAACGCGGCCCGTCGTTCGGCATGCACGTGACCGGGCTGCAGGAGCAGGTGGTGGGCGATGTCCGCCGGGCCGTGCTGGTGTTGCTCGGATCGGTGGCCCTGGTGCTGCTGATCGCGTGCGCGAATGTGGCCAACCTGCTGCTCACGCGCGCGGCCGGCCGGCAGAAAGAGCTCGCCATTCGCACCACGCTGGGCGCGGATACCTGGCAGGTCGTCCGTCAGTTGCTGACGGAAAGCGTGCTGCTCGCGCTTCTGGGCGGCGCCGCCGGACTGCTGGTGGCGAGAGGAAGCCTCTACGTTGTGCGCGCCATCAATCCCGGGAACATCCCGCGGCTCGAAGACATCGAGATCAACGGCTCCGTGCTCGCGTTCACGTTCCTCATCGCGCTCGTGACCGGCGTGCTCAGCGGCATCGCACCGGCCTGGCGCTCTCTGAAGCTCGACCTGAACTCGTCGCTCAAAGCCGGCGGCCGCAGCGGGGACACTGAAGGCGGCATGAGGCTCGGCCGCAATCGTCTGCGCGGGTTGCTGGTGGTGGCTGAACTCGCGCTGTCGCTGGTGCTGCTCACTGGCGCAGGGCTGCTGATTCGCAGTTTCATTCGCCTCGAGGCAGTGCCGCCGGGCTTTGCTGCCGATCATGTGCTGTCCATGGAAGTGGTGGCCAGCGGGCCGGCCTACGAGAAGAGTGAGGTGGCCGACCGGCTGTTTCAGGACATTCACGAACGCGTCTCCCATCTCCCCGGCATCCGCAATGTCGGTTTCGTCTCCGTCCTTCCTCTCACCGGCGCGGTGGGCTGGGGCAGCATCAGCGTGGAGGATCACCCCACGCCGCCCGGCCAGGAGTTGCAGGTGGATATCCGCATCGCCAGCAGCGACTACTTCGGCGCGATGAACATTCCGCTGCTGAAGGGGCGCTTCTTCAGCGACCACGATACGAAGACGGCCGAGTCCGTGGCGATCATCGATCAGAAGTTCGCGCAGCGTTTCTGGCCGCACGAGAACCCGGTGGGCAGGCACGTCTGGTTCGATCCGAAGAAGCCGATGACCATCGCCGGCGTTGTGGGCGTGGTGAAGCAATATGGGCTGGATACCGACGGCAAGATGGTGGTGTATCTCCCGCACCGGCAGTTTACCGGCAGCGGAATGTATCTGGTGGCGCGCACCTCGCAGGATCCCGCGGCTCTTTCGGGCGCCATCGTTCGCGAGATTCACGCGGTGGATGCGAGCGTCGTAACCTATGAGATCCGCACCATGCAGGATCGCCTGTACAGCTCGCTCGCCCGGCAGCGGTTCGCTTCGGCGATGCTGACGGGATTCGCGGCGTTCGCTCTGTTGCTGGCCGCGGTGGGCGTGTTCGGCGTGATGTCGTGGCTGGTTGCGCAGACCACGCACGATATGGGCATTCGCATGGCGCTGGGCGCGCAATCGGGCGACATCGTCGGACTGGTGGTCCGGCAGGGCATGACGCTGGCGGTGATCGGCATCGTGGTAGGTCTCGCCGGCGCCTTCGCGCTCACGCGCCTGATGAGCAGCCTGCTGTTCGGCGTGAGCACGACCGATCTGGTGACCTTCAGCGCAGTGCCGGCGGTGTTAGCGGCTGTGGCACTGGCTGCGACGGTGATTCCGGCCCTCCGCGCCGCCCGCGTGGACCCCATGGCCGCGCTACGGGTGGAGTAGGGCGCCGGAATCACATCTCCACCAGCCCCAGGCTAATCTTCAGCGCTTCGTCCACCCGGCGCATAGTCGCGGCATCGAGCCCGCCCAGGCGCTTGACCAGCCGTTTGCGGTCAATGGAGCGAATCTGATTAAGGATGACCGCTGAGGGCGCCTCAAGGCCGCCCCTGCCGGTGGGGATGACGACTTCGCGCGGATGGGGCGGCTGGGAAAAGTGGGAGCTAATGGCCGCGACGATGGTGACGGGGCTGTACTGGTTGGAAACGTCGTTCTGCAGGACCACGGCCGGCCGAGTCTTCCTGATCTCATGGCCCACGGTGGGGTCAAAAGTGACGAGGTAGACCTCGCCACGTTTGGGAAAGCTCATGGCCGTTTGGCTTTACTGGTTTTGCTGGCTCTGGCAGCAGAAGCCGCCACTCTCTCGGCTTCCTCTTCCAGGGGGAACCAGGCGGCGGCCAGATCGAGGTCCCGGCCGGCGTTAGCCAGGGCTTCCTGCTTCAGCCGTTCCCGCAGGCTTTGCTTGCTCCTGGTCTCCACGTAGTGGATCACCGCCCTCGAGATGAACTGGCTGCGACTACCTTTAGCCGCTACCCGGTCGAGGACACGGACGGTTTCGTCGGGCAGCATGATATTGATGCGTTTGGACACCTGTGGGTACTATACACACTACAAGTGTGTATGTCAAACCGCATGTAGCCCCTTATCGAGCTTTCAATCCGGCGCCCCGAGGCCTTTGCGGCCTCTTCGTTCGGGGCTTTCTTCGAGTGTTTGGTTGCGCGGCCGTCACCTGTACCAACCGTCCGAATCGCGGGGGTGCCGCGGCTGCACTGACGATTGGGCCCGCGGCTACCAGCTTCTTCCGGCGAGCATCCACCTGCAGATTCAGACCTTCCATGGCGCGCGCGCCGAGCAGTTGGAGATCGCCTGCTTCGGCGAAGACCACTTCGTCCACGGTTTCCGACTTGTCCACTGTGAGCACGGCGTAGCCCACCGAGCGCATAATGATCTGGCCGTTCGCCAACTGAAACTGCAGATCCTTCTTGCGCCGCCCGATCCCGATCGCCTCCAGCACCACCGCGTCGATCCACGTGGATTCGGCGCCCGCGTCGACCATCAGGCGCCGTACGGCGGTCGATCTGGAAGTCACCGGATTGAGGACCCGACAGCCAACGCAGAAGAGTCGCATCTAACGCGCATGATAACGCGAGGGCGCGCCGATCTTGGGCGGCCGGGCTGTTCCAACCGCCCCGGATGATTCGACAATGAGAATCATGGGCACCATATCAGGCTCACTGCGCTTACGACCTACGCGTATCGGATTTCTCGTAGATCCAACGGACCGAGAAGTAGTGAGGCGAGTCTTCCAACTGTGCACGTGTCTCTGGGGCGGCATCTTTAACCCGATCATTCCAGTGTGCGACGCGATTCCCGAAGCCTGGATCGATCCATTCGACGCGCCATCAAGCCCTGCCGAGCTTGCTCGTGGGTACATCGAGTTCTATGAACCCGATGTTTTCGTCGAGGCGAGATCTGGGATGTCGGCTCAAATCGGAATTCCTCCGAGGGACGTTGATCCCATTCACCCCCGAATTCTGCCACTCGATTCGTTCTTCTCGGAGGCTAATCCTTACCCGTTCGCCCTACCCTTCGGGTTGGACTGTTTCGGGATTTACAAAGCGATGTACGAACGAGAGTTCAAGTTCGTCGCGCGGCATGGGCGCAGCAGTGTAGCCCACTTCGAGTCTTCTTCTGGAGAATCCCTTTTTTTTGAGGCAGTATTCGGAGCGTTCCCCACCGACGGGCCCATGAAACGGCTTGCCCGCGATTACGACGACGCGTTTGATCCAGTGTCGCTGGCACCAAGCATCGAAGACTGGATGAGGGCGATCAGGGACGACTTTCGTTCCCCACTCAGTTTCACGGTGGAGGGTCTCAAGCGCGATTTCCACGGCTGGAGCGAACCGACCCTGCTCATAGTTGACCCGACCAGTCCGCTGGACCTCATTGATTTTTGGAACATGAGGCAGTTTCATCCTCAGGTTCTCCCGGTTAGCGTGACCTGGCTTCGCGATGTCACCGATCTTCTGCGTGAGCTTGTGAAGGCGAATCACCGGCCATTGCTGGGCAACGCCGACGGGGTGGCGATTCAAACGGCCGTGCAGCTCGGTCGCTCGCTGATGACGGGCGGTCGCGAAACGGCCACAGCGATTGGCAAAGCTCTATTTTCGGAAATGGGCCTTGCCGACTTCGCTGACACGCATTGGTCGCGGCATGAGCCAGTCTGGATCCCTGATCGAGAGGATTCCATCCATCGCCCGCAACGGGCGGAGATTGAATGTGCCGCGACAGACTTGGAGCTTGCCATTTCCGGCGAGGGCTCCACCCAGTACTGCCGGTTCAAGTCACTGTCGCCGGATTTTGCGAGCGCCTTCGCCGAAGCTGGGGGCGCGCGTTGGGCCAACGTGCTTAAGCTCCGGGGCTACGGCTCAAACGACGGTCTGGCCTTGGCGCTTCCTTCCTCCTTCACGGCAGTAGCCGGAGGGCGATTGCGATTGGGTGAACCCGCCGTCGTCTCCCGCGAGGGGATCGTTTTGCTGCAGACATCGAAGCACCATCTGGAGTGGGTCAACCTTCTGACCGGCGAACAGGCGTTCAGCGAGTGGTTGGAGCATGCCGGTGCGCCCTCCAAGCGTTCCGAGTCCGGCCGAATCGCGGAACAGATGCTGGAGTCACTCGGCGGTTTTTGGGGCACCAGTCTTGTCGCCCACCGGGAGACGCTCCAGCTCTTGGATGACATGGCCAAAAGTGTTAGAACCTATGCGGACGGCACAGTTGAGGAGTACCAAGACCGTTCCGCCACAGTGAAGCGATGGCAAGATCTGTTGAGCCGCCGATCCGGCGGGCCAAGGGGGTACCGAACCGCCGCAACGCTTGACCGGTTCATCGAAGCAAACGTTCTCCGGCTCGGGTTGGAACTGACTTGCACCAATTGTGGCAAGAGGAACTGGGTCGGTATCGCGAGCCTTAAGGAGCAGCTCGTCTGCGAGCGATGCCTGAAGGCCTTTGCATTTCCCCAAGGCAGTTTGGATTTCCATCATACGCCGTGGCGTTACCGAGTTATCGGCCCCTATAGCGTGCCAGACTACGCAGACGGCGCATATAGCACTATCCTCGCCCTGACCGTCTTCGCCCGAAGACTGGGAAGCGACCAGCCGAACATGACCTACACGACCGGGTTGGAGTTCCGGAACGGAGAGGACAAACCATTCGAGGTGGATTTTGGCCTTTGGTACCAGCGCACCCGGATGTTCGGGCGTAATGAGGAACCCGTTCTCGTGTTCGGTGAAGCGAAAAGCTTCGGGACGGAGTGCTTCGAAGAAGCAGATGTTGCCCGCATGAGAAAACTCGCGGAGAAGTTCCCAGGAGCGTTTATTGTCTTCGCGACCTTAAAGGACGAGATGAGCGAGAATGAGGCCAAAAGGATCGGCGAGTTCGCCATGTGGGGACGAGAAGATCTCGGAGACGGCCTCCCGCGGACTCCGGTGATCGCACTGACGGGTGCCGAGATGTTCTGTGATTGGAGTCTCGAATGGACGTGGAAGGACCTCGGTGGTCAGCGGGCTGCCTTAGTGGCACCGCCGGCAGCACAACTCGGCAACCTCCACAGGCTCGCCCGCTTCACGCAGCACGTGTACCTAGGACTACCCCTTCATCGAGCCCCTCGGGGTCCGGCGGCGTCGACGCAGCCGTGAACTGGTGCAATGGTTGGTCGGTATGCTCAGCCCTCCCGGTGGACAAACCCCTCCCCCCCATGCCATACTGTCCTTTCATGCGTCGCGCGTATTACCGCTCGTTTCGATTTTGGTTCCGCCCAGGGACCTGATCCGATCTGAGTGGCATCGCGACAGGTTAAACGGTTTTGAAAGAGGCCCACTCGAAAGAGTGGGCTTTTCGATTTTCAGGAGGCTCGAATGGTGATTTCGATGAAGCTCCACTCCACGCGGGAGGAGATCGACCAGGTGTGCAAGCGGATTGAACATTTCGGCGACAAAATCCACGCCATTGAGG
>Ga0335078_10012073_pt1 | contig 12819 bp, 10 predicted proteins | sample Lox_Sample_32_FD_206711 | JGI IMG/M metagenome (GOLD analysis project Ga0335078, IMG submission 206711) | Soil microbial communities from Loxahatchee National Wildlife Refuge, Florida, United States - Lox_Sample_3.2 | ecosystem: Environmental > Terrestrial > Soil > Wetlands | place: USA... | reverse complement strand
CGCCGCGCCGCCCCCCGCCGGACCCGACCGGCCGCCGGCCGCCGCCGACCCCCGCCTGGCGCTCGTGCGGCTGGTGGTCGGGGCCGCGCTGGTGGTGGCGCTGGCGGTGGCGACGCACGCCGTCCCCGTGCTCATCGTGGTGGTGGCGCTCGTGGTCATGGTCATGCTCCACGAGCTCGGCCACCTGCTCACCGCCAAGCTCGGCCACATGAAGGTCACCGAGTACTTCCTCGGCTTCGGCCCCCGGTTGTGGTCGATCCGCCGGGGCGAGACCGAGTACGGCGTGAAGGCCATCCCCGCCGGGGGCTACGTGAAGATCCTGGGGATGACGAGCGCCGAGGAGGTCGACCCCGCCGACGAGCCCCGCACCTACCGCCAGCAGCCCTTCCGCTACCGGCTGCTCGTGGCCGTGGCCGGCTCGGCCATGCACGCCGTGATGGCCTTCGTCCTGCTGTGGGGGATGTTCGTGTTCTTCGGCGCCCCCCAGGGCAACGCCGTGGCCGTCACCGCCCTGGCCCCCTTCGACCACGGCCTCGACCCGGCCCGGGCGGCGGGCCTGCGGGCCGGGGACATCGTCCGCTCGGTCGACGGCAAGGCCGTGCACGACCCCACCGATCTCCAGCGCGCCATCCAGGGCGACGTCGGGCGGCCCCTCACGGTCGTGGTCGACCGGGGAGGCAGCACCCGGACCCTCACCGTCACCCCGGCAGCGGACAGGAGCGGCACGCGCACGAGCGGCCACATCGGGGTCGTGATCGGGGCGCCCGTGGAGACGAGCGGCCCCCTGGCGGCGGTGCCCCAGGCGGGCCGGCTCTTCGGCCGCATCGTGAGCGGGACCATCGGCGGGCTCGGGCAGGTCTTCTCCGTGAGCGGCATCAGGGGCTATGTCCACGACCTCACCAACGCCCAGGCCGCCGCGCACGCCGCCAAGACGGGCAACCGCATCTCCTCGATCTACGGGGCGGGGCGCATCGCCGTGGAGAGCGCCAAAGTGGGCGCCTACGACCTCATCTACGTCCTGGCATCGATCATCGTGATCGTGGGCCTGATCAACCTCTTCCCCATGCTCCCGCTCGACGGCGGGCACGTGCTCATCGCCGTCTACGAGCGGGTCCGCAGCCGCCGGGGCCGGCCGTACCACGCCGACGTGACCAAACTCACCCCCGTGGCCTACGCCTTCGTGCTGCTCCTCGGGTTCATCGTGGTCTCGGCGCTGTACCTCGACATCACCCACCCCGTGTCGCTGCAGTAGCCCCGCACTGCCAGCGCGAGCCCGAGGAGCCATCGCATGGCCCGTCCCCCCGTCCCCACCTCCGAGCGCCGCCCCACCCGTCAGATCCACGTCGGCTCGGTGGCGGTGGGCGGGGGTGCGCCCATCTCGGTGCAGTCGATGACCACCACCAAGACCGCCGACGTCGAGGGCACCCTGGCCCAGGTGTACGCGCTCGCCAACGCCGGGGCCGACCTGGTGCGCTGCACGTGCAACGAGGAGGAGGCCGCCGTGGGCCTGGCCCACATCGTGCCCCGCTCGCCGGTCCCGCTCATCGCCGACATCCACTTCCACCACGAGATGGCGCTGGCGGCGCTGGAGGCGGGGGTGGCGGGGCTGCGGCTCAACCCCGGGAACCTCCGCAAGGAGGCCGAGATCAAGCAGGTGGCCCAGGAGGCCAAGGACCGCGGCGTCCCCATCCGCATCGGGGTGAACGCCGGGTCCCTGCACCCCGAGCTCTACCGGCGCTTCGGCGGCGCCACCCCCGAGGCACTCGTGGAGTCGGCGCGCATGGAGCTGGCCTACTTCGAGGAGGTCGGGTTCGAGGACGTGAAGATCTCGGTGAAGGCCTCGTCGGTGCCGCTCATGATCGAGGCCTACCGCCTGGCGTCGGCCACCTTCGACCATCCGCTGCACCTGGGGGTGACCGAGGCCGGCCCGCCCCCGGCGGGGCTCGTGAAGGGGACGGCGGGCATCGGGACGCTGCTCGCCGAGGGCATCGGGGACACCATCCGCTACTCGCTCACGGCCGACCCCGTGGAGGAGGTGCGGGCCGGGCGCCAGCTGCTCGAGGCCCTGGGCCTGCGCGAGCGGCGCGGCCTCGACCTCATCGCCTGCCCCTCGTGCGGGCGGGCCGAGATCGACGTCATCGGCGTGGCGCGCGCCGCCCAGGAGGCCCTCGAGTCGCGCCGGCTGCCCATCCAGGTGGCGGTCATGGGGTGCGTGGTGAACGGACCCGGCGAGGCGCGCGAGGCCGACATCGGCATCGCCGCCGGGCGCGGCAAGGGCCACCTGTTCATCAAGGGCAAGATCATCCGGGTGGTGCCCGAGGACGACATGGTGGCCGCCCTGGTGGAGGAGGCCGAGCGGCTCGTGGCCGAGGGGCTCGAGGCCCGCCTGGCCGCCGCCGACGTCGGGGCCGAGGCCGAGGCCGACGCCGACCGCCGTCTGTTGCTCGAGGCCCGCGGGACCGACGCCAACCACAGCGCCCAGAAGGTCGAGCTCATCCACCGCACCATCGAGGACGAGCGTGGCACGGCCGCCGCCGGGGGCGGTCCGGCGCCGGGTCAGTAGGCCCGGGCCGTCACCGCCACGAGCCCCTCGTCGCCGTCGTCGGCCTCGGGGAGCGACCCGTCGGCCCGGGCGACGAGCCGCACCGACACCCCCGCCCCGTTCAGGCGGGTCTCCCCGTCGGCACCGAGGGCGGCCAGCGGGAGCCGGGCGAACCCCGAGTGCGACGCCTCCTCGGCCTCGGCCACCGACCCCACCTCGGCGGTGGCCGCCAGCCGGCGCTCGGTGGCCTCGGACAGCAGGGCGTCCTGGGCGGCGTCGAGGGCGGCGCGCACGCGGCCCTCGAGCTCGGTGAGGGGAACGGTGGTCTTGGTGCCCTCGTCGCGGCGCACGAGCACCGCCGTGCCCTCGCCCAGCTCCCGGGGCCCGACCTCCACCCGCACGGGGACGCCCTTCAACTCCCAGTCGACGACCCGCCGGCCGAACGAGGTGTCGGTGCGGTCGTCGAGCTGCACCCGGAGCCCGGCGTCGGAAAGAGCGCCGGCCACGGCGGCGGCCCCCTCGCCCGCCCCCTCGTCGGCGCGCACCAGCACCACGGCCACCTGGACCGGGGCCAGGCGCGGGGGCAGGCGCAGCCCGGCGTCGTCGCCGTGGGCCATGACGAGCGCCCCCATGAGCCTGGTGGACGCCCCCCACGACGTCTGCCACACGTGGCGCTCGGCACCGCTGTCGTCGAGGAAGGTGGTGTCGAAGACCCGGGCGAAGTTCTGGCCCAGCTCGTGGCTGGTGCCCATCTGCAGGGCCTTGCCGTCGCGCATCATGGCCTCGCAGGTCCAGGTGGTGGTGGCACCCGAGAACCGCTCACGCTCGGTCTTGCGCCCGGTGAGCACGGGGATGGCGAGGACCCGCACCATCACGTCCTCGTACACGTCGCGCAGGATGCCGAGGGCGAAGCGGCGCGCCTCGGCCTCGGTGGCGTGCGCGGTGTGGCCCTCCTGCCACAGGAACTCGGTGGTGCGCAGGAAGAGCCGGGGGCGCAGCTCCCAGCGCACCACGTTGGCCCACTGGTTGACGAGCATGGGCAGGTCGCGGTGGCTCTGGATCCACTTGGAGAAATAGGCGTTGATGATGGTCTCGCTCGTGGGCCGGACCACCACCGGCTCCTCGAGCTCCTTGCCGCCGCCGTGGGTGACCACGGCCAGCTCGGGGCTGAAGCCCTCGACGTGGGCGGCCTCCTTGCGCAGGTAGCTCTCGGGGATGAACAGCGGGAAGTAGGCGTTGGGCACGCCGGCGGCCTTGATGCGGGCGTCGAGCTCGGCCTGGATGCGCTCCCAGATGGCGTAGCCGTAGGGGCGGATGACCATGGTGCCCCGCACCGGGCCGTTGTCGGCCAGCTCGCTCTTGGCCAGCACGTCCTGGTACCACTGCGGGAAGTCGTCGTGCTGCGAGGCGAGGACGCGGGGGCGGGCCATGGCCCCAGGATGCTACCGGCGGGCCGCACCGGCCCCGGGCCCCGGCGCTGTCGGTGTCAGGCGGGGCGACCCTGCACGATGCGGCGACCGCTCACCACGGCGGGGTGGATGGCCACCACGTGCTCGTGGGTGCCCGGGGCCCACGGGGCCACCGGCAGCCGCGCCACGCGGGCCAGGAGGGCCTCGTCGGTCACGAGCTCGGCGCGCCCCACCACGAGGACGCTCCAGCCCTCGTGGTAGAGGGGGTCGACGTCGTCGACCTCGAAGGCCACCACCGAGCGGCGCACGGCGGCGTCGAGCTTGGTGCCCGCCGTCGTGCGGAACACCACGTCCCCGTCGAGCACGGCGTAGTTCACGGGGAACACCGCCGGCACCGTCCCGATGGAGACCGCCACCCGGCCGATGCCACGCTCGCCCAGCAGGTCCAGGCAGGCCCCCTCGCTGATGGACTCCATGCCGCCGTACTCGGGCCCGGCCATCCCATCAGGATCGGCCCCGGCGGGGTCCGCTCCTAGGGGCCAAGGTCCCGAAGGGCCCGCCCGGCGCCGGGCCGGGCGGGGCGGCGCCGGGGCCGGGGCGCCGGATCGGCCCGGAGGGGCGGCTGGTATAGTTCTCCCCGCCGTTCGATCGGGAAGACGTGGTGGTACGAAGCGTGGGCGGGCAGCCCACGCTTCTGTTTTCACCGGCCGTCCGGCCGGGGGGAGCAGTGCCGACAGGAGGACGAGGGAGGTGAGGGACACGGTGGATGACGGGCTTGCCGACCTGCTCGCGTCCACCGTGGCCTCGGTCGGCCTCGAGCTCGTGGACGTCGAACGGCACGCGGCGGTGATCCGCGTGGTGGTGGACGGCCCCGGCGGGGCCGACCTCGACGCCATCGCCGAGGCCACCCGGGCGATCTCGGGGGTGCTCGACCGCCACGACCCCTTCCCCGGTCACCGCTACACGCTCGAGGTGTCGAGCCCGGGGGTGGAGCGACCGCTGCGCACCCCCGCCCAGTTCGCCCGGGCGGTGGGGGAGCAGGTCACCGTGCGCACGGTGGCCGGCGGCGAGGGTGATCGGCGCGTTACCGGGCGCCTCACGGGCGCCGACGAGGCCGGCATCACGGTGGAGGGCGACGACGTCCCCGAGGGCGTGCGCCGGCTCCGCTACGACGACATCGAGCGGGCTCGCACCGTGTTCAGCTGGGGCGCGCCACCCCCGCCGGGTCGGGGGCGGGGACGCTCCGGCGCTCCGGCGCGTGCGGCGCGCTCGGCGCCGCCCCGCCCCGCGACCAAGAAGAGGGTGGCGACGTCATGAGCCCCGCCAATTTCGAATTCCTCGACGCCCTGGGCCAGATCGAGCGCGACCGCGGCATCTCGGTCGAGAGCATTCTCGAGTCCCTGGCCACCGCGCTCGTGGCCGCCTACAAGCGCCGCCCCGGTGCGGCCGAGGAGGCCGTCGTCACCGTCGATCCCGAGTCGGGCGAGATCCGCGTCTACGGACAGGAGCTCGACGAGGAGGGCAACGTGGCGCGCGAGTGGGACGACACCCCCGACGACTTCGGTCGGATCGCGGCCCAGACCGCCAAGCAGGTCATCCTGCAGCGCATCCGCGAGGCCGAGCGCGACCTCAAGTACGAGGAGTACGCCGGGCGTGAGGGCGACATCGTGACCGGGATCGTCCAGCAGACCGACAACCGCTACACCCTGCTCGACCTGGGCAAGGTGGAGGCGCTGCTGCCCCAGGCCGAGCAGGTGCCCTACGAGCGCTACGAGCACGGGGCACGGCTCAAGGCCTACATCGTCGAGGTGCGCAAGACGACCAAGGGTCCCCAGATCGTGGTGAGCCGCAGCCACCCGGGGCTCGTGAAGCGGCTGTTCGAGCTGGAGGTCCCCGAGATCTCCTCGGGCGTGGTCGAGATCCGGGCGGCGGCGCGCGAGCCCGGGCACCGCACCAAGATCGCCGTCTGGTCCAACGACCCCAACGTCGACCCCGTGGGTGCGTGCGTGGGCGCCCGGGGATCGCGGGTGCGCATGGTCACCAACGAGCTGCGGGGCGAGCGTATCGACGTGGTGCCCTTCGCCGACGATCCCGTCGAGTTCATCCAGGCCGCGCTGCAGCCCGCCCGCGTGCGCGAGGTCCGGCTCGACGACGAGACGGGGATCGCCACCGTGGTGGTGAGCGACTACCAGCTGTCGCTGGCCATCGGCAAGGAGGGCCAGAACGCCCGCCTGGCCGCCCGGCTCACCGGTTGGCGCGTGGACATCAAGAGCGAGACCCAGCTCGCCGAGGAGGAGGCCGGCTACGGCGAGGAGTGGGCCGAGGGCGAGTGGGTCGAGAACGCGGCGGGAGAGATGGTGTGGCAGCCGGCGGAGGGGGGCGAGGCCGTCTCCGCCGCGCAGTGGTCGGCGGCCGCCGCCGGCGGGGCCCCGGTGCCGGGGGTGGCCGCGCCCGAGGAGCACAAGCCCGACGACGCCGAGCCGACTCCGGCTGCCGTGGCCGGGGCGCCCACCGCCCCGGCGCCCGATGCGGCCACCGCCCCGGCGCCCGAGGCGGCCACCGCGCCGGCGCCCGAGGCGGCCGGCCCCGCCGCCGACGGCGGCGACAACGCGGGGACGACCGCATAACGCCCACGCGCAGCTGCGTGGGCTGCCGGCGCCGGGCGGCCCCCGGCGCGTTGCTGCGGGTCTCGCTGGCCGGTGACGGCACGGTGTCGCTGGGCCCGGGCCCCGGCCGGGGGGCGTGGTTGTGCCGGGGCCGCCCCGAGTGCCTCGAGCGGTCCCTGCGCCACGGTGCGCTGGGCCGGGCGCTGCGGGCCGAGCTGGGTGTGGGCGTGGCCGAGGAGCTGCGCTCGAAGGTGAGCGGGGCAGTGCCCTCCAGGGAGGGCTCGGCCCAGGTGTGCGAGGATGGTGGGTCGGGCCGAGGTGTCGGACGACCCGCCCACGAGGAAGAAGGACCGTAGGAGCCCTTGCCGAAGAAGATCCGCGTCTACGAGCTGGCCCGAGAGCTCGGCCTCGAAAACAAAGAGGCGCTCGACCTCTGCCTGGCCCTGGGCATCGGGGTCAAGAGCCACTCGTCGTCGATCGAGGACGCCCAGGCCGACCGCGTCCGCCGCAAGGCCGACGCCGAGGGGCTGCGGCGCGCCGTCCAACCCGAACCCGGGCCCGAGCCCAAGCCGTCCCGGCCGGCGCCGAGCGCCGGCAGCGACCGGGGGACCGCCCCCGCACCGCCCGCGCCGCCGCGCCCGGCTGCCGGTCCCGGCGAGGCCCCGGCGGCGGCGGGTACACCCGCACCGGCCCCACCCCGACCCCGCCTGGTCACGAGCCGTCCCGCCAGCGAGGTGGTGGCGCCCCCCGCCGCCCCCCGTCCCCCGGCTGCGCCCCGCCCGCCTGCACCGCCGCGTCCCCCGGTGCAGCCCGCGGCGGCCGCCCCCGCCCCCGCGGCGCCACCGCCGACGGTGGCCCCCGACCTCGGCGCCCCGCCCCCTCGCCCGAGCGGCCCGCCGCCCCGGCCGCCCATGAGCTCCTCGGGCCGTCCCATCCCGCCGCCCCCCGGTCCGCGTTCGACCTCGGGCCGACCCATCCCCCCGCCACCCGGGCGTCGGCCTCCCCCCGGCGGCCCCCGGCCCGGCGGCGGCCCCGGCGCGGGACCGCGCCCCGGCGGCGGTGCGCGTCCGGGCGGCGGCGGCTACGGCGGGCGACCCGGCGGCGGCGGTGGTGGCTTCGCCGGCCGCGGCGGGGGAGGCGGCTACGGCGGGCGACCGGGCGGCGGCCCTCCGCCCCCGGGGCTGCGCGGTGGGCCCGGTGGGCGCGGCCGGCCGCCCCAGCGACGGCCCCGGCGTCGGCGGCGCAACCTCGAGGAGCTCGAGCCAACCCAGCTCACGACGTACACGCCCTCGAACGCGCCCGTCCCCGACTACGAGGTCATCGTCGAACGGGGGTCGACGCCGCGCGAGCTCGGTCCCAAGCTCAACCGCTCGGCGGCCGACGTCACGCGCTTTCTGTTCCTCCAGGGCGAGATCGTGACGGCCACCCAGTCGCTGAGCGACGACATGATCGAGCTCTTCGCGGCCGAGCTCGGGGCTCGGGTCCGCCTGGTGGACCCGGGCGAGGAGCAGGAGGCGGAGCTCCAGGCCAAGTACTTCGAGGAGGAAGAAGAGGAACGGCCCGAGGACCTCCGTCCCCGCCCGCCGGTGGTCACGGTGATGGGCCACGTCGACCACGGCAAGACCCTGCTGCTCGACCGCATCCGCCATGCCAACGTGGTGGCGGGCGAGGCGGGCGGCATCACCCAGCACATCGGCGCCTACCAGGTCGAGGCCAACGGGCACCGCATCACCTTCATCGACACGCCCGGCCACCAGGCCTTCACCGCCATGCGGGCGCGCGGCGCCGAGGTCACCGACATCGTGGTCCTGGTGGTGGCGGCCGACGACGGCGTCATGCCCCAGACGGTGGAGGCCATCGACCACGCCCGGCTGGCGGACGTCCCCATCGTGGTGGCCGTCAACAAGATCGACCGGGGCGACGCCGACGTGAACCGCGTGCTCCAGCAGCTCTCCGAGCGGGGGCTCGTGCCCGAGGCGTGGGGCGGCGACACCATCGTGGTCGAGGTCTCGGCCCTCCAGAGCCTGGGCATCGACGATCTCCTCGAGCAGCTGGTGCTGGTGGCCGAGGTCGAGGAGCTGCAGGCCAGCCCCGAGGGTCGGGCCCGCGGAGTCGTGCTCGAGGCCAACCTGGAGTCCGGGCGCGGACCGGTGGCGACCGTCATCGTGCAGTCCGGGACGCTGCGGGTGGGCGACTCGGTCGTGGCCGGGGCGGCCTGGGGCAAGGTGAAGGCCCTCATCGACGACGCCGGGGAGCACGTGAAGGAGGCGCCGCCGTCCACCCCGGTGCAGGTGCTCGGGTTCTCCGAGCCACCGGCGGCGGGCGACGAGTTCCGCGTCACCACCGACCAGACCACCGCCCGCACCATCGGCGAGACCCGAGAGCGCCGCTACCGCGTGGCCGGCCACGCCCCGTCGCCCACGGCGCCGGGCGCCAAGCTCGAAGACCTCTTCGAGCAGATCCAGCGCGGTGAGGCCGCCACCTTGAACCTCATCCTCAAGGCCGACGTCCAGGGCACGCTGGAGGCCATCACCGACAGCCTGCGCCGCCTCGAGCGCCCCGACGTGCGGCTGAGCTTCGTCCACCGCGGCGTGGGGGGCATCACCGAGGGGGACGTGGAGCTGGCGGTGGCCTCCAACGCCACCATCATCGGCTTCAACGTGCGCCCCGACCGCCGGGCCCGCGAGATGGCGGCCGAGCGGGGCGTGGGCATCCGCACCTACGAGGTGATCTACAAGCTGCTCGAGGACATCGAAGCGGCCATGGTGGGCATGCTCACGCCCGAATTCGAGGAGATCGTGACGGGCGAGGCCGAGGTGCGCGAGGTCTTCCGCGTCCCACGGGTGGGCGCGGTGGCCGGGTGCTACGTGCGCGACGGCGCCATCACCCGCGGCTCCAAGGTCCGCTTCCTGCGTGAGGGCGTCATCATCTGGCGGGGGACGATCACCTCGCTGCGGCGCTTCAAGGACGACGTGCGCGAGGTGCAGTCCGGGTTCGAGTGCGGCATCGGCCTGTCGGACTTCCAGGACCTGCACGCCGGCGACATCATCGAGACCTTCGACGAACGCGAGATCCCCCGCGCCTAGCCGGCCGCCGGGCCCGCGCCGCCACCGACCACTCGCACCCCCCAGCACGAACGCCCAGTCCGAGGAGGTCCCACCGTGCCCGCACGCCGGCGCACCGGCCGCTCCCCGGCGGCCTACCCCCGCACGGCCCGGGTCAACGAGGTCCTGCGGGAGGTGGTGGCCGACGCCCTCGAGCGCCTGGCCGACGCCGACGACCGCCTCCGGATGGTGACGGTGACGGCGGTCGACACCACCCCCGACCTGTCGCGGGCGACGGTGTACCTGAGCTCGCTCCCCGACCAGGCCCGCGAGGCCCTGGCCCGTGACCGGGCCCAGATCCAGGCGGCCATCGGGCGTCAGGTGCGCATGAAACGCACGCCGCACCTCGTGTTCGAGCCCGATCCCGCCGTGGCCCACGGCGAGCGTGTCGAGGAGATCCTGCGCCGTCTGCACGCCGCCGGGTCGGCGCCGCCCGCCGAAGCCCCGGCGGGGGAAGGGGACGGCGGTGGTTCCCCACGCTGAGCCCGGCCCGGCGCCCGGCGCCCGGACGCGTCGGGCCAGGACCCGGGGCACTCCCGACGTGGTGGGCCTCGTGGTCGTGGACAAAGAATCCGGGTGGACCTCGCACGACGTCGTGGCCCGGTGCCGTCGCATCTTCGGCCAGCGCCGGGTGGGCCACGCCGGCACCCTCGATCCCGACGCCACCGGGGTGCTGCTCGTGGGCCTGGGCCGCTTCACCCGCATGCTGCGCTTCTTCACCGCCCTGCCCAAGTCCTACGTGGGCGAGGTGGTGCTCGGCCGGGCCACCTCCACCCTCGACGCCTCGGGCGAGACCACGGGCACCTGGGACATGTCCGACGTCACGGTGGCGCGCGCCCGGGCGGCGGCGGCCACCCTGACCGGCTCCATCGAGCAGGTGCCGCCCATGGTCTCGGCGCTGCACGTCGGGGGACGACGGCTGCACGAGCTCGCCCGCGCCGGCGTCGAGGTCGACCGGGCCCCGCGCCCGGTCACCGTCGACCGCTTCGACGTGGCGCCGGGGCCGACGGCCGACGTGCTGCGCGTCGCCGTCGAGTGCTCGTCGGGGACCTACGTGCGGGCGCTGGCCGCCGACCTGGGCACGGCACTGGGCGGCGGTGCCCATCTGCGCGCCCTGCGGCGCACGGCGGTGGGGTCGTTCACCGCCGACGAGGGCCACGTGCTCGGCGAGCTCGGTCCCGCCCACGTGCTCACCCCCGCCCAGGCCCTGCGGGACATGGCCCAGGTGGAGCTGACCGAGGAGCTGGCGCGTTCGGTGCGCCACGGCCTGGCGCTCGACAAGGTGTCGGCGGGTGCCTCGGGCGACGGCCCGTGGGCGCTGCTCGACGCCACCGGCGAGCTCCTGGCGGTGTACGAGGGGACCGGCACCGACCGTATGGTGGCCGCCTGCGTGCTCGCCGCCGCCCCGGCACCCTGAGCGCGGCGCGGGGCGCGGGGGCCCGGAGGCGGCGTGCGCCACCCGGGGGCGCGGGCGGACCCGGGTAACCTCGGCGCCATGGAGGTCGTGCTCGGCCCGGACCGGTGCGCGCCCCCGCCCCAGGGTTCGGCGGTCACCATCGGTGCCTACGACGGGGTGCACCTCGGCCACCGCCACCTGCTGGCCGAGCTGCGCCGGCGCGCCGCGCCGTCGGGCCTCGAGACCGTGGTCGTCACCTTCGACCGGCACCCGGCGACCGTGGTGCGGCCCCAGTCGGCACCGGCGCTGCTCACCGACCTCGACCAGAAGCTCGAGCTGCTGGCCGAGACGGGCGTGGACCGCACGCTGGTGGTGCGCTTCGACGACGCCCGCGCCGCCGAGAGCGCCGAGGACTTCGTGCTGGAGGTGCTCGTCGAGGCGCTCGGGGCCAAGGCCGTGGTGGTGGGGGAGGACTTCCACTTCGGCCACGGCCGCCGGGGCAACGTGGCGCTGCTCGGCGCCATGGGGGCCCGCTACGGCTTCGAGGTCACGGGCATCGCCCTGGACGCCGACGCCGCCGGGCTGGCGGTGTCCTCCACGCGTATCCGTCAGCTGCTCGGCGCCGGGGACGTGGCCGGCGCCACGGCGCTGCTCGGCCGGCCCCACCAGGTGCGGGGGGTGGTTGTGCGCGGCGACGGCCGGGGCGGCCCGGAGCTGGGCTTCCCCACCGCCAACGTGGACGTGCCCGCCGGCCTGGCGCTGCCGGGGGAGGGGATCTACGCCTGCTGGTACGAGCGGGGCGACGGGGCCGTCCACCGGGCGGCGGCGTCGCTCGGGCGGCGCCCCACCTTCCACGCCCGGGCCGAGGGCCCCCTGCTCGAGGCCTTCCTCCTCGACTTCGAGGGCGACCTCTACGGCGAGGAGGCCCGGGTGTCGTTCGTGCGGCGCCTGCGCGAGGAGCGCCGCTTCGACAGCGCCGAGGCCCTGGTCCGACAGATGCACGAGGACGTCGACGCCGCCCGGGACGCCCTGGGGGCCGGACCGGCCCGCTGACGCCGGCCCTGCTAGAGTGGCATCCCAGCCGGGACGCCGTCCCGGCCGGATCCGGGTCGGGGCGGACGTGCACACGACGCCCGATCGCCCGAACCCCGACGATTCCACGCAGCCATCGAGGTCGTTTCTCCCCACATGGTCGACAAAGCCGCGACGATCGCCGAGCATCGCCTGCACGACACCGACACGGGCTCGCCCGAGGTGCAGATCGCGCTCCTCACCGGGCGCATCACCCTCCTCACCGAGCACTTGAAGGTCCACAAGGGCGATCACCACACCCGGCGGGGCCTGATGAAGATCATCGGCCGTCGGCGCCGGCTCCTCGACTACGTGCGGGCCAACGACGTCGAGCGCTACCGGACCATCATCGGCAGGCTCGGCATCCGTCGCTAGGCGGCTCTCCTCCCGATCGGCCGGTGGCCGGACGGGGGACCACCTCGGGCGGGAGGTCCCGCCCGGGCAGCAGGGCGCACCGCCCGCCCGCAGCACAGACCCGGACACCTGACCAGCGGTCAGCTGCCAGTCGCCGGTCACCTCCGCCCCCCGGGCGTCGACGCCGATCCAGATCGGTCCGCCGCCGCAGGACCGGCGAGGTGGTCGACCACTGGGAACTGGCCCGGCGGTGTCCTCGAACCATGAGGAGACCAATGGCGGACGCCATCACCGTGTCGGCCCCGATCAGCGGGACCGAGCGCACCCTTTCCTACGA
>Ga0335078_10012072_pt1 | contig 12821 bp, 14 predicted proteins | sample Lox_Sample_32_FD_206711 | JGI IMG/M metagenome (GOLD analysis project Ga0335078, IMG submission 206711) | Soil microbial communities from Loxahatchee National Wildlife Refuge, Florida, United States - Lox_Sample_3.2 | ecosystem: Environmental > Terrestrial > Soil > Wetlands | place: USA... | reverse complement strand
GCTTCTGCAGAAGGAATCTCGGCATTGTCGTGCTAGCGTTCGCCGCACTTTTCGCGATTTCTGTTCAAGGTCAGTCGACTTTCGGCTCCATTCTTGGTACTGTGCAAGACGGCAGTGGCTCAGTCATTCCCCAAGCCTCCGTTACGGCGCATTCGCTCGACGAAAACTCTGACCGGCAAACGACCTCAAATTCGTCCGGCGAGTTTCTGTTTGAGAACCTCAAGGCCGGCCATTACAAACTCACGGTAAGTCACGAGGGGTTCACGGATACCGTCGTGGCGTCACTCGCGCTCGAAGCCCGTCAGGAACTCCGCGTTCCGATTACGCTCACTGTCGCGGCAACAAGCACGACGGTGGAAGTCAGCGCAGGAGGTGAACTGATCAATACCGAAAATGCAACGCTCAACGATACGGTTTCGAATGAAAGCATCTCTCAATTGCCGATTAACTCGCGGTCAGTCTCAAGCAGCCCTTTGGCGGCTCTCGCCGTATCTCCCGAGGTAACCAGAGACGCGCAGGGCAATATCGCGGTCGGTGGCGCGACGTCATCGCAGACCGGTTTTTCGGTGGACGGAATCTCGACGGCGAACGTGCGCTTCAATGGATCGCTGCAGGACACCTATCCATCGCTCGAAAGCATCGACGAAATGAAGGTCACGGCATTCAACAACAATGCGGAATTCGCTCAGATCGGCGACGTCACATTCGTCACAAAGAGCGGCACCAGCCAAATGCATGGCAGCGGGTTTGAGTATTACCAGAACAGCGCTTTCGACGCTACTGTACTGAATTTTCCCCAAAAAGCTCCTCGCAACTTCAACACCTTTGGCGGAAGTTTGGGAGGGCCCGTAACAATCCCTAAGCTCTACGACGGGCGCGACAAAACCTTCTTCTTCGCCGATTACGAAGGAAATCGCAAGGCACAGTCCAATCCCGAACTGCTGGATGTGCCGACGGCTGCAGACCGGGCCGGCAACCTGAATGACATGGTGCAGAGCCTTGGACTTGGATCGCTGATCAATCCGTTTACGGGTGCAGCCTTCACGAACAATACCATCCCGTCCGGGAATTGCCAGGGCTGTATCAATCAGGTGGCTGTGAATTTATTAAATTACTATCCACTGCCCAACGTTATCGGCCCGAATTATTATCCCGGTGCCGGAACGGCTGGTCCCTCTTATAACTACGAGACCCTCGTACCCAACCCCTCGAACTCGAATGGTTTCGATGCCCGGATCGATCATAATTTCAGTTCGAAACAGCAAGTCTACGTTCGTTTCAGCTTCAAGAACGCTTTCTATAACGAATTCAACAACGCCGGCAGTGTCACTCCCTCTGGGGTACTTCTGCCCAACGATGGGGCCTACGACCAAAATCGCAGCTTCGTGGCTTCCTACAACTATGCCATCACTCCCACGCTGGTCAACGAATTCCGTTTCGGCTTCGCCGACTACAACGAGAACGATACCTTCCCGATTGAAGGCGCCACGGCCATTCAACAACTTGGGCTGAACTTCGATCATCCGGTTGGCATCGCTGCCCATCCCACAGCCGATGCCTTCCCAACCTTCGCTTTCGGCGATGGCTCCGTCACCAACATCGGTCAGGATCGGGTGGGAACGACCATTTCGGGGAACGTCCAGTTCACCGACAATGTCACCAAGACCATCGGCAAACACACCATGCGGTTTGGAATCGACGCTCGCAGAGAGCATTTCAATTCCTTGATGTATTTCCTGCCCTCGGACGATTACGGTAACTTCGGTTTTAGCGGCACCCTCACCAACTACTCGTTTGGCGATTTTCTGCTCGGGTTGCCAAACCCGTCGTACTTTGCCGCCATTGGCCCGCAGATGGATGCACGCGCTGTCCATTGGGGTGTTTACGGCCAAGACACATGGGAACTGAACCGCCATCTCACAGTGAATTTCGGTTTAAGGTGGGAACTGCTTCCGCCCTTCGAGGAAAGCAACGGCGATATAGCCACCTACCTCATTAGCGGAAACAGCGTGACTGTCGTAGTCCCTGACAAGTTCAATTCTTTTATCGCCAACAACTCGCTCTACCAACAGCTTTACACGGGCTTTGAGCAGGGAATAAACGCATGCGCCCTTGCGACGAGCAGCCCGTTGCCCTGTTCGAATATCGAGACTGCGAGCAAGGCAGGGCTTCCACAGGGACTTCGCGATTGGAATTGGCATGACTATGATCCGCGTCTCAGCATCGCCTGGCGCCCGTTCAACAACGACAAGACTGTGATTCGTGCCGGCTTCGGCATCTTTACCATGACCACTCTGGGGCCGATGTCATTCAATAGCGGCATCATTGCCCTCTCTGATTTGCTCACCTACAACAATTCTGTCTCGGGGGGTGCTGCAGCGTTTCAGTTTCCATACACCTCTCCTGTAAATGCGCAGGTGGCGATCGGCGGCGACGACTTCGAAGAGGCTAACGATCCGCACTGGAAAGATCCAACCTCAGCACAGTGGAACCTGACGGTCGAGCGGGAACTTTCGTCCAATACGTCGGTCCGACTGAGCTACACCGGTCAGGAAACCTACCATCTTCCCATCACGGTGGACAACAACCAGATTCCTGCGAGCACCACGCCCTATACCGTCCCGAACAATGGATACTCAGTCGTCGATCCTCGTGCGCCCTTCCAGAACTTCCTGCTGCTGATGGAGTCGTTCAGCAACGGCACGCAAAGCTATCACGCAGGCATCGTGGAATTCACGCACAAAATGGGACATGGGGCAGCGTTCCAGGCAAACTACACATTCGCGAAGAATCTGGACGATGCCCAAGGCAATGACGCACCCAGTGCATACGCGAGCGAGGAGCCTTATGCCGTAGAGATTGCCAACCGCTTTGACATTAAGTCCGACCGTGGCAATGTAGTGGGAATGCCGCGCCAGCGTTTCATGCTGACGGGCACCTACGACCTGCCGTTCGGCCAGGGAAAGATGTTGGCCGGGCCGGGACGCCTGAATCCAGTGATTGGAGGCTGGACCGTAAGCACCGTGACGACATTGCAAACAGGCCAGTGGCTTACACCCACTATGCCGCCAGCCGACGATCAATCGAACACCGACATGGTCGTGCGAAACACCGGTGGAGCCCTCGCACGTCCGGACTGCGTTGGCAATCCCGCCGCCGGCCGGAGCGGCACGCAGTACTTCAACCTAAGCGCCTTCCAGGCGCCGCCGACAGATGCCGGACGCTTTGGAAACTGCGGCGTCGGTATCCTCGAGGGTCCCGGCATGATCGACGTGGACGCGGGTCTGGCCAAGCGTTTCAACTTTGGTGAGCGCGTGCATGCTCGCTTCGAAGCAACTTTTACCAACATCCCCAACCACACAAACTTTGCGCCGCCGGCCTTGAATATCGGGAGCCCTTCCAGCTTCGGACAGTTGAGCTCCGCACTGCCCCAGGGCGAGGGCGGCAACCGAACCGGGCAACTGGCGATAAGGGTGGATTTTTGAGGACATCGCGTCAAGCTGCTAGGACCCAATCCCGCCCTAGCGGCTTGGTCCTCAAGCACGAGTTTTGAAATGCTCTCATCTCCTGAGAGACTTTGGCGGCCCGCATACACCTCTCGCTGGGCCGCCTCTTTTTTTGGCAGCGCTTCGCGCACCAGAGACCGTACTCGGCTTTTCAACCATGAAGATGGCGGTCGAAGCATACCAATGTCACGTGTAGATGATTAGTAGTACCAACCCAGGGCGACTTTCTTTCTATCGCTTCCCAAATAGCGACGAGGAGAACAAGTGGGCAGGAATATAGGAAACCTTCTCATTGTGGACGATGAACGTTCAATCAGGCTCGCGCTCTGCACGATCCTCACCAACTTCGGCTTTGTGGTGGTTGACGCTGCGCGAGGAGAGGAGGCCCTCGCTCTGGTGTGGTCTGCCCAGTTCGACGCAGTGCTGCTGGACATCGGCATGCCGGGGATGGACGGCATCGAAGTGTGCCGGCTGATGCGCAAAACTTCGCCGCAACTGCCCATTCTCATGCTAACCGTTGAGGACGGCGAGGACCGAAAAATGGAGGCGCTGGATGCAGGAGCCGACGATTACGTTACGAAACCATTTAAATTGCGTGAACTGACTGCTCGTTTGCGTGCGGCCGTGCGCCGAAACAAACTGGCCGATAACGACAATCAGCCGATAATGATCGGCGATGTGCTATTGGACCCAGATCGGCATCTGGTGGAAAAGAAAGGTAGGGTGGTGCATCTTACGCCGAGAGAGTTTGAATTGCTCCACTATCTAATGGCAAACGCAGGGCGACCGATTCCCCATGTGCAGCTCCTGGGCTCGGTTTGGGGGCCGGAACACGGAAATAGACTCGAATATTTGCGAACGTTTATGCGGGAGATTCGCAAGAAGATCGAGGATGACCCGGCAAATCCAATTTACTTGCTCACCGATGCGCATTTTGGTTATCGCTTCGCGGAGTCCGTTGTTGTAAGGAATGAACTCCCAGCGAATATCCAACCAGAAATAGCGCACTCAATCGCGATAAAGATGGGCCTCGGAAAGGAAAATCCCGATAGGCGTTAGCTCTACAGATTGGAACCGGCTTCGGCGTGAACGGCGAATTGGGTTCTGATGTGATTGGGCGTCCTTAAGTGTCCACGTGCTTTTTCAAGTGGACGCTTGAAATTAGGCGAGTTCGTCGTGAGGCGCAGCGAGATTCCATGGCAGCAGTTCCGGGATGGTATTGATGGGGTGATCCGAGATCCTTTCGAGTACGCGGCGGACGTAGATCTCCGGATCGAGTCCGTTCAGCTTGGCCGTGCCCAGCAACGAATAGAACGCGGCTGCCCGGACGCCGCCTGCATCTGATCCACAGAATAAAAAGTTCTTCCTGAGGATGGCGCGCCCGCGTACATCGCGCGGTCGGTCCGTGTCGGCACTTCTGATCAAGCGTTCAACATCCGGCCAAGGCGGTCCCATGGGCAGCGATTCATCCGAATACACACGTGGTCCCTCAATGCCCTCCGCAAGATGCTTACGACACCAATCCCGGTCCCCTGCAAAGCAATGTTCTCGAAACGCTCCTGAATCCGAGCCGGGTCACCCCGCTGACCAGCCGAGCGTCGCACAGCCAGGGCATGCAGGCACTCCTTGTTGAATGTAAGTCTGTGCTCGTCCTGAATAAGGCGAGCAGCCCAAAGAAGCTCTCCGCACTGGAGCTCAACCGTGAGAGGCGTCGATCCTCTCTCAATACAATGCTGGATGTAACGAGCGCGCTCCTCCGCCAGTGGCGCATCCCGATGACGTGCCAATGCGCGTTCACTCTTGAAGAGATGTTCGAACATGGTGGTACCCCTACAGACAATCTTGGAGGTACAGCCAGTCTTCGCGGCCTATTTATGTTGCCTCAATCTCCGAGCATACACAGCTCAGAAACCGCTTCTGGAGGCGTACGCAACATAACCGCGTTGGCAACATAACCGGCATAGCCGTCCGCCTGCAGAATGCCGGTGAAGCTGCTCAGATGCTGCCGGGGGTGTTCGCCCTTGCGATCTTCCGTGTAGGCGAACCAAACAGCTGGCGGCATATCCAAGCCCGCAGGGCGATCATCGCGCACATAGGTCCACAGTCTTGCCGTCTTGGTCTTGCCCATCCCCGGCGCCAGAACCGGTACCGGCGTGTCGTCGGCATGGATCTTGTCGGCTGCCAACACATGCTTGCGAAGCTGATCGACCAGCGGAGCCAGCAGATGGCTGGCGGCGCCCACCCAGTCGGCCAGTGTAGAGCGATCCAGATCGATGCCCTCGCGGGCGAAGATCTCGGACTGACGGTACAGCGGAAGATGGACAGCGTACTTCGAGACCAGCACATGCGCCAGCAGATTCGGCCCCGCGAGTCCGCGTTCGATGGGCCGTGACGGCGCCGGCGCTTCGACAATCACATCGCACTTGGTGCAGGCTATCTTCACCCGCACATGGCGGATCACCTTGTAGGTGGCGGGCACGCGCTCCAGAATCTCCGAGACATCCTCGCCCAGCTTCCGCAACTGGCCGCCGCAGTCCGGGCATGCATCGTCGGTTGGCAGACCTCGCGCGGCAGATGTTCTGGCAGTGGACGACGAACCGGCTTGGCCTTCGCTCGAGCGCTTGCCTCTGTGGATGCTGTGATGCGCTCGGCTCGTTGCGTCTCCAGTTCTTCGAGCTTCAGTTCCAACTGCTCGATCTCGCAGCTGACCTTCTCACTCTTGGCACCGAAGATCATCCGCCGCAGCTTGGCGATGACCAGCTTCAGGTGCTCGATCTCGTTGTCGCGGCTGAGAAGCTTGTCCTGTTGCGCGGCAAGTGCTTCGTCTCTGGAGAGAATCTCGTTCTGCTGCGCGGCAACCAACGCTTCCAGAGCTGTGCGATCCAGAGAACTCAGATCAGCAGATGCCGAGTGGGGAGAAGCCATCGCAGTGAGTGTGCCACAGATGCAACGAAGTTATAGATCAAAAACGTGTGAGTTATCCTGCCAACTGTGGTTCCCAGGTTCTCTGCGGCTGGCGCCAGTCAATACCTTCGAGCTGCATCGATAACTGCGCACGCGTCAAAGCTACAGTTCCGCTCGTTGCCTGTGGCCACACGAAGCGACCACGCTCCAATCATTTTTGGAAAAGACAAAGACCATCGCCATCGAACCACAAAAGCTTAATCAAGTCGCCGCGTTTTCCCCTGAACACAAAGACGTGCCCAGAATATGGCGCCTGCTCAAGTGCCGTCTCAACGATAGAAGAGAGCCCCTGGAAGCCGCGGCGCAGATCGGTGAACCCAGCGGCGATCCAAATGCGAGTGCTAGGCTTGAGATCAATCAACGCAGAAGGCTCCCCAACACTGTTCGCACCAACTCAGGATCAATGCCAGCTTCCACACTAACCAGCGCACGACCCGGTATCTCGATATGGATCGATGCAGCAACTGGCGTGGAGGTGGGAACCGCTGGAACTGCCGATTCAACGACAGTGCTCGGCTCTACCGCCACGGTCACAGGAAGAAGCTTCCGCCGCGGTTGCTTCGCTGTCACCCGGTGCCGTTTCGATACTCGTATCGCCACTGGAAGACCTGATTGGCGTTGACTCCGTTCTCCCGTGCAACACGCGCAATCGACGCACCAGGCACAAGCGTCGCCTGGACAATCCGACGCTTCTCTTCAGCGGTGCGATGAACCCGTTTCGCGCGACCTGCGGCAACTTCACTCGTCTCGCTCACAAGGCCTTCGTCGGCCAGATCATGAAATCTGTCTATACGGCGAGAACCGGACGCTTACGCTCCAATCGGCTGCCGCCGAATAGATGAATTCGTTCATCACGTATTCGACGATGTGATCTTCCGCAACCGGGTACTGTTCCCGCGCATCCTCATCTCCCGCATCCCAACTTTTCCCCTCTGGCGTCTGTAGCCAGACAGCATCCTGCTCATGCGGTTCTAGTTGATTGACTTCGGTGAATGCAATTTGCCTGACAGTCTCATCATAGGCATCCCAGGAAAACGACTGCTCAACCTGAATCTGGGCACATATCTCTTCCCGCGCATTGGTAAGCCCCGAATCATCGCCGGACTGTAGCCCATTCTTCAAATGTTGCAGGGCGCGAATTGCTCGACGCGTGATTCCGTGGCAAACCTGTTCCGCGAGCTTCCGAACTATGCGCGATGCAGACAGCTTGGAGGTCATGTAAAGCAATTCCTCCGGGGGACGGAACACCTGAAACATTCCCTGCTTGCGTCGGGGAATCTGGCGTCCTGCGCCTAGGTGGAGAGCAAATGTTGATGGCGAACCAGCAAACGGCGGAACTGACCGAGCCAGGCATTGGTTCGCTCCACCATCCAGCGGCGTTTGTAGTGTCGCATCTTGCGTCCGTCGTGGTAGGGCTTCCGCTGATTGTTTTTTCGATAAGGCGCGATCAGCGCGATGGCGCGCTTCTTCAATCTTTCACGCAGCGGATCGGAGTCATAACCGGCGTCGGCGATTACGCGTTTGGGCTTTTGCCGCGGCCCGGCCCTTACAACGGGGGACGTGGACTTCTTCAAGCGTGGCTTCCACAAGCGTAACTTCTGCCGGAGAGGCACTTTCCAGCCGAACTCCCAGCAGAAGACCTTGACCGTCGACCAGTACCATCCACTTCGTTCCCTTGCCGCGCTTGGTTTTACCGACTGCGTCGCCCCCTTTTTCGCCGGGGCGAAGCTGCCATCCAGGAAGGTCTCGTCCCACTTCAGCAAGCCTTCGGCGTCGAGCGCGCCTAACAGCGCACGCCACGCGTCCAACCACACGCCTTCGTCCTGCCATTGCTTCAGCCGACGCCAGCAAGTCGCGGGCGAAGCAAACTCGTCGCGAAGAAATCGCCACGCCGCTCCGGTCTGTAGAATCCACAGAATGCCCTCGAAACAAGCCCGCTTCGACGCCCACGGCCGTCCCCGCTTGTCCTTCCTGCGCGGCGGTTGGGGCAACAACGGCTCGATCAACTCCCACTGCTCATCGCTCACCAGCTTCTGTCGCTTCTTCATGACAGAAGCTCAACAGCCTACCAGCCTCACGCGTAAGTATCTGTCTTGAGGTCGAACCCATTTGGAGAGTCGAGATGTAGCGCGGTGGTTTAGGAGCCGCCTATCTGTTTCCGGCCCTTTCGTCTGCCGGTGTCTCATGAGCCGCTCCATGCTCCGTTTCCACATCCCGCTCGTCGAACCTGGACATGCGGATTTCCCGCATCTGGCTCACGGAGGAAGCATCACGACTTCGCCCACGAAAAGCTGGCTGTCCGCTGGGAGAGCCGGACCAGACCAAGTCGGTGGTCGATGTAGCGATCCGGAAAACAGTGGATCGCCGGCCACTTAAGTTGGTGCTTTCTGCACAGCCACTGACGTAGTCTTGGGCGGGCATGTCGTTCGATTGCCCGGTAGGCTTTGCTGACTGCGCCGAGGCAGAAGTAGTTAGCCCATCCGGTCATCATCCGGTTGAGCGTTTCCACCACCTTTTCCGGCTCCAGCGGGAGCTTGGTCCGTCCGGTCTCGGTGCTGATCGCCGCGCAGATACGCATGACGCGCTTCTTCGACGGCACTGTGCCCAGATAGGCTCGTCCCGTCTTCGGCGAATAGCATCGGCCAAACGTGTATCCCAGAAAATCGAACTTCTCTTCCGGCAGCTTGGCAACCCGCGTCTTGGTCTCGTTCACCGTCAGTTTTAGCTTGGTCATCATGACCTGCATCGCGGCCAGAGCTTCTTCGCCCCGGCCCCGGCAGCAGATCACCAGATCATCAGCATAGTTGACTATGGACGCTCCCAGACGTCGCTCGTGCCCGAGTTTCTTCCACCCCAACACGAACCGACGCATGTAGAGATTACTGAGCAGCGGGCTGATCGGAGAACCCTGAGGAGTGCCTCGACCTTCGTCCCGATTGCGCGTATTCCGATGCTTCCTCCCTCGCGCATCCGTTTCTTCGACTGGCGCCGTCAGCCACATCTTGATCAGATGAAGCATGGCGCCATCGACGACGCGGCGAGCTAACGACTTGAGAAGCTCGGCGTGTGGAAGAGAGTCGAAATAGGAGGCAAGATCTGCATCAACGATTTCAACATGTCCGGTGTCGATCAGCTTGTGGACGTATCTCACCGCGTCCAGTGCGCTGCGGTCGCGCCGATAGGCATACTGTTCTGGTTGGAGATCGGCCTCGAAGATGGGGTCGAGCACCAAAACCGCCGCCATCATCGGGACGCGATCCCGGATAGCAGGCACTCCTAACGGCCGCTGCGTTTTCCCGTCCGGCTTCGGTATCCAAACCCGCCGCACAGGAAGTGGTCGATAAGTTTGACTCTTCAGCTCTTGCGTCAGTTCATCCAACCATCATTCGACCCCGTAGGATTCGATGTCCACGAACGTCTGACCATCCACCCCTGCCACGCCGCCGTTGGCTTTCGAGCAGGCATAAGCGAACGCCAGCACATCCTTCCGGTACACCTTGTCATACAGCGCGTAGAAGCGAAAGTTGGGCGATTTCTTCGCTTTGTCGTGCAACGCCGCCTGTAACTTCTGAACGCTTTCCGGGGTAACCAGGCTCATCGCCAATCCCTCTTCCTTCGTCACTTCTTGCGTTTACTTCTAACTGAGGCTCCTTCCCTCCCCCGGAGTTACCCGGCTTCATCGGTACTATGAGCCTCCCCGACACCCCAAACGGCCCGGCCCGGCTCTCAGGAGTTGCCGGTTGATCCCAACTGCGATCACCGCTGGGGCTTCCCGTGTTGCGTCTGGTCCCCGTTGTCTGCATGCCGTCGCCAATACCCCGGCAGGACTGAAAAGGCTGATCGCTCATATCCCTTTTCAGCTTCGGCTTTCCCACGACTCATGACGTGTCAGCTCCTGCATCGAACGTTTCGAGGCCTGCACAGCGTTTAAGTCCTTACGGCCTACAGACTCGCCAGGTCGCCTCCGCGACCCTCTACACCGAAGGCTCCGGCGGCTTCGTTGCCTCCACCGCCGCTTCGATTGCTACCGGGTGGAGCGATCCAGTTCCCGGGTGGGACTCGCACCCACTGTTGACCAGCGCCTTTCACGGCGCACTTGAAAGCTGCTGTAGGGATTATTTGGTGGACCTGGTCGGGATCGAACCGACGACCTCTTCCATGCCATTTCCAAGGGTGAATTGAAACGGGCAGATACGGAGCGAACCAGAGCGACACGGAGAGGCAGTGTTCATGCGGGTTTCAGGCGTGTTCACCGCCTTTCTTGTGTACCTGAGCGACACGGCCAGTAATGCCCCGACACGGGCAGGGATGGCAGGGTTACGACACAAACCATGACACAGCCGGGCGCTGGCGCTGACTCGCTGTGTCCCTTTGCCGGGCGGGTTCGCGGTCACGGCCAGCCGGTGCGCGGCCCCGGCAGACGCGTTCTCAGGGGGTAGGGTTCGCGGGCGGGTGCGGCGGAACTGTTGGAGCGTCACACAGCGGAAGTTTTTTTGAGTTGCGCGGGGGCTGAAATGCTCATACATGGTTTCGTGTAGGACCGGCTGTGTGGATTCGTGTAGCCGAGCTCTTTCTAACCGACCGGCACTTGTTAGACTCTTGGGCGGCGCGAATCACTTAACACCGCCCCGCGCGTTGCGCACAATCCTTATCGTCGGGATTTGCCTCACAAAATTTGTCAAGCGATTTCGGGCCTCTTGTTGTCAAATTCTTGAGCAGGTTATGCGGTTCCAAATACAGCAAACCCAAATCTGACAAGCTCATCCCGCTCTTTGACCGCCAGTTGCCAAGGTTTCGTATCCTGATTCGCACACCGCCTGAACCGGGGGCATCGGGAGCGAGTCTCCCTCCCCATTTGCCATATACTTGCTCTAGGGTGGGGGCGAATAAAATGACGAATTGCACTCTCTGCGCTGACATCGGCACGTCAGCGAATCGTGCGCGATGGAACCGGCCTCTGATTGAGACCGAGAACTTCGTCGTTGTTCCTTCACTTGGTTCACTGGTACCGGGCTGGCTACTGATTGTCCCCAAGTCGCACTACATTTCCATGGGCGCGATCCCGGACTTATTGCATTCAGAAGCCGATGCTTTGGAGGACCGAACGCGGGCCTTGCTCAAGTCTGAGTTCGCTGAACACGTGATTGTTTTTGAGCATGGACCGAGTGCGGCAAATCATGGCACGGGATGCGGCGTGGACCACGCCCATTTGCACTTGGTGCCGTTGAACTGCGACCTCGTCGAGCAGGTTCGCCCCTTCGTTCCGAATTCACTCAAGTGGAAACTAGGCAATTGGAACGAGCGGGCAGAGGCTTTTTCATTAGGACAGGATTACCTCTACTGCAAGCACGAGGATGGATGCGGAGTTGTAGCGGTTTCCGATGACTTCGGGAGTCAGGTTTTCCGGAAGGCAATCTCTGGACATCTCGGCATGGCAGAGAAGTTCAATTGGCGTGAGCACCCCAGGCTAGAGACCGTTGGACAAACGATTGCGGTGCTGACTCCTTGCCTGGCCGCTTAGGAAAGTATGACGGGGAGTGCGGATGCCAAAGCTCGATAAGATTCCCGGATTCGCGCCTACTGACATTACCGATAATCGCAAGCAGTGGGAATGGGAGACCCGTTACCCATCCGTGGCGTGGAAGGGAATTTGGTTCGAAGCTGCGTACCTCGCAGTTTCGCTTTTCTCTGCGCCAATTTTGCTTTTTGCATTCCACAATCGAAAACCACAAATAATTTGGGCGCTTCTTAGCCTGCCTTCTCAGGCGGCGGTAGAACACTACGGACTTGCTTGGATTGGCGGTATGTTGGGCGGAACGCTCTACGCTCTCAAATGGCTATATCATGTCGTTGCTCATGGCTGGTGGAATCAAGAGCGCAGGTTGTGGAGGCTATTCACGCCACACATTTCGGCGGGATTGGCGTTTGCTGTTATCGCGCTCGTTTCTTCAGGATTGATGAGAGTCTTTGATACCGCAGCACTCTCGAAGGACTCCATGATTGTCGGACTCGCATTTCTGGTTGGATATTTCTCTGATAGTGCAGTAGCGAAATTGACAGAGATTGCAAGCACAATATTCGGCGTTGCCGTCTCAACTGAAAAACACATACCGGAGCACGCAAAGAATCCTCAGGGCGAAGAAGTATCGGCTAACAACGAAGTGACAGACAATCAAATTCAGGATGGCGGCGGACATTGAGGAGCGCGTCTCCATTACGTTACCCAGGTGGGAAATGGCGACTGAGCGCCTTCGTTACGGAATATGTCAAGAAGAACTTCACCGCATCTCCGCAGTACGTCGAACCATATGCGGGAGGGGCTAGTTTAGCTCTGTCCCTTCTCCTCACTGG
>Ga0335078_10012071_pt1 | contig 12821 bp, 13 predicted proteins | sample Lox_Sample_32_FD_206711 | JGI IMG/M metagenome (GOLD analysis project Ga0335078, IMG submission 206711) | Soil microbial communities from Loxahatchee National Wildlife Refuge, Florida, United States - Lox_Sample_3.2 | ecosystem: Environmental > Terrestrial > Soil > Wetlands | place: USA... | reverse complement strand
AAGATTACCGCGGTTTGCGACGAGATCTGCAAAGGAAATTTCGAAGCGCGCATCGGCGACGTCACGGAGGGCGGTAGTCTGGCTGACGCCCAGCACAGAGTGAACGATATGATCGACCGCTGCGACGCCTTTGTGCGCGAAGCGACGGCGAGCCTCGAAGCGGTCTGCCGCAATGTCTATTACCGGCGCATCCTCTACGGCGGGCTGCAGGGCTCGTTCCGCGTCGCGGCGGAGATTATCAACAATTCGGTGAAGACGCAGGAGAAGGCGGTCGAGAAGGCGCGCATCGATGCCGCCGCCGAGCAGAAGCATCTGATCGACACCCTCGCGGGGGGCCTCAAGAACTTGGCGGATGGCGATTTGACGTTCCGCATCGGCGATTTCCCAGAGGCCTACCGGAAAATTCGGGACGATTTCAACGGCGCGCTGGCAAGATTGCAGGAAACGATCCAGACAATCACCGACGCTACCCGCGAAGTGACGAATGCGAGCGCCGAAATCTCCACCAGCACGACCGACTTGTCGCAGCGCACCGAGGAGCAGGCCGCCTGTCTTGAAGAAACGTCGGTGTCGATGGAACAGATCGCGGCCACGGTGAAGAAAACGTCCGAGAACGCCCAGCACGCGAACCAGTCGGCGAACAGCATGCGCGATGCCGCCGATCGCGGCGGCCAGGTGGTGGCCAAGGCAGTCGACGCCATGGCGCGGATCGATGCGTCGTCGCGTAAGATCTCCGACATCATCGGCGTGATCGACGAGATCGCCCGGCAGACCAATCTGCTTGCGCTTAACGCCGCGGTGGAAGCCGCGCGCGCCGGCGAATCCGGCCGCGGCTTCGCGGTGGTCGCCTCGGAGGTGCGCAGCCTGGCGCAGCGTTCCTCGCAAGCGGCCAAGGACATCAAGGATCTCATCAACAATTCCAACGGGCAGGTGAAAGACGGCGTTGGTCTGGTCAACGCCGCCGGCGCGGCGCTGCACGAGGTCGTCGAATCGATCAAAGGCGTGGCCGACATCGTCGCCGAGATCGCCAATGCCAGCGCCGAGCAGTCGACCGGTATCGAGGAGATCAACAAAGCGCTCAACCAGATGGACGAGGTGACGCAGCAGAACTCGGCCTTGGTCGAGGAAAACGCCGCGGCGGCAAAGACCCTGGAACAACAGGCCGGGGCGATGGACGAGCGCATCGCCATCTTCAAGATCGGAGCGGTCGCGGCCTAGCGCGACGTTCTATCGAGCGGGGCAGCATCCAGGCCGTGACGCAAGGTCACTGTGGTCGGCTTCGATCGCAGCCTTTGCGCCATCGGTATTGACATGGGGTCAGCGCCGGCGCGCCTTGCGGCAGAACACGTCGTAGATCGCGCCGATGATGGTGCGCGCCTCGTCGCTGGCGAGGCTGTAGTAGATGACCTTGCCGTCGCGCCGCGTGGCGACGAGCCCGTCCGCGCGCAGCCGCGCGAGCTGCTGCGACACCGTCGGCTGGCGCAGATTGAGTTCCTGCTCCAATTCGCTCACCGATTTCTCGCCCTGGGCGAGAATGCAGAGAATTATCAACCGGCTTTCATGCGCGAGCGCCTTGAGAAATTCGCTGGCGCGCTTGGCGTTGTCGACCATGCGGTCGAGATCGTGCGGATGACCGCGGGTTTCCAGTCGTTGCAATTCCATTCGTGCACCAATCTCGGCGCCAGCGCGCCGGCCGACTACAGACGATCAGTCGTCTGCGCGCAATGTTTTTCCGACGACCTGCGCGCGTTCGTCGCCTACTTTGGGCGCGTCTAACTTTTTCATTAACTCGCCGAGCAGGCCCCAGAAGAAATCGTCGCCCGGATAGCCGCGAATGCGCCCGATTTCGCGGCCCCGGTCAATCAGCACGAACACCGGCGTCAAACGTTCGCTTTCGACGAACGCCAGGTCCGGCGGCAGCGGCTTTTCAGTATCGACGCGGCGCAGCGGCGCGCGCAAGCCTTCTTCCGTCTTGGGATAGATCGGCGCGATCTCGCGGTCGAAGGCTTCGCACCAGGCGCAGCCGGCGCGCTCGAACATCACCAACTCGGCGGCGCGCGCATGCACGGGGCTCAGTGCAAAATAAATGACGCCGAACAGCGCCAACCGAGAATAAAATTCTTTCATGTGAAGGTCGCGCGCTAACTTTGTTCTTTTGCCAAAAAAATCTGCGTTTCGATCCCGTCGAAATATATCACAAAACTAGAATATGTCGAGATATGCGCGCTTTAACCGTAGCGAAATGCCAGCAGGTTATCGAACGAGCGCAGCTCGATGAGCACGCGATGCAACAGGTCGCCGTCGCGCGCGGCGATGGCCTTGGGGATGAGGGTGAGGCTGGCCTTGGCGCCGTCGACCAGGCGGCGGAATTCCGGCGCCTTGCGCACGGCATCGTCCGCCATGCCGTCGCAACGGTCGAGCACCGCGCCGTAGGCCGAGGCCTTGCTGGCGACGTCGTCGCGGATATCCGCCTTCGTCCACTCCAGCGCGCGGTCGTTATAGACCATCAGCGCATCCATGGCGGTGTTGGCATCGCGCACGCAATCAGCCAGCACCTTGACGTCGGCGCTTTTGCGTAAGTCGTAGAGATCGCCGCGGATCGCCTCGAGCGACTGCCGCGCCGCGTCCGGGCGGCCGATCTTGAGCATCATGTCGGCGGTGACCAACCGAGTGGCGATATCGGTCATGGCGACGGCGTATTGCGGATTGTTGTCGAATACGTGCGGCCGCTTGCCGGCAAAGCCCTGCTGCACCGAAGCCCAGGCGTCGCGAAAACGGTCGAGTTCGATCGAAGCGAGGTCGAGATTGCCGGTACGTAGATAGCCGATGGCGACCCGGTTATGGCTTTCGGCCCGTTCCACGCGATTGTTGAATTCGGAAAGGTCATCGGCCATGGCGGGGCAGCCGCCCCCCGCGAGAACCAGGACGAGGATTGCGATGCGTGCAACGCTGGCTAGCATGGCTTTTCGAGAACTGCGCGGTGAGGATATATAATACAAATATAACCTTCGCCGGACGAGGCGGCGAGGGCGGCCTTAACCGCGTGGTTTACAAGGAATGATCACACGACTCACACGGCGAAGTCTCTTGCTCGGCGCGGCCTCGTTTGGCGTGATCGGCGCCGGCGCGCGCGCGGCGCCGATTCTGACCGACGACGGGCTCTATAAGGAGCCCTGGTTTCTGGAGAGTTTCCTCGAACTCGCCGACGATCTCGAATCGACGTACAAGGAAGGCAAGCGCTTCGCCATTATGTGGGAGCTCAAGGGCTGCCCCTATTGCAAGGAAACGCATTTCGTCAATTTTGCGCGGCCCGATATTGCCGCTTACGTGCAAGCGAATTTCGAGGTGCTGCAACTCAACATCATCGGCTCGCGCCGGGTCACCGATTTCGACGGCACCGAATTATCGGAAAAGGAACTCGCTGCGAAATACAACGTGCGCTTCACGCCGACCTTCCAGTTTTTCCCGGAACGGGCCGCGCCGCTCAAGACGCTGGAACCGCAAAAACGCGAAGTGGCGCGGCTGCCGGGCTATATGCGGCCCGACGATTTCCTCGCGATGTTCCGTTACGTCCGAGAAAAAGCCTATGAGAGCAAGAGCTTCCGCGATTACATCAAATCGCTGCCGAGTTGATCTGCCGGCCGGCGCGGCCGCGGAATGATATTCTTTTTTGTGAATATGATTTGAAACGGGCGGCGGTCGCCGCTATGGTCGCCGCCGGGCGGGTCTCGTCGGGCCGCCCCAAAACGAGACGTAAGGGAGGATTGATCGATGCGACAGCTATCCCGTCGCGCCACACTGATGCTCGGTGCCGGCGGCGCGGCGCTCACCGTTTTCGGCTGGAGCGGCCGCGCACAGGCCGACGCCAAGGCGACGGCGGACCAGATCGCCAAGTTCACCGGCGGCAAGACGGCCGCGAAGGCCAAGATCTCGATCGAATTGCCCGAGATCGCCGAGAACGGCAACACCGTGCCATTGTCGGTTGCGGTCGACGCGCCGATGACCGCCGACAACTACGTGAGCGAGGTAATGGTGGTGGCCGAGGGCAATCCGAACCCGGGCGTCGCCACGTTCCACTTCTCGCCGATGTCGGGCAAGGCGGAGGCCTCGACCCGTATCCGGCTCGCCACCACGCAGAACATCGTCGTGGTCGCCAAGACCAGCAAAGGCGAGTTCTACACCGGCCAGAAATTGGTGAAGGTCACTATCGGCGGCTGCGGCGGCTGAGCGAACAACGATAAATTCGGGAGACGAACATGGCGGACAAGCCGCGGCTGAAGTTGCCCAAGGAAGCCAAAAAAGGCGAGCTGATCGAGATCAAGACGCTGATGCCGCACATCATGGAGTCGGGTCAGCGCAAGGACAAAGACGGCAAGGTGATCCCGCGCAAGATCATCAACAAGTTCACTTGCGAGTTCAATGGCAAGCCGGTGTTTACCGCGAACCTCGAGCCGGCGATCGCGGCGAACCCGTATCTGCAGTTCTATGCCAAGGCGGAGGAGAGCGGCACGTTCAAATTCACCTGGACCGACGACGACGGCACCGTCACCACCGCGGAAGAAAAAATCACCGTGGGCTGACAACCGCTCCGCCTCTGCGCGGGACGGCTTAACGACAACAATTCGTTCGGGGAGAAACCGATGATCCGTGGAGGGACTCTGGCGAGCAGCGCGGCCGTCGCGATCATGGCGGCCGGCATGTTCGGAATGACGGGCGCCGTAGAGGCGCAGCCGAAAGCCAAAGAAGCGCCGCTCGAGCTGAAAGGCGACGCCGCGGTGCGGCCCTGGAAACGCTATTCCGGCTGGCCCGCGCGCGACGAATCGAAATGGAGCACGCTCGCGAAAGTGTCGTCGCCGCCGGCGCCGACCGCGCCGCGCAAACTCGCCGGTCCGATTACCGGCGACGCCGTAAAGGGCGCCAAGCTGGTGGCCGACCGCAACCGCGGCGGCTCGTGCCTCGCCTGCCATGTCATGGGGCAGGCCGGCAACGCCGATCAGCCGGGCAATGTCGGCCCCGATCTCTCCGAAATTGGCAATGCGGGCCTCTCCGACGAGCAATTGTTCAACTTCATCTACGACGCGCGCGTCTATAACGCCGAAACGGTGATGCCGCCGTGGGGCAGTCATGGCGTGTTCACCGATGCCGAAATCAACGACATGGTCGCTTTCTTGAAGACATTGAAGAAGCCGGCCGTGTTCAAAGTCGAGGTCGACGACCCGAACAAGCGCGGAACTCCGGTCGAGACGCGTCACAATCTCGACCCGATGGACAATCCAGGCATGTGGGCGCTGGACAAGGCCGCAGAGCTGTGGAAGGCGCGCGGCGCGTCGGGTTTTGCCTGCGCCACCTGCCACAGCGATCCGAAGACGGCGTTCAAGGCCTGGGCCGCGTCGATGCCGAAATGGGAGCCGCGGCTCAACAAGGTGCTGGGCGTCGAGGAATTCGTCTATCGCCACGCCAAGGCGACCACCGGCGCGAGCTATCTGATGGAGACCGAGCAAAACCGCGACCTCTCCATCTACTTGCACAATCTCGCCAATGGCGCTGCGATCAATGTCGATACGACCAGCCCGGAAGCCAAGGCGGCGATTGCGCGCGGGACTGAACTTGCCAATCGCAAGCTCGGCGAACTGAACTTCGCCTGCACCGACTGCCACGGCAAATCGGCCAATCATTGGATCCGCGGGCAATGGCTGGGCGCGCCGAAGGGCCAGTACGATCATTTCCCGACCTGGCGCACCAGCCTGCAGACGGTCTGGGACATTCGCCAGCGCTTCCAGTGGTGTCAGGTCAATATCCGCGCCGACGAGCTGCCGCCGGACGCCAAGGAATACGGCGATTTGGAAATCTATCTGGCCTCGCTCAACAATGGACTGAAGCTGAGCGTGCCGGGCATCAGGCACTGAAGTCGTTCCGGGGCGCGAACCCGGATCCAGAAACAGGACGGGACGCCCGGCTCTGGATTCCGGGTCCGGCGCTGCGCGCCCTCCCGGAATGACGGAAAGGAAAACAATGATCACCCGCCGCGAAATCCTGCAGGTCGGCGCCGCCACGGCGGCGCTGACGATTGGCGGCGGCTTCACCCGCGCCATGGCGCAGCAGAAGCTGAGCGAAGCCGAGCTGCTCAAGTTCGACGCGCTCGGCAACGTCACGCTGCTGCATGTGGCCGATATCCACGGCCAGCTGATGCCGGTCTATTTCCGTGAGCCGTCGATCAATCTCGGCGTCGGCGAGGCGAGGGGCCAGCCGCCGCATCTGACCGGCCAGGATTTCCTCAAGCGCTTCGGCATCCCGGCGAAATCTGCGGAGGCCTACGCGCTGACTTATGAGGAATTCTCGGCGCTGGCAAAAACCTACGGCCGCATCGGCGGGCTCGACCGGCTGGCGACCGTGGTCAAGCGCGTGCGCGCCGAGCGCGGCGACAAGGTTCTGTTCCTCGACGGCGGCGACACCTGGCAGGGCTCGATGGGCGCCAACATGAGCAAGGGCCAGGACATGATCGATTGCATGGCGCTCTTGAAGCCCGACGCCATGACCGGCCACTGGGAATTCACCTATGGCGAGGCGCGCGTGCAGGAGCTGGTCAAGTCGCTCGGGTTCCCGTTCCTCGCCCTCAACGTGCGCGACACCGAATGGAATGAGCCGGTGTTCGAGCCGATGAAGATGTCCGAGACGGGCGGCGTCAAGATCGCGGTGCTCGGCCAGGCCTTTCCCTACACGCCGGTCGCCAACCCGCGCTGGATGATCCCGAAATGGTCGTTCGGCATCCGCGAAGAGGATGTGCGCGCCCAAGTCGACAAGGCGCGCAAGGGCGGCGCGCAGCTTGTCGTGCTGCTGTCGCATAACGGCTTCGACGTCGACCGCAAGCTCGCTTCGCGCGTTCCCGGTATCGACGTGATCCTGACCAGCCATACGCACGACGCGATTCCCGAGGCGATCAAGGTCGGCAAGACGCTCCTGATCGCTTCGGGCAGCCACGGCAAGTTCATTTCACGCTTGGATCTCGACGTGCAGAACGGCGCGGTGAAAGGCTTCCGCTACAAGCTCATCCCGCTGTTCGCCGATGCGATTGCCGCTGATGCGGAAATGACGGCGGCGATCGCCAAGGCGCGCGCGCCTTACGCCAAGGAACTGGCGCGCGTGGTGGGGCAGGCGGATTCGCTTCTGTACCGGCGCGGCAATTTCAACGGCACCTTCGACGACATGATCTGCGCGGCGCTGTTGAAGGAGCGCGACGCCGAGATCGCGCTGTCGCCCGGCTTCCGCTGGGGCACCAGCGTGCTGCCGGGACAACCGATCACGGTCGAGGACATCCACAATGCCACCGCCATTACCTATCCGCAGGTTTACCGCATGAGCATGAACGGCCAGCGGCTCAAGGAGGTGCTGGAGGACGTCGCCGACAACCTGTTCAATCCCGATCCCTACTACCAGCAGGGCGGCGACATGGTGCGCTGCGGCGGCCTCGGCTATTCGATCGATATCGGCAAGCCGATCGGTCAGCGCATTTCCGGAATGACACATCTGAAATCCGGCCAGCCGATCGAGCCGGACAAGGACTACACCGTGGCCGGCTGGGCCAGCGTCAACGAGGGCACGCAAGGCCCGCCGGTATGGGAACTGGTCGAGCGCTACGTCGCGGCAGAGAAGAACGTGCGCATCACGCCGAACAGCAGCGTGAAAATTTCCGGGGTTTAACGCGGTTTTCTGTTACATTCACGAAATAGAATGTGATAGAAGGGCCGCTCATCTGCCGGGAGCTGCCGATGACAGAGCCGACCGACACCACCAGCCGCCGCCGATTTCTGACGGGCGCCGCCGGGCTTGTGGCGACAGGTGCGGGCGCGCGCGCCGCGCTCGCCGACAACGCCAAGAACCTGCCGCCTAACGTGCCGGACTGGACCCGCAGCCTTGGCGCCGGCGTCGGCGCCAAGCCCTATGGTGTGCCGTCGAAATACGAGACCGACGCGATCCGCCGCACCGTGCCATGGCTGACGGCGACGCCGGAATCCTCGGTCGCCTTTACGCCGCTGCACGAACTCGACGGCATCATCACGCCGAATGGCCTGTGCTTCGAGCGCCACCACGGCGGCATCGCCGAAATCGATCCGCACGATTACCGGCTGATGATCCATGGCCTGGTCGACAAGCCGCTGATCTTCACGCTCGAGGACATCAAGCGGCTGCCGCGCGTCAACAAGATCTATTTCCTCGAATGCGCCGCCAATTCCGGCATGGAGTGGCGCGGCGCCCAGCTCAACGGCTGCCAATACACGCACGGCATGGTGCATTGCGTGCAGTACACCGGCGTGCCGCTCAAGCTTTTGTTGGAGCAGGCGGGCCTTAAGGCGAACGCGAAATGGATTCTGGCGGAAGGTGGCGATGCCGCCGCGATGGACCGTTCAATCCCGATCGAGAAGGCACTCGACGATTGCCTCATCGCCTATCGCATGAACGGCGAGATGCTGCGGCCGGAGCAGGGCTATCCGGTGCGTCTGGTGGTGCCGGGCTGGCAAGGCAATGTGTGGGTGAAGTGGTTGCGCCGCATCAAGGTCGGCGACCAGCCCTGGTACACGCGCGAGGAGACCTCGAAATACACCGATCTTCTCGCCGACGGCCGCGCGCGCAAATTTACCTATGTAATGGACGCCAAATCGGTGATCACCTCGCCGTCGCCGCAGGCGCCGATCACCGGCAAAGGATTCCTGGTGATTTCCGGCATCGCCTGGTCGGGCCGCGGCAAGGTTGCGCGCGTCGATGTCTCGCTCGATGGCGGCCGCAACTGGCGCACCGCGCGCATCGACGGACCGGTGTTCGACAAGGCTCTCGTACGTTTCTACGCCGAGATCGAGTGGAACGGCGAACCGCTGCTCCTGCAGTCGCGCGCCATGGACGAGACCGGCTACGTGCAACCGACCAAGGATGACTTGCGCAAGATCCGCGGCTTCAATTCGATCTACCATAACAACGGCATCCAGACCTGGTCGGTCAAAGCGAGCGGGGAGGTCGAGAATGTCGAAGTCGGTTAGTTTGGCCGCCCTGCTGATACTGCTCGCCGCGCCGGCGCTGGCGCAGAACAAGATGCGCAATTACGGCATCGGCCATGTCGCCACGCCTGCCGAAATCGCCGGCTGGAACATCGACGTGCGTCCGGACGGCGAGGGCGCACCTCCCGGCCGCGGCTCGGTGAAGGAGGGCGAGAAGGTCTACATAGACAAATGCGCTGCCTGCCACGGCGAGTTCGGCGAAAGCGCCGGGCGCTGGCCGCAGCTGGCGCAGGGCAAGGGCACGCTCGCCTCCGGCAATCCGGTGAAGACGGTTGGCTCGTATTTCCCCTATCTGTCGAGCGTGTTCGACTATGTGCGCCGCGCCATGCCGTTCGGCGACGCGGAGTCGCTGACCAACGACGAGCTCTATGCCGTGGTCGCCTATGTGCTCAACCTCAACGATATCGTCGACGATAAATTCGTGCTGTCGAAGGAAACCTGGGCGCAGCTCAAGATGCCCAACGCCAACGGCTTCTACGACGACGACCGCGAGAAGACCGAAAAGGCGTTCTGGAACCGTAACCCGTGCATGAAGGACTGCCGCGGGCCGGTGCAGATCACCGGTCACGCGCTAGCCGTGGACGTGACGCCGGGCGACAAGAACAAAAAAGGCGGCGTTGAGTAGCGTTCTGTCATTCCGGGGCGCCGCGAAGCGGCGAACGCGGAATCGATAACCCCAGCGCCGCAGAGTGTAGATCCCGGGTCCGGCCTTCGGGCCGTCCCGGAATGACAAGAAGAGTTATTTCGCCTATGACTCCCGGCCACCATTTCGCCGGGACCCTTCATGGCCAAGCTCAATCTTTCAGTCGCGGTCGGCCCCTACGACCGCACGCGTGCGCTGATCGACGGCAGCGTGCAGATCGACGGCGTTAAGCCGACCTGCATGGCGCTGTCGCCGGAAGAAATTTTCTTTCGTGCTTTCCGCCATGCCGAATTCGATATCTGCGAATTGTCGCTATCGAGCTTCACGGTGAAAACTGCGCAGGGCGGCGGTCCCTATGTCGGAGTGCCGGCTTTCGTCTCGCGCGCCTTCCGTCATACCTCGATTTATGTGCGCACCGACCGCATCAAGAAGCCGGAAGACTTGAAGGGCAAGAAAATCGGTCTGCCGGAATACCAATTAACGGCCAACGTGTGGGCGCGCGCCATTCTCGAAGACGATTACGGCGTGAAGCCCGCCGACGTGCAATGGGTGCGCGGCGGCATCGAGGAGGCGGCGCGGCCGGAGAAGATCGCCATCAAGCTGCCGGCCGACATCGGGCTCGACGATGCACCCGCCGGAAAATCGATCTCGACATTGCTGGCGGAAGGCGCAATCGACGGCTTCATGGCGCCGCGGCCGCCGTCGCTGCCGAAGAACACGGCCAATGTCGGCTGGCTGTTTGCCGACCCGGTGGCGGCAGCCAAGGACTATTTCAAGCGCACCGGCATTTTTCCGATCATGCATATGGTCGGTGTGCGGCGCACGCTCGCCGAGCAGCATCCCTGGCTGCCGGGCGCGGTGTTCAAGGCCTTCGAGCAAGCCAAGGCTGCGGCCCTTGCGCAGTTGAGCGATACCTCGGCAACCAAGGTGACGCTGCCTTTTGTCGAGGAACGGCTCGCCGAGGCGCGCGCGTTGATGGGCGAGGACTTCTGGTCGTATGGCCTTGAGCCCAATCGCAAGACGCTGGAGACTTTCCTGCGCCACCATCACTCGCAAGGCCTGTCGCCGCGGCTGATGAAACCGGAGGAATTATTCCATCCGGGCACGCACGAGGCCTTCAAAGTCTAGCCGGGAGGCGCCGATGGGGAGCGCATCGAGGCTAACCGCACTGTCCGCCGCCATGGTGATCAGCATGTCAGCATCTGCCGCCGAAATTCACGTCATGAGCGGGGGCGCGCCGAAGGAGGTCTTCGCGCTGCTCACGCCAAAATTCGAGCAAGCGACTGGCAACACGGTAAAATTCAGCTACGCGGTGATCACGGCAATCCGCGAGAAGCTGGCGGCCGGCGAGACGGCCGACGTGCTGGTGCTGCCGGTGCCGGTGCTCGATGCGCTTGCCAAAGACGGCAAGGTGCGCGGCGACGCCCGCGGCACTTTCGGCACCGTTGGCATCAGTGTGGTGGTGAAGGAAGGCGCGCCGAAGCCCGACATATCGACAAAGCAGAAGTTCAAAGCGGCGATGCTCGCCGCCAAGTCGGTGGTGCACGCGACGCCCGGGCAGACGCCGAGCGGCAACCATATGGCCAAAGTGATCGAGCAGCTCGGTATCGGCGACGCCATGGCCGAGAAGGTGATCCACAAGCCGGCGCTCGCCGGCGGCGTGCAGCTCGTCGTCTCTGGCGAGGCCGAGATGGGCATCTACCCGGCGAGCGAAGTCGCCGGCGTCAAGGGCATCAGCATCGTCGGTCCGCTGCCGGCGGGGATCGATTTGACGATCGTCTACGGCGGGGCAGCGATGAGCGGCGGCGCGGCGCCGGACGCCGCGGCCGCCTTCGTCAAATTCATGGCGGCGCCGGAAAACCGTAGCGTCTGGAAAGAGGCCGGCTTCGAGCCGCCGGGCGGCTGAGCGCTCACACGCGCTTGATGCTGTCGAGGCCGCCGAGGCGGCCGACCAAAGCATTGGCGCCGATCGCCAGCACGAACAGCACGAACAGATTGGCGTACATGCGCGGCATGTCGAAGGTCGAATAGGCGTTGATGATCAGGAAGCCGATGCCCTTGTTCGACAGCTTGGTTTCCGCCAGCAGCGTGCCGATCAGCGCCACGCCGAGGCCGAGGCGGATGCCGTTGATGATGGGATGGCGCATGGCCGGCAGATAGATTTTCACCACCATCTGCCAGTGGTTGGCGCGAAAGCTGTTGCCGACGCGGATCAGCACCTTGTCGATTCCGCGCATGCCGGCCGCGACCGACAAAGCGACCGGAAAGAAGCAGGACAGCGTGCCGAGCGCGACCTTGGATTCGGGACCGACGCCGAACCACATGATCATCACCGGGAAGAAGATGATCTTGGGCGTGGGCCCCAGGTAGTAGACATAGGATTCGAACGCCTTCGACAGGAACGGGTTGGCGCCCAGGATAATGCCCGCCGCAAGGCCGCATAAGCCGCCGATCAACAGCGCGGCGCCGATCTCGCCAGTGGTGACGCCCAGATTCAAATAGTAATTCGGGCTGCCGAGCAGCGCGATCAGCGCGCGGGCGACGGCGATGAGCGAGGGCACCACATCGCGATAGAGCAGGCCGGAATGGGACAGGAACTCCCACACCGCCAGCACGGCAAGGATGATCGCCGCGCGCAGCAGCGTCACAGGACTGACGTGCGGCGCCGACGCCGTGCGTCTCAATCGACCGGTCTCAGCCATCGCTCGATCTTTTCCAGCATCATGAAGAACACGACGCTCACCAGAATGACGAAGCAGATCGCCGCATAGGTGCCGGCGAGGTCGTAGCGCTCGGCCAAATCCTCGATGAGTTGGCCGAGGCCGCCATAATTGATCAGGAATTCGACGCCGACGATGTTGATTAGCGCGAAGATCAGCCCCAAGCGCAAGCCGACAAAAATGGTCGGCAACGCCGCCGGAAGCAGGATCTTCCAGAACTGCTGGGTGGGCGTGAGTTTAAAGCTGCGCCCGACATTGACCAGTACCTTGCGCGTCCCGGCGATGCCCTCGATCGTTTTCAGGATCACCGGCGGCAGCGCGGCGATGAAGCCGATCATGATGATGGTCCAGGCGTTGCGGCCGAAAATCACCATGAACAGCGGATAGCACAGCACCACCGGGGCCGATCCC
>Ga0335078_10012069_pt1 | contig 12821 bp, 18 predicted proteins | sample Lox_Sample_32_FD_206711 | JGI IMG/M metagenome (GOLD analysis project Ga0335078, IMG submission 206711) | Soil microbial communities from Loxahatchee National Wildlife Refuge, Florida, United States - Lox_Sample_3.2 | ecosystem: Environmental > Terrestrial > Soil > Wetlands | place: USA... | reverse complement strand
CGGCGGCGTCCTCGTTCTGGCCGGAGGTGTGGCTCTCAGCGTCGTTCCCGCCCGCCGCGCAGCCAGCCACCGCACAACGGCCCACGCTCATCAACCGATCATCAGCAGGAGTGACGAACATGACCCTTCCCCAGCATGACCCGGTCAGGCACGCCGGTCAGGCACGCCGGCCAGGCCGCCCCTGCAGAAAACAGTATGAAGTGCGCGGCTGGTGGCGCTACCATCACCTGTTCGCCGACCTGCTCCAGGCCCGCCTCCGGGAGGAACAGCCGGATCAGGCTGCGCAAGCAAGAGGCCCGGGGTTCGAGCGAGTTCCAACGCGGCCCGTTCGGCCTCGGTGAAGACTCTGGCCTCCCGCCATACCGCGACCAGGTTCAGCCGCCACTGGATTTCCCCTGCGTGCAGGGCTTCCTTGATGCGCATGTCGGTGCAGAAGCCGCAACCGTTGATCTGGCTGGCCCGGATCTTCACCAGCTCCTGTGTGGTGGCCGGCAGGGCCGAATCATGCAGAATGGCCCATGCCGAGTTGGTGTGCTCGACCAGCTTCAGCGCCAGGGGGTTGCTGAGGTAATCGATACGGGTGTCCATCGTCATCGCCTTGCCGTTCAGCCCGGCATGCCATTTAGATCTTTATTGTTTCGCAATGTGGCTGGATGTGACTCTACCAGCAGCTTTAATCGCTGGACGTCGCCCGGCATAGCCCGATATCGCTGCTCGTTTGCTCTCCTTTTGCTCCCCGTTTTGCTCCACGGCCGGGATTCTCGCGCAGTGGACTTGTACTGAGCACTGCCCGGCTGCTGCGGGGAAATTCCGTGTCGTATTGCTGCCTCAGCGGCGCCTTCGCCGCACATGGCGCCGCATGGCATCGACCTTGGCGGTGAGGGCAGCGGGGGTGAGGATCGGCGTGCCGCGCCAGGGAGACATTGACAGCAGGTCCGTGTCGTTGGACACGATGAGCATGGCTCCGACTTCGACGGCTAGGTCCAGGACCAGGTTGTCCTCGTAGTCAGGGCAATCGTGCACGGTACGGGGCACGTCGGCCAGCAGCCCTCCCCCGCTATGCTCAGCTGCCTCTGTGATGACGGCCAGATAGGCGTCGGTCTGCGGCCGTTCCCACTTGAACAAGTCCTCCAGCACCCGTTCTACGTTGCTGAGGATGTGCGGTGACAGCCACAAGGCGAACTCGGCGGCGTCCACGATGATCCCCACGCAGTCGGCGCAGGGGTTGCCAGAGGTAGGCGGCGGAGAGGGCCAGGAGCGGAAGGGGCTGTTGCCGCTGGCGATGGCGGTCACCAGCACGTTGACGTCATAGACGACGGCAGTCGGGACCGGCTCGGCGGGGCTCATCTCCCGTCGCGTTCGGCGCTGGTCTTCAGGAACTCCTGGACACGCGCCGGGACGTCCCCGGGTTCGATACCAAGTTCCGCGGTGCGCTGCTGGCCGTAGGCCTGCAGGTCGCGCAGCTGGTCGGCCAGCATGACCGACCTCATGATCCGCAGGGTGGCGCGCAGGTAGGCGGATCTGTTGCCGTTGCCGAAGTACGCAACCAGTTCGTCAAGAAGCGGGCGGTCTTCCGGCTGCACGGCGAAGCCCAGAGTCTGTGCGCTCATACAGTCAAGTGTAACATCTTGCTTCTTCTATGCAATCTATTGCAGATAGCTGCTCCAGCAGCGACGTAAAGAAAACCTGCCGGCATGATCCGGCTGAACCTACCCTGATCGCAGGTACGCGGCCAGGTACAGCGTCACCAACGGAGTGCTACGGCCGCCATGCTCAGGTTCAGTGCCTCGTTCTATCAGCGCCCCGCTGGGCCCCTGAATTGCCTACGTGAGGGCATCGCCGAGGAATTGCCGCAAGTGACGCGATGCTCCAGCCGGCCAGGTCCACGTGATCCCAGCGGAGCGCCCTGGCCTCCTCGGTGCGGATGCCGGTCATCAGGCACAAGATCACGTAGGCGCCGAGCCTGGAGCCCTTGGCGGCCTTCATGACGGCGGCGGCCTGCTCGGCGGTCAGCGCCTTGCTGGCCTGCCGGACCGGTCTCTCCGCGTATCCACAAGAGCGGCGACGATGTGGACGACGTGGCGGTTGGCCTCGGCGTGGCGGAGGGCCCGCGTCAGCGCGTTGTGCGCGATCGTCACCGTCCGGGTGAGGTGATCCCGCGCCAGCTGGACCAGGGCACGCCGTACATCGTGCGCGGTCAGCCGTCGCAGTTCGATGCTGCCGATGAGGGCGGTGACAGGCTTCAGTACCTGACGGTGGAGTGTCGCTGTCCCGGCCGACCGGCCATCCAGGCCTTGTGCCAGCCAGTCGTCCGCCGCGCGCTGGACCGTGTAGCCGCGCTCAAGCTGCACGCCGGAATCCTGCTCGGCCTGGAGTTGCCTGAGCTTCCCGGCCACCTCGGCCCGGGTACGGCCGGAGACCTTGTACCGCCGCCAAGTCTGGCCGTCCGGCCCGTAGCCGAAGGAGACCGCGCAGTACCGGCGGCCCTTGGCCTCGTCCTTGTAGATCGATCCTTCGTTGTGCCCGCGACGCCGGCGCCGCCAGCATGGCTACCCATGAATACGAGGGTAGCTCGCGTTTTGCTCCCCATTTTACTCCCGGATGATCTTGATCCGGTCTCAACAGGCCTCTGACCTGGTGGTGGAGCGTAGGGGATTCGAACCCCTGACCTCTTGCATGCCATGCCGGGCCGCCCCGTCGCCAGGCGTCGCCCGGTGTGGCGACTGCCTGCGATAACTGTCGCTGGACGTAGCCGGACGTCGGAGGGAGCCGGGCGATGTTGGCTCCCACTTTGGCTCCCAGCCAACTCGTTAGCCGCGCTAATGTTCGAGCACAGCGTACCTCGCCTCGGCATCGCGAGGTTTCCATCGCGACACAGGGTGCCGCTGGCGCCGACGTCTTACCCATGAACCCGGAAGCCTGTCAGGATAGGTAACAGGCCCCTCGCCGGTCATTAGGAGGCAACGGGATGACCGCCCAGCCCGACACGCCCGATCCGGACACCGGTTCGTATGAGGTGATCCACCTAGGCGGCCAGGCTGCGGTAGTGGTGCCGGTGGCCGACTTCCTGCGCCTGCGGGCCCTGGAGCAGACCGCCACCCCGGACGAGCTCGAGGACGCCGAGGACACCGCGGCAGTGCTGGAGTGGAAGGCCCGGGACGCCGCCGGCCAGACGACGTTCGTGCCCGCCGGCGAAGCAAGGCGCCGGCTGGGCATGCCCCGGTGAGCCTGCGGGTCAACTACGACGAACGGGCGATCAGTCAGGCAGCCACGTTCCTCGACGACCCGCAGGGCATCCGCGCGGTCCTGGACGCGATCGACCGGCTGGCCCAGGATCCCCGCCCGGCTGGGTCGTTCCCGTACGGGTCGCCCGACCTTCGGCGGCTGCGGGTCGGCCCATACCGGGTGCTCTACGAGATCACCGACGCGATCGCGGTCCGGCACATCGCCCGCGGCACCGGGAGCTGACCGGCGCGGAAGCCCGGAGCTTGCTTGTCAGGTGCGTTCGTGCCGCCGCGGGACGTCGCGCCTACCGCCGCCGCAGCGGACTTGGGCTTCTGTCAGGATGCGGCGTCAAGGAAGAAGCGCTCGATCTCGATGCCCCCCGACCTTGATGCGGAGATAGCGGCCGCGGCCGCGCAAGCGGGAATGAGCTACAGCGCGTGGCTGGCCGATACGGCCCGAAAGGAATTCACCATCCGGGCAGGCCTGGCTGCCGTCAGCCAGTTCGAGCGGGACCATGGGGCGTTCACCCCCGAAGAGCTTTCCGAGGGTGCGGAGTGGGCGGCCACGGCGATCGAGCGGGCCAACCGGACCGGCAGCAGTACCCGGCGCCGGACCGCGTGATGGGCCTCACCTACGACACCGGCGCGCTCATCTCCGCCGACCGGGGAGAACGCCGCATATGGGCCCGCCACAGTGCCCTGCTGGCGCGCCGTGAAGTGCCCACCGTCCCCGCGCCCGTCGTGGCACAGTCGTGGCGCGGAGGAGGCCGCCAGGCTCTTCTGGCCCGGCTGCTGACCGGATGCGACGTGGAGGCCCTCGATGACGGCCAGGCCCGCTCCGTCGGCTCGCTCGCCACCCGCGCTGCGACCACCGACATCGTCGCCGCGTGCGTGGTTGAGGGAGCCATCCGCCGCCACGACCTTGTGGTCAGCTCGGACGAGCACGACCTGCAAGCCATCGCCGCCGCCGTCAGCCGCCATCTCGAGGTCGACCGGCCCTGACGACCACCAGCCGCAGACTGACACAGACCGCAACGACAGGATCCCACGACCAGCAGCTGCCCGGTCCGCCCTGACCCGAGCGGCTTGACTGGAAGAGGTCGGCAACGCGCTGGCCGACCAGGCCGACCAATTACGAACGTGTCGAGCCGATCAGTTCAAGTGGCAGCCGCGGCCCGTTGCTCGGGGTGTCCGCGCAGCCGCGGTCACGCTGCGGCGCCAGGGAGCGCCGTGCCAGCTGATCACCTACGCCGACGCCGTCGCTGAGCTGCCGATCGGCCCGGACGCCAAACGACGCCGGCGAAACGCTGCCGCCCGGCTGCTGGCCATCTGCCCGACGCCAGAGCAGTGGATGACCAGGCCCACCTCAGCCCGGCTGGCCGACATCCGCCGCACCGGAGCGTGGGCGTTCCTGTCGGGTGCCTCCCACCCAGTCAGGGCGGAAAAGCGCACCGGGCCCGTCTGCCGCAGTATCCGGTACTGAACCGACACCCAGTAGCTGCGGCCGCGCCGCGCAGGCCGCATAGAGATCAACAACTGCTGACGAGAAACCCCAGGTCAATGGCTACGGCCGAATTTTGGAACCCTACATGACATAAATGGCCTTGAGTTGGCTGACCCGCCCGGCTGAGAGAGCCCACGGCGTCCCGATCGCCCAGCCGTCGACACTTCATGTGCCGCATCTGTTCCGCGACCGCCCGGCTGTGTGACAGGTCAACAACAGGCCACAGAATGGTGGCGGTCGCGATCGCGAAGCTGACCTGACCTGCTGAACGTCCATTTAGTATGATGTTCACCATTATCTAAGCCGTGTGGCTGCCGTGTGCCCGGAGGCGCTGCGTCGGAAGCCACCCAGAAAGGCCGCCGTGACCACGTACGACCGCTACACCCTCCCAGTCGAGCCAGGCACCTGGGATGTTCCCGCCGCGGGCGCGGCCAGGTTCACCTGGGAATACGACGACGGCCGTGACCGGCTGCTCGCGCTGTACCAGAAGGGCAAGGACAAGCAGTGGGACGCCCAGAAGCGGATCAACTGGGACACCGAGGTCGACCCGGTCAACGCGGCGGGGGTTCCCGACGAGTTCAACCTGCTGTTCGGGTCTCCCATCTGGGACAAGATGACGGGGGCCCAGCGCGAGGAGTATGGCCGTCATTACGGTTCCTGGCTGTTCAGCCAGTTCCTGCACGGCGAGCAGGGCGCGCTGACCGTCGCGGCCAGGATCGTCGAGTCGGTGCCCGACCTGGACTCCAAGTTCTACGCCGCCACCCAGGTCATGGATGAGGCGCGGCATGTCGAGCTCTACAACAGGTTCATCCAGGACAAGATCGGGATGTTCTATCCGGTCAACCAGGATCTGGCCAGGCTGCTCGAAAGCGCGCTCACCGACGGTCGCTGGGACATGCCCTACCTCGGTATGCAGGTACTGATCGAAGGGCTGGCGCTGGCCGCGTTCGGTGTCTACCGCGACCTGTCCACCAACCCGCTGGTCAAGCAGCTGCTCGCCTACGTCATGCAGGACGAGGCGCGGCACGTGGCGTTCGGCCGCCTCGCGCTGCGTGACTACTACGCCGGGCTGACCGAGGCCGAACGCGCCGACCGGGAGGAGTTCGTCGTCGAGGGCTGCTACCTCATGCGCGACCGCTTCCGCGGCCAAGAGGTCTTCACCCGGCTCGGGCTGCCCCTCGACGAGTGCCTCGAGTACGTCGACAACTCCCCGACGTACAAGCTGTACCAGTCACTGCTGTTCACCCGGATCGTGCCATGCGTGCGCGACATCGGGCTGTGGGGCAGCAAGGTGCAGCGGGCCTACGCCGACATGGGGGTCCTCGACGCCGCCAACGGCGACCTGACCACGCTGATGCGCCAGGACGAGCAGATCGCCGAAGAATACGACAGGGACCTTGCCGCGCGCCGGGCCGATGTGGACGCCGTGATCACCGGGGGCGGCTAAAGGCTGAGCGCCCGGTGCCTGGCCCGGAGCCCCGAGCGATAATCCGTAACGGCTGCCGCATGGCGCGCTCGCCGCCTGCCTCGCCGGAGCCTGCCGGTAAGGACAAACCGCTGGAGCGGCGTATCCGCCTGGCCGAAACCGGCCTGGCGGATCGGCTATGGCTAAGCGTGATCACCGCAACGCTCGCGAACGCCGATTCTGGGCTGATGTTTACTCAATGCCGATCACGAGGGTGGCCGTCCAGATCGGGGCATTCGGTGCCGCTGTACGGAGGGGTAAGGTTTGGCTGGTGGACGGTATCCATGACCTGGGTGGCATGCAGGGCTTGGGGGCGGTAGATCATTCGCCGGCGGAGCCGGTATTTCACCATCGGTGGGAGGCGGTGGCCCGGGCGCTGCTGGCGGTTGTGGCTGGCGCGGTCGAGGCGAGCGGCGGAGAGTTCCGGCATTCGATCGAGCGGATGGAGCCGGGCCACTACCTGACGTCGGGCTATTACGAGCACTGGCTCACCGCGGCGGCCACCCTGGCCGTTGAGCATGCGCTGGTGACGGGCGCCGAGCTTGAGGCACGCGCCGGCGGGCGGTTCCCGCTGAGCGGCCCGGTGCTGGCGCCGCCCGTGGCGGAGTCCGGGCCGGACGTCGGCACGCCGCGCTTCGGCGTTGGTGACCGGGTGCGGGTGCGGGAGTGGCATCCGCCCGGGCACACCCGCTGTCCTCGGTATGTGCGGGGCAAGGCCGGGACGGTGGTGCGGTTGGACGGCATTTATTCGGTGCCCGATATCGAGGCGCACAGCGCTGCCCGGCGGCACGAGCCGACGTATGCGGTCCGGTTCGACGCCGCCGAGCTGTGGGGTGACGGCCAGCGCAGCGTGTGGGTGCACGTCGACCTGTGGGACAGCTACCTGGAGCCAGCATGAGCAACAGCACGCACCACCCGGCTCCGATGTCGCCGGTTGAGCAGCGGGTTGCGGCGCTTGAGGCGTTGCTAACCGAACGAGGGCTGGTGCCCGAGGGGTTCATCGGGCAGATCACCCGCCGGTATGAGTCGGAGATCGGCCCGATGAACGGGGCGAGGGTGGTGGCCCGGGCATGGCTGGACCCGCGGTACAAGCAGCGGCTGCTGGCTGACGGCACCGCCGCGATCGCTGAGCTCGGCTTCGGCGGGCCCGAGGGCGATCACATGGTGGCCGTGGAGAACACCCCCATCGTGCACAACGTGATCGTGTGCACGCTCTGCTCCTGCTATCCATGGCCGGTGCTGGGCCTGCCACCGGCCTGGTACAAAGACCCTCCTTACCGTGCCCGGATGGTCCGCGAGCCCCGGGCCCTGCTAGCCGAGATGGGCTGCCCGCTGCCCGAGGAGGTGGAGATCCGGGTATGGGACTCCTCCGCCGAGGTCCGCTACCTCGTCTTGCCCCAGCGCCCGCCCGCGGCCGAGGGCATGACCGAGGCCGAGCTGACCGCCCTGGTGACCCGGGACTCGATGATCGGCGTGGCCCGGCTGTGACCACCCCGCTGAGCCTGTCCGGGCTGGACCTGCCCCGCCGCAACGGCGAACTGGCCTTCGACGCACCCTGGCAAAGCACCGTGTTTGCGCTGGCGGCCGCAGTCATCGCGCACGCCTTCGGCGGCGACCGGGAACCGTTCCGGCAGCAGCTCATCAAGGCCATCGCCGCCGAACCCGGCCGCCCCTACTGGGAAAGCTGGACCGCCGCGCTCGAAGCGCTCGTGCCCACCCTGCCCGAACGACCCGCGCCCTGACAAAGCCTGACCGGGCGCGCCACACCGCAACGCGCCGGAACCGCCGATCTGCCCGGCCGGGGCTGTCTGGGCGCTCATCCGCTGAGGCGCACAGACGAGGTGGTTATGCGTCGTTCGGCCGACCGTCCAGAACTCATCGATCGACACCGCGCGGACGGGCTTCACGCCCTGCGCGGCCAGGCCGCGAGGAGCTGGTCACGGCGCGGGTCCGTCCGGAGCTGGCCGCCTCCACCGCCGGCAGGCGCAGGACCGCTTACCGAAACCCGCCGACGAGCTCTGCCAGACTAACAGCCACGCCAAGGCGAACACGCATCCGCACCGAGGTGGGTCTCGCGCCTGGTCAGCGTGGCTGGTGGGTTATGGCGTCAGGAAGCGCAACTGTAGCCTGGGGCGCGGCCAGCATCAGGTCATGCCCGCAGCGAAGCTGGTGGGTCTCCCAACCGGCGGCGACCGCGAGGTCGAACGATGCCTGCAGGCTGGCCAGCGGCGGCTGGGTGCGGTTGATGTACACCTTGCGGATCTGGTCCAGGGCGCCTGATCAAAGACGACGGGATCTGTCTGGCAGCGCAGCGGGAAATCGGTCAGCCGTGGGACCACGCTGGCCGGCAGGACCGGATTGGCTCGTGAAGCACCGCCTCGCTGGTAATGCCTGCTGGCAGACTGGCGGCGTGGAGCCAGTCGCGGAGGTCACGGCGGCCGGTCGCGGTGGCCGGCCCGGCCAGCACGGCAGGTACGGCATCGATGGCGGGTTCGCCGGGCTGGCGGTGTTCGGCGTGATCGGGGCCGGGCTGGCGGGCACTGTGGCCTGGGCTGCGCGCCATCGCAGGCCCGCCGTCGCCGCGCTGGCTGGCGCGGGCTGCACGGCAGTGGCGGGGTCAGCAGCGAGTTACCTGTATTCCACCGGGCCGGGGAAGCGGGCGGTATGGGCGCAGCTGCTGGATGAGCTGGGCCTGCGGGGCGATGAGCATGTCCTGGATGTGGGATGCGGCCGCGGCGCGGTGCTGATGATGGCGGCCAGGCGGCTGCCCGCCGGGCGGGCGGTGGGAGCGGACATATGGCGCCGCCGTGACCAGAGCGGCAACAGCCGCGCCGCCGCGGAGCGCAACGCGGTGGCCGAGGGCGTGCACGACCGGGTGGAGCTTGTCGATGCGGACGCGCGTGACCTCCCGTTTGCGTCGGCGTCGTTCGACGTGGTGGTGAGCAGCCTGGCGATCAGCAACGTCCGGGACGCCGGCGGGCGAGCGCAGGCGCTGCGCGAGGCGGTTCGGGTTTTGCGGCCTGGCGGGCGGCTGCGAATCGTCGATGACGGCGCGGGCCGCTATGCATCGGTGCTGTGGGACGTCGGCTGCACCAGCGTGACCGTGCGGCAGCTGGGCTGGCGGACCTGGTACGGCCTGCCGGGTCATCACCTGCCCCTGGTCGCAGCGGCCCGGCCACCCGGCTGACGCCCGCCAGCCATGGCCGGGCAGGGCGCGCTGTCTGCCGCCAGGGGCAGGCGCCTCCGGTCGTCGGCACCCGCGCCGACATGGTCATGACAATGGTCCTGAAAGGTGCATCGCCGGTCATATGAAGACGCAGCCGACCGACCCGGCGGCCACATTCCATGCGAACATCTGATCATGCGTTGTCACTGCCAGAAGCCGCGCCGGGCTGCGGATAGCGGCCTTTATCTGGAGTCCGAATCGAGGCCCTGGGGGTCGAGCGCGGCCACCGTACCCTGGTGGTCACGCGCAAGGGCGGCAAGGTCGTGACCATCCCGCTCGCACGCGTACCGCGCGGGCGATCGACCTGGCCATCGGCGAGCGTGCCGAAGACCCGATCTTCCTGACTGCAGACGGCCGCCGGCTGGACCGGCATGGTGCCGGGCGGATCGTCCGGCGGGTCGCCCGCCGGGCGGGGATCGCCAAGGCCGTCGGGCCGCACACCCTGCGCCACGCATTCATCACAGCCGCGCTCGACGCCGGAGTCCCGCTGCGCGACGTGTAGGAAGCCGCCTCGCACGCCGACCCGCGCACCACCATGCGCTACGACCGTGCCCGCACCTCCCTCGACCGGCACGCGACCTACATCGTCGCGGCCTACGTCGCCGGAGCCGCCCGGTAAGACAGACAGCCGGAGCAGCGCATCCGCCTGGTCGAAACCGGCCAGGCGGAATGCGCTGTGGCCAAGCGTGATCACACAACGCCCGCGAACCGCCGATATGGGCAGCTGAGCGGCAGAGCTTGGCCAGGTTGGTGACCACGCAGACATGAGTGTTCTGGGTGCCTGGCGGCCCGTCTCAGTCTGTGGCGTAATACGCGAATGTGTCCAATCTTGTTTCTTGGCGTCTTCGTAATCTCCAGGTGAGCCTGCCAATGAGAGCCGACTAGTCTTCGCCCGGCCGGCGGAAAACCTGCACTGCGTCCCTGGCCCGCTGCAGCACATGGCTGAACTGTTGTCGGGTAAGCAATTCCTGGGACTGCACGTGCGTGATGGCCCCGGTGCTCAAGGTCGCAACGTTCAGCGCGGCGACGCTGACCGAATCGGGGACATCGACGATGGCGATGCCGTCGTGCGTCCCGAGCATCCAGTAAATGGACTCCAGCGACCCGCCCACCGAGCCGAGCATCTGCTCCACGGCGGCGCCCCGGTCGCCGGGGCTATCGATCAACCGTGCCCATGCATCGCTTGAGTAGCTGAAGAAAACCGCGAATTTGGCCATGGCTCTCCCTCGTTCCAGCCAAGCACCTCACGCTACACCTCGGCCCGAGGCCTCTCCAGCTTCCCCGCAGGGCGTCAGCTGGATGCCGCGGCTGATCACGCGCCCATCGCGGCCGTTACGCTCGCCTGTTCGGTCGGCGTGGCTGAGTGCCATGGCCGCGCCAGAAGGATCTATCTGGCCCGCTGCCTTCCGGCGAGCCGCCGCCGGACACGATTCAAGTGAGGTAGAACTGGCACGCTGTGTTGCCGTAGCCGCCGCCTGGCGGCGGGCGGTCAAGGTGCTTCGGCGAGGGCCGCGAGCCGGTCAATCGATTCCCGGAGCTTGTCGGCCGTGGTCGCCCTGGCTCGCCGGAAGCGCTTCTGGTCGGTCAGCTGGGTCCAGTCGTAGGTGTGGGTGACCCGGGTGCGTGATGCGCTGGCCGGCTCGAGTTCCCATCGCCACAGGTGCCCAGGTGGCCGCTTACCCGATTCGGCGGGCCTCCAGGCAATCCGGCGGCCTTCTTCGAACTCGACCACGTGGTTCTCCCGGATGGCGCCGTCGTGAGTCAGCGTCATCGTGAACACCTCACCCGTGCGGCGCACGCGCTGCCCAGCGGGTGCTTCGGCCAGATTGTCGTTGCCGTCCCAGCGAGGCTGCTGAGCCGGATCCGCGATCAGCTCGAAGATCCGCTCAGGCCCTGCCGCGATCTCGCGGCTCGCGCTGACCACCCGCGGCTGCTCCTGCGCAGTTGTCATGCGCCCATTCAAACAGCCGTCTACGCCGGCCCGGCGGCCATGGAGGCCCTGCTCTGCGACAGCGACCTGGACTGGACGGCAGTCCAAGCGCCGAGTCGGCGCTCGAGAACCTCCCTGCCGGTGCCACCCTGAAAAGCGTGATCAGCCCAGGAATGCGAAGGCGCGCCGAGCCGCCGTTATCGCGGCAAAGGGGCGCGTAGCCTCAGATATCTTGGCCGCGCAGAAACGGCCAAAACGATCGCGAGCAATCGGCGTCTTGGCTCATCTGGCCTGCGACGGCGCGGGTACCTAGCGGTGGGAAGCGTTGCGGGAGCTGGAACTTAACCGCTCGCTACATCTTGCCGACAGAGCGCTATGCCGGGGCCGCCCCGGGCATGGGTGCACGGGGTTCACTCCCGGTCGGCGGGCCGCGCCGTTCGCTTGTGCCAGAAGACCCGCTGCGCTTGCAGGCCGACCGCGCCCACCACCACCAGCACCACCACGTTGAGGAGCAGTTGCGCGAACGAGCCCAGGGCAGGCTGCCAGTTCCCGAACGCGGCGAATACGCCCACCCCCGCGGCAGCCGGGACCGTGGTGACTGAGATGAAGACCCCGATGAGGGCGTTGGCCCGCGACTCCGTGAGTGATACCACGCCAACGATGCCGGCCAGCGCGGCAATGATGACCGAGAACGCACCCGGCGCGGCGATGAGGCTGGCGACCGGCCTGACCCCGCCGATGAAAGCGCGGGGCGCCAGGCCCGATTCGCGGATCACCAGCGTGAACAGATACGTGATCACCATCGCCGCCGAAAACCCCCAGCAGAGCGCGACTAGGCCATCGTGGATGGCGGCCCGGCGCCGCTTGGTGATGGCCAGCGCTACCGCGATGATCGCGGTGTACTCGGGGCCAACTACCATGGCGCCCACGATCAGGATCTGCGAGTTGGTCACGATGCCGGCGGCAGCGATCATCCCGGCGATGGTGAGCAGGATGAAAAAGCTCGGAGCGTAGACGGCCTGCGCGCGGATGGTGGCTTCCACCAGTTCCCAGACCGGGGTGATTTCACGCCGCGGCGAGCCGATCTCGCCACCGGTTCGTGGCGGGTCGGCCAGGACCGTGTCCGCTTCCCCGGCGGTGACGGCCCCCGGCCGGTCCAGATGCAGACCGCGCAAGAGACGGAACACCGCGTTGGCGGCGCCCTGGCGCACATCGAACTCGACGGCGTCGCCGTCGGGCCGGCGCGCCAGCCCGCGCAAGACCACGACGTTTCTCACCCCTGGCTCGACGTCTAGCGCCTCCAGCAGGCGGCCCGTCGTGTCCGCCGGGCTCATCACGCGCACGCGCAGCATCGCCTACCTACCTACCTACCTACCTACCTACCTACCTACCTACCTACCTACCTACCTACCTACCTACCGACCGACCGACCTACCAGGGAACACCACCGCGCCGCCCTCACCCGGCAAGCA
>Ga0335078_10012068_pt1 | contig 12822 bp, 11 predicted proteins | sample Lox_Sample_32_FD_206711 | JGI IMG/M metagenome (GOLD analysis project Ga0335078, IMG submission 206711) | Soil microbial communities from Loxahatchee National Wildlife Refuge, Florida, United States - Lox_Sample_3.2 | ecosystem: Environmental > Terrestrial > Soil > Wetlands | place: USA... | reverse complement strand
ATTTGCGTCTCCATCGAATCACCACGACTGCCGGGAGTCCCGTTTCACTCTTGCCTCCCATGTGACTTGAATGTCGCTCAACCTGAAGCGAACCATTCGGCCAGTCTTGTAATGAGGCAAATGCCCTTTCTGACACCAGTAGTCAATTGTCCGAAGCGAGACTTGGAAATGTGTTGCTAGTTGGCGTTTCGTCAGGACCGGCTCATACGTTGCCACTTTAACGGTTGTCGGCGGTTGGGGTGGTTGAACCTGCACTGCATCATTTCTTGCCGTCTAAACCTCCGCGTTGATCATTTCGGTGATGGTAGCCGCCAGGGCGGCGATTGAGTCGGCCAAGCGGCGCAGTTCGTGTGAGTTGTTCATGAGTCTGAGTGAACAGCAGGGCACAGGATTGTCACGCCTCACGAAGCGAGCGCGTAGCGTCGAAAGAATCGCTGAAACACTCCGCACCCCACAATTCGCACGCTCGCGCGGGCAAATTTCATTTATCATCTGGACCGAAACGGGAACTTAGAAAGTGGCAGCAAAGTGGCAGCATTAAGATTTTTTCACACTAGAATCTTCAAGCACAGATTCACATAAAAGCATTGTAAACATTGAACAAAATAGCTGGCGCATCCGGCAGGACTCGAACCTGCAACATTCTGATCCGAAGTCATAAAATGACCTTTTGCCCCTTTTGCTCATCTTTATCTATCACGATGAAACGCCGATAAACACTGGCGATTTTGCGTTTTAGGTTTGCTCGCCTTTGGTCTATTTGAGCGGCAAAAAGGGCAAACAGTATCAAAAAGCAGTATCCAATTTCCCAACTCCGGCAACGCGCTTTCCAAAGACATTAAACACAAAAATTCGCCAATGATCAATTTCAAACTCGAATGCCGCGACTTTGCGTTTGGGCAACGGACGGCCTTTCGGAAATGGCGCGGGACATTTTGATTTCAAACGATTCAACGACAATGCTCATGTCCTGACGCGGATAATTCTGGTCGAGATGCTCTTTCACCTGCGCCTTTACGTCATCCTTCCAGAGATTCAAAACCTGCTTCTGGTCGCGGATAAAATCTCGCAAAACGTCCCTGACGTTGTGCCCGCTGTTCAAAACCTCTTTGGTTTCACCGGACGGCAACGGCAGACATTCGACAATGGCAAATTCCAAGCCCGCCTCCGTTCGCCGGTGGCAAATGGACGTGATTTTCGACAAATCAAGGCCATGCCGCCATTCCGTGCCGTCGTCGGTCTGGATGGCTCGCCCAGGCGAAAGCAACGCGGCTTTGAAAGCCTCGTTCCCAATGGTCGTCAGATTGCTTTCAAGGTCGTGAATCACACCGCAAGTGTCTTTGAACTGCTGCATCTGTTTTGAAAAGGCGGCATTTGTCTCGACGGCAGCCGATTCCTGCAAGGCCGTGGGTCTTTCGTTGTATTTCATAATTACCTCAAATCGGTTTGCAAAAGTTTGACCAGTTCAACGCGCGGCACGAGCAATTTGCCGCGCAACACACGGCAGGTTTTAATTTTCTGCCGCTGGATCAGCCGATACATGGTGTAATAATGGATGCCAAGCAAATCAGCGGCTTCTTGAATCGAATACGCCAGCCGCTCGGCGGGCGTCACCGTGCTTGGCGGTGGTTGTTGGTTCTGTTCAGGCATGGTTTCCATACGGTTTTATTGGTTGCGGTTTTTGTCCGAAGAAAAATCCATCTTGCTCCAATCAATTTGGGAAAGGAATTGCATTGGCGGAATGTTGAGCACATTGGCGAGATAGCGGACTTGGATCAAATCAACGCGCAGCGTGCCGCCTTCCAGTTTGGCAACGGTGTCACGGCTCGCCTTATGCCAGCCCGCAAGCTGCAATTCGATGGCCAAAGCAGGTTGCGTCAATCCGAGTTGATTACGCAATCGGCTCACGAGTCGCCCGACAAAAATGAAACTTCGTTGCTTCACACTTTCAAATTTTCCATGTCGGCGGTCGCGCATTGACCAGAAAACTGGACAAAATAGCATTCCGCTCATTTCTACATTTCCATGCGATTTCGTTCGCATTGACCCGAATTCGGGACAAAATGATTTTGCCGCTCATTTTCTCATGCGATTTCATTTCGCGGGTTCCATTCTGGAACAAAATTTTGCCTCCGTTTTTACCAGAACTTCGGCAACCGGGTTGTGATGAAATCCTCACAACTTTTCGTTCCGGTTCTCTCTCGCGTTCACGGCGATTTTCACGACTGCGTTTATAGCAAAACACGCTGCGCATCTTGTGCGGGAAGCGCACAAGATTTTTCCAGTTTTCAATTTCACGGCGCATTTTTACCTCAATTCGCGCATACAGGTTGTAATGATTTCATTACAAACTGACGGGATTTCAAAAAAACCGACTTCCCTGGGCATGGCATAGCCATGCGAAGGGAAGTGGGGGTCATCAAACCTGCCAATACCGACGACAGGTTCTCGCCATTGAAGCCAACTCGATACGAGGGCGGTTAGGACATTATCGCACCGGCTTTCGCCAGCCTAGTCAAGATTGGAGACACAGGCTCTTACGTCCTGCCTCAAGAAAACCAATAGCACAACCGAATCAAAACGCAAGTTGCAGGGAATAATTTATTTTCAGCCGTGAAAAATCCTTCGTGCGCGAAATCCTAAACAGCAACTCCCCGGAGCCGGGCGGCGGGTCAATGTGGAGGCGAGGGCAGTAGGGCGCACTACATTGACGCGACGACCGGCGACATACAATGGAGCATCTGATTTACGCGCACGACTCAAGCTCATGCGATGTTGAAACTAACTGCGGGATTTCCGCCTCAAGATTGCCGCAGTCGCAGCGACTGCGGCTATTCGGCAAAGTGACCGGCGGGTGTTCTCCATCGTGAAGTAAAAATGAAATTGGTAAACACCAATGGGGTTAAACCTTTACCGTTTAATGGCGCAGTCAAAACAGACTCAAAAATTTCTGCACCAACTCGAACGCCCGCCGTGCGTGCATGGCTTGTGTTTCTGCATCTGTTGCATTGTGAAACTCCACCAACTGCTGTGGTCCAAACGCATCCACGCTCGCGAATTTCTCCCGCAAGATTTCCACTGCTTTAGTCACGTTTTTTTCACGCTGACGTTTCTTCCAATCTGCTGCCAGTTTTTCCATGCCGCCGGAAAAATGTTCCAAGCAGTAGCACAGGTCGTAACTGTCCTTTGGTTTGTCCCGCCCGGCAATGGCGTGTGCTTTCATTACCACAAAATCAGACACGGAGGCCACGCGCAATCGCACCGTGTTCGTTCCACCACGCACCGTTTTCCCCGACAATGGCAATTCCTGCGGGGCATGAAACGCTGCTCCACACGCCTCGGCTTGCAGCACTCGGAATCCCGGCAGCAGCTTCGGTTTGTTCTTTTTCAACTTCACTTCCTTGGGAGCGAGAAATTCAACTTCAACTTGAACGGGCTTTTCGCCATCTTTGAGGTTTACCTCCACGACCAACTGAAAATCTTTCGCGCCCTGCTTGTATCGCTTCGTGTCCAGCAGCAGCTTCAACAATTCAGCGTAGCGCCCCTCGTTTAGTTTTGCTGCATCCAGCGCCAAATCCACGTCAATGCTGCCGATGTGCGGTTCCTCCGCTTCGGTCAACAACAAGTCCGGTATCCAGCCGCCCACCACAACAAGACAATCCACAAAGGATGCCAGCACTTGACCAACATCCACGAGCACCCGATGTGCTGCCTCAATTTGGCGCGGACTGTAATCCGCCTCGCTTCGTGGTTCTGGATTCACAACAGCCCTCGCGCTTTCCATTCCGGCTTCAACCGCTGTTCTAGCAAGGCTTCTGCCGCTTCCTCGCCGCGCCCGCCGCAGTGCCACAAATCCACATAAGTCTGCACGACATTTGTGCAGCCCATCCGGTTCTCGCCCATTGTGCCGCCGTCGCCTGAATAAAAAACCCCTTCATCATCGGGAATCAGCACCACAAGGTTTTCGCCTGAATCCACTGGCTTGGCTTCAATCAATTTTTCAAACTTTGAAATGTCCTGCTCGCGAACATAAAGCCATGTCTTCGGTTGGCGCACATGCGGTGCTTGAAATTCAGCCGCCGAAAACCCTGCATAAAGTGCGAATCCGCCGGTCTGCAAATCAAGTCCGGCCAGAGCATCCCGCAATTTCTTTCTCTGCAACAAAGTGAAATAACCCCGCCGCTCATGCCGCTCAAAACGATAGGCGTCACGCCACGCGGACAGAAGTTTTAATGGATCGCGCAACCGAAAACCGCCGTCTTCGCCCATTTCAACAAATGCTTCGTCACGCAGATGCCGCACGACTTTATTGATCAAACCGAGACTCGGTTCTGGAATGGGTTTTTTGAGCCGGCCAAAATGTTGTTCCATGTAACGCTGTGTCCAGCGTATGCCCGCATTTTCCGGTGCGAGCAACGCGCGAATCACGCGCCCAGCTTCCGGCGTGCTCAAGTTCGCCGCCGGCCTAGGACGCTCATGGATCGGTGTCTTCCCGGTGCGCTCGATGTAGAGGACACCAGGCACGCTTAAACGACAGTTGCCTGCAAGGTCAAACCAACTCCAATTGTGGCTCCAGCAAATATCCGCCATGCGCGGCGATATGTAAGGTGCTGCAAACACGAAAATCTGCGGCTTATTTTTGGGTTGATGGTAGTGACTGACATCAAGGTAAGGAAATTGCGATGGTCTTGGCTCGGATTTGCATTCAACCTGCAATTCGGCGGTAATGCCGTCCGGCAGCGGCAGGACAGCCGTCATATCGAATCCGGCGTCACTTTTGAGTGCCGCCAGAGTCCGTTCGACTTTCCAATTTTGCAGCCACGGAATACCGCCAAGCAGTTCACGCAACTTGTCTGCAAGAGCCTTCTCCATCGAGGCTCCTGTCAGCCTAATTCCGTTCATGGATTGCCTAGGTTTCACGTCGCCGTGAACATGGCTTGTTTCGTGAACAGGTGCAAGCAAAAATGTTGATTTGAAGAAATGGCGCACCCGGCAGGATTTGAACCTGCAACCCCACGGTCCGAAGCCGCGTGCTCTATCCAGTTGAGCTACGGGTGCGCTCTCGGTGAGGTTAAATCACTTTTTCACAAAGTCGAGTTGCTAACAAATGCGCTTTTCCTTTGTCCGCCCGCGACGAGCGCGCGTTACACGGCTGTGAACGCGCGTTGGTCGCGGACGTTGAACCCAAAGACTTTTGCTTTTTAGGATGGCAGATTTGCTTTGTAGTCGCTCTACGGTTGCCGCGACGGGCGATACCTGTGCTGCCGCGCTAAAGATTCTTGGAATCGGCGATGTGCGGTCCGCGTGGCCGCCGCGAACCGATGAACGAGCGTGATTGTAACTCACCCTGGGCAGATGCCGGTTAACTAAAATTGACTGCGGGATCAACGTCAGGGCGGCCAATTCTTAAGAAATCTTCACTCGTCCAGAACCCACAACTGCTGGTATTTTACATTCGGCTGGATTTTATTGGCCAAGACATGCGCCTATTGATTGTCGAAGATGATGAGAAAACGTCCGGCGCGCTGAAGGCGGGACTGGAAAGCGAAGGGTTTTCCACTGCCAAGGCGTCCACGGGCGAAGAAGGCTTTTTTCTTTTGAATTCAGAGAAGTTTGATCTGGTGGTGCTGGATTGGATGCTGCCCGGTCATGATGGCGTTGAAATCTTGAAAACTCTGCGCACACGGGGAACCAAAACACCCGTGCTTTTACTGACCGCCCGCGATACAGTGGAAGACCGGGTGCTGGGCTTGGAAAGTGGCGCGGATGATTACCTCGTCAAACCTTTTGCCTTTGCCGAACTGGTTGCACGAATTCGGACACTGCTGCGCCGAGCCGCTCCGGTCGAACCATTGCGGAAATCCATCGCGGATTTGGTTATGGATTTGGAAGCGCGGCGGGCTTGGCGGACTGGAAAAATCATTGAACTGACACCGCGTGAATTTGATCTGCTGGTATATCTGATGCGACAGCCCGGCCAGGTTGTGACGCGCGAAATGCTGGCAAAAGAAGTATGGGCGGAAACCAATCGTGTCACGCCGCTCGACAACGTCATTGACGTTCACGTTACTCATCTGCGCAAAAAACTGGATGATGGTCATGCCGTCAAACTGATCCACACGGTTCGCGGCGTGGGGTTTGTGTTGCGGGAGGAAGCGCGCACATGAAAGAATGGTGGCAGAAACATTCGCGGCGTGTGTGGCTGGCACTTTTGTATGCGGCAGCGGGTGACTTGGTAGTGATACTCTGCGTAGCCGCCTCGTCGGGGTTGGGTTTTTGGAAAACAGCGGGTCATCAAAACGCTTTGCCTGCATTGGTCATTGGCGGAGTAGTCGTGACACTGCTTTTTATTTCTATTGGTTATTTCCTTGCGGGCTTCGCACTGGAACCGATGAGGGAAACGGTTGAGCTGGCGCGGCGGCTTTCAAACCAACCCGGAGGCAAACAAATTTCCGTAACCAATCCGCACGATGAAGTTGGTGAACTCGAAACCTTTTTGAATGAATTGCTCCAACGACTGGAGGGTTCGTTTGTTGAACTGGATCGGTTGGCGGCGGATGTCTCGCACGAACTGCGCACCCCGTTGACGGCAATGCGAGCTGTGGGCGAAGTCGCCATGCGCGAGCGAAACCCGGCGATTCTTTACGATGCCGTAGGCAGCATGTTGGAGGAAATCCGCCGAATGAACCAGTTGATTGACCGGCTGCTGCTGTTGACCCGTGGCGATAGCGACAAGTGGCCGGTGCGTCCGAAAAACGGGCCGGTGCGGAATGTTCTGATGGAGGTAAGCGAAACCCTGGGTATGGTGGCCGAGGACAAACAGCAAAAACTTAAGATTGATTGTGCGGATGACTTGCGAGCCTTTTTTGACGCGGCACTGTTGCGACTGGCGCTGATGAACCTCGCGCAAAATGCCATTCGTTACAGTCCGCCCGGCAGACCGATTTATTTGCGCGCCTCGGTTGCCGACAAGACCGTGGTTGTGGAAGTGGCTGATGAAGGGCCGGGTATCGCGCCGGAACATCAACAAAAGATTTTTCAGCGATTTTACCGTGTGGATGATGCACGGTCACGGGCCGAAGGCGGTGTCGGCCTGGGTCTGGCCATTGTCAAATGGGCGGTGGAACGCACTGGCGGCACGGTGGAACTGGACAGTGAAGTAGGACGGGGCAGTGTGTTCCGCGTTCGGCTGCCACTGGGAATTGCTTGAACAAGTTTTCTTCGGTGGTTCTCAATCAGGCTGATTCTTAAGAATTCTTAAGGCTTCTTAAGTGTTTGTTTGTTGCACGATGGTTTAATCTACACTGAAAATTTGCGTGCCACAGGCGTTTGCGCTTGCGGCATATTGGTAACGCCAAATGTTTTCCATGAAAATAAAACAGGTCCATCCTGGGTTGGAGAAAAAGGCTTTGACCATCCGCCTGCGGAAAATACAAGGCCAGATTGAAGGCGTTAGAAAAATGGTGGAGTCATCCGCTGATTGTTCCGACGTGCTCATGCAAGTCGTGTCGGCGCGTCGAGCGTTAAAATCGTTTAGTGAAAAAATCATCGAGTCACAACTTTATGCGTGCCTCGAAAGTTCCATGAACCAGTCCGAACGCCGTCGTCATTTGCGTTCGCTGCTTCCAGTGTTGGAACGATATGTTGTCTAAAAATTATGGCCGCTGCAAAAAAATCAAATGGTGAGCACGCTTCCGATTTTGTCCACGAGGCGGCAATAAAGGACATTCCTGAAGTTCTGCAAACGCTTGAAACGTCACCGAACGGGTTGACTGAAGCGGAAGCGGTCGCCCGGCTGGAAAAATACGGCCCGAATGAGGTCGCGCAGGAAAAACAGCATGGCTGGCTGCGGCGATTGTGGGTGGCCGTGCGCAATCCGCTGGTCATTCTGCTGACGGTGCTCGTCATCATCACCTTTGCGACGGCTGGTGATGCGAGCGACTACATCGGCGGCTTCGTAATGCTGGCGATGATCGTGCTGGCGGTTTTGCTGCGCCTCATTCAGGAAACGAAGGCCGACAACGCAGCGGCCAAACTCAAGGCGATGATCAAAGTCACCGCGACGGCGTTTCGCGACGGCGAGGCGAAGGAAATCCCACTCAAGGAACTTGTGCCCGGCGACGTGGTGAAGCTCTCCGCCGGTGACATGATTCCCGGCGACGTGCGGCTGCTTACCTCAAAAGACTTGTTCATCATTCAGGCGACATTGACTGGCGAATCATTGCCCGTCGAAAAAACTGACGCGCGCGACCCGCGCACGAATGTTTCTTTAATGGAACAAACGAACCTCTGCTTTCTCGGCACGAGCGTGGAAAGCGGGGCGGCCACGGCGGTCGTGGTTACCACCGGGGCACAAACGTATTTTGGAAAAATGGCCAGCAGCCTTTCCGATCAGCAGGTTGAAACGGCGTTTGACAAAGGCGTGAAAAGATTCACCTGGCTGATGATCTATTTCATGGCGGTGATGGCGCCGGCGGTATTTTTAATCAACGGCTTCACGAAACATAGCTGGGGCAAGGATACGTTTCTCTTTGCGCTCGCCATCGCCGTCGGCCTGACACCGGAAATGCTGCCGATGATTGTCTCCTTCTGTCTTTCCAAGGGCGCGGTAGCGATGTCCAAGAAAAAAGTCATCGTCAAGCGGTTGAACTCCATCCAGAACCTGGGTGCAATGAACGTGCTCTGCACCGACAAGACCGGCACGCTCACGATTGACCATGTCATTTTGGAAAGGCATTGCGATGTTTTCAAAAATGAAAGCGAGGAAGTCCTGCGCGACGCTTATCTCATCAGCCACTTTCAAACCGGTCTGAAAAATGTGCTGGATCGCGCGGTGTTGAAATACTCGGAATTGCACCGCGAGCTTGGCGTCGAAAAAATTTCCAAGGTGGACGAAATTCCGTTCGATTTCTCGCGTCGTATGATGTCCGTCGTCGTCGAAAATGGCGATGGCCAGCGTCAGTTCCTATCCAAAGGCGCGCCTGAATCCGTATTCAAGAAATGCACGCATTTTGAAAGCAACGGTGAAATTTTTCCGATGGAGCCGATTCTCGTCGGCAACCTGATTGAGCAGGTCAATTCGTTGAGCGAAGACGGTTTTCGCGTGCTGGCCATCGCCAATAAAAAAGTCGGCGCGCAGACCGCTTATTCCAAAGCAGATGAGGAAAATCTGGTTCTCACCGGCTATCTCGCGTTTCTCGACCCGCCAAAGGACACGGCCAAGACCGCCATTGCCGCGCTGCGGCAGTATGGCGTGACGGTAAAGGTTTTGACCGGCGACAACGACCTGGTCACCCGCAAGGTGTGCAGTGAAGTGGGCATCCATGCGGAAAAAATCTTGCTCGGCAACGACGTGGAAAAAATGTCCGATGCGCAACTGGCCGACGCGATTGATGGCACGGATGTTTATGCGCGGCTCTCGCCCGCGCACAAAAAGCGCGTCGTGCAGACGCTTCAGAAAAAAGGCCACGTCGTCGGTTTCATGGGCGACGGCATCAACGACGCCCCCGCGCTGCGCGCGGCAGACGTGGGCATCTCCGTGGACACCGCCGTGGACATTGCCAAGGAATCCGCCGACATGATCCTGCTGGAAAAAAGCCTGATGGTCTTGGAAGAAGGTGTGCTCGAAGGCCGCAAGGTTTTCGCCAACATCACTAAATACATCCGCATGGGTGCCAGTTCCAATTTCGGCAATATGTTCAGCGTGCTAGGCGCGAGCGCATGGTTTCCCTTTCTACCGATGCAAACGCTTCAAATCCTGACGAACAATCTGCTTTACGATTTTTCACAGGTGCCGATTCCCACGGACAACGTTGGCGAGCAATACATTGCCAAGCCGCGCCCGTGGGCTATCGGTGAAATCGCCAAATTCATCCTGTTCATCGGCCCCATCAGTTCGATATTCGATTATACGACTTTCTGCGTGATGTGGTTTTACTTCAAGTGCAGCCATGTGGTGGTGACGCCGGAACTACTAGCCAAATTTCCCGACGACCCAATCAATCACACCTATGCCGCCGCCTTGTTAAATACCGGCTGGTTCGTCGAATCCATCATGACGCAGACGCTCATCATCCACGTCATCCGCACCAATCAGATTCCGTTCATCCAGTCGCGTGCGAGTTGGCAACTGACGATGACCACCATTCTCATCATGGGTATCGGCGCGTTTCTGCCCTTTTCGCCGCTGGCAAAGCCGCTGGGTTTCGTGCCGCTGCCGTGGCAGTTCTGGCCGATTCTCGCGGCGACGTTGCTTTGCTATCTCGCCCTGACGCAACTCATCAAGACCTGGATGGTCCGTAAAAACTGGATTTGACCGAGTGAAAGAAATGAGCGCATCCGGCCTGAATTTATGAACCTGAGTTTAGGAGACATTTTGAGCAAGGAACAAATCATCACTGATTTGCGGGCAACGAACCGGTGGGAGGCGATTGATGAGTTGATCAACCATCTGGTCGAGACCGGCAAAATTAAATCCGAACATCGAGATGGCATCACCGCCGCCGTCAGAAAACGTGAATCGTCCATGAGCACCGGTATCGGTTTCGGAGTTGGCATTCCACACGCCTCGACTGAATTGGTTCACAAACCAGTCGCCATTTTTGCCCGCTCGAAACAGCGGGTCAATTTCGACGCCTTGGATGGCCAGCCGGTCAGTCTTGTGATCCTTTTCCTCGTTCCTCAAGGCCAGTTTCAGAAGCACCTGCATACCGTGGCCGAAATTGCCAAACTTTTGCAAAAGGCGGATTTTCGCAACGCTCTCGAACTGGCCCCGGATGCCGAAGCCATGCTCCAAATCATCAAGGGAGACCGGTCATTCCGATCAGAACTTAACCTTGAATCAAATGATCGCGAAAAATAATTTCAAGACCATCGGCACAACCGTCGTGCTGGCCTCGACCACTGCGATTTCGGCATTGGCTTCGGGAGTCTCCACGAATGCTTTAGATGATTCAACCGCCCCGCTTGGGAGCAATGACACCTTGCCCGCCCCGGTGAAGCCAGCGGATGTTCAGGAGCAGGATTGGAACTGGCATGTTCAAAACACGGACATCGTGCAGGGCTACCCCGGATTTTCCGCGAAGTATTCCGGGCCAAACAGTCTCCCATCCGGCGGCGAAACGCGCGAATCGGTTTCACTGGATTTGATGGCCGGTGTCCGCCTTTGGCGCGGCGCGGAGGCGCACATTGATGGCATGATGTGGCAGGGATTTGGCGTGAATAATTCGCTCGGCGTGGATGGCTTTCCAAACGGTGAGGCTTTTCGTCTTGGCACGGCAGAACCCAACGGTGTCATCACGCGCCTGTTCATCCGCCAGACCATCGGTTTGGGTGGTGAACAGGAAGATGTTGAGGACGATCAATTCACGCTCGCTGGAAAACAAGATGTCTCGCGGCTCACAATCACACTCGGACGATTTAGTGCGAAGGATGTTTTTGACAACAACGCCTACGCGAATGACCCGCGCACACAATTTATAAATTGGGCGCTGATGGCGAATGAAGCGTGGGATTATCCGGCGGACGCGATTGGCTACACCACGGGAATCGCGTTTGAATTGAATCAGCCGAAATGGACTTTGCGCTACGGATTTTTCCAGATGCCGCGTTTCTCGAATTCCTTGACCGCCGAAGATCGGATTTTCAAATGGCCGTATGACAATTCGGCGCAAGACGGCCCGCTCTTGGATGCTTGGGGAATGGTGACGGAATTTGAGCGGCGATACAGCATCAACACGCATCCTGGAGCAATCCGGTTTCTCGCCTATCTCAATCGCGCCAACATGGGCAGTTATCAGGATGCAGTCAATAGTCCAACCCGGCCTGCCGACATCACCGCTACCGCCGCTTTTCGCTACAAATATGGTTTCGGATTAAACATCGAACAGGAAATCGCCAAAAACGTCGGCGTTTTTTCGCGGCTCGGCTGGAGCGACGGACACAATCAAGCGTGGGTGTTTAGCGATGTTGACTACACGGCGACGGCGGGCATCAGCATCAAAGGCGAAGCGTGGCAGCGGCCTGACGACACCTTTGGTCTCGCGGGCGTGTTCAACGGCATTTCCAAGGTGCATCAGGAATTTTTCGCAGCAGGCGGCACCGGCATTTTGGCTGGCGATGGCAACTTGAATTACGGCTGGGAGAAAATTCTTGAGACCTATTATGACTTCAAAGTCTGGAAAACCGTCCATGCTGCTGTGGACTACCAATTCATCACCGACCCGGCCTTCAACCGTGATCGTGGGCCGGTTTCCATTTTTGCCGCGCGAGTGCATTGGGAATTCTAAATCTTATCTACATTTTCAAATTCTGATCGCGCCGCCGGCATCCTGGGTCTGTTCCCTACCGCGCTCTTGCATTTGGTTGGCAGTGATGTATAGAGGCTAATGCTTCACGTTGAGAAATCCTTCGTGCGCGTGATTCATAGAGGCAAATCCCCGTCGTCGGTTGGCGGGTCAAGATGGAGTCGCAAGGGCGACAGGGGCGAACAATCTTGACGCGCCAACCGGCGATATACCATTGAACGCCTGATTCACGCGCACGGCACACAGCGGATACGCCGTTTGTGCAATTGCTTCATCAGTTGGCGGACTCGCTCCTGTTACGCTTCGGTCTGGCATTGGCGGCGGAAAGCGGCAGGCGGTCGGCGGAACGGCATGAGTGAAGCCGTGCGCCCGAGCGGCGCTGCCAATGCCAGACGGAAGCGAACGCGACTGCGCTTTTCCTTTGTCCGCCCGCGACGAGCGCGCGTTACACGGCTGTGAACGCGCGTTGGTCGCGGACGTTGAACCCAAAGACTTTTGCTTTTTAGGATGGCAGATT
>Ga0335078_10012066_pt1 | contig 12823 bp, 11 predicted proteins | sample Lox_Sample_32_FD_206711 | JGI IMG/M metagenome (GOLD analysis project Ga0335078, IMG submission 206711) | Soil microbial communities from Loxahatchee National Wildlife Refuge, Florida, United States - Lox_Sample_3.2 | ecosystem: Environmental > Terrestrial > Soil > Wetlands | place: USA... | reverse complement strand
TTGACGAAACCGCCCTGCTGCAGAAGGTCGATCCAGGCCAGCATCCGCATCATGTAGCTGACCCAGAACGGCGCGATCAGCAGCACCAGGAACAACGTCTTGCGCCTGCCGGCGTACCGGGAGACGAAGTAGGCCACCGGGTAGGCGATCGCCAGCGAGATCACGGTCGCGATCGCGGTGTAGATGATCGTTCGCAGCGCGGGTGGGCCGATGAACGATCCGGTTCCGAAGATCTCATGCCAGACCGCGCTGAAGTTCCAGCTCGACCAATTCAGCGGATTCCAGATCGGGACGACCGTCTGGAAGAACTCGTTGATGCCACCGCCGGCGACGGCCAGCATCACGTAGAACGGGACCACGAACAGAACGACCAGCCAGATCACTCCCGGCAGCGCCAGTCCTATCCACAGTCCACGGCTCCGCCGGTCGTAGGTGTCGTGGTGGGCAGCCATCGTTTAGAGCCCCTTCGAGAATGAGTTCCAGGTTGACTCCCAGACCGCGTCTGCGGCTCCCGGAAGTTCCAGCTGGAACAGGCCGTTGCGGAAGTAATCCGGCAGCACCACCGTCGACGCCAACTGGGGAGGCAGCAGCTTCTCGGCTGTCAGCTTGGCCGGGGTGACCTTTGTAAGGGGCTGCATGTAACCGACGTAACTGTAGTTCTCCAGGGCGTTGTTCACATCGAGCATGTAGTCGATGAACAGATGAGAAAGAACGGGGTTTGAGCCGCTGGTCAGATTCACCATCAGGTCATTCGCGACCGGGCCCTTTCTATTGGCGGGGAACCAGTAGCCGATCGTGTCGACGGACGTGCCCTTGGGCAGGTATTCGTACGAGCTGGCCATGTCACCCGACCAAGCATGGTGAATCCACGTCTTGCCGGTGGGAACGTCCGTGTAGTCGTTGTTGTCGATTCGCACGTTGGTGAGCTCGGCGAGCTGCGAGAGCGCTTTCCCGGCAGCGTGGATCTGTGCCGGGTCCGTCGTGTTCAGGTCCAGGTGACCGGCCCGGAGGAGGGCCAGGCTGATCGTCTCGCGGTAATCGTCCAGGACGGCCACCTTGCCCGCGTACGGCGCCCCCTGCCAGGGCATGTTCCATGACGGAGCGAGGTTCACCTTGTCCTTGCGCCAGGCCATCCCTGAGGTGTAGATCGAGTACGGCGTCGTGTACTGCCACCCCAGGTCGTAGAACGGATTGCGATAGTCGGCCCAGGCGTTGGCCATGTTGGGGATATAGCTCTGGTTGAGCGGACGGATCATCTTGGCCGCGACCAGCTGACCGAGCACCGCGACCGTCGGGAAGAACACGTCGAACTCGAGCTGCCCGCTGCTCAGCTTGGCGAGCGCCTCCGACATCGTGTTGTAGGTCGTCAGCGAGTACTTGCAGTTGTACTTCTTACAGAAGCTCTTGACCACCGACTCGTTGATGTACGCCGCCCAGTTGTAGAGGCGCAGGGTCGCGCCCGCCTCCGGGGCGAGACCCGCGGCGATTGGCTTGTTGTCGCCGTACACCGGCCACGTGACCGGGCGGTCCTGACGAGGGAGCGGCGGGTCGGCGCTGCTGGCCCCTGCCGGATTCGTCGAGCTGCACCCGGCCAGCATCCCGCCGAGCATGAGGCCGGCGCCGGCGGCGAGCAGCTGGCGGCGCGAGATCGCGCTCTCGTCCGGACCGAGTCTGCGGCGGATGCCTCCCTCAGACCACCCCTCACGTGGATGCACGCGCCCTCCTCGGTTCCCGAAGCTCGCAGCCAAGCTCGCTCGACGCGAGCGCCAGGCAGCGCTCCACCATCCGTTCCGGAGTGACATCCGGCTGCCCCAGGGTGACCTGGACGCCGAGCCCGTCCATCAACCCGCTGAGCGCGAGCGCGAACTCGTCGGGGTCGGCGCCCGAGTCGAACGCGCCCTCCTGCTGCCCCTCCCGCACGATGTCCGCGATCAGCTTGCGCTGGCGGCGGTCGAGCCGGAAGTAGGAGTCACGCACGGCCGGATCACGGCGGGCCCGGACCCACATCTCCATCCACAGCGTCCAGTCGCTGAGCCCACCCGGGCCGAGACTTGTCTCCTCGATCAGATGGACGAGCTTGTCGGCCGCGCCCTCCTGGCGCGCCTGGCCTTCGGTGAGGCGCTCGTAGAAGTCGCGGTCGGTCTGGTCGACCGCCTCTTCGAGCAGCCGGTCCTTGGACTCGAAGTAATAGAGGATCGTCGGCGCGCTCGTCCCGGCCCGGTCCGCGATATCGCCGATGCGCGTGTCGAACAGGCCACGCTCGTAGAGCACTTCGGCAGCCGCCGAGACGATCTGCGGCTTTCGCAGATGCTCAACCTTCGGTCGCGGACTCACCTCAGTTCCACCCAGCGACCTTCTCGACTCGAACTGCCCTCTCCACGGAACTGACCTTCTCGACCCTCGAACCAATTCGTATACTGAACGGCGATTCAGAAAACTATCGCGGTCGGGTCAGCGCTGTCAAGGTGCCGGCGCGGAGAGGAGTCGCGCGAGTGGTCGACGTGGCGGTGTTGGGGGCGGGCTTGGCGGGATTGAGCGCTGCGCGGGACCTGAGGCGGTCGGGAGCGGACGTGATCGTGCTCGAAGCGCGCGATCGCCCCGGCGGCCGGGTCGAGGCGGTCACGCTGCCCGACGGGCGCGTGGTGCAGGCCGGCGGCGAGGTGTTCGGGCCGGGCCACACCGCATACGGTGAGCTCGTCGAGGAACTCGGCCTGGCCGTCGTGCCGAGCTATGTGGCCGATCCCGGGGAGATCAGCTGGGGTCTCGTCGACGGCGTGTACGTCGGCGACGAAGTGCCCTGGATGAGCGACGCCGAGCGGCGTGACGAGGAGCGCGTCGGGCGGGCGTTCGTGGAGCTGTCGGCGACTGTCGACCCCGATGATCCGTGGAGTCACCCGGACGCCGCCCGGCTCGACGCGCTCAGCCTCGCCGACTGGCTCCGCGGGCAGCACGCGCTGCCGGCTGTGCACCGGCGACACGTGCTGGCTTCGCTGTCGCTCGCGTGCGACAGCCCCGAGCGGACCTCGCTGCTGGCCGAGCTCCGCAAGCATGCCGTGCTCGGCGGCGACGTGTTCTACGACCTCGAACAGTGGGAGGGTCTCCGCGTTTCGGAGGGCTCCGCCGCGGTGGCGCTCGCGATGGCCGCAGAGCTCGAGACCCAGATTCGCTACGGCGCGCCCGTTCGCCGAGTCGAAATAGCCGCGGGTCGGACGCGCGTCGTGCTCGCCGACGGCGAGCAGATCGAATCCGAGGCGGTCGTATGCACGCTCCCGGCCGGGCCGCTCCGAGCGGTCGAGGTCGCCGGCCTCAGCGACGCGCGACTGCGATCGCTGCGCTCACAGCGCCAGGCGCTCGCGGCCAAGGTCATCGCCGCGTACGAGGTGGCGTTCTGGCAGGACGCCGGACAGAATGGGCTGTCCGAATGTGAGTGGCTGTTCGGCTCGACGTGGCCGCAGAGCCCCGGCGTGCTGTCGCTGCTCGTCCCGCCCGAGCGACTGGCGGCGTTCCTGGCCACGCCCGAGGCCGTTCGCTCGAGCACCGTGGTCGACGGGCTCGTGGCCCTCTACGGCGAGGCGGCGCGGTTCCCGCAGGCGATGCTAGAGCGCGCGTGGGGCACGGATCCGTTCACGCAGGGCTACATCGCGAGCTGGGCGCCCGGCGACCTGACCCGCGTCGGGCCGCTGCACGGCACGCACGAGCCGCCGTTCTACATCGCCGGCTCGGACCACTGGGTCGCCGGCTACATGGAGGGCGCGGTGCGCACCGGCCGCGACGCCGCCCGTGCGGCCTTACGCGCCGGATCGCCCGCCTGAAGCGTCTCACCTAGACCGAGATGGCGCGCCAGCGCCCGCGTGACGGCCGCGCGGGCCCGTTCGAGCGGCATCGCAGCATCGCCGATCAGCGTCCGGACCCCGTAGCCGTCGAGCAGCGCAAGCAGATGGTCGGTGACTTCGTCGGGATCGCAGCGAGCGAACTCACCGTCGTCGACGCCGGCCGCGATCTCGTCGCGGAACCAAGCGTGAAGGCGCGCGTACAGCTCCTCGGCGACCGGTCGAAGCTCCGGGACGCGCACCGCCCGGAGCCACAGCTCGACCCACAGCACCCAGTCCTGCTCGAGCGACGTCGTCGTCGGCAGGCACTGCTCGATCATCGACTGCAACCGCTCGGCGTGCGACGCGGCCGGCAGCTCGCCGCTCGAGATACGTGCGTCGCCGGCATGAGCGTAGGAGTAATCAAGCGCCTCGGCGAGCAGGGCGTCACGGGTCTCGAAGTGGTAGTGGACGAGTGCCGTCGAGACGCCCGCCTCCATCGCGATCCGGGCGATCCGCACGCCGTCGATCCCCTGGCGGGCGATCTGTCCGGCGGCGGCGGCGAGGATCCGGTCTCGGGCGGTCGGCTTGCGGTCGGCGGCTCCACTCACGCCGCGGCGATCTCCGCGAGGTCGGCCCGGACCCGGTCCGCGAACCACGCCACCGCGCTCTCCCGACGCGACAGCGGACCGCACCGGTACCCGCGGGTCCGCAGCCCGAGCTGCACGTTCTCGACCAGATCGATGTCCTCTTTGAGGACGAGCGTGTTGAGCCAGCCGTTCAGTCGCTGGACGGCGCGGGTGCGCGGGCCGCTGTGTGCGGAGCGGTAGCCCGCGAACACGTCGCGGGTGCGCCCTACCCCGTCGGGGTTCATCTGCCACGTGTTGACCTGATCGGGATACAGGTCGATCGTGGTGTTCGGATAGATGAACACGTAGCGCCACGTGTGCCGGTCCGCCTCGCTGAGACCCGGCATCGGAGTCACGAGTTGCGAGTACAGGCGCTCAAGGCGGTTGCTGCTCGGCTTCTCCCGGAACGGCGCCTCGATCCACGCGTAGTGCTCGCGCAACTCGGTGTCGTAATTCTTGTAGTCGAGCATCCGCATCAGCCCGGGATGCGCGATCGGGATGTGGTAGCCCTCGAGGTAGTTCTCGGCCACCACCTTCCAGTTCGCAGGCTGCGTGCCGCCCGAGGGAGCGAACGACTCGAGCTCCGGGATCCGGTAGCGCTCGAGGCGCGCCGGCAGATCGCCGACCATGTCCGCCAGCGGAGTCGCGTCGGGGTCGAGGTTGACGAACACCAGCCCGCACAGCTCCTCGACCCGCGCCCCCATCAGCCCGAGCGTCGACTTGTCGAGCCGCTTGCCGAACTGGAGCGCCTCGGGCGCGCCGATCAGCGTGCCGTCGAACTTGTACGTCCAGCCGTGGTAGCGGCAGCGGATCGCCCCCTTGCACTGCCCGGACCCGCTGAGCAGGCATGACCCGCGGTGGCGGCAGACGTTGCGGTACGCGCGCAGGCCGTTCGCCTCGTCCCGCACGACCAGCACCGGCTGCGAGCCCGCGAAACCGGTGATGTAGCTCCCCGCCTGAGGCAGCGCAGAGACGTGGCCGATCAGCTGCCAGGTCCGTTCGAAGATCCGCTCCTGCTCGACCTCGATCAACGCCGGGTCGAGGTACAGCCGCGGCTCGAGGGCCTCGGCGATCGGGGCTTGCACATCGGTGACAGCTGCCATTTGAAAACCATCCTGACTTTGTGATCAGTTTGCGTTAGTCTACCGCCCATGGTCAAGCGCGCGCCCTGGCTGTCGGTGACGCCCGAACCCGAGCGCGAGCTTCCGGAAGCGGTCGCGACGCTGCGCCGCGGGCGTCCGGCGACCGACGAGTCAATCGCCGAGGAGGCCGCCCGGATCGAGCGGCTCGTTCTGCGCGGCAGCGAGCGGCGCTGGGACGGCTACCTGCACGACGTCGTCTCGCTGATCGATCAGCGGACCCACGACGCCGACCCCGACGTGGCGCGCGCCCGCGAGGTCGCGATTGCCGTGATCTCAAACCACCACAACCTGCTCCTCGCCCTCCCCGGGCGCGGCGCACGACGAACCGAGACAGACAGGCGGCGGCTCTCCAAGCTGATCGCCGCGAAAAACGAGGAGCAAGCATGAGCACCGCCGTCATCCCCACGCCCGCCGGCAGCGAGCTGACATCCGACCAGCTCGAGCTCCAGCAGCGAGCGCGGACGTTCGTCGAGACGGTGCTGATGCCGCTCGAGCTCCAGGCCGAGGAACTGGGCGGACAGCTGCCCGCGGAGACGATCGAGCACATCAAGAGCGAGGCGATCGCCGCGCGCCTGAACGGCGGGCGGTTCGCCCCCGAGTACGGCGGCCAGGGGTGGTCGATGCTCGAGTGGTTCCTGGTCAACGAGCAGTTCGGCCGGGTCACCAATGGACTCCATTGGCACGTGCCGGGCGCCTATAACGTGCTGCTCCAGGGGACGCCTGAGCAGGTCGAGCGCTACCTCATCCCCGCGCTCCGCGGCGAGGGCGGCGACGCCTACGCGGTCACCGAGTCCGAGGCGGGGTCCGACCCGGGCGGGATCGCCTCAACCGCGGTCGCGACGAGCGACGGCTGGCGGATCAACGGCGAGAAATGGTTCGTGACCTCGGGCGACGTCGCCCGCGTGCTCATCGTCATGGCCAACGTCGTCAACGGCGCTGAGCGGCTGCCGACCCTGTTCCTGATCGAGCCTGACGCGCCCGGCGTCGAGTTCGTCGACAACCCTCGATTCACCCACAACTATCCGCACGGCCACCCGACGATCCAGTTCAGCGACGTCGAGGTCGGCCCGGACGCGGTGATCGGTGGCGTGGGGGACGGCGAGGCGCTCCAGCGCGCGTGGTTCACCGAGGAGCGACTCGGGATCGCGACCCACGGCCTCGGCGCGATGTGGCGGCTGCTCGAAGAGACGACGGCGTGGGCGCTCGAGCGCCGGCAGGGCGGAGCGCGGATCATGGACTATCAGGGCGTCTCGTTCCCGCTCGCGGACTCGGCGACCGACGCAACGCTGGGCCGGCTGCTCGCGCTGCATGTCGCGGGGATGGTCGACGCGGGCGCCGACGTCAAGCTGATCCATGCCAAGGCATCGATGGCCAAGCTGTTCGTGAGCGAGGCCGCCGGCCGGTGCGCGGATCGCGCCGTCCAGATTTTCGGTGGGCGCGGTTACATGCGCAGCAACGTCGCCGAGCGGTTCAACCGCGAGCTCAGGGTGGACCGGATCTGGGAGGGCACCAGCGAGGTGCAGCGTCTGATCATCACGCGCGCGCTCGAGCGGCGCGGCGTCGAGGCCACGATTCACTAGTGGATCTGAGCCGCCTGTTTAGGCCGCGGTCGGTCGCGGTCGTCGGCGCCACCGACCGGCCGGGAAGCTACGGCGCGCAGGCACTGCTGAACCTGGAAGCGATCGGGTTCGCCGGTCCGGTGTGGGGCGTGAACCCGGGGCGTACGTCGGCCCTGGGTCGGCCGTGCGTGCCTTCCCTTGGCGACCTGCCTGCCGCGGCCGACGCCGTGATCGTGTCGGTTCCGGCCGCGGGGGTCGCGGCGGCGGTCGAGGAGGCCGGCGCGCGGGGTTGTGGGGGCGCGGTCGTGTTCAGCGCCGGCTTCGCCGAGTTCGCCGGCGGGGTCGAATTGCAGCGTGACCTGGTCGCGGCGGCCGCGCGTCATGGGCTGCCGGTGTGCGGGCCGAACTGCAACGGGATCGTCGCGATGCACGCGCGCTCGGCGCTGTGGGGCGATGCGCTCACGCCGCGCGACCCGGGCGCGGTGGCGCTGATCTCCCAGAGCGGGAACGTCGCGGTGAACGCGCTCGCCACCCGGCGCGGCCTTCGGTTCCACACCGTGGTCGCCAGTGGCAACCAGGCGGTTTTGAGCGCCGCCGACTACCTCGGCTTCTTGGCGAGCGATCCCGGGGTTGGAGCGGTCGCCCTTTACCTCGAGGACGACGGCGGCCCCGGGCTGTGCGACGGTCTTGCGGCTTGCGCCGAGAACGGGGTTCGCGTGGCCGTGCTGAAGGTGGGGAGCTCGGCCGCCGGCGCCGATGCGGCCGCCGCTCACAGCGGCGCACTGGCGGGCGATCAGCGGATCTTCCGCGCGCTGATCGAGGAAGCGGGGGCGGTTTGGGCCGACGACGTCCACGAGCTGCTCGAGCTGGCCAAGACGCTCGCGGTCGGTCGGCGCTCGCGGCATCGTGCAGGCGGGCTCGCGATCATGACGTGCTCGGGAGGGGATTCCGCCCAGGGGGCCGACGAGGCCGAGCGGCTCGGAGTGTCGCTGCCTGCGTTCGCGCCCGCGACGTGCGAGCGGTTGCGCGAGCTCCTCCCCGCGGCGGCGACGGCGGCTAACCCGCTCGATTACACGGCGATCATCTGGGGCGACACTGCGGCTCTCAGCGGGCTCGTGCGGACGGTCGGCGCAGACCCGTCGATCGACCGTGTGCTCGTGTTTTACGACCAGCCTCCGGATCTCGACGGCGCGGTCAAAGAGTCGTGGGATGCCGTCCGCGAGGGAGTGATCGCCGGCGCCGCGGTCAGCGACGCCGAGACAATCGTCTCCTCGACGCTGCCGGAGCTGCTCGACGACAAGGCCGCCTGGCGGTTCATCGAGGCGGGCATCCCCGCGGTCGCCGGCCTGCGCACCGGTCTGCGCTGCGCCGCTGCGCTATCGCGGCCGGCGGGCGATCCGGGCCGGCTCCGGGAGATTGCCGCCGCCGCCCGCGCCGCCCGCAAGGACCGGACCGGTGGCAACTGGATATCCGAGTTCGAGGCCAAGAGCCTCCTGCGCGCCGCCGGCGTCAGCGTGGTCGAGGGCCGCCTGGCCGGAGACGAGGACGACGCCGCGCTCGCCCTCGCCGAGCTCGGCGGGAACGTCGCGGTGAAGGTGAACGACGCATCGGTGCACCACAAGTCGGAGCTCGGGGCCGTCTGCCTGGGCGTGCGCGACGAGCCGGCGGTCCGCACCGCCTACCGACGGCTGTCCGGGCTCGGCGCCGGCGTGCTCGTCGAGCGGATGGCGCCGCCTGGGCTCGAGCTGATCGTCGCCGCGCGGACGGACGCGGTCGTGCCGGCGCTCGTCGTCGGGCTCGGGGGTATCTGGACCGAGGTTCTCGATGACGTCGCGGTCGTGCCACTGCCGGCGGACGCGGGGCGGATCGAGCAAGCCCTGCGGTCCCTGCGCGGGGTCCCGCTGCTGACCGGCGGCCGGGGCACTGTTCCGGCGGACCTCGCCGCGGTGGCGCGGCTGGCCGAGCGCGTCGGGGAGGTGCTGGTCGAGGAGTCGCTGGATCTGATCGAGCTGAACCCCGTGTTCGTAGGGCCGGGAGGGGCGGTCGCGGTCGATGCCGCCGCCACGCGCCGACGGGTCCCGGTCGTCGCTCCCGCGGTGGCGGTCTCATGAACGACGTGATCGTCATCGGCGGCGGCTTTGCCGGCGTCACCGCCGCCCGCGAGGCATCCCTGCGCGGCCGTTCGGTCCTGCTGCTCGAGGCCCGCGATCGGCTGGGCGGCCGCACGTGGACCGCGCCGTGGAACGGATCCACGATCGAGTACGGCGGCGCCTGGGTCCACTGGCACCAGCCCCACACGTGGTCGGAGATCACGCGCGCCGGCCTCCGCGTCGAGGTGTCAGACGACGCGCAGGCGGCCGGCTGGTACGTGGGCTCCGAGCGCCGGTCCGGGACGGTCGCGCAGCGCGACGAGATCGCCCGGCGGGGCTGGGACCAGTTCGTCGATGGCGTCCGCGAGGCACTGCCCGTGCCTCACGACCCGACCCGTGCGCTCGCTGCCTTGGCCCGCTTTGACCGTTTGTCGATCGCGGAGCGCCTGGATGAGCTGTCGCTGTCGGACGAGGAGCGCGACGTACTGACGGCAGAGCTCGAGTCGCTGGCGCACGCCCCACTGGATCAAGCGGGCGCGGTGTCGGTGCTGCGGTGGCACGCGCTGTCCGGGTACAGCCTCGAGCTGACCCAGTTCACGGGAGGGCGCGTGACGATGGTCGGTGGGACCGGTGCTCTGCTCGACGCGATCGCCTCACCGGCGCCGTTCGAACGTCGGCTCGCGACGCCGGTGGCGGCGATCAGGCAGCGCGGCGACCGCGTCGAGGTCGAAACCCGTTCCGGCGACGGGTTCGCGGCGCGCGCGGTCGTCGTCGCGGTGCCGCTCAACGCTCTGGGCGCGATCGAGTTCGCGCCGTCGCTACCGGACGACAAGCTGGCCGCGATCGCGCTAGGCCAGTCCTCGCGCGGGATCAAGATCTTCATCCACGCACGCGGGAAGATGGTGCAGCACAGCTCGATCCGTCCGGGTCACCCGTTCGGCTACCTCGGCACCGAAACATTCGACGGCGACGGCTCGCAGCTCATGATCGGGTTCGGACCTGACGCCGCCCGATGCGACGCCGCCGACCTTGCCGCTGTCCAGGACCAGCTCGACGCGATCCTCCCGGGGTACGAAGTGCTCGACGCCACGGCCCACGACTGGCTGTCGGACGAGTTCTCTCGCGGCACCTGGGCTATTCACCGCCCCGGCTGGTACGAGCACCATCACGCCGCCATGCAGCGCCCCGAGGGCGCCGTGGTGTTCGCCGGCTCGGACATCGCCAACGGTTGGTCGGGATTCATCGACGGCGCGATCGAGTCGGGCCTGCGTGGCGCCTCATTGGCCGCCGCGCTGGCATGATGCCCAGCCTCGACATGCGAAATTGGAGGCCAGGACATGGCAATCCTCGATGACAAGGTGGCGATCGTCACCGGCTCAGCGCGCGGAATCGGCCGCGCGACCGCCGAGCTCCTCTCCGAGAACGGCGCGAAGGTGCTGATCAACGACCTCGACGGCGATGTCGCCGAGCAGACGGCCAGCGAGATCGCCGGCGAAACCATGGTGTTCGCTGGGGATCTGACCGCTCCGGGGGTTCCCGACGAGCTCGTTCAGGCGGTCATCGACAACTGGGGCAGGGTCGACATCCTCATCAACAACGCGGGCTACACGCTCGACGCGCCGATCCACAAGATGAGCGACGACTGGTTCCAGAAGATGATCGACATCCACTCGGTGGTGCCGTTCCGGATGTGCCGCGCGGTCGCACCCCACATGCGCGAGCCCGCCAAGAAGGAGCGTGAGCAGGGCATCGAGGTGTTCCGCAAGATCGTCAACGTATCGTCGATCTCGGGCACGATGGGCAACGCCGGACAGGCCAACTACTCCTCGGGCAAGTCCGCCGTGGTCGGCCTGACCAAGACGCTCGCCAAGGAGTGGGGCCAGTTCAAGATCAACGTGAATGCGGTCGCGTTCGGGTTCATCGAGACGCGCCTGACCGCCGCGAAGGACGACAGCAACGTCGCCGAGATCCGCGGCGAGAAGGTCCAGTTGGGCATCCCCGACCAGCTCCGCGCGTTGGGGCCGGCGCTGATCCCGCTCGGGCGCGCCGGCACGCCGCGCGAGGCCGCCGGTGGCGTGTTCCTGCTGTGCACGCCGTGGGCCAATTACGTGAATGGCCAGGTGCTGACGATCAGCGGCGGTCAGTTCGGCGGAATGACGTCGTAGGGCTCACTGCCCTCCGGTCGCGCGTAGATACGCGAGCACGGCCAGCACCCGCCGGTGATCGTCGTCGCCGGCGGGCAGGTCGAGCTTGGCGAAGATGTTCGAGACGTGCTTCTCGACCGCGCCGAGCGTGACCACCATCTCACGGGCGATCGCGGCGTTGGTGCGGCCCTGCGCGATCAGCTCGAGCGTCTCGCGCTCGCGCGGCGTGAGCGCCGCGAGCTCCGCCCCACCGCCGCTACGGCCACGATCGGCGATCAGCGTGCTGACGACCTCGCGATCGAGTGCCGTCCCGCCGGCGGCGACGCGCTTGACCGAATCGAGGAACGTCCTCACCTCGCTCACACGTTCCTTGAGCAGATAGCCGACGCCGCTCTGGCCCGCCGCGAGCAGCTCGCCGGTGTAGACCGGCTCGACGTACGCGGACAGGACCAGGATCGCGAGCTCGGGGTGGCGCCGCCGCGCCTCGAGTGCCGCGCGAATCCCCTCGTCCGTGAACGTCGGCGGCAGCCGCACGTCGCAGATCGCCAGATCCGGCTTGTGACCGTCGACGATCCTGAGCAGCCCGGGACCGTCATCCGCCTGCGCGACGACCTCGATCCCGTTCTCGGCCAGCAGCGCCACGATCCCTTCGCGCAGCAGCGCCTGATCCTCGACCACGACTACTCGCACGGCAGCACGGCCCAGACGACCGTTCCCTCTCGGGCCACGCTGTGGACCTCGAGCCGGCCGTCGAGCGCCTCGACTCGCTGCTTGAGCCCGGTCAGCCCGCCGCCAGCCGGGTTCGCGCCTCCCGGTCCGTTGTCCGCGATCTCGACGACCAGCATCGCGCCATCGAGGTGCACGGTCACACGCGCGCTCGCGCCGGGTGCGTGCTTGGCGACGTTAGTCAGCGACTCGGCGACGACGAAGTAAGCCGCGGCCTCGACCACCGGTGGTAGGCGGTGATCGAGCTGTCCGACCACCTCGACCTTCACGGTCGACCGGCTCGCCAGCGACTCGACCGCGGCGACCAGACCGCGATCCGCGAGGACCGGCGGCGCGATCCCGCGCGCGAGGTCCCGCAGCTCTCTGATCGCGGCGGTGGCCTCCTCCCGGGCTTGGCGCACGAGCGCCGCGCTGTCGGGGTGATCGGCGAGCCGCTCCTCCGCCCGCCCGAGCTGCATGGTGAGCGCGACCAGCCTCGCCTGGGCTCCGTCGTGCAGGTCGCGCTCGATCCGGCGGAGCTCCGACGCCTGCACGTCGAGCGCTCCGCTGCGAGTACGGGTCAGCTCGTCGACGCGGACTTGGAGCCTGCGCTGACTGGGCGCCAGCAGCAGCCCGTGCAGGAGAAGGGCGGTCCCTAGCCCGACAAACGGGAAGATCGGCCAGAAGTAGCCCCCTCCCGACATCGCCCAGATGAGCACGGTGGTCACGACGAGGACGACCGAGA
>Ga0335078_10012063_pt1 | contig 12824 bp, 15 predicted proteins | sample Lox_Sample_32_FD_206711 | JGI IMG/M metagenome (GOLD analysis project Ga0335078, IMG submission 206711) | Soil microbial communities from Loxahatchee National Wildlife Refuge, Florida, United States - Lox_Sample_3.2 | ecosystem: Environmental > Terrestrial > Soil > Wetlands | place: USA... | reverse complement strand
CCCCTTCAACACGCGGCTTCTGCGGCTGTTCCGCCATTGGGAGAGAAACTGTAACACAGAACAGCAGTGCTCACCGAGGCTGATCCGGCGGCAACAGACGCGAGTGACCGGTCTCACTGACAAGCATTAGCTCCGGGTAATAAACTCCTGCGCGGCGCGCTGTAGCACCGAGGAGGTCGTTATGCACCGCATCGCCCTCGTATGTTCCAAACCAGGGGACCCGGAAGTTGCCATCCTGCAGCTCTCCAATGAAGAGCATGACGAACTACATCACGATCCTACGAACTTCGTGAACAAGAACAGAATCTTCTGCAAAGATGTTTCCCGAGTCGATGTAGTCGAGCATTCAATAGGCAAGAAGCGCAAAGACGCAAGCGCCGGATGGCTCATCCTGAGCACACACTACCCGAGTTGCGTGTGCCCCACGGTTTGCATGGAATTGTAGGGCGACCCACTCAGGGCAAGAAATTCATTCGCTTCGAAAGGTCCTTGAACCGGGCATCCGAGCGCAGCGAATCAAACCCCGAATCCACTTTGATCCAAGCCAGGTAAAGGTCCCGCTCGGAAAACGCCCGGTTCAGCCAGTGGAAGGCCATTTCTGTCTCGCCGACAGCTGCGTAAAGCACTGCGATGAAAGATGGTGGGACGTAAGTTTTGCGGGAGCGCTGCAGCAACCGGGTTAGAATTCTGCGCGCCTCAGCCGAGTTTCCGCTTTGCGCATACTCGCGTCCAAGCAGGACCGCCCAGACGGGTTCCTCACCCGATAGGGCCCAGGCCTTTTTCCCTTCCTCGATCGCTTGCGCATATCGGCCTTTGCCGAAAAAGACATAGCTCAAGCAGGCGTGCGGACGTTCGTCATTGGGAGCCATTTCCACAGCCTTCTGACAATTGTCCAGTGCCTGGTCGTACCGACGCGCGCTATAGAGAGTCCATCCGGCACTGGTGTTATTTCCGTTGTTGAGGGGGTCGATTTCCTGAGCGATCCGCGCTTGCGCCAGAGCTTCGTCGGTGCGTCCCATGGCGATCAGGAAGACCGAGTACATGCGATGCGCTTCTGCATCATTCGGATTGAGCTGCAACGCGCGCTGATATTCCCGATCAGCGGCGGGCCAGTCCCAATCGCCGTAAAATCGCACAGTGGCCAAGGCCGTGTGTGCGTGGGCCAAGGAGTCGTCGAGTGAAATGGCTTTTAGAGCATAGTCGCGAGCGCGCGGCATGGTTTCCGCGGTTGGCACGCCGATGTCGTTCCAGTAAGAGTCGGACAAGCCCGCATACGCGGGCGCATAGTTCGGATCCAGCGCAATAGCCTGTTCGAGGTATTGCCGTGACTTCGCACGTTGCTCGGCGTTCCCGTTTTGCAGATACTTTGCTCGAAGAAAGGCTTCTTGCGCCGCAGGATCCACTGGATGTGATGCTGCGAGCCGAGTTCGATCTCCTGCACTCAGGTTCGCCCTGATCTCACCTGCAACGCCGAGCGCTAATTCGTGCTGCATCGTAAGCAGGTCGCGGAATTGTCTTTCATAGCTATGCGACCACAACTGCCGGTCATCGACGCCGTTGACCAGTCGAACGGTCACTCGTACGACGTTATCCGACCGGACTACGGATCCCTCCACCAATGCATCAACGTTCAACTGGTGGGCAATCTCGCGCAAAGGCTGACGCTCGGTTTTGTAGCGCACGACCGAGGTGCGCGAGATGATTCGCTGCAGCGTGTGCATCTGGCCCAAGTCGGTGATCAGGAAATCCGTCATTCCGTCGGCCAGATACTCCTGTTGCGGATCGCCCGACAAATTCGCAAAAGGCAGCACAGCCAGAGATTCGATGTTCGGAACTCGGTGCGAGGAGCCCAGGTTTAGCCAGCGCCCGACGCTCCAACCAAGAGCAAAAAGCAATGCGATGATGCAAGCCAGCAGAACGTATCGTTCCATTCGCCTTTTCGAAGTGACGCTTGTGCCCTCCGGTGACTCCAACGCACGGAGGCAATGGGCAAGTTCTTCCGCCGACTGGTAGCGCCTTTCGGGATCTTTTTCGAGGCATCTAAGGATGATCGTTTCCAGTTGTGGCGAGATCCCCGGCCTGCACCGCGAAACTGGAGGCGGAGCTTGGTGGAGAATGTCGTCCACCAGTGCCGTGAACAGCTTCTGCTCAAAAGGCGGCCGGCCAGTGCAAAGTTCGTAGAGCACCGCGCCTGCGGAATAAACGTCGGTGCGTGCATCTGCCGCCTGCCCCAGGACCTGCTCCGTTGCCATGTAGGGCAACGTGCCCGAACAATCCACCGGACAATCAATGCTCACCGTAGTTGCCAGCGGGCTAAAACTCAGCACAGACCGGGCAAGGCCGAAGTCGAGAATCTTCAGCCGATCATCGCTAGTCAGCCGGAGATTTCCCGGCTTTAGATCCCGATGGACGATGCCTTGCTTGTGAGCGGCAGCCAGACCGTCCGCCAACTGCACGCCGATATGGATCACCTCTTTCTCCGGCAACGCCCCTTCGCGGACTCTTTCGTCGAGAGCCTGTCCGGGGACGTACTCCATCACCAGGAAATCGAGATTCTCCTGTGTGTCGAAATCAATGACCGTGACAATGTTGGGATGGTTTAGCTTGGAAAGTGCGTGCGCTTCTTTGCGGAAGAGTCGGCGGCAATGATCGTCAGTGTCGGAGGGCAGGACTTTCAGCGCCACACCGTGACCGAGATGCTGATCGTGAGCAAGAAAAACTTCCCCCATTCCGCCTTCGCCGATCTTCTCGACGATGCGATAGTGGCTCAGTTCGCGGCCGATCAGCAATCCGGAACCGACTGCCGAGTCCATACGGGGAAGTCTCCTTCCCCCACACGAAAATCCTAGGTCTCGCGCATCGCGGAGTCAATGGGATTCGCATTCGACCCGGCCGATTCGCGGCCCCCCCTTTCATCAGCGGGCAGAGGAATTCAAAGCGGTTGCTCTTGCACCGCGGCGTAGCCGGTGCTTCAATGTCCTGCTCGGAGAAAAACGATCCAAGCCCTATCGATGAAACTGTTGAAGCAGTTCGTCCCCTCCGTCTTAATGTGTGCCTCGCTTCTGTATGCGCAGGAGCCACCACCGACTAGAGTTGCGCTTAGCAACGCTTCCAACATTCCCGCGGAGGAAATAGTTCGCTTGTTCGGAAAGGAGTGCTCTTACATCACAGTCGGAGCTGACCTAGCAGCGGCGCCGTACGTGCTGCAGGCGACGAAAACCATAACACGCTCAGGATTGCGCATCGAGCGGGTTGCGCAGTTTGACCTCACCGTTTCGGATCAAGAGGGGATCCTGGTGGGCGAGGTCTCAGGCACGTCCCTTAAGTCCGCCGTTAAGGAGATTTGTCACGTCGTAAAGACTTCGGTAATGGTCGAGATAGTAAGTGCACAGAATCTCAAGCTGGACAGGGAGACTCACACTGAGGTATCGGCCATTCACGTCGTCGTCAATGGGGAACACGCATTGCTCGACTGCTTTGAACGCAACGTTCCCTGCGCCACAATCACTCCCGGCAAATACTACGCGGTGCGGCAGGGTGACGGCGTTTGGGTGACCTACCGCATGCCCATAACCCACCAGGTCACTCGAAGCCATTACAAGGTGTCCGGAAGCTGGTGAGGCTAGGCCGCTCGGTTTGTTTTAGAATCCAATTAGGCTACCTCCAAGATTCTCCATGCCTGAGAAGCACCAAACTCCCGACGAAAAGCTGCAACTCGAATTTAACCGCTGGGCCGCTGCTGGCGAAGGGCCAAAGATGGAGAACCACCATCTCGACATCACCGAGAAGACGCTGCGTTTGATGAATCTGCGTCCGGGCGAGCGTGTGCTCGATCTCGGATGCGGCTCGGGATGGGCCACGCGCTTGTTGGCGCGGCTTGTGGGCGAGGGGCCGGAGGGATTCGGCCAAGTTGTGGGTCTCGACGTGTCTGACGAGATGGTTCGAGTGGCGCGCGAGGCCTCGAGGGACTTCGAGAACATTCTCTACGTCTGGGGTTCGGCCCAGCAAATTCCGTGGGAAGAAAACTTCTTCGACAAGGTCTTGTCGGTTGAGTCTTTCTACTACTATCCCGATCAGGACCGCGCGCTCATGGAACTGTTCCGAGTCATGGCGCCGCGTGGCAGGCTGTTTATCCTGATCAATCTCTACAAAGACAATCCATATTCGCTGCAATGGGTCGACAAGCTGAAAGTTCCGGTCCACGTGAGGTCAGCTGCCGAATATGTGGAACTCCTCAAGAAACACGCGTTTGAGAACGTCGAAGCACGACGCATCCCGGACGATACGCCAACGCCGGATGATTACAAGACGAAATCCTTCAACAGCCTAGAAGATCTGCGGGCATTCAAGCGGGAAGGCGCTCTGCTGTTGACGGCGTCGAAGCCGGACCTCCGTACGCCCGCACCGGGTTATGCGATTTACTGAAAAGGGAATAGGAACCAGGCTATAGGGCCATGCCTGTCGACTGGCCGCTCATCCCTAATCCCTGCATTTAGATGCTGTCGTCGTCTCCGTGCCCGCTGCCGTCTTTTACTGGGCTCATCGTGCGGCCGTCCTGCGCGTGATGAATTTCAATCCGGCCATTCACATTCGAGACCTTGATGCGTGTTCCGCCGCTGCCCAGCTCTCCGCGCAGATCGTGGCCGACGAAGTTGTGATGATTCACGCGCAGCCCGAAATCGTTGTTAATGTTGCCGGAGACTGTGTTCGCCTCGATTTGCGCGCTGGAATCAGACGGAATCGTCAGATCGACGGAGCCGTTGACCGAGCTCAAATCCAGCGACTGACCCGAGAGTTGACTAAACGTCGCGTTCAGGCGGCCGTTAATGGTCGAGAGTTCTGCGCGGCCTGAGAGATCATGCGCCTCCAGTCGCCCGTTGATGCATGATGCGTGAACTTCGCCGGTGAGGCCACTGACGTCGAGCGAGCCATTGATCAGCTTGATCTCATCGAGCCGAATGGTCCGTGGCACCATCAAGGTATATTCCACGCAGGCAGGATTATTGTGCGATCCCCAATTCCAGCCGTGTTGGTCGGGGTACTTTGTGCGGATCGAAAGAGAGTGCTTCTCGGCGTTGACTTCGATTTTCGCTTCGTCCAGTCGCTCTTTCGTATCGGCACGCTTCACGGCGTCGAGTTTGATGTCGTTGCGATCCCAACTCGAGATGTGGACTGCGCCATTGATATTGTCGAGTTCGACCCGTCCATCGGCGCTGATGGCATAGGTCTGATGGAATTCTTCGGATAGCGAACCGCAGTCGGACGCGTGCGCCGCTAAAGACAGGATTAAGAGAGCACAAACGGTTCCCAGGGTGACACCCAGCCAGGTGGCAGATCGACGATGACGCTCCATGACTCCCTCCGTTTCAATGTTATAGACGGAGGGTTTGAGGAAGGGTGAGGCGTCGGAGAAGAAAAATCACGACCCCAAAACCGTCGAGCAGGCCAGTTACCTCCGTTACGTTTCCTCCGCGCACTGACTCAAGCAAAATCCGAACAAGGGTTCTACTGGGGTTCTCTTGTCGTACCTGGACAGAAAGACCGCGTCCGTGAGTTGGCGGAGGACTGTTTCCTCTAGCGCGGCAGTCATCGTGTGCCTTCTCCTAGTCTCGTCATTGGCCCTTACGCAGGTCTCAAGTCAGGTTCCAAATGAAGATAAGCCCGTTCCTATCCTTACTGGGAATATCGGTACGTTTAGTTTCGTGACCGCCGGGCAAAACCTGATCGACACGCAGGTGAATCCCATTTTGCTGCTTCCGCTCGGTGATCGCTGGATGATCGAGTCACGCGCCGAATTCGAAGGTCAGTTCCAGCGTCCATCCGGCGGAGGTCCTTACCAAGGACCTGTGGACAAGCACGTCGACTACGCGCAGATCGACTACATCGCGAGCCCGTATCTCACGGTCACTGCCGGCCGCTTCCTGACTCCGTTCGGGATATTCAACGAGCGCCTTTATCCCGTGTGGATTCGCTTTCTTCAGCCAGATCCCCTGATTTATCCGATCAGCACGGCTCCCAGCGACGGTGTCATGTTCCGCGGAGGGTTCGCGGCCGGTGCCAGGGTGAACGTAAATTACGCAGCCTACGTTTCGGCCACAAGCATTGGCATCGGCAGCGTCGATTCGGAACGCCACGTTGGCGGACGCCTTGGTTTCTTCTTTCCCGGACCGCGGCTCGAAGTTGGTGGTTCGTGGCAGCGCACCCTGCAAGAAGATCGCAGGAACGCCTTTGGCTTTCACGCCAGCTGGCAGCCCTCGAAGTTGCCTCTGAGCTTGCGGGCCGAAATGGCGCGTTCGTTCGATGGCAGCGGGTATTGGGCTGAAGGCGCCTATCGGCTCAGCCAGGTGCACTTCTGGCACAAAGCCATGCGCCGTACCGAACTCGTCGGACGCGCCCAGCAGTTCTTTGTGGGAGAGATCGGATCCGACGGCGACGGTGCCCTCGGACTCCCTACGGCCAATACTCGCCAGGCAGAACTCGGAGTGAACTACTTCCTGCGCGACGGACTGAAAGGCATCGTCAGTTACGGCCGCGGTTTTAGTCCAACTGGCAACTACAACCAGTGGAGCTTCGGCTTTGCCTATCGTTTCCTAGTTCCGCTCGGCAGCGTTGCCGAGCCTTCGGTGTCCCCATGATGCGTTCTCACAACTCGCTTGCCCTGCTGCTATTCGTGGTTGCGGTCGCCCTCTCGCTCTTCGCTGGATCCGCCGCACCGAGAAAGGATGCTGCCGCTGAACCCGTCGTACACGCGAGCAACCCCGATACGATGCGGATCGAAGGCGAAAAACGGTTTCACGCCAACTGCGGCCGCTGTCATGCCGCGCCGGCAAAATATCCCCCACGCATGATGGCAACAATTCTTCGCCACATGCGGGTTCGAGCAACCCTTACCAGCGAAGACCAACGGTTGATTCTGTTCTACATGAGCCAGTGACCACACTGATCACACGGACGAACCATGACCAACATTTTCCAGATTCGTCGTATCTTTGTGGGGATTGCGCTCGCCGGCGTGTTCTTCTCCGGAGTCCCGGGGGCCCGCGGGCAAGCACGGGTCATCGAGGTGACCGCCGACTCTGACAGCCGTTACAAGATCGCCGGAATGCACACGCCTGAGATCACGGTCAAGGCAGGTGAGCAGATCTTGCTGCGGGTGACGGCGCATAAAGGCAAGTCCTGGAACCGCGACGGCTCGGTTCACGGCTTCACTCTTTTGCGAGCCAAGGATCGAACCAAGGTGGAAGGGTGGGATCTGTTGTTCAAGCCCGGCAAGCAGGAATTCCTACTTACCGTTCCGAACGAACCGGGGGCCTACGAAGTCGTTTGCACCGTGATTTGCAGTGAAGAGCACGAAGGCATGCATATGAAATTCACCGTGCTGCCCTGACGCCATCGAAAGCAGGAATCGCTTATGAATCAACGCACAATTTGGTCTCTAGCAGTAGGACTGGTCCTGGCGCTGACAGCGTTTGGTCAGAATGCGCGGAACTTTCGCGGAGAGGTGTCGGACAGCCAGTGCGCTCTCAACGTGCACTCGCTCACACGCTCGCACCAGGAGATGCTCAAGTCCAAGTCGATGGGTGGCACCTCAAACACTTGCGCGGTCTACTGCGTCGAGCATCTCGGGGGCTATCTTGTTCTTTCCGCTGCCAAAGATGTGTACCGCCTTGACCGCGCAGATCTGGTGCACGGGTTCGAGGGGCACAAGGTGATTGTGAACGGAGTTCTCGACGTGAAAGCCAAGCAGATTCACGTGCTTAAGATTGAACTGGACGAGAAGGACTAGTTCTCGTTCCCGCTTCGGTGATCAGGAAGACGCACAAAATCGTCATTACCGGCTCGATCGGATGCCGGTAGCGCGGGATCGCATACACAAAGTAGTAAATTGCCGGATAGAGCACGAATAACCAGAGCACCAGCCACGCACCCTTCCGCCGCTGCCTTAGCGCCCGCCCTAAACCCCAAAACGTAAGCACTGACGATCCGAGAAAAAGAGAATCTTTCAGCGCCCCGAGCCAGGCGGGTTCGGTCACTTTCGGAGGGGAAGCCCAGAAGCAGACGAACCGTTTGAAACTGAGAACAGCGAAGCGTCCGTAGTCGGCCTTGATGTAGGCGACGGCTTGCTGCTTTCGCATTGCGATGTAGTTGAGCTCTCCCATCGCCTGAAATTGCTGCATCGCGTAGGAATCGTGCAGCGGATCCAGATAGAGCATCAACGTGCCGTCTGCGCCGTTGCCATTCCCCAGGCGAAGTTCCGCGCCGAAATTGTCGCGAATGAAGATGAACTTCCCGAACGTTTGATAGTTGCGCACCAGCCATGGAGCGATGCACGCGAAGAAAACGACGGAAGCAAGCGCAACGCCTGCGAAAGAACGCTTGCCGAGCTTCGCGCGCCGGTACCATGCCCACAATCCGGCGGAAGGCAGGAAAGAGAGCAGCGAGGTTCCGTTCAGGGCGATGATTCCCCACAGCAATCCAAAACCAAACCACGGAAGCCATCCGTCCTGATCTTCCAGGGTGAGAGTGAGCCAGACGGCGAGAGCGAGCAGCAGCGCCGACAAGCTTGTCTCCCACACAGCTCGGGTGCACCAGAACATCACATTGGGAAGCAAAGCCCAGGCCCACGCCGACCCGACCGCGACTTTCTCCGAGAACATTCGCCGCGCGGTCAGGAAAATCGGGATGCACGTCAGGGCTGAGCACGCGCTGTTAAACACGAGCAGCACGAACGCCGATGCTTTCGAATAGATTCCGAAGACTGTGAACACTCCGGCGATGAAATAGGGATAGAGCGGGGGTTCCCACGCCGTTGGCCCGGTCGGGGGCCCGAATTGGTTGCTGAAGCCGTGTCCTGATGCCAGGGACGCCCCGATCCGTCCCATTTCCCACCCAAAACTAAAGTTGTTGTCGGTGGTTTTGAATTTGTAGGTGTGGCCAAGGATGATCCAGCCAACCCGCAGCAGAAATGAGATAGCGACAATCCAAAACAGCGACGTCCGAATTCTCGTCCAGATTTGCCAGAACACACTTGGGTTCTGTGCGCGACCCGCTGTAGGACTTTCCATGAGTGATCTATTTGTAGCTGAGGAATTCGATTGGAGCAATCGGAGGAATGCGATTCCGGCAATCCATCACGAGGCGTACAATCGCCGAATCTGCACGGAGGTGCATCATGATTCTGGGGATGTCAAAAACCGCCTTCACTCAGCTGCATGTCATGATCAGTCTGATCGGGATTGGTTCGGGACTTGTCGTGATGTATGGGCTCCTCACCTCGAAACTCCTCAACCGCTGGACCATGCTTTTCTTGGTCAGCACTGCTCTCACCAGCATCACCGGTTTCCTGTTTCCATTCGAGCACGTGACTCCAGGGATTGTAGTCGGAGTCCTATCGTTGATCGTGTTGGCCGTCGCGATTGTGGGTCGCTACAGCCTGCGGTTGAGCGGAGCGTGGCGCGGAGTTTACGTGGCTACGGCGGCTATCGCTCTCTACTTCAACGTCTTCGTGCTGGTTGTCCAGTCGTTCGAGAAAGTGCCAGCGCTGAAGGCCTTAGCTCCCACAGGGAAGGAGGCGCCGTTCGCCGCCGTCCAATTGATCGTTTTGGCGGCTTTTCTCGTCGCCACGGTGCTGGCGGTGAAGGGCTTTCATCCTGAGTCAGCGATGGCTACAAGCTCGACTGGTATTCCGCCCCAGCAGCGGGCAGCGTAAACATTCAAATTCGGCCTTGTCCAACAAACTATCGAGATCAGCAGCCTCGGCTTCGGCCGAGGCTTTTTTCTGCTTGTTATCATGCTTATTTTCAATAAGTTATGGAGATATCGACGGGCTAGCGCGAAATTCCGCTTGACATGGAGAACAACGCGCATTAACTTAACGATGTTAACTAAACACCGTTAATCAAGGGATCGGAGTTATGGAGGTAGCGACTATGGGTGTCAAAGAGAGGCGAGAGCGTGAGAAGTCGGAGACCCGCGACAAGATCCTCGACGCGGCCCGTGAGTTGTTCGTCACCGAGGGCTATGAAGGCGTCTCGATGCGCAAGGTGGCTCAGAGGATCGAGTACTCCCCGACTGCCATCTACGTTCACTTCGTGGATAAGGAAGAACTGTTCCGCGAGTTGTGCCATCAAGACTATGCCCGGCTTGCCGAAGTTTTCCAGAATTCAGTGGTGACTACTGATCCTCTCGAGCGCCTTCGGCAGATCGGTGCGATCTACATCGATTTTGGGGTCCGCTACCCGAATCACTATAAGTTCATGTTCATGACCACGCATCCGGAGCACGAACTCGACGAGGAAGACCGCGAGATTGTGGGCAATCCCGAAAAAGATGCGTACGCTTTTTTGAAATCGGCCGTACAACAGGCGATCGAACGGGGCTGTTTTCGGGAAGAGTTTCGCGACGCCGATGCCGTCTCGCAAACACTCTGGGCGGCGGTGCATGGCGTGATTTCTCTGCAGATCGCCAAGGGGTGCGATGAGTGGGTCGAGTGGCGGCCGATTCAGGAGCGCGCGGGGATGATTCTCGACGTGGCGCTGCGCGGCCTAGTCCGTGAACCGATCGACAAGGAGGAAAACTAATATGCCTCCTCTGGCGCAAAGAAATCTGTTCCACGACAAGGTCCGGCTTACCGTTACTTTGACCGGCATTGTCTTCTCGGTCGTGTTGATCGTTGTGCAGCTTGGGCTGTTCCTCGGCTTCACGACCGCGACCTCGAACCTGATCGATCACTCGAACGCCGACCTCTGGGTTACGTCGAAGAACGTGCCATACGTCGAGCAGGGAGTCGCCTTCAGCGAGCGCAAACTCAACCAGGTTCGTGCCGTCCCGGGTGTAGAGGACGCGCAGAAAATCATTGCCCGCTGGACCCAGTGGAAGCGCCACGACGGCGGCCAGGACTCGGTACAGATCGTCGGTATCAATGTTGATGATCCGCTGGAACGCCCGTGGAATCTGGTCGAAGGCCGGGTCGAGGACCTTAAGTTTCCCGATGCGGTGATCCTTGATGAGCTCTACAAGCAGAAACTAGGCGTGACCGGGGTGGGTGAGCTCTTCGAGATCGGGGGCCATCGGGCGCGCGTCGTGGGGTTTACGCGCGGAATCCGTTCGTTCACGACGTCACCGTATGTCTTCACGACATTCAAGAATGCCCAGGACTATACCGGCCTTCGCGAAGACCAGACCATGTTCATTCTTGTCCGGGTAGCGAAGGGGGCCGATGTGCAGCAGGTGCGCCGCGATCTGCTTGATCGCGTCAAGGACGTCGACGTCGTGACCACGGCCCAGTTTAGCCGGATGACCACGTTTTACTGGATGTTTACTACCGGCGCAGGCGTGGCCGTTCTTATTGCCGCAGTCCTCGGCCTTGTCGTTGGGTTTGTCGTTGTCGCGCAGACGATCTACGCCACCACCATGGATCACATTCGCGAATTCGGCACGCTGAAAGCGATGGGGGCACCGAACAGCTACGTCTACAAAGTGATCATGAAGCAGGCCGCGATCAGCGCCGTGATCGGATATGCGCTGGGGATGGTGGTCAGCGTGTTCGTCGTGCAGGGAAGCCAGAAGGGCGGCGCGGCGATTCTGATGCCGATGCCAATGGCGATCGGCATGTTTTTTCTGACGTTGACCATGTGCGTCGGAGCGGCCTTGGTCTCGATCAATAAGGTCACGCACATCGATCCGGCGATGGTGTTCAAGGGGTAGGGCTTTCCTCTGTATTCCGCTGTGAGCCCTGTGGCCTTTCTCAGACTCACCACAGAGGTCACAGAGGAACACGGAGGGAATCTGAAGGGAGTGGGTATGCAATCCGCAATCGCAGTTCGACAGCTTACGAAGCATTATGAAGAAGGCGCGACTGAAACGCTCGCCCTGCGAGGCGTTGATCTCGACGTGCACGCCGGAGAACTCCTGATGCTCATGGGACCATCGGGCAGCGGCAAGACCACGCTGCTTTCGATCATGGGATGCATTTTGACGGCGAGTTCTGGAAGCGTTCGTGTCGCCGGAAGGGAAGTGGTCGGCCTGAGCGAAAAGCAGTTGCCGGCTCTGCGCCTCGAGCACATTGGCTTCGTGTTTCAGGGGTTCAATCTATTCCCGACGTTGACTGCTGGAGAAAACGTGGAACTCATGCTCGACCTGAAAGGAGTCTCGGCTGCGAAGGCCAAGAAGCGCGCGCAGGAACTGTTGGAGCAGGTAGGCTTGGGAGAGAAATGCGATAGCTTTCCCGCTGACCTGAGCGGAGGCCAAAAGCAGCGCGTAGCCATCGCGCGAGCGCTTGCGGGAGATCCCGGAATCATCCTGGCCGACGAGCCGACCGCTGCTCTCGACTCGCACACCGGCCGAAACGTCATGAAAATGATGGCCGATCTCGCCCGTAAGCGCAACCGAGCGGTCGTGATCGTGACACACGATTCCCGAGTAGTTAATTTTGCCGACCGCATTGTGCGGATTGAGGACGGCGCCATCGCCTCCGCTGTTGAAACGGATCTCGCTCCGTCTGCTCTGCTCATGCCAAGTCTGCCCCAAGCGGCCGCAAGCTTGGCGTAACTGCAATGTTCGATTTTGTACTACCGAAGTGGAGGTGGAGAGATTATGAGTACGCAATTTTCGATTGAGACTTTGAAAAGCCGCACCACGTTGATTCTGGGTCTGGGTGCATTCCTCTTGACCGCATCGTTGCTGGTTGCATCGCACCGCAATCGCGAGAGTAGTGCCGCGAAAGCCCTTTCGGCGACGCACGAGCCACTGTTGATTGCGGGACCCGGTCGCGTCGAGCCGTCATCGGAAGACATTAAGATCGGCTCCGAACTCAGCGGCAGGCT
>Ga0335078_10012062_pt1 | contig 12824 bp, 7 predicted proteins | sample Lox_Sample_32_FD_206711 | JGI IMG/M metagenome (GOLD analysis project Ga0335078, IMG submission 206711) | Soil microbial communities from Loxahatchee National Wildlife Refuge, Florida, United States - Lox_Sample_3.2 | ecosystem: Environmental > Terrestrial > Soil > Wetlands | place: USA: Florida... | reverse complement strand
TGGGTGTGGCGGTCGCTATTGCTGATGCCGGAACCGAACAGCAAGATCACATGATCGAGCAGGGAGCCGTCACCATCCGGGGTGTTGCGCAGCTTTCCGAGATAGTCGGCGAACAGATGGATGTGGTAGCGCTGGATTTTGGCGCACTTCGCCATCTTGTCCGGATTGTTCTGGTGGTGCGTGAGCGGATGATGCGGTTCGGGAACGCCGATCTGCGGATAGGGCTGGCCGGTCTGCTCACGGCCATACATGAACGTGATGACGCGCGTCAGATCCGATTGATACGCCAGGAGCTGCAAATCGTAGAGCAGCCGAACGTGGTCCTCGAAATTCGCGGGGACCCCGGCGGGCCGCGTCACCTCGGGCAGCTCTTTGGAGCTTTGCTCCTCCGCCTTCTGAATGCGGCGCTCGACATCGCGTAGAGAGGCGAGGTAGTCGTTGACCTTACGATTGTCGGCGGCGCCGAGCTGGCGCTGCAGTTGGCCGACGCGCTCGTTGACGGAATCGAGCAGGCTCTGGTCTTGCTTCAGGCGGGCGGCGCGGACGCGCGGGTCGGTACTGTCGCTCGAACCGAACATCCGCTCGAACAGGACCCGCGGATTGTTTTCGGCCATCAACGGTAGAGTCGGGGTCAGCCAGGAAAGCGTGGCGCTGTAAGCGCAACTGTAGCCGAGATCGCAGGAACCGAGGAGGCTGTTCTCGTCGACGGTCATCTGCAGCGAAGAAAGCTGCGTCTCGCGCTCGAAGGCCTTGGCCGCGATCTGGTCCATCGAGACGGCGTTCTCGACATTGGTGTCCGACTTCTTGACGTGGACGCCAGTGAGGTAAGAGCCGCAGGCGCGCGAGTGGTCGCCGCCGCCATCGCCGTTGGCCTCGGCCTGGTCGCTGAACAGGCCGGTGATGACGATGACTTTGTCCTTGAACGGTTCGAGCCCTTGTAGAGTCGGGGAGAGCTCGAAGTTCGCGCCTTCACCCTTCGGCAGCCACTGATCGTAGATGACGCCGTTCGGATGATAAACGACGCCGAAACGGCGGGCCGGCCTGGTGGCGGCGGCCGTGGCGAAGGCCGGCACCATCGCATCGAGCAAGGGCAGAGCGACTGCCGTTCCCACGCCGCGCAGCATGGTGCGGCGCGAAAGGGATTTCTTGGTCACGATCATGGGGCGGATCTCCTTAGATTGCTGGCGCTGGTGACGGGCCGCGGTCCCGGGCCGGCGGTCCTCATTTGAAAGGGCGCACTCTTCACAATCGCTGCGATCAACGAGGACCAGCGGTATTCATCGGCCGCGGCAGCCCGGTCGATCGCGCGGACGGTGGGAGCATCGTAATATTCGAGTCCGCGGCCCAGCGCATAGGTCAGCAGCTTCTCGGTCACGGTTTCGACGAACTGCATTTTCTGGGCGACCAGCGCCTGGCGCAATTCGCGCGGCCCATCGACCTTGGTGCCGTCGAGCAGGACGCCGGAAGCATCGATGGGATGGCCCGAGTCGCTGGTGCGCCACTGGCCGATGGCATCGAAATTTTCGAGGCTGAGGCCGAGCGGGTCCATGCGCGCGTGGCAACTGGCGCAGGCCGGGCTGGCCCGGTGCATTTCAAGCATCTGGCGCACGGACAACGGCTTGTTGTCTTTATTGCTCGATTCGAGCGAGGGCACGTTGGGCGGAGGAGCCGGCGGCGGCGCGGCCAGAATATTCTCGAGAACCCATTTGCCGCGGATGGTCGGCGAGGTGCGCGTGGTGTAGGAAGTGACGGCCAGAACGCTGGCTTTGCCGAGCAATCCGAACCGATTCTCGTCAGTGAGCTTGACGCGGCGGAAGTGCGTCCCGTACACGCCGGGAATGCCGTAGTGGCGCGCGAGCTGCTCGTTCAAGAAGGTCTCGTCCGAGGTCAAAAGGTCCACTACCGGGCGGTCTTCCTGCAATTGCGCGTTCAGAAATAGATCGGTTTCCGTGACGAACGCGGAACGCAGATTGTCATCGAACCAGGGAAACCTGGTGCCATCGGGGTTGAGCAGCCACACGTTGCGCGTTTCGAACCAGTCTTCAAAAAAATTCTGGACCAGCGACTGGCGCGCCCGGGGATCCGCGAACAGGCGCGAGACTTGCTTCTGCAGGATGGCGGGCTCGTGCAGTTTGCCGCGGATGGCAAGATCCAGAAGCGTGTCGTCGGGGATGCTGCTCCACAGGAAAAACGACAACCGCGAGGCCAACTCCACATCGGGAATGCGGTACGCCGAACTGGGAGCGGCGCCGGCCGGGTCGGTTTCGATGCGGAAGAGGAAGTCGGGGCTCACTAAAACACGCTCGAGCGCGGCGCGAATGCCCTCGTCAAATGTTCCGGAAGCGCGGCCCTGCTTGTAGAAAGCGAGCAAGGTCTGCACATCGTCATCGGTGGCCGGGCGGCGATAGGCGCGGCGGGCGAGGCGGGAGACAATTTTCGTCGCGCACGTGGTTTCATCGGCGGCAGCAGCGGGATGGCAAACGAACAGAAGCCGGCGGCTGGGCGAATCGGCCGGCACGTGGGCATCATACGGCCCGCCGATCCACAACGAGGCAATGCCGATCGGCGAATTCGCATTGTCAGACGAGCGGCTGAACAGCGGAAGGCGGTCCGGACCGGGGCCTTCCGGCTCGGCGTCGTCGGTCTTGACCATGGTCGCCATGACCTGGTGCAATCCCGCCTTCACCGGCACGCGCGCCTGCAGGCCGTCGTCTCCGTCATAGGCAAATGTCTTCGGCGGCGTTTTTTCTCCGCCGAGCGTGAACTGGGCGACGCGCTGGCCATCCAACCGGATTTCCATTTGAGTCGGCACGTTCAGGCCGCGGATGACGCTGTCCCACGCGCGCTGCAAACGAATCTTCAAAATATATTCGCCATCGACCGGGAAATAGTGGTGCGCGGCCACGCCGCCCTTGGAACCGAGCGGAAAGTCTTCGCCTAAACGATCGGTCTGGCGCAGATAGGTTTGGTCGTTGGCGTTGTCTTTCAACGCGCCATAACGCACAAAGGTCGCGGGCAAGGTCGGGTCGCCGACCGCTCGGCGCGCGATTGCCGAGGCAGCGGAAACATAGCGATCGAGCAAGGCCGGCTGCATCGAAAGGGCCTCGGCGTTGTTCTCGAAACCGAATGCCTGCTCATCGGGCGGCAGCATCTGCTTGGCGTCGACATCGACGGCGACGAGGTCGCGCACGGCGTTGGCGTATTCGGCTCGATTGAGCCGATGCAACGCGACGGAGCGACCGGGATTCACACGGGCGGCTGCGACGCGGTCGAGTTCCGATTCCAGCCAGCCAGCCACGCGGTCGTATTCGGCGTTATCGGGGCGCCGCATGCCCGGAGGCGGCATGGCCCGGCTGCGCAGCTTCGCGATCACCTTTTCCCAGGTTTCCGGCGCATTGGCGACGTGCTCGGCATCGGCGCGATCCAGCAACAGGTCCGCGGTCTTCAGCTTTTGGTTGTGGCAGGAGACGCAATACTTGCCGACTAACTCGGACGCGGGAGAAGCAGACGCAGCGTCCGCAATCAGGCAGAGCGCACCGATGATGAGTAACGGCTTCATCATGTTCTTACTGCTCCGCCCGGCACTTGTTCTGAGCCTCGCAGGGATGCCCTAACTGCGGATTGGCGCCGTGTTGCGCGAGCAGTTCCGCGCCTTCCTTGTTATACAGGACGCCGCCCAACCGGTCGCCATCGCCATGGGCTGCCAACCAGGGAGTCACTCCGGCTTTGCTGACGGCATTGACGTTGACGCCGAGATCGATCAATTGGGCGAGCAGATGATTCCAGCCGCGATAGGCCGGGCCAAACAACGCGTTTTCCCCGAACGTGGTCTCGCCCTTCGGCTCGACGCCGAGCTTCAGAAGAAAGTTCACGGTCTCGGTCGCCTGCGCCTCGGTGACCAGGTCCTCTCCGATCCCGTGGTTCAGGCCCGCGGCGGCCATGATGGCCGAGGCGTTGGTGGCGGTCCGGATTTTCGGATCGGCGCCGGCGTCCAACAGAATGTGCATCATTTCGAGATCGTTCGTACCCGCGGCCAGAAGGAACGCAGTGGCTCCGACGGCATCGAGGTATCCGCCGGCGAAGCTTGGCTGCGGCTTGGTCATGCGGGCGTTCACGTTGGCGCCGTGGGCCACCAAGGCCTTTACCAGCCGGAGTTGGGCCTGCCGATCCGGGATGCCGGACATCGCGTCTTCAAACCCGTAAACCGGATTCGCCGTGAAGCTTTCCCACTTGCCCGACGCCCAATGCAGCGGCGTAAAACCCGCGGCGAGGATATTCGGATCGGCTCCATGATCGAGCAGGTACAGCGCGAGATTAATCTGCCCGCGCATCACCGCCACCAGCAGCGGGGTATAGCCGATGGCTCCCACGCTCTTGGCGATTCCGAGTTGGTTGGTGACCCGGTTGGTAGCGCCTTCAGCCTGGGTCTGGATGTTGACGTCCACGCCGGCGGCCAGCAGCACCTTGACGCTCTCCAGATCGCCCACGCGCGCGGCAAAATGCATGGCGGTGAACCCCTGCTTGCTATTGGCTTTGAGATCGGCGTGGGCGTCAATCAGCGCTTGGACCACATCGGGATGGCGTTCCGCGGCGGCCCACATCAACGCCGTCTGGCTCTGCTTGGGCTCTCTGGCGTTGACGGCCGCGCCGTATTCGACGAGCAGACGGACAGCGTCCGCGCCGCCGGTTCTGGCGCAAGTCATCAGCGGAGTTTCGCCGGTGGCGATCGCGGTGTTCGAATGGGCTCCGGCTTTGAGCAGCAGCCGCACCAGCTTCGAATTTCCGTTGGTACAGGCTTCCGAGAGCGGCGTCGTCTGGAAGTCGTTTGCGAGGTTCCCATCGGCGCCCGCGCGCAGCAAAAGGTCGGCGGTCTGCGCATCATTCCAGTGCGCCAGCCAAAGCAGCGCCGTCGAGCCGTCGCTGGCGCGGGCGTTGACATCGGCCTTCTGAGTGAGCAGCGCGCGAACGGTTTGCTGATCCTGGTTGCGGGCCGCTTCGACCAGGCGCGAATCGCTTGTTCCCGCGGCGGTTAACACTCCGGCGAAACCTGACGTCACGAACAGCGTGAAAGCCAGCTGTCTTACCCAGCCATGCCCCTCGTTTTGGTCGAACATGCCGCTTCCTTCCGGATCTCGCGGCCATTATATTAAATCTGAATTCGGGCAGCATTCCTGGAAGGAATACACCCGTTAGATATCAACCGGTTATGGCGGAGCCGGCGACGCGCGCACGACTCGTGGGCTACTCTTTGTGTTCTTCTTTTCGTCGCTCCGGTTTCGGATGCTCGGCTTTTCGTTCCGCCTTCCGTTCGCCGGCAGGCGGGTGTGCGGGGGTTGCGGCGGCGGGACGGTCGTTGTGGATCGGACGATCGGCGGGGACGGGGCGTGACGCCGGTGGAGCGTCGCCAGGGCGCGCCGCATTCAGCGGCCGATCGTTGCGCGGTGCGCCGAAGGATTGCGGCCTCGAAGCCGGGCCTGGCTGGGCGACCTGCACGCCCGGAGCCGGCGCATTCGGACGCAACGTATTCAAGGTTGCCGCGTCGAGCGGCCGCCCTTGATTCGCTTGCAAGGCCTGTTGCTGCGCGCGGAACGGAACCGGCGGGGGCGGCGGAGTGGCGCGCGCCACAACCGTGTGCTGCATGACGGGCGCGGGCGGACGGGCGACTGCCGCTGCGCCGGCAGGACGAGCCATCAGGCTTTCCGGACGCGGCGCAATCGCGGCGCTGCTGCCGACTACGGGCGCCTGCGCGGCCTCCCGCGCCGAAACGATCATCGCATCACGGCCCACTGGCCGCGCGCTGACAAACGTCTGCTGCGGCACGGCGGTGACGGCACCTTGTACATTCTGGTTCACGTAGCGGACATTCGTCACATTCACGTTGGTCACGTTGACATGCGTGACGTTGACGTTTCGCACGTAGACCTCGCTCACGTGATAAGCCGGCCGGTAGACTTCGCCCGGCCCGAGCGGAAACCAGGCCACGCCACCGCCTCCACCGCCGACTGCCACCGAGACACTGAAGCGAGGTCCGCCGACGAAGGCAACCAATGCCGGTGCATAGACCGGACGTTCCACAATGCGGCCGGGCACCCAGACCCAACCGCCCGCGACAAAGGCCCAACGCCCATAGTGGAATGGCGCAAAGCCCCACGGAGCATCGTCCACCCACGTCCAGCCCCAAGGCGCGACCCATACCCAGTGGCCGTAGCGGTACGGCGCCCATCCCGCGACAACGCCGGTGGGCGTCCACACCCATCCATACTCCGGAACCTCGCGCCAGACGCCGTGCTCATCCAGATCTTCATAACCGATCATTTCGCGCGGGACGTAGTGCACCGATTGCGCCTGGTTTTCGCGCCGGTCGCGGTCTTGCGCCCATCGCTCGAACTCATCGGGCGGCACGAACGCTACGAGTTCGTTGGTAGTGGAATCGGTACCGGTGACGCGCGCGGATTCCCGCGGATGCACTGCAAAAGCGCTGCCGCCGCCGGTCAGCTCGGCTTCGCCACCGCGCACGGTGATGGCTGTTACGGCCTTGTCGCCATCGGACTGGATGCGATAGTCACCGGGGCGCAACAGCGAGATCGCCACGTTGGGCGTATCCACCTCAAAGGTTTCGTCGTCGGGAAGCGCGCGCAGGCGAATCTGAATTACGCCCGCCGTCAGACTGAGTTGCACGGTACGGTCATCGAGGTTCAGAAAAGAGAGCGCCGTTTGGGAATCCATCCGGATGGCGGTCGAGCCGATATGGATCTCGGCGCGCGCGCTCTGGTCGGCCCAAAGATGATCGCCGGTGGTGAGCGGGTAATTGATGGTGGCGGGCCCCCAATCGTCGGCGCTGCCGGGCCGGAACGACACGGAGCCATCCTCGTAATTGAGCCGCGCGACGCGCGTAGGCGGATCGCCGGCATCCGCGAAGACCGGCGCCGCAGCCACGACGAGCGCGACGCTCAAGAATTGGGTTCGGAAGCTCATCTCAATCTCCGTTACGTTACCTAACCCTTGGATCGCGCGAGTGTCCTGGCAGGTTACATTAAAAAGCCGTAAGCATTAGATATCGAAAGACAACATTCAATTTGTACGGGATCGTCCGGTCGCCGGTCAACGGCCCGTCCGCTCTGCTTCCTCAACGCACAAACTGGATCGGACGGGGGGTGGCCGCTGTTACACAGCGGTTTCGTTCCCTGTTTTCTTCTCTGCGCCTCAGCGTCTCCGCGGTCAAAACTTGAGCCCTCTAGTTGCCGGTGAGGCGTTTCACTCCTTCACGAATCGTGCGTTCTCCGATGGCGGAAAAGCCCATGAGCGATTCGCAGCCGGGAGGACTGGTCAGATAGTAGGCGTCGGCATTCACCAGATGGACCTTGTTGCGCGCGGCGCGCCGAAGGATGCGGTAATCCTGGAACCGAACGAGTGAGTGCATTCCGGCGGCGTCGCCCATCACTCTTGCTTGCCGCCCGAAATGGCGGTCGAGCGCGTCGAGCAATGCTTCGCGGCGCAGCCCATACAAACGCCGCATGCGGCGAATATGGCGATCGAGGTGGCCCTCCCGGATGAAATCGGTGAGCGCGCATTGTTCGAGCACGGCGGTCTGCCGATCCGCCAGCCATTTCGCGCGTGCGAAGCGGGCGGCCAGTTGTGGAGGCGCAATCACGTATCCAATGCGCAGGCCGGGAAACATGATTTTGGAAAATGTTCCGATGTAAATGACCGGCACATCGCCCGAAAGACCTTGGAGAGACGGCAGCGGCGGCCCGCTATAACGATACTCGCTGGAGTAGTCGTCCTCGATAATCGCGGCCTCCCCGGTACGCGCCCACTCGATCAGTTCCAGACGCCGCGCCAGCGACATCGAAATCCCGGTCGGGTACTGGTGAGAAGGCGTGACGTAGACGAGTCGCGCTTTGCCTGGATATTCATGGACAGCGATTCCATCGTCGTCGATGCCGACCGGAACCAGGCTGGCACCGTGGGCCGAGAAAATCCGGCGGGCGCCGTGATAGCCGGGGTTCTCAAACGCCACTTCGTCGCCAGGCTCGATCAACAGGCGGGCACAAAAATCCAGAGCCTGCTGCGAACCGTTCACAATGATCACCTGGTCCGGCGTGCAACGCACGGCGCGCAAGCGCGCCAGGTAGGCCGCGATTTCACGCCGCAGGGGCGGATGACCGGCCGGGGTTTCCGCGTACTCGAACACTGCGGGAGCGGCCCGGCGCAGATGGCGTGCGACCAGGCGGCGCCACAGTCCGAACGGAAACTGTTCCCGGTCAGGCATCCCCGGCGCGAAGCTGATCACGCCGGGTACGTGCGGCACTCGCGGAAAATCCTCGGTTAGTTCCGCCCCGTAGCGGGATAGCTTCACGCGGGTTTCAACACCTGAGGCGGAACCGGGCCTGGCGCGCGCGGTGAACAGCGTATCGGGTAATTCGCGGCAGACAAACGTCCCGGACCCGTGGGTCGCTTCCAGGTAACCTTCCGCAATCAATTGCTCCCACGCCTCGGAAACCGTGCTACGGGAGATGCCGAGTGTCGCCGCGAGTTCGCGCGTCGAGGGCACTCGATCGCCGGGACGGAACCGGCCGGAAAGAATGCCACGCCGCCATTCTTCATAGAGCTGGCGGTGCAGCGGCGTCGAAGAATCACGACTCAAAATGGTTGCGAAGTTCAAAGTGGACTGCTCCAGGATATCAGAACTGGCACTTTCGATCAGCCACTTCCACGGATAGGCTGAAGCTATGGAAACGCTAACGCCGACGAACCGGACGCGGGTCGTCCGCCATCCCGAGCGGGCCGCTTACGAGCGGGAGCAGATCTACTCGATTCTCGACGAAGGATATATCTGCCACATCGGTTTTGCGGTCGACGGCCAGCCATTCGTAATTCCCACGGCGTATGGCCGCTCGGGAGACCAGGTGTACATCCACGGATCGGCGGCCAGCCGCATGCTGCGGTCGCTTGCCGAAGGAATCGATCTCTGTCTGACGGTAACGCTGGTCGATGGGCTGGTCCTGGCGCGGTCGGCGTTCCGGAATTCGATCAACTACCGGTCGGTTGTGATTTTGGGGAAAGCGGGGCTGGTCACCGATGTCGAGGAAAAAACCGCTGGCCTCCGCTGCCTGACGAACCATGTTGTGCCGGGCCGTTGGGAAGAAGTGCGCCCGCCCAATCAGACCGAGATGCTGAGCACAAGCGTCCTGGTCCTGCCGATCGACGAGGCTTCGGCCAAAGTGCGATCCGGGCCGCCGAAGGATCTTGAAGACGATTTCTCAATACCGGTGTGGGCCGGAGTGATTCCACTCCGAACCCAGATGGGGGAGCCCGTGCCGGAGGAGCACCTCGCGTCCGGAGTCGCCGCGGTGGACACCCGCAGATTCTCCCGGTTCCTCAGGTAAGCACTTCCCGGGCAACACTCGCGGTATTAGCGTGGATCGTAATCGTGTCTTCGACGCTTTCCGCATAGCCGCCGGCAAGCACGATGGCAGCCGGGATTTTCTCGCGGACCGCGCGGCCGAGCACGAGCCGGTCGCGCGCCATCAGGCCGTCCAACGTAAGCGACAGTCCGCCCAGTTGATCTTCAAAGAACGGGTCTGCCCCGGCCACATAGACCATCAAGTCGGGCCGGATCATCGCGAGCGCGGCCGAAAGACCGTTTTCGAGACGCTCGAGGTATTCCGCATCGCCGGTGAAATCCGCCAGATGGATATCCAGGCTGGAGAGCGGCTTCTCGGTCGGATAGTTGTTCTTCTGATGGATAGAAAGGGTGAAGACCGACGGATCGCCACCAAAAATTCCGGCCGTGCCGTTGCCGTGGTGCACGTCGCAATCCACGATCATGGCCCGGCGGATGGCGCCATCCTGCTGGAGTCGGCGGACCGCGACGGCGATATCGTTGATCGCGCAAAAGCCCTCGCCGTGGTCCGCAAATGCGTGATGAAAACCGCCGCCTACGTTGAAGGCGAGGCCCGATTCTAATGCGAGCCGTGCCGCCAGGATCGTTCCGCCGGTAGCGGTCCAGATGGCTTCGACTGTTTTCTGCGAGTACGGAATCTCCAAACGCAGGATTTCCTGGTAACTGAGCGTGCCATCCCGCAGTTTGTCCACCCACGCTCGATCGTGCACGAGCAGGATATCTTCATCGGTCGCGGAATCAGGCGCGACAAAATCTTCCTCGGCGGCAAACTTGGTGCGTAGCAGCCGCTCCCGGAGCAGCCGGTATTTCTGAGAAGGAAACACGTGTTGCCCGAGATGAAGATCGTAATGCGGGTGATAAACCAGCCGGAAGGGCAACATGGGTCAGGCCGGCTCAGACTGTAGCGCGGTCACCACGGCGACGTGGTAGATGTCGTCCACCGAGCACCCGCGCGAGAGATCGTTCGCCGGCTTGGCCAAGCCTTGCAGGAACGGGCCAATGGCTGCCGCGCCGCCTAAGCGCTCGAGCAGTTTGTAGGCGATGTTCGCCGCGGCGAGGTTGGGAAACACGAGCGTGTTGGCGCGGCCGGCGACGCGCGACCCGGGAGCTTTCGAACGGCCCACCAGTTCCGATACCGCGGCATCGGCCTGCAATTCGCCGTCGATCACGACTTCGGGGGCGCGCGCGCGAACCACGCTCAGGGCCTCGACCACGGCATCCACCTGCGGGTGCTTGCCGCTCCCCTTGGTGGAAAAGCTGAGAAGGGCCACCACCGGCTCTGCCCCGAGCAGCACCCGCGCACTCTTGGCGGTGGCGATCGCAATCTCGGCCAGTTCCGTGGGGGTCGGATCGATGACCACCGCGCAATCAGCAAACGCCATCAGGCCGTTGTGGCCGTGCGCGCGATCGGGGAGCGCCATCAGGAAAACGCTCGAAACCAGCCGCACGCTGGAATCGGCTCCGATGCAATGCAGAGCCGCCCGCACAGTTTCGGCGGTCGTGTTGGCGGCGCCGCCCACGCTGCCGTCCGCATCGCCCGCGTTCACCATCAAGGCGGCGAAGTACAGCGGCTGGCGGGCGATTTCCAGCGCCTCCACCTGGGCGATGCCGCGCGCGCGGCGACGCTCGTAATAAATCGCGGCGTACTTTTCGAGAGCGGCGGCGTGCGCCGGCTCCACGAACGTGACACCGGCTGCCACATCCGGCGGTCTGGGACCGAGCAGCACAGGCTTCACGACGCCATCGCGCGCCAGGCGCGCGGCGGCTTCCCGCACGCGCGGGTCGGAGCCTTCCGGGAAGACGATGGTTTTCTGGAGCCGGCGGGCTCGCTCGACCAGCCCCGACATGTACAGTCGTGCCGATTCAGGAATGGCTGCCATTTTTCCGAATCCTGAGTCTAGCAAAGTGGGGCAGCCTTCAGAGGCCGCTGAAAATCCCGCTTCTGCCACTCCCCGCGCCGTCCCGATCCGGCGCCCGGAGCCGGCGGATCCGACTTCGGTTGATAGCGGCGCAGGCTGGCCCAGGCCTCGATCAGCGTCCCATCCACCGTGAATCGCTCGTCGCTCAGCCACTGTTTGCGCCGTGCCTCGGCCAGCGCCGATTCCAGAAATTCCCGCGCCACCTCGGCTCCCAGCAGCCGTTCCCGGTTCTTGCTGAACGTGCTGACATCCCACACCCGAGCCCAGATGCAGCTCGATCTGATCCATCAGCGCCCGCTCGCTGCGCATGCTGTAGAGCGCCTGCAGCAGCATGGCCCGCAGCAGCCGTTCGGGGCGATCGAAGGCCGCCCGGTGTCGGAGTACATCTCCTCCAGCCTGCTTTGGAGTGTTTCAATACACGGTCGGCCAGATCGCGAATCCGCCGCAACGGATGGTCGGCGCCGATCCGCTCTTCCAACGAGCCGTAGGTGAACATCTCATCCTGCTGGTGGTCGTCGCCTCGCATACCCGCAGTCTACGAACAGATGCGCCTATAAAAAACAGGTTTTTGAATCGACGTTTTTCAGTAGTCTCTGAAGCCTGCAACCGGCTTCTGCCGGTAAGCCGCCTAAAGGGCGGCGGCGGCCAGGATCGCCGCCCCACACTCAGCGCTGCGGAGCGCGCACCGCGTGCGTGGAGTCTCGCTCGTTGTCGCAGACGTCTTCGATCATCTCGGTGTCGGCGAGAAATTCAAATTGCAATGGAAATGACCACGGCTTGGTGTAGGCCTGCGGATCGTCGATGGTGATTTCCACTTCGAGATGCCCGAAATCCCGCCGGCGGAATCGTTCGACGGTGTGGAGCGCCTCGGTGTGCGGGCGGCCGCTGTCATCGAGCCAGCTTCTGTCGTTGAAACCGCGGGTATCGACCACGAACCACGCGTCGTCCCAGTGTCCGGTCGAATATCCGAGCCACGCGGGCTGCGCGACCGGCGGATGCGGGCGGCCGTCGGTGAAGATCTGGCGGAAGCGCGCGAATTCCTCATAAAGGATCAGGGTCAGGCCCGGATCTTGCACGATTTTCATCGGCTCGCCGATCAGCATCTGGTCGGGGATGCCGTGCGGGAGGCAGCGCGAGGACGGCCGGTCCGCCATGAAGTTCGCCTGGCGTTGTTTATAAAGAGCGGCGGCGGCCGGCAGCATCGGCGGGATCGTCTCGCCCGGGCGCATGTAGTCCTCGAGATTCGGGCCCATTTCGAGGCCCGGCCGGCGCGGCGCGCTGCTTCGCATGCGCTGCCATAATCCCGAGAGGTCCGGCTTGCCATCGGGTTTCCTGGGAGCGGGCGCGGCGAGGTTGGGTTTGCCTTCCGGCGTGCGCGGAATTCCGGGAGTTGGATATTCGATCCACTGTGCGCCGCCACAGGCGGCACAGGCGAGAAACGCAAAGGCAGCCCGGCGCATCCCAAACATCATAGTCCCGCCGGGCCGGCGTCTCAATAC